>Ga0209178_1000105_pt1 | contig 20976 bp, 13 predicted proteins | sample GAAS200_FD_187521 | JGI IMG/M metagenome (GOLD analysis project Ga0209178, IMG submission 187521) | Agricultural soil microbial communities from Georgia to study Nitrogen management - GA AS200 (SPAdes) (version 2) | ecosystem: Environmental > Terrestrial > Soil > Agricultural land | place: USA... | reverse complement strand
ATGCGGCGAACGCGGAATTTCTGCAGTGAGCTGCCAACCCACATTGACCGCCGCGTGCGCTTGCATTTCTTGCCGCCGTATGCCGCAAAAAAGACTTGACGCCAAGGAAGCCTGCTGCAGCTAGGTAGGTCAGTCCTTATGACGATAGACCGGCCAGCACAAATATGTTTCTAGCGCTTCGGCTAGGGGGCCAGCGCATTGCGACGCGCTCATTGCCGCGTGGTGCTCGAAACCGTTCTTACAGATGTAACGCATCAGCTTCTGCAGTTGAGGTACTTCGACGACGGCTCTGGTGCCAAATGTCGACAGGGGATCGTTCGTAAACTGACCTTCGCCGACGTAAGCGCGGATGCAACCGTTGACGTCATCGGTGCTCACCCGAGCGAAAGTGACTGGGCCCGCCGGCGTTCTACCCTCCAAAGCTCCGTGTGTATTCTCTTCACCGAGCGTTGTCCCTAAAATCGGGGCAGTTCCGATCGCGATGTCCGGGAGAAAGCTTTTTGCCCAGTTGCCGCAGTGAAAGAACACACATTTATTTGGGTCATTGCCATAGTTATTGTTCCAATCAACGAGGGCGCTGGGCCGTCCTGAAGCAAGTTGTAAGGCGTACATGGCGACCACGCCTGCGATATCGACCTCACAAGCGCTGGGCATCAGGCGTTCGCTCATCATGCTCATCACCGTGCAGACGTTCACGCCATAATTCTTCTGCATCGAGCTCCAGCATTGAATCGCCGAAGCGTGCAGGTCATTGTGGTCCATCCAATCGAGCAGTACGATTGCCAGTTTTGACATGCGCACGAGCGACGGCTCGGGAGTCCGAGAGGCGTCTGCGTAACCTTTGATGTCACTGATTTTTTGCTTCACCCGCGCATCATTGTCGGAGATCCGTTCGGCTTGTCCAAATAGATCGGAAAGGTCCATCGTGCTGACAGTAATGCCGGACGCTTGCAAGAGCTTCTCGCTATAACGCGTGGTGTTGAAGGCGTTGGGCCGGGCGCCCACGGCGCCGATGCGGGCGTTACGAAGTCCGTTCACGACACGGCATTGGGCTATGAACGAGCGAAGGTCGGCCCGAAACTCATCAGCCAGCAAAGGAATCGTGTGGTTTTCCGTCAGGCTGAACGGCATTCCGAATTGCCGCAGGTTATTGCAAACAGAGATTTTTCCGCAATAAGCGTCTCGGCGTCGCTCGACAGAAAATTGATCGAGATCGTCCGGATATGCTTGCACCAATATTGGAACGTTCAGGCCGGAGAGCTTGAGTGCATCGACAACCCCGCGCTCATCGCCGAAATTCGGAAGACAGACCAGTACGCCATCGATGCGCGAGCGATTCGCCGCAAAAAGCTCTCCACACTTCTTGGCGTGCTCCCAGGTTTCTACCGCGCCTAACTTTGTGGTCTGCTCATCGAGCATGACTGGCTCGACATCCAGCTCGCTAAAGAGCTTGAGAATATCCTTGCGAGCCTCGCCTACCAAAACGTCGGGGAAAAAATCGCGGTTGCCGATAATCACTGCGAGCGTAGTTTTGGACATTGTCAAATCCTGCGATGCGATCCTTTTGTCGGCTATTCCTTCGGTGCGAAGTTGCTGAATTGATCCGCATTTGTCGGTGTAACAAGGACACAATCAATGAGTTGCTTTTCAGGCGCCCCAGTTGACCCGGTCTTCAGGTATTTGTCTGCCTGATCCACAGCCATCTGTGCGATTTCGGCAGCTGGTTGCAACGCGGTCGCCTTCATATCGCCCGTCCGGATGGCCGCGAGAGCGTCGGGACTGCCATCGAAGCCAACGACTATGACTCTGTTGAGTCCTGCGGCTTTAAGAGCCGCGACGGCACCAACCGCCATGGTGTCATTGCCGGCGATCACGCCTTGAATATTGTGATTGGCCTGAATCATGGTTTGAACTTTGTCGAACGCTTCCGTCTGGCTCCAATTTGCGCTCTGTTGCCCAACCAATTTGAGTCCATCATATTTATCGAGGACGTTATGAAAGCCGCGCGTTCGCACAGCCGCGTTTGTGTCGGATTCCCGACCGAGCAGTTCGATGTAGTTCCCCTTTCCCTTGAGGAGCCGTACGAACTCTTGAGCCACAAGCATTGCTCCCTGGTAGTTGTTCGAGACGATTTGCGATACGGCCACTCCCTGCTCGTTGATTTCGCGATCGATAAGGAATGAGGGAATTCCGGCTACTTTCGCTTTTCGAACAGCCGCCACGGATGCGTCCGCGCCGGCATTATCCAGAATGATTGCGGCAGCCTTGTTCGCAATCGCGAGGTCGAAAAGCTGATCCTGCTTGTGTGCGTCGTCATCATGAGAATTGATCGAAACCTGATAGCCGAGCTCCCGGGCACGGGCAGAAGCCACATCCGCTTCACTCTTGAAAAACGGATTGTCATTCGAAGGAATGATGATCGCGATCAACTTCGACCCAGAGCGCGCTTGTTTCGAACTACAACCGGCAAATACTGTAAAAACCGACGCCAGGCACACATACCAGCAGAACTTTCGGTTCACTTGGGTCAACTCCTAAGAGCAGCAGCAGCCCGCTGCGAATAGCGAATCTGTAATTGATCGAGGATCACGGCCAGTACGATCACAAGCCCCTTAATAACCGTTTGCCAAAACTCAGACACGCCCATGAGGACGAGTCCGTCGGCTAGCGCGCCGATCACGAATGCTCCGATGATCGCGCCACCGATGCTGCCGCGTCCGCCCATCAGCGACGTACCGCCCAGGACCACGGCAGCGATGGCCGTCAGCTCGAACGTTTCACCGGTTGCAGGATGCGCTGACGAAAGCTGTGCGGCAATAATCAAGCCGACTATGCCCGCGCAGAAGCCTGAGATGACATAGACCATGAATTTTATTTGTTGCACGCAAACACCGGAGAGCTTTGCCGCGCGTTCGTTGCCGCCGACTGCATATACCCGCCGGCCGAACGGCGTGCGACTCGCAAGCAGCGCACCCGCCGCGCCGATGATGATCATGAGCCACACAGGCGCCGGAATGCCGAGGATTGAGCCGGTGCCAATCGCCAGGAATCCCGTGTTCCCCAATTCCGGCTTGCCTCCGAGGTCTGGAAACGTGGCGCCGTTCGAAAGCAAGAGTGCCGCGCCGCGTGCCATATACAACGTGCCCAACGTCGCGATGAAAGGAGCTACGTCGAACCAGGAAACCAGAGCACCATTTACAGCGCCAACGAAACAACCGGCGAGCAGACCGATAACAATTACCAGCCACGTGTGCGGATAGACGATGATTCCGTAGTGAGGAAGCACGAGGCCGCTGTGAATCAATCCTCCGGCCACGATTCCGGCCAGGCCGACGATCGAACCAACGGAGAGATCAATGCCGCCGGTGAGAATCGTAAAGGTCATACCCACCGCCAAAATTGCGTTGATTGCAACGTGCTCGATGAGAATGACCAGATTGCCCGACGTGAAAAACGCAGGCGAGAGAACCGAAAAAATGCCGAGCAGCACAACCAGTACGATCACGGCGCGGAGCCGGAACAACAGGCTGCCTAGCGAGGTGCGGAGGGCCAAAGCTCGAAAGCCGCCGCCGGTCGCCGCACCGACATCGCTAGTTTGCATGGAGGCTACCGAGCCTTTCGGACGCGGCTGCTGGAACTGCGCATGCCGCAGCTGCTAGCTGGCCCGCCGTCACCTGGCTGGCGTCAAATTCACCCGTGAGCCGTCCTTTCGCAAAAACAACAATGCGATGCGCCACGGCACGGATCTCGTCCAGTTCGGACGAAACAAAAATGACGCCCACCCCGGATGCAGCGACGCGCCGGACAATCGCATAGATTTCGCGCTTTGCGGCGACATCTACGCCACGCGTAGGCTCATCGAGCAAAAGAACCCGTGGCACCGTCATTAGACATTTTGCAAGAACCACTTTTTGCTGATTTCCGCCGCTGAGTGAGCCAATGTTGTTATCGACTGCCGAGGTGCGGATTCGGAGATCGGAGACTTTCTGCGAGACTTCTGAACGTTCTTTCGAAGGAGAAAGCCACGCCCAGGACGCTATCCGCTTTAAATTGGACAGCGTCATATTTTGGCGAATCGAAAAGCATTGCACCAAACCCGCCGTTTGCCTGTCCTCGGGGACCATAGCCAATCCGCTAAATATTCTCTCTGTGGTAACAAGAGAGTCGATGCGATTTCCGGAGAGCGATATGCCTCCTTGTACTTCGCGCCGAAGGCCCATCAGACATTCGAGAAATTCGGTGCGACCGGCGCCCATCAGCCCGTAAATGCCTAGGACTTCACCCGCGTGCAAGGTGAGGGAGATCTCGCTGAGCAAAGGTCTTCCCGCACTCCCCCGCAAGGATAAGGATTCGACCCGCAGCAACTCAGGTCCGTCGATTGACGCGGTGGTGGATTCGACAGCACCCTCGGAGCGACCGGTCATTTGTTCGACTATCCAACGAGGATTGACATCGGCCGCGGACGATTCAGCAACCATCCTGCCATCGCGTAACACGGACACACGGTCTGAAATTTCGAGCAACTCGTCAAGGCGGTGCGAAATGTAAACGACGGCTACGCCGCGCGCCCTGAGATCGCGAATGATTTTGAACAAGATCGAAACCTCGGCTGCACTCAACGCAGAAGTCGGCTCGTCCATCATCAAAATGCGGACATCGCGAGCGAGGGCTTTGGCGATCTCCACGATCTGTTGTTGGCCGAGAGGCAAGTCTTCAACCTTGGATTCGGCATCGATCGGCTGTTCCAATTGCGCCAGCAACCGGCGCGCCTTTTCGAGCTGTTGTTTTCGGTTCAGCAGGTGCCAACGCGATCTGAGTTCTCGTCCAAGGAATATGTTCTCCGTGACATTGAGATTCGGACAGAGATTCAGTTCCTGGTGGATGATTCCGATACCATTCGCGTCTGCATCGCGAACCGAGTGCATCCGAATTGGGGTTCCGTCGAGAAACAGGGACCCGCTGGTTGGCTGATCGACGCCAGCCAGGATTTTGACAAGCGTTGACTTACCGGCGCCGTTTTCGCCAATCAGTGCGCTGACTCTCCCCGCGTACAGCTTGAGTGTGACACCATCGAGAGCCAAGGTTCCCGGGTATTGTTTACTGATGCCACGCGCTTCGAGGATGGGCGTGGAGGGATGCATCATTGCGGGCTCTCCACCACAAATTGAACCGGAACGACATTGGCAATGAGCGGTTGCGTCACAGTTCCAGATTCGAATGACCCCGCAAATTTCACTCTCTTGTCGACAAGCGTTTTGGCGTCGAGAGAGGATAGAACGGTTTGGTTCGCCTTATTATTCAGATCATCCGCGACATCTGCGAATTGCAACTGGTTGACGAAACTGCTAAAAGTAATAAGTCCCGTCGAATCGCGTAGCGCCGAACCGCGAAAAACGGGTCCAATTTGAATAGAGACATCCGGCCGACGAGCGTGCGGCAGAACACCGAGCTCGATCAACCCGTTGCGAGAAGACGTATCCACGGCCAATACTGTCCCTTCTCCCTTTACGTTGAAGTACCACCCGTCGCCGTTAACATTGCGGCCGTACTTCTGTTCCGCATCCTCTATGGAAGCGGACATCGCCGCCAATAGAGTCCGCACATCGACCGCGGAGCCCACGATTGCCGGAACCAACTTCGCACCCCAGATCGAGTCAACGAAAGCAGCGGGATTTTGAGACGAGGCTTGCGCATCACTGGAGCGACCGATCGGCACGATGGTCCATGGCTTGCAGCCGCCCAGCGAGAGACATTGCATGACCAGCCAAACCTCCACCACAAACTTGAGGCCATGACGCTTGAACGCAATTGCCATCTCGACTATGTCCTCGCGCCAGCCCGCTTTCGCAAGGGCGCCAATTCAGTCACGGCCTCCCTCATCCGTGCACGGGGAGTGCCCGCCAACAGCTGCTCTGCAGTGGTCAGGTCAGTGATCAACACATTCACAAGCTTGCCCAGGAGGGCGCCACGAATCGCCGCGACTTTACGTCGCCCTCCGGCGACCGCCACCACTCGCTTGATCTTCCGCAATTGCTCGAGTTCGATGCTGATCACGCGATCGTTCAATTCCGTGACGACGGGCTTTCCTTCGGAATCAAAAAATCGAAGACAGATGTCTCCGACGGCGCCCTTTGACGCCAGGCGTTTTAATTCCTGCGAAGAAAACACATTGCCGCTGGATGCGAGTGCGCGAGAAGGCTCAGTCGCGCCAACTCCGACAAGTGCCAAGGTAATCGACGGGAATGCGCCGACCACCTCGCGCACGAAGCGATCGTTCATCAGTACTTTTCTAGCATCCGACGAACCCACCACACCAGGTGCCGGCAGAAGAGTTGCGACTCCTCCAAGCAGATCGGCCAAACGCCGCGTAAGCTGCGCCGCATGAACTTCGGCATTCGGATTGCCGACACCGCCCAGGATTTGCACTACGCGCGTCGTCTTCCATCGTTGACTCGGGTGCATTGATTCTGCCAGTGCAAGTAATGCGGAACTCCAGCACGAAATTCCGATCACGTCGTCCGGTTTCAATGTAGTCTCGAGGTAGAAAGCGGCAGTTGCTCCCAAATCGCGAGCGATCTGGTTCTCATCATCAAGGCATTCGACCACTACGGCTTCATCGAGTCCAAACCGCGCCTGCAGCTCATTCTCGACATCGGTGTGTGTGCCGACAGGAAGGCTCACCGTGACGCGTACGATTCCTTCGCGTTCGGCTTTCTTGAGCACTCGCGAAACAGTCGATTGGTGTATTCCCAAACGACGACAGATTTCGGTTTGGCGCAATCCCTGTGTGTAATACATACTGGCCAACTTCGCCATTAACCGAAGCTCATCAATCCGAGCCATGGCCCCGCTCCCTAAATAGAAGATCACCGTGCGAGGACGCTGCACGATGCAGCGCTTCGCTCCAGCCCTCGAGTAGATGCTCCCTTCGACTGGCTGGCATGGACGGCGTGAAACATTCAACGTCCGTAGGCAAAGCCGCCAACTCGTCGAGCGAACTCCAAAACCCAACGGCGAGGCCAGCCATCCAACCCGCTCCGCGCGCGGAAAGGTCGGCAGAAGAGCTTCGCATTACGGGACATCCTAATATGTCTGCCTGAAATTGCATCAACGTATCGTTTCGGCTTGCACCGCCGTCGGCATGAAGCACGGGTTCCGCCACAGCGGCGTCACAACACATCGCCCTGAATACATCTGCAACTTGGAAAGCGATCGACTCAATCGCCGCGCGCGATAAATGAGCGGCGCTCGTGCCACGCGTCAAGCCGGATATAAGACCCCGTGCGCGTGGATCCCAGTGCGGTGCACCCAGGCCGGCAAAAGCTGGAACGATATACACGCCTGCCGAGTCTCGAACACTCGATGCAAGAGCTGCTACGCCTTCTGCTGCGTTCGGCAGCGAAAGCAGTTCGCCAAGCCACTGGATGGTGCCGCCAGTGTTCGTGATGTTTCCTTCGAGTGCGTACGACACGTCTTCTCCAAAACGCCACGCAATCGTTGCGGACAAGCCGCGCTTTGAATTTACGGGCACCGAACTGAGCGTCATCAGAGATGAACCGGTACCGTATGTAGCCTTGACGATGCCAGCCCTGAATGCCGCGTGGCCAAAGAGAGCGGCGTGGGAATCCCCAACGAGACTGCCGATGGGAACGCCTGTTGCCCAGGAATTGCTGCTTGCCGTTACCCCAAGCAGCCCACTGGATGGGCGAATCTCAGGCAAGCACTGTCGGGGAACGTTGAAAAATCTAAGTAACTCACTGTCCCATTGCGCCGATTGAAGATTGAGTAGCTGCGTACGTGAGGCATTACTCGCATCGGTGGCGTGGACCGCTCCGCCAGTGAGGTTCCAAAGCAACCAGCTATCTACGGTGCCGGCACACAATTCGCCACGTTCGGCTCGGTTGTAACCATCTGGAATATGGCTAAGCAGCCAAGCAATCTTCGAACCTGAGAATAAAGGATCTATGGGAAGACCGGACTTCGCGCGAATTGTCATGTCCAGTCCGCGGGCGCGGAGATCCGAGCAAATAGCTTCCGTGCGGCGACACTGCCAAACGACGCACGGCGCAACAGGTTCGCCGGTGCTTTTATGCCAAACTATGACGGACTCACGCTGATTGCTTACACCGATTGCCGCGATCTCAGCGCCTTCCACTTGAGCGAGACACGCCTCGGCGGAATCAACAACGGACCTCCACAACTCCCACGCGTCTTGCTCCACCCAACCGTCTTTCGGAAACGACACAGCTAAGCGCCGCGAAGCGGCAGCGGCGATCATACCCGCGCCAGATAGCAGGAGGGCTTTTGTGTTTGTGGTCCCCTGATCAATCGCCAGGATGAACTTGTTCCGCGCCACAAACGTTCTCCTTTACCAATTCCAATGCTGCATCTCGAATCCCATTAGGCGTAAGCCCGAAATGCTCTAAAAGAAAAGACGTCGATCCTGTCGGCGCAAATACGCTCGGTACACCTAACATTCGCATTCGAACGGGCGCGTTACTGACGACGACCTCGGCGACCGCCCCACCCAATCCACCTATGACCGTGTGTTCTTCGACTGTAACGATGGGGCCCTGTTTCGCTGCTTCGATAATTGCGTCGCTGTCCAAAGGGCGCACCGTTGACATGTTAATGACCGAAGCGCTTATGTCGTCCGCCTCAAGCATCTGCGCGGCATCGAGCGCCCTGCAAACCATTACGCCGTTTGCTATCAGAGTAATGTCCGTGCCTTCGCGCAATTTCGCCGACCGGCCGATCTCAAACTTGTAATCGTCAGGACTAACTACGGGCACCGGCATTCGGCTCAGTCGAAGGAAGATAGGCCCGTCAAACTCAGCGGCAGCTTTAACGGCTTGCGCCGTTTCTGTTGGATCGGCTGGAACAACCACCGTTAGACCGGCGATCGCGCGCGTCCAAGCAAGGTCTTCAATCGAGTGATGCGTTGGCCCGAGTTCGCCGTACGCCATTCCGCTCGACATACCGCAAAGCTTTACGTTGGATTGACTGTATCCAAGGTCCACCTTTATTTGCTCAAGCGCGCGAGCCGTTAGAAAACAAGACGCGCCGCAAACAAACGGAATCAAGCCTCCATTTGCTAGCCCCGCGCCTACGCCAACGAGGTTCTGCTCGGCAATTCCGACATTGACCAAGCGATCTGGAAATCTCTTCTTGAACTCTTTGAGATTGGAAGAGCCGATCGAATCGTTCGCTACTGCAACGATTCGCGCATCGGCCGCCGCGAGCGCCACTAAGGTCGAAGAGAACGCTTGACGGCAATCGAATTTTTCAATCACCGGCATTCCTCTCCAATTCTGCAAGAGCCGTTGCCAGTTCCGCATCGGTAGGAATGCGGTGATGCCATTCGATACGATCTTCCATGAACGACACTCCGTGCCCTTTGTGAGTCCGCGCAATCAGGCAACTGGGCTTGCTAGTTTCAAAAGGAACACGTTGGAGTGCCTCGGTCAATGATTTGACGTCGTGCCCATCGACTTCCTGGACCGACCACCCGAATGCACGCCAACGCTCGTCCAAGGGCTCAAGACCAACGGTACCTTCAGTGGTATCTCCCTGCTGTAGAAGATTTCGGTCTACGATTACGGTGAGATTATCAAGCTCAAACTGAGCAGCGGCCATTGCGGCTTCCCAGTTACTGCCCTCCTGCAACTCTCCGTCGCCAGTCAAAACAAAAACGCGCCAAGTCGCGCCAGTTATTTTGGCGGCCTTAGCCATGCCAACGCTTATTGGCATCCCGTGTCCCAGTGGCCCGGTGTTCGCCTCCACGCCCGGCACCTTGTTGCGGTCAGGATGTCCGTTGAGCGGCGAGAGCGGCTTCATGTAGTCCAGGAGCTTTTCGCGCGGGAAAAAACCGGCTTCGGCCAACGTGGCGTATAGCGAAGCGGAACAATGCCCTTTGCTCATCACAAAACGATCACGCTTCGGATCGGAAGGCATTGCTGAATTGACACGCAACACGGCGGAATAAAGCACGGCCAAAATGTCGGCAGCCGACATATCTCCGCCTGGGTGCCCGAGGTTAGAGCGGTGGACCATTTGAAGACTGGTCTTGCGCACTGACCTAGCTACTGCTGCGATGGCTGCTGCATTTAGATTTGCTTTCTGAAAAGACGGTCGCTTTGGCGTCTGCATTTTTATTCAATAGAGACTATTTCTGATAATCTACACAATACAAGAAATGCTCGCAAATTGCGATTCTCGTCGTATCTAAACAGACGTGGGCACACGAACCATCTGCTACGGCGCAACCGTTATGATGGCGCGCTGATACCTGGTCAGCGGCGGCGTACCATTGTCCGTTCCTTCCAGAATCACATGAATTGTCTGTCCCGGCTTGGCGTCAGACGGAACTTCGAATGACGTCGCTAAGGAATCTTTTGACGACAACACGATATCCCCCGGATATGTACCGGCGTCATTATATTGCCACCATCTGACGGCTACCGAATTGTCGTCGGGATCTGAGGTTTGCCCCTGGAGTTGTACTGTGCTGCCGACCTTCGCGGAGATATTGAGAGGCCCTTTAACTGCAACCACCGGCTCGTGATTGGCATCGCCGTATTTTGGCGTAACCGACCATTTCAAACGCGCCGCAAAGTCATTCTGTGCAGCGACGAAAAACCGAGCGTAAACGGCGGCAACCTGGGGCGGAAGTTGCGGACCTCGACCAAAACCGCGCCCTCGCGCGCCCGCCTCTGGGTTCGCAGGCGGTTGTTGACCAGCGTTTGCGCTCATCGCTTGCGGGGTAGCCGCTGTATTCGTCGTACCTGTCGGGTTAGCTTGCTGACCTCGATTTGGAGGCTGAACGTTTGGTCGGACACGTCCTCCCCAGCCTCCAAATGAACTGTCTTCGTATGCTCGCAGGCCATTGTCGAGCAAATTCATAAATGTAGGAGTATCTCCCTCGCTGATGAACGAGCCTTTCTCTTGGGGCGCGGTCCAAACATAATAGCCCATCGCTTTTAGCTGATCGGCGGTCAATCCAGAGAGGCCAAAAAAATCGGTCATATCTCCCTTTGCCATCTGCTTGCCATCGCCCCAGACGCGATAGAGAGCTCCGAGCGGCCCGCGGCTCGAGATATTCTCCTGTGTCCACGCGGCGCCTACATACATTTGATCATCGGGCGGCAAAGAGCTGCGGACGCCGTAGCCGAAATTCACCATCGCCAGCCGCCATTCATCAACTTCGGACCAATTCGTCTCGATGTAACTGGCATACGTGGCGTCTTGATCGCCAAAAGGAATGATTATCAGCTTGCGCGAGACCTTGTCACGGATGTCGTACCACTGCGGCGTATTCACATACTGTTCATGAATTGAAAAGAGGGCGCGGGCAATTGTACTTTGCCCTCCACCTGCCGTCACATAGAGTGGCCCGGGCTGATCATCCAGCAAGAGCGACTTGATCAGTTTCGAACCATCGGTATCCTTCGAGAAGTCTCCAACAAATTCCACATTGCCCCATTTGATCTTCGACTTTATGTAATCCGGCGTCGGATAGCTAAGATCATGAACTTTCAAGTTAGGATAAACTTGGCGATACGCGTCTGCTACGGTGTCGATAAAATGTTCGTCGGGCGCAAATCGCCACGACGTACAGGGGCAATTGGCCCCGGGCACTCGGTCCCACTCCCCGTGGCCGGTATACTTCGTTCCCTTCCCATCGCCCTTCCAATGGACGCCGCTACTCGTATAGATGATTCCTTCGATTTTGTAATCGGTGCTGTAAAGCAGCGCACGAATGATTGTGTTGTTGTCGTCCAATTCCGGATCATCGGTGATCACGACGCGAGGTTTCGGCCGTGAATTCAAACCCGCCTTGTTGCGCTGCTGCGCCGCACCGGCAAATGCCGACAGCCCAACACAGGCAACCGCACCGATAAACAACCACATCCTCTTTCCGCCAAGATCCATACCGTCTTCCTCGCTGTTCCATTCTGAATCGGTGTCTCTCGATGCCGCGTTGATCGACTATTGATGCCTAACGCGTGTCGCGAATTAGACTCTTTGGACGCCGCCACACCCGATTCGGCATGGCGGCGCCCAAACCCAAGGCTTGCCCGCTAAAAGCTAAGGCGCAGCGAGCCTTGCATAATGCGCGGGCTACGGGCAGAGCCAGGGTTGATCGCCCCGAAGGTCGACGCTCCGGAAGTCGGTATGATTGTCCCCGTTGTGGTATTGAATGTAGCAGTCGAGTTGATACTGCTGAATTGAGCGTGGTTGAAAGTGTTGTAGGCCTCCCAGCGGAAAATGAGGTTTCTCTTCTCGGAGCCGAGTGGAAAGGTCTTTGACAGGTTCATGTCCCAGTTGTTGGTGCCAGGCTGACGGAAGTTGAAGCGGCTCGCATTCCCGGGATCTCCCTTGGCCGGCATCGCGACATTTTGAATTGCGATGTATTTCCCACGGCTCCGGGCACCTCTGCTGAGCTGAACCGGACCCGTTAGATTCACACGTTGCCCGTCTCCCCCACCATTCCAGTCAACACCGCTAGCTGCTGAGAAATTCACGCTTCCCGGTGTCCCGTCCGCAAACGTGGTGATGCCCGAGAACTGCCAGCCATCGAACACTTCGCGGATAAAACCCTTGTCGATAAGCCTGCTCAGCTTCGGAAGGTAGTACGTATAGTTGATGTTCAGAACGTGCGTCTGGTCCGTACTCGAGAGCCCATAATTGCGGGCGCGCGCGTTCAGGTAGAGCGGCAGGCTGCCACCATAGTCCATGGTCTTGGACCAGGTGTATGCTCCGCCGAACTGCACGTACTTGGAGAAGCGGCGGTTCAGCTGCACCTGGAGCCCGTTGTAGTTGGAGCTGCCGTTCCAGTAGGTCTCCGATACTCCGTTGTAGCCAGGGTAAGAAAGAAGCGGATTGAGTGTATCTAACAGGACTCCCCCGGTCGTAGGATCGATACTCGACGGGAGGAATCGGGCTCCATACGGCAGAGTGTTGAGAGCCTTTGTCTCTGGAAGAAAGCGGCTCATATTGCCAACGTAAGCCACTTCCAGAATGGTATTGCTCGCGAGTTGGTGCTGCACGCTCAAACCATATTGGTAGACCGTCGGTGGTTTGTACTGTCGAGACCAGCCCGTGACGTTTCCTGGCGACAGGAAGCCCGCTTGGCTGAGGTAAGTGCCAATGTTTCCATAGAAAGATGTTGGGTTGAACGTAGTCGGCGGGTTCACTTTGCCGCCGTTGACGAACCTGCCGTTGGAGCTGAGCATGTTCTTCATAATGGCAGCATTGCCGCGTAAAGCCGTCTTCCCGTTGCCGAAGACATCCCACGCAAAGCCGGCGCGCGGCGAAAATTGGAGGCCTGTTCCGGTGGTGAAGCCATGCGTATAGCCAGCCTGTGTCGCCGGAAATGAGCCATCCGCCAATAGACTCTGATTGGTTGAACCATAGAAGCCGATTAGCGCTGCAGGTAGGTTGGTTTGGCCCGTCACAGGGTTTACACCGCGCCGATTAGCGGCACCTCCGCAGTTATGTGCGGGCGTAGTCAGAGTGTCGCCCAGACAACGGGGCAAGATCAGCTGTGGTGCGGCGGCGACGCTGTACGACTCGGGGTAAAATCCGGCAGCGTCACCGTGAATGAAGACCCAGGGACTTGCCATGCCCATGCGGAGGCCCAACTCCAAGGTCACGCGAGGAGTTACCCTCCAGGAGTCCTGCCCAAACCACTCCACATCCTGGGCAACGTTCTTTGCGCTGGCAATCTTGGTGGCTTCGATGTAACTGTTGAAGTGGCCGATTAGCGCGTCCGCAAACGGATTGCCTGTCTGGTTGGGGTCGTTACTGTCTGCCGACCAGGTAAAGTCTCCGCGGCTCTGGCCCTGAAGTCCCCTATAGCTTGTATCGTGCTCGTAGTAGAAACCGGTTTTGAACAGGTGGACGCCATGGGTATAGGAGACGTTGTCGAGAACATCGATATCTGTGTCGTAGCCGATAATCGGAAACCGGTTATTCACATCGAGGCCGAAGTTGGGACCGGTCTGCGAGTTCGGGAGACGGAAGTGAAGATTGGGGATGAGGTCATTCGGATTATTCGCGGGGAATAACTGCCCAAGCGGCTCGAGACCAACCTTAGACCGAGTGATGTGATCCCACGACGTCGGCGTTAGTCTTTTTCCGGTTTCGCTGGTGGAAGCATATCCTGCGGAGAGTTCGTTCACGATGCTGGGGCTGAAGATCCGGCGGTAGCTTAATACCCCGCCGCGCTCACCGAAGCGATAGTGCCCGTAGAAGTTCTGGAAGTTTGCGCCTGCGGGACCGCCGATGATGTTCGCCCAGCCGCGCTGGTCCATGACCGAACTGCGCAGTGTCGCCGTGAAGTTGTTCTTGTCCGAAGGATTGAAGTCCATGCGGAGGCCCGTCTGGATCTTCGGATCAGAAATAATGTCCTGATACTGGTAGTTGTAACTGTTGCCAGACACGGCTTCGATGTTTGACAGCGCGGAGCCCGTAAATGGGTCCGGGAAGTAATTCAGAATCGCCTGCCCGATCGGATTGATGCAGGAAACAGTGACGCCGCAACCGGGGGAGCCGGCCGCTGGAATCTTGTTGCCCGGGAAAGGCAGGCCCGTCAGAGGATCCTTCGGGATGACCTTGCTTGATCCCACTACCCCGCTTTGGGAGAAATCGCCGCTCCGTTCGGCCAACGTAGGCAATTGGGACGTGAGAAGATTGCCCGGCGTCGTAATCGAAAACTTCTCGATGTTAAAAAAGAAGAACAGTTTATCGCGGTTCGTGTTCAACTTTCCGGGGATGTATACCGGACCACCCACCGTGCCGCCAAACGTGTTGTAGCGGTAGAGAGCCGGCCGGTTCGCCGTACTCGCGGTTTCCTTGCGGAGGAAGGTATTCGCATTCAAATCCTCATTACGGAAGAACTCATAGCCGGTGCCATGGAACGTACGTGTTCCCCCTTTAGTAACAATGTTTACCGTACCTCCGGCATTTCGGCCGTATTCAGCCTGGTACCCATTGGTGAGGACCTTGACCTCCTGGATCGCGTCCATACTGAGCAAGGCGTCATCGGTGCCGGTCACGTCGGTGTTCATCCGGTTCTGACCATCGATGGTGACGTTGTTCATGTTCTGGGGAGTGCCGTTGATCGTCGGCGTACCCGTTCCAAACGCGCCGCCTGCGGCATCGTTATCGGCGGCTCCGTTTACACCCGGCAGAATGCGCAAGAGGGTGATCGGATCGCGTCCGCGAGACTGCAGATCCTGAATCTGGTCGTTTGAAATTAGCGCGGAGTTCTCGCCACTGGCGGTCTGCACCTGGACCGCTTCCGCCGATACGGTAACGGACTGCGTCATCGCACCGACTTGAAGTGCAATTGACCCGACGGAGCGCTCTTCATTGGCGCTCAACACAATGCCGGTCTGCTGCAGTGTGTTAAAGCCAGAAGCCTCAATTTGGAGCTGATAGGTTCCGGGATTCAACTCTGGAAAGAAGAAATTTCCCTGACCGTCGGAAGTTGCTGTTCTAACACCGCCGGTACTCGTTGCGGTGAGCGTTATCTTCGCACCGGACAGTGCCAGGCCTTGTGGGTCAACTACGGTTCCTCTTATTTGGGCGCTCGTGGTCTGCGCCTGAGATCCATAAGGAATCAGCAATAACACTGCAACGAAGAAACTCAACAAGCAACGGCCCCACACCATTTTCATGAGTTTTCCTCCCTCTCGCAAACCGCCGCTTCAAAACTGCGGTCCGGCGCTTAGCACCAACCTGCGGCTCGCATATATATGCGATGTTTTATTGATTATGTCGCGCAGTGGTTCGTCACTATCGGTTTTTAGGCCTTTGGTGTCAAGCTATTTCTTTAGTGCATATTTATGCGTATACGTACCGTGTGCCTTCTGAATTCAATAGAGGGGCCAGTCTTGACAGATCGTGCATATATATGCTGCCCTGATAAAACTGTTGACAGGGAGGTGTTCGACTCTATAATTCCGGCGTACATCGCAGCTGCCGCTCTATATGAAGCGACAAACGGGGAGATAAATGTGAATTCCAAAAAACAAACTCATCAAATTCTTGCCGGAAACAGATGGCAAAAATGGGCAGCCATTCTTCTCGGCGCGATTTTGGGAGTCGGCGTTGCTGCCTACTGCGCAACGGCACAAGCGCGGCCGCAAGTCACAGCACCGCCAGCCGCGCAGCAAGGCCGCGGCCCACGTTTTGCCCCTCTTCCGCCGAAGCCGCGCGTGATCGTGACGACCGATGGAGAAATCGACGACCGCGAATCTATGATTCGCTTTTTGATGTATGCAAATGAGTTCGACGTCGAGGGCTTGATTTACTCCAGCTCACGATTTCACTGGCTGGGGCAGACCTGGTCTGGCGTGGAGTGGATCACATCAGAGATCGAAATGTATTCCCGTATCTATCCATATTTGCGGCAAAACGCCGACGGCTACCCAACTCCTGACGAACTGCGCAGCAAGGTGTATGTGGGTAACATCGAGAACGTTGGAGAGATGGAGCAAGATACGCCCGGCGCCGATCGCATCGTTCAAGTATTGCTTGATGACAAGCCGGGGCCGGTTTATCTCGACACGTGGGGCGGAACAAACACGATCGCCAAGGCCCTTTGGACCATCCAACACGACTACCCGGATCAGATCGACAAGGTCAATAAAAAAGCGGTCGTCTTCATCATCCTGGACCAGGACGATACGTTCCGTAAGTACATCGAACCAAACTGGCCTAAGCTACAAGTAGTTCTGAGCGCCCGGCAATTTGGAACAATCGCTTACGGATGGGCTGGGTTGATGCCCGAGGCGGAGCGCGTTTTTTTCGAGCGCCCATGGCTGGAAGGTAACATCACGATGAATCACGGTTCTCTGGCGGGGGCCTACGAATCATTGAACGGTGCGTTCCGTTCGGAGGGCGATTCTCCATCCTTTATGTATGAAATCGGCGTCGGCTTACGCAGCTTGGAAAATCCAAGCTATGGCGGATGGGGCGGCCGATTCGTGCAGGAAAAGCCGGGAGTGACGAATGTCTGGAAAGATACAGACGACGACGGCGACTTGTCCAAGCCCATCTGGCGCTGGGCAGAAGCATTTCAGAACGATTGGGCATCTCGCGCGGAGTGGTCAATAAAACCCTACAACCAAGCGAACCATGCGCCAGTCGTCAACGTAGAGACCCCGCTTGACGTTAGCGCCGTGCCCGGATCGTCAGTGAGGCTCAGCGTCGCGGGCTCGACGGATCCCGATGGGGATAAGCTTTCGTATAATTGGTGGCAATACCGGAGTGCTGGAACGTATAAGGGCGACGTGGTGATTCACGACGAAGATAAGCCGCTCGCCGTCGCTGAGATCCCGAGTGACGCCAAGCCCGGCGATACGATACACATGATCGCGGAAGTCACCGATAACGGCAAACCACCGCTCACTCGTTACGCTCGGATCATTATCACTGTGAATGGAACGCCTCAACAGCAAACCACCGCTACAAACAAATCCAAAGCCAACAGGTGATCGCCATGAAAACTTTAGCTCTATGCTTTTCGATCTTGCTGTTCTCCGCGACCGCTCGCGCCGACAATTGCTCCGGAAAGTGGGTCTTGGAATCGACTGGTCGCGGTGGGCAGGTGCAAAGGGCAGTTCTCATTCTGAATCAGGTTGGCGACTCCGTGACCGGAACCGTTTCGGGTCGAAACAATCCCGGAGCGGCTTCTCCAATCAACACGGAAATTTATGGCGGCAAAGTGGAAGGAGACACGATTTCTTTTTACATTTGGCAGGGTAGCGATCGACCATGGAAACAACAGTTCACGGGGAAACTCTCTGGCGACGAAATCGTTTTCACAGTCACTAGGGACCGCCCTCTATCGCAACAAAATGGCCAAGGCCAACCCGCGAACGCTGCCAACGCGACCTCCACGGAAATGGCAAGACGCTCGCAATAAGCATCACGTCCTCCGAAAAACTGCTTGAGATTTGCGTGGCGTGAGCTTCCAGAAGAGCGACAGGGATGCGTGTCATCGGGCTGACATCGGACCGTTCAGTCAGAGGGATCAGATTAGGAACCGCAGATTCGTTTGGATGACCATTGGGCATCACAACGATCATCGGCTTGATCTTGCCTTCCGACAGTAAGTTGTCAAAAATCTCCGGCACGTGCCCCTGGCTGGTCCATTCCCCTTCATCCGGACCGCATCCGCGGAGCAACTAAAGCACCGAAATGTGGTTTTTTTTTGCAGGAGCAGAGGATGACCTTGCCATGCGGTTAAAGTGGTCCGTGACGCCGAAATTCGGCGATGCAAATCATCCGCCAGTTTTAAAGATCAAAGGACCCGCTGCGATCTCCGTCGTTCATGGAACCAACCGATGCAGCACAGCTCCGCTGACGCCGTACCAGAAAGTGGTTATCACGGTTCACTAAACAAATGTGGAATCGCAGTCCTTCGATGAACTCGTTGTGAAGTGCGAGGTGGTATGTTGCTACGCTACGCCCCCACACCGAGGTTCTGTAGAACCGTTTTCAGTTCCGGAGAATCCCTGACAAGGGTCTTTAGTATGGGGTGACTTCCCTTTCGTCAAGTGATCTGTCAGAGAGGCTTTCAATCCCATTTTTCCAATTACCGGAGAGGCGCTTTTTATTCGCACACAAGACCAGCCAGAAAGTAATCCTGAATTCCGAAATTTGGTCTGAAAAACCCAGCCTTTGTTCCAAAAAGCATCGGTAAGAAATCCTGGCTTACTTTGCATGCTGCATACATGAGATTGTGCACATGCGGCAAAAGAGACAGCGAAAACACTTACGCTGTTTTGCGATTGAGAGCACCGCAGGACGTTCGAACGGTGGCGGGATAAGACGAAATTCTTTACGCACCGCTTAGAGCCCGGAATATAGCGCCATTCACGGTTCGGTGGCCTGCCGGACCGTTACGGCCACGGGCCGGGGAGCTGCTTGAAGAAGATCAAACTTTTGGGGCGCGCAGCATGCGGTATGGAGTCTAGAGACATCCTGGCGCATCTCCGGTCTGGCCTTCAAGTGTTTCAGTGTCTCCTGGAGAATGCTTGCAGCGGCACGATCTTTAGGCATGACGAGGCGATAATGCATCCACTTGCCTTCGCGCCTCGACGCGACGATTCCTGCTCGGCGAAGGTAAGCAAGGTGCCGTGAGACCTTCGGTTGGCTCGTCTTCAAAATCTCCACGAAGTAGCAGACGCAAATTTCCCTGTCCGGCGATCAGGTTGAGCAGCCGAAGGCGCGTTGGATCTGCACGCGCACGGAAGAGAATTTACAAGATTCGATCTGTTTTTTACATGTGCGGTTGGAATCGCGCATCCGTTATCTGCCTCGATGTATTGTGCCCGACCGGGATGTGAACAGTTGCAGAGCACTTCGATCGTGAAAACGGGGATGAACGGAGCGGTGCTCTCGAGACAGGGACCGCAATTGGAGATTTTCCTCGTTCTATTAATGTTTGGTAGCGGGTGCGCCGCGCTGGTCTACGAAATCGTTTGGTTCCAGCTTTTGGAACTCATCATAGGATCGACAGCTGTGTCGCTTGTAGTTCTCCTCAGTGTATTCATGGGGGGAACATGCCTCGGCAGTATGTTTGCAATGGCATTTGCGAAACGCGTCGGCTCGGTGCTACGCCTTTACGCCGCACTTGAGCTGGCAATTGCAATCTGCGGGACAACGATACTGATGGTACTTCCGCATATCAGCGGCGCTCTAATCCGATTCGGTGGTAGTCATCTTGCCGCGCGCGGGGCTCTGGCTGCCGCATGCTTGTTTCCGCCTACGATTTGTATGGGGGCAGAGCTACCCACAATTGCCCACTGCTTAAGAGATAGCGACCACAGAGCGGCGTGGATCAGCTATTGCTACGCGGGAAGCCTCGCTGGTGGCGTTTTCGGTTGCTTGTTAGCGGGGTTCTATTTACTTCGAGTTTTTGACGTGAACATATCAACTTGGACTGCGGTCGCCATCAACTGCACGGTTTCGCTCTCGGCTTTCGTGGTGGGTTATAGAGCCTTACCAGCAGCGAACACGCCGGTTGTACACGCGAATGAAGCGGCGAAGGCAGCGAGTCTCGCGGAGGTGCCAATTTATGCTGCCATTGCTCTTTCGGGCGCCGTGGCTCTCTCGGCCGAAATCGTATGGACGCGCACTCTGTCCCTGGCATTTGCTGCGACAGTGTATGTGTTCGCGATGGTGGCGGCAGCTTTTTTGTTGGGACTTGCGCTCGGCAGCATTTCGGCAGGGATTCTGATCCGCCATTCCAAGATTCCGCCGCGGCTCGCGCTTGGCTGGTGCCAAGTCTTTTCTTGCGTAGGCCTGGCATTCGCGGCGTATCTGCTGACAGACGTTATTCCGGATTCTTCAATAGCTGGAGTCACAACTGGACCCTGGCATGTACTATGGCATGAGAGCCTCACATCGTTAGCGATTGTTCTGCCATGCACAGTGGCGTGGGGGATGAGTTTCCCTTTAAGTGTTGCTTCTTTGGATAGCAACGCTAAGAACCTTGGGCGCAAGGTTGCTTACTTATATTCTGTAAACACCGTGGGGGCTATTTTCGGCGCAATTGGAACGAGCTGGCTTTTTGCACATTCGATTGGCACTCAACGAACCGTTCAACTCGCAATTGTTATTGCGGCCGTGGCCGGCATCGGCGTGCTGCTCTCCGCGGCAGGTGATGCAACACCCAAGCACTCTCGCCGCTCGATCCGGTACGCCGAGTGCGCCTGCATCATGGCGGGGGTCCTGTTGCTGCTTTGGGACATAGCGCCATTGCCGGGCGTGCTTATCGCTTACGGACGCCGCTCAGCCGAATGGATTGCTACTTCGCATATGGCCGACACTGGGCACATTATTTATGCTGCCGAGGGGCTGGACGATTTTGTGGCGGTGTCTGAGGGAGGAGATGGCGAGCTTGATTTTCATGCATCAGGCAAAGTTCAAGCGTCGACCTCGACACAAGACATGCGCTTG
>Ga0209178_1000097_pt1 | contig 21484 bp, 13 predicted proteins | sample GAAS200_FD_187521 | JGI IMG/M metagenome (GOLD analysis project Ga0209178, IMG submission 187521) | Agricultural soil microbial communities from Georgia to study Nitrogen management - GA AS200 (SPAdes) (version 2) | ecosystem: Environmental > Terrestrial > Soil > Agricultural land | place: USA... | reverse complement strand
CTCGGTGGCAATTTCACCGGATGCGGCGCACTCTCGCTGGGTCCAAAGCCGTAAGCAGCGCCAATGCTGAGAAGGGGAATCGTGAATCGGAGCCGTCTTTGGAGCCCGTGGTCACGCAGCTCAGCAAAACAGCGATCAGGGATTAATTATGTTCCGTTTTCATGCGTATCGCATTCAGGCCTGCCTGATTAGTTTCGATCTGGCGGTGGTCAGCGCCTGTTACATGACCTTGTGGCTTCTCCCGCGTCCTGAAACGGTTGCTCTTCCTGGTCCGCTGGCGAACGGCAGGGGTATTGAAGCTCTTGCTGGTACCCTGGTGCTCTGGCTCGCCTTCTCGTCCTATTTCGACATGTACCATTCCCGGCGGCTTGACCGGCCCTTTGCCGATCTCGTCATCATAGCCAAGGTCTCAACTGCCACCCTGGTTGTGCTTGAGTGCGTCGGCCATCTGTCATCGTCGCTTGAGTTGCCTCGCACATTCATCGCACGCTTTACGGTGATCAGCTTCGTCTCCCTGGCGTTGGCCCGGGTGGCGCTGCGGCTAGCCACTCGTGCCCTGCGGCGGCACGGCCATAATGTAAAAACACTGGTTCTCATCACTTCTCCCCAGATGGGTCGCAGGCTGGCAGAGAAGATCGACCAGCATGCTCATTATGGATACCGTGTCTTATGCCACTTTCTCTACTTTGCATCCGGACAGGACGAGGAGACCTCCCTCGTCGATGCGGTCTGCCGTTATGTGCGTGAAACTTCCGTCGATGACGTGATCCTGGCGCTGCCTTCGCAGGCGAATGACCTTGCAACGCGGCTGATTCTGGAGTGTGAAAACCAGGGAATCAACGTCAGGATCGTTCCTGATCTTTTCCCGCTGATACAAACGGACACACAGGTCCACAACCTTGACGGAATTCCTCTGGTCAATGTTCGCCATTACCCGACCGAGAACTTCAGGTATGCGGTCTTAAAACGCCTCTTCGATGTCGCCCTGTCGCTCGCAGTACTCGTCTTTTTCTCACCCGTGTTTCTGCTGATAGCGATCCTGATCAAGCTCACCTCACCCGGCCCTGTGTTTTTTGTCCAGGAACGGGTTGGGTTGAATGGCAAGGCATTCGGAATGCTGAAGTTCCGTACCATGCGGCGAGATCCTGCTCTCAATTCCGAGGACCACTGGACATCCCGTGACGATCCATACGTCACGCCGCTTGGCCGATGGCTGCGCCGGAGCAATCTGGATGAACTCCCTCAATTCGTGAATGTACTCAACGGCGACATGAGCGTCGTCGGACCGCGCCCCGAACGCCGCTTCTTCCTGGAAAGGTTCCGGCGGGAAGTGCCCGGGTATATGTCGCGCCACTACGTCAAAAGCGGCATAACGGGTTGGGCGCAGGTGAATGGCTGGCGGGGCGACAGCTCGATCGCGCAGCGTGTGGCGCACGATCTTTATTACAGTCGGAACTGGGCCATGGGGCTTGATCTCAAGATTCTGCTCCTCACGCTGACCCGAGCTTTCTTCCATCGTAATGCCTATTGAAGAAGGCGACGGAAAGGCTGACAGCATGATGGACTATCACGCAGAGCGCCGGTTAGTTACGAGCGTTGGGAAACTTCGCCGCCACTGGCGCTGGATTCTCGGTGGAGCAGGCGCGCCGCAGACCAGGCAGTGGCGTTCTGTCAGCCGTGCTGTTTTCCCTTTGGTGCGGCGAACCGGCACAGCTGCTTGCCGCGGACGCTGATTTCTAAGGCGAATTTCTCTGCCGAGAACTTCGTATGAAGAAGAAGATACTCTTTCTTGAACAGCAGAGCTGGCTGAGCGGCGCGCAACGCGTGCTGGAGTCTGTCCTGGATGCCACGGCCAGAGAATACGACGCGATCGTGGCCTTTCCGGGTGAAGGTGAGTTCTCCAGAAAGCTTGCAGACCGCAAAATCCAAACCTTCACCTATCCTCTGGGCTTCTATCAAACCGGCCGGAAATCCCGTGCGGAAATGCTGGAGTTTGCCGAGCGAAGCCTGCTTTGTGCGCTCAAGCTCGTGACCGTGATTCGACGGCAAAACGTGGGACTTGTCTATATAAACGGACCCCGGTGCATGCTGGCCGGAGTTCTGGCTGCTCGAATCACTGGTCGCCCGGCGCTGCTTCATCTGCATTTGACCCTGGTGCGCCAGCCGGAGATCCTTCTGGTTGCCAACCTGGCACGCTATGTCTCAGCCATCGTATCGTGTTCGCAGGCCGCCGCCGCTAGCCTCCTTACAGCTAATCGAAGTTTGGCCGGCAAAACTCACATTCTTTATAACCCCCTTGTTGGGTGCGGATGCGTGAGCAGCGACGCGCCCGTTTCTCAACTGCCAGGCGGCGACTCTTCGGCCGTCACCCTTGGTGTGGTGGGACGCATCACCAAACCGAAGGGACAGATGGTGCTGCTGAACGCGCTCGCAAGACTGAGCGCGCAGAACAAGGCCAGGGTTCGCGTGGTTTTCGTCGGCGCACCTTCGCCTGAAAACGGCGACGATCTCGCGTATGATCAACGCCTCAAAGAGTGTGTAACTCAGTTTGGTCTCGAAGCCACGATCGAGTGGGCTGGTTACCAGACAGCGGTTGACCCGTTTTATCGTGCAATGGATTTGCTCATCCAGCCTTCGCTGTCAGACTCGGGCGAGTCGATGCCGCTGTCGGTACTGGAGGCTCTGCTGCACGGCGTTCCGGTGATTGCGTCCTGGACGGGAGGGGTTCCGGAGATTATTCATCACGGATCGAACGGCCTGCTGGTTCCTCCCGGAGATGAAGTTGCCCTTGCGAGAGCTTTGGAACACTTCCTTCAAGACACCTCGCTACGCGCGCGTCTCTGCACCGGGGCCAGATCGAGCATTGACGATCGCTTTTCGCTGGAAAGCTTCAAGTCGAGAATTCGCGGACTGATATGGAAACTTTGCACAGCTCAACAGTCTGAAAGTCCCGAAGCAATTCGCGAGGAATCCGCTGCCTAGAGCGTCTGCGTGGTTCTCGCATGCGAATCGCTCTTGTCCATCACTGGCTGATCATCATCCGAGGCGGCGAGCGTGTCCTTGAGGCGTTGGCAGAGCTGTTTCCGTCGGTTGACCTTTTTACGCTGGTATGTGACCGCAGGATGCTTCCTTTATCTCTCAGCCGGTTGCGAATCCGGACCTAGCCCCTGCAAAACCGTCCGCGGCCGACGCCTTGGTACAGTTAATATCTTCCACTTTTCCCACATCGACGGGAGAGCATGAGCTCACGGGCACTGATCTGGCCATCAATTCGGATGCGACTGTCATAAAAGGCATTCGGATTGACTGCGGGGCGACGCACATCTGTTGCACCCTCTCCCTGATCCTAGCACTCCTGCGGCTGATAACCTCGAACACTCGCTAAACCAATCCGTCTCAACCCGTCGTGTCCCATCCACCATGGCTAGGATATAGCCCGTGGAGGCACCGGATGCCTAGGGTGGCTGTGCCATTTTGAAACAGTGAAATGTCGAACCTTCGGGCGGACTTCCGCTTAACCGATAGCGATAAGATGAGCAATCACACCTGAGGAAATAACCCGCTGTGCGTGATTCGTCGGGCAGCCAACCGCCAACAAGGGTACATTAGATAGGTGCGGCGGGAGGCGGTCAACAAGTGACTTCGGCGCACGCCCAATTGCCTGAGGGGAACTGAACATGCCAAAGCGTACCGCGCTTAAGGAGGCCCGTCTTATGAAGGTGCTCGTAGTTGATATCGGAGGGACCCACATCAAATTCCTCGCCACTGGGCAGACGGAGCATCGGGAATTTGCATCCGGGCCTTCAATGACTCCCAAACGCATGGTCGCCGGGGTCAGAAAGCTCACCGCGGATTGGAAGTATGATGTTGTATCTATAGGCTATCCCGGCGTGGTTGTACACAACCGGCTCATCGTCGAACCATACAATCTTGCCTCTGGATGGATTGGTTTTCCTTTTCGAAGAGCATTCGGGCGCCCTGTAAAGCTCATCAACGACGCGGCCATGCAAGCTCTGGGAAGTTACAAGGGCAAGAAGCTGCTATTCCTGGGCTTGGGAACTGGCCTCGGCTCCGCCATGATTGCGGATGGTATTATCGAACCCATGGAGCTGGGGCACCTGCCTTACAAGAAGTCCACCTATGAGGATTACGTGGGGCTTCGAGGATTAGAAAAGCGGGGTAAGAAGAAGTGGCGGCGCGATGTTGCAGAGGTTGTCGCTCGATTGATCGCCGCGCTTGAGCCAGAAGACGTTGTCCTGGGAGGAGGCAACGTCAAAAAGCTGAAAGAGTTGCCGAAAGGGTGTCGCGAGGGCGACAACGGGAATGCGTTTATCGGAGGGTTTCGGCTGTGGGAGCAGGCCGCCGGCAAGAGTTTTCGTGAACCGAGGCGCGCAATAGAACTCAGGAAGCGAAAGGAGCAGAGGCATGGCAGAACCGGTGCGAAAAGGTAGTCAAAGTCAGAGCGCAGGACCGCTCACAGAGCGGAATGCCTGGAAGGCCCTCCAACGTCACTATGAGGATGTGCGGAGGCTACATCTGCGCGACCTTTTTGCCAACGATCCTGGGCGTGGCCAGCGGCTAACGGCTGAGGCTGCAGGAATCTTTCTGGACTATTCCAAGAATCGCATCACTGACGAAACTCTCAAGCTTCTGGTCAACCTGGCAGAGGAATCAGGCCTTCGCTCGCGGACCGACGCGATGTTTCGGGGCGAAAAAATCAATGTTACGGAGAACCGAGCGGTCCTGCACGTGGCGCTGCGCGCGCCGGAAGGGGCTTCGATTGTTGTCGATGGCGAAAACGTCGTTCCCCAGGTTCACGCCGTGCTCGACAAGATGAGCGGCTTCTCCGAGCGTATTCGCAATGGCGATTGGAAGGGGCACAGCGGGAAGCGTATCCGCAATGTGATTAACATCGGCATTGGCGGGTCGGACCTGGGGCCAGTGATGGCCTATGAGGCGCTGAAGCATTATAGCGATCGCGCCATGACGTTTCGGTTCGTTTCCAATGTGGACAGTACAGATTTTGCAGAGGCCGTCAGCGATCTTGATCCGTCGGAAACGCTCTTCACCGTTTCTTCGAAAACTTTTACGACGCTCGAAACCATGACGAATGCACGCACGGCCCGCGAATGGTTGCTGGCGGGCTTCGGCGGTGACGCGAAATCGGTGGCCAGGCATTTTGTGGCTGTCTCTACTAACGAGCAGGAAGTAGCGAAGTTCGGAATCGACACCGCCAACATGTTCGGCTTCTGGGACTGGGTTGGCGGGCGCTATTCGATGGACTCGGCGATTGGCCTCTCCACCATGCTGGCCATCGGCCCGGAGAACTTCCGGGCGATGTTGCGCGGCTTCCATCAGATGGACGAGCACTTCCGCACGGCGCCGTTCGATCGCAATCTGCCGGTCCTTATGGGCCTCCTGGCCATCTGGTACAACGACTTCTTTGGCGCACAGACGGTTGCCGTGCTGCCCTATGAGCAGTACCTGAAGCGCTTTCCGGCCTACCTGCAGCAGCTCACGATGGAAAGCAACGGCAAGTCTGTAACGCTTGATGGGGCCGCGGTTGACTATGCGACAGGGGCGATTTATTGGGGCGAGCCGGGGACCAATGGCCAACACTCGTTCTATCAGTTGATTCACCAGGGCACCCGGCTCATTCCTTGCGATTTTATTGCCTTCAGCCAGGCGCTCAATCCTCTGGGCCGCCACCATGACATGCTGATGGCGAACGTTTTCGCTCAAACCGAGGCGCTGGCCTTTGGCAAAACACGCCAGCAGGTGGAGGCCGAAGGTACGCCGGAGTGGCTGGTTCCGCATCGGGTGTTTGAAGGAAACCGGCCGTCCAACACCATCCTGGCTGACCGCCTGACCCCGGAAACTCTGGGCAAACTGGTTGCTTTGTACGAGCATAGTGTCTTCACGCAAGGGACTATCTGGAATATCAACTCATTTGACCAATGGGGCGTGGAGCTGGGCAAAGTTCTGGCCCAGCGAATCGTTCCCGAGCTGGAGAGCAGGGCGGAGCCGGCGCTCGGCCACGACAGTTCAACGAATAATCTGATCCGCCGCTACCGGAATTCCAGAGACAGCGCCTAGGGAACTCGTGGCAGCGAAAGGTCGCTCATGGGCTTACGAACTCATAAGAATTCTACTTCTAAATAAACTATAGATTGAGGAGTTATAGATGGCTGATTCCCATTCGGACGCCCTGGTTTTCTATGGGGCGACAGGCGATCTTGCCTACAAGAAAATCTTTCCTGCCTTGCAGGCGATGGTCAAGCGCGGCCACTTGAAGGTTCCTGTGGTCGGCGTAGCCAAGGCAGGCTGGAATCTTGAACAGCTCCGGGCGCGTGCGCACGACAGCCTGGAAAAGCACGGCGGAGTTGACCCTGCAGCTTTCGAGCAATTGAGCGCCTTGCTGCGTTACGTCGATGGCGATTATCGTGACCCGGCTACTTTTGAGGCCATACGGCAGACCCTGGGCTCTGCACAGCGACCAGCCCACTACCTTGCCATTCCTCCGGTGCTGTTCGAAACCGTCGTGCAGCAACTGGAAGAGACGGGCTGCGCCTCAGGATCAGGCTGTGATATGGCCCGTGTGATTGTGGAGAAACCGTTCGGCCATGATCTCGCTTCCGCGCAGGAGCTGAACCGGGTGTTACACTCGGTCTTTCCGGAGTCCAGCATCTTTCGCATCGATCATTATCTCGGCAAGAGGCCGGTAAACAACGTGGTGGTTTTCCGCTTTGCCAACGCTTTCATGGAGCCTTTCTGGAACCGAAATTATATCGAGAGCGTGCAGATTACGATGGCGGAATCCTTCGGGATCCAAGGGCGCGGCGCTTTTTATGACCAGACCGGCACGGTCCGAGACGTTGTTCAGAACCACCTTTTTCATATCTTGTCTCATCTCGCCATGGAGCCACCCGTCCGTAGGGACAGTGAAACCCTACGGGACGAAAAGGTAAAAGTCTTGAAAGCGATTCCGCCGCTCGAGGCCGAAAACCTGGTTCGAGGACAATTCCGCGGGTATCGCCAGGAAAAAGGGGTAGAGTCTGATTCGGAGACGGAGACCTTTGCGGCCCTGCGCCTCGAAATCGACTCATGGCGGTGGAAGGGCGTTCCGTTCTATATCCGCGCCGGAAAGAACCTGCCCGTCACCTGTACGGAGGTGATCGGGCGGTTTCGAAAGCCTCCGGCCGTCATCCCCGAGAGTGATCTCTCGCAAAACTATTTGCGGTTCCGGATCAGCCCGGAGATGACGATTGCCGTGGGCACCACCGTGATGGGCTCGACCGAAGCCATGAAAGGCGAGATGGTCGAGATGGTGGCGAGCCACCATCCCTGTCAGGAAGAAATGGAAGCTTACGAGCGAGTGCTGGGCGGCGCAATGGCAGGCGATGCCAGCTACTTTGCCCGCGAGGACTATGTGGAAGAGGCGTGGCGGATCGTCGATCCGGTGCTGAAGGGTGGGACGCCGGTCTACGAATACGAGCAGGGCACCTGGGGTCCCAGCGAGGTTGACCAGAAGGTTTTGCCGCCCGCAGGATGGCACAATCCGGTCAGTGAAGACCCGGCGTGAGGCGCTCTGGTTCCGCTACCATCGCATGCCTGCTTGCCGAGAGGCTTGCGGCTGATGATCATGAGTGCGCCCTTGCGGGGTGCAACGAAAGAGTTGTACACTCCGTGCTTTCGAATTCGCAACCGAAGCGAAGCAGCGATGGCTCGGCCCGTTGACTGGGGAGGACAACACTGTGACAGACAAAGTTTCGCGTCGCAACTTTTTGAGAAATTCCGTTACCGCTGTGGCAGGAGCGGCGGGAGCGTTGACCGTCTCTGATCTATTTGCGCAGTCGCGAGAGCCGCACATGAAGTTTCCCACAGCTCCGCGCGAAAGGATCGCGGTCACCACCTGGCAGTTTCGAATGTTCATGGATAATCCCACAAACCGATGGCGCGACCCCAAGCTTCCCGGAATGGCGCTGAAAGATTTCCCGGCAATGGTGGCGAAAAAATTCGGCCTGCACAACGTGGAACTCCTGTCTTATCACTTTCCGTCCACGGACGCGGCCTATCTGCGGGAACTGCGCGCGGCGGTGGAAAAGGCCGGATCGCACATCATCAATCTTCCAGTGGACGGCAGGGCAAGTGTTTACGATCCCTCTGATGCGAAGCGCAAAGAGGCCATCGACTTTGGAAAGAAGTGGATTGACATTGCGATTGCAGTCGGATCGCCGAGCATCCGTCTGCACGTGGCGGGCGTAAAGGGAACCCCGCCTGATGCTGGCCGGGCGGCCGAGAGTTTGAAGCAAGTGGCCGCGTATGGCGCGCAGCGCAACGTAATGGTGACGCTTGAAAATGACGACCTGGACACGGAAGACGCCTTCTTTCTTGTGCGGGTCATCGACCGGGTGGGCAACCCCTATCTCCGCTCGCTGCCAGACTTTGCCAATTCCATGCTAAGTGGCAACGCTGACTTCAACTATGACGCTTTGGCCCTGATGTTCCGCCATGCCTACAATATTGCGCACATGAAGGATTCCGAAGTGGGTGACCATAACAAGCTATACACGGTGGACGTGGGCAGGATCTTCAAGACTGCCGAGGCTTCCGGCTACCGAGGTTACTATTCGCTGGAATGGGAAGGGCGTGAAGGAGCTTATGAGGGTACCCGCAAGCTGCTGGAGGAAACGCTGAAGCACCTCAGTTGACGGCGAGCGCACTGTTGCCTCTGGCCCCTGCGTGCGATGTCGCCCGGACCGAGCGGGTTCATTTAACTGCTATCTTAGCCCGTCACCCTGGCTGAATTTTTGCCGCGCTGCGCCGGCATCTGGGTAGAAGAAGCAATTGGCAACGTCTGCAATGTAGTATCTTCTCCCCGCCCGATCTCCGCAAATAACTTGACATAGTAACGAAACTTTATTAACTTCGTCTTGTACGCATAACTCAAGCCAGCACAATGCATCCGGCCAGAGTTAGTCTTCACTTTTATCCTCTTGTGTTTCCTTTTTCGTCGGGCGGGCCAGTAAATGTCAAGGAGGGTACGATGCCAAGAAGGCATATCCCCGTGTTTTTGGCAGTACTGCTGGGTGTGTTTTTCGCCCCGATGGCTTCGCGAGTTGTACTTGCTCAGGAGACGACCGGAAGCATCCTGGGGACAGTGACGGATCCGAGTGGCGCCGTGATTCCCGGTGCGCAAGTTGTGGTGACGAATCTGCAGACGAATAACCAAAGGACTACCGCGACAACAGGAGCGGGTCTCTTCTACTTTACGAACTTGCCCATCGGCGACTATGACTTGAAGGTTTCCAGCCAGGGATTCAAGCAGTACGTTCAAAGTAAGATTCATCTGGATGTCAACGATAAGCTGAATTTCCACATTGCTCTTACTGTTGGCGCGGTCAGCCAGGCGGTCACGGTGACGGGCGCCGCCCCCATCCTCCAGACGGCGAGCGGGGAAATTTCCAACCTGGTCGGATCGGCCCAAATGCAGGCGTTGCCTTTGAATGGCCGCGACTTCAATCAGTTGGTGGACCTGGCCCCAGGAGTGGCGCCTGATAATGGGCGCGTTAGCGGCGGCGTCGGGACAAACAGCGATACCGCAATGTCCGTAAACGGGGCGCAATCGAATTCCAATACATTTCTGGTCGACGGCATGTATAACGAAGACAATGGGTCAAACGCTAACCTGCTGGTGACACCCTCCGTGGATTCTATCGCAGAGTTCAAGATTCTGCGTAACAACTACAGCGCCGAGTTTGGAACCGGGACCGGGGCCATTGTGACGATTGTGACCAAATCGGGGACGCGTGAATTCCACGGGAGCGTTTATGAGTTCTTGCGGAACGACGCACTCGATTCGGCGAACTTTTTTACAAATGCAACGAACACGAAGAAAAGCGAGTTGCGCCTGAACGACTTTGGAGGAACGATTGGCGGCCCGTTCTGGATTCCAGGACTCTACAACAAGGACCGCAGCAAGGACTTTTTCTTCTACTCGCAGGAGTACCATCGTGAAGTTAGGGGCAACGTGGCAACCGACAAGGTACCCAGCCTGCGCCAGACGCAAGGTCTCCTTGATCCGACTTGCAGTTCTACGCCGGCGCCGTGTACTCCCGCGGCCGCTGACCCTTTTGAGGTTCCCATCAGCGGTGAGGCCAACGTTAATCCTGCCTCGATTGATCCTAACTCGGCCGCGATTTTGGAACGCTACCCGCTGCCCAATGCGAATTTTGTCCAGAATGGGTTTAACTTCATCCAGAGTGAACCCCTAGGGACCAATGTTGACAATGAGAATGGTCGCTGGGACCACTATATTAGTGATAAGGCCAGAGTGATGGTCAACTACATTCGGATGAACGAAATTCAAAACAACATCAACGGAGAGCTGTGGGGGGATGATAACTTTCCGAGCGTCAGCAGCGATTGGCAGTGGTTAGGAAGATTGGCGACGCTCGGTTTCACTTATACTGTCAACCCGCACATTGTTAATGACTTCCGATTTGGTTATTCACACAACAACATTTCGTTTGTCACAAGCAAGTCTTCCAACCCAACCCTTGCGTCACGTGACGGATTCACTTATACCGAACTTTTTCCGGCCACCAGCGGCTCCTTTCCCACACTGAACGCGGTTGAGCAATTTGGGACGGTCACACACACGGCTCCCTTTTTCAATAAGACCGACAATTTCTTCTTCAGGGATAATCTCGCGCTCACCTTTGGAAAGCACACTCTCACAACGGGCGTCGACATCGGTCTGCTCCGCAAACAGGAGCCAGGCAACGGCGGCGATAATGAAAACGCCGGGACCCTTACTTTCACCACATTCCAAGACCTTTTGTTAGGTGACTTGCAAAACTATACTGAAGAGGAAACGCTCAATAACGTTCGCCACCGCTACGAGGACGTTGCGGCATTCGTTCAAGACGACTACAAGATCCTGTCGAATTTAACGCTAAATTTAGGCGTACGCTGGCAATACCTGAGCCCGATTTTCACTGCTCACAACAACATCGCGAATTTTTACCCCAGCCAGTATAACCGCTCCCAATGCTCTCCGAACGCCTTCACATCTGAAGGTTTGATTGACCCGACCCTGTGCAATCCTGTGAACGGGATCGTTACGCCCGCGACGCCGGGTGTAACCAGGGCGCTGGTGGAGAGGCATTTTAACGACTGGGAACCGCGTCTTGGCCTGGCGTGGGTGCCGGGTATTTTGGATAAAAAGCTCGTCGTTCGTGGTGGGTTTGGTATGTATCACGGCCGCGACGCCGGTTCCCAGACCAGCGCTCTTGGCAGGCAGCCGCCTTTTGACCACGTTGCATCAATTAACAACATTACGTTCAGCCAGCTGGCGCCAGGGGACCTTTCTCCCTTTAACCCGGACTTGCCGCAGCCACCCGTCGAACTTTCGGCGTTGGATGCCGTTTACAACAATCCGGCGAGCTACCAATACAGTTTGGGGCTCCAGTACGAGCTGAACAGTACCACCTCGGTGGAGATGGACTACGTGGGGAGCCACCAGATCCACCTCGGCCAGAATCGTGATATTAACCAGCCGTTCCCACAGTTTCAGCTTCCGATCTTTAACGGGCTGGATGCGAACACTGTGCGTCCCTACCTGGGATACAGCATTATCAATATGAACGAACGGGTCGGCACCTCGCGATACAACTCGATGCAGGTCTTTCTGAATCACCGAGTCGACCGTTACGGACTCCAGTTCCAGGTTGCCTATACGTGGTCGCGGAACCTTTCCAACACCATCAACATGGATACAGAAGCGCACTCCAGTCCCATCCAGAATGCCTACAACCCAGGCGCTGAGTGGGCGGTGGCCAACCAGAACACACCCAATTCATTTTCCGCAAATTACCTGTGGGCGTTGCCCTGGTTCAAGGACGCCAAAGGATTCCAGGGCCAGCTGCTTGGCGGGTGGCAACTCGTCGGTATTACGACATTTCGAACCGGCCTGCCCATCAATGTGTCGGAGGATCAGGATTACGCAGGGACCCGCAGCGAGGCGAGTCTGCGGCCTGATCTCGTGTCCAACCCGAACCTTAGCAAGGGCAAGCGAACATTACAGGAATTCTTTGATCCGAATGCCTATGTCATGCAGCCATTGGGCACGTTCGGCACTGCCGCCCGCAACCTGGTTGTCGGACCGGGGATCAACGACACTGACTTTTCAATCTTCAAGAATTTTAATGTCCCCTGGTTTGGCGGTCGTGGGGCTAACCCATTGGGTGGTGAAGCGGCGAGTCTCCAGTTTCGCGCCGAGTTCTTCAACGTCTTTAACCACACCCAGTTCAGCGGGGTCAATTCAACATTCGTTCCGCAAACTGATTCAAGCGGAAACCCCCTCATAGGGTTGCCGGCCGATCCGAGTCAAGGGCTGGGAGCCGTAACAAGTGCGCGCGACCCGAGGGAAATCCAATTCGCCCTAAAGTTCCTATTCTAGGTTTGTTCCTCGCCGAATTACCGGATGGGAGCGTTGCGATCGCAGCGCTCCCGCCGTATTATTGAAACAGGAACAATGGGCGGCCACTCGAGCGCACAAGAACAAGACAGGCCAGAAAGCCAGCGACCTTCCTCGCTTTCGGCACGCTCTCTGCGACTTTTATTTTTCCCGTTTCTCCCAGTTTTTTGCTGTTTGCTTGTTCCCGCCGGGGCCCTGGCCCAACAGGGCCTGCAACTCGCATACGAAAAAGCACAACAGCTTTTTGAGCAGGATTCAAACGCGGAAGCTGCCGCGGCATTCCGGACGCTTCTGCTGCAAACCTACCAGGCCCGCGCGGCCCTCTACCAGCAGGAGGGTTCGTGGAAGCAAGCTGAAGCCGACCTCAAGGCGGCGCTGGACCTGGACCCTGGCCGCGATCAAGTCCGCTACAAGCTGGCGTATGCTGAATTCCGCCTTCAGCAGTACAGCGAAGCAGCGTCATTGCTGGAACAACTGATACGGAAAACTCCGAATGATGCTCGTATCCACGCTTTACTGGGTAAGACCTATTCGTCCCTGAAAAAAGACGTGGCGGCGCGCCATGAGCTGCAGACCGCGTTGCGATTGAGTCCGGGCGGTCAGGCTGCGGCTGATAAGTTTGCGCCTGCTCCAACTGCTTCGCTGACGGACAGCCAGAAAAAGCTCTTAGGCGTATATGGGCAGGTCCTGGTGAGCGGGCACAGCTATCTGGCGAGAATCGCCGTCAGCGAGGGGAAGTTTCGCGAGGCGGCAAAGCAGTTTTCGCAGGTCCAAAAGTTGCAACCGGACTATCCCGAAGTTGATTACCGGCTGGGCCTGGCTCTTTTTAAGTCGGAACAGTTTGCGCAGGCTGCCAAACCGCTGGAAAAGGCGCTGGCCCGAAATCCTGCCGATCCCTCAGCTCAAAGATATCTGGGCCTGACTGACTTCGAACTCGGAAGGTATGACGAGGCCATCAACCTGCTGCAGCAGGTCCGGAGTAAGTCAGCAGACGACCCTGAAGTTCTGCTGGCGCTGGGAGGCGCACTCGCGCGGACCCATCACGACCAGGACGCCCAGAACGTTTTTGCGGAGCTGATGAAATCGCATTCGGATTCTCCGGGCGTCCATATCTTGCTGGGAAAGGCCTACGCAGCCCAGGGCCAGCTTCCACAGGCCGAGCAGGAATTCCATCGGGCATTGGAACTCGACCCGGAAGTGCCATCAGGGCATCTTGACCTGGGATTGCTGAAAATGCAGGATGGCCGAATGGCGGAGGCAGCGGAAGAGTTCAAGTCTGAACTTAAAGCGCACCCAACCGACGTGGAAGCGCGCTACAATCTGGCCTTCGTCCTGCTAAAGCAGCAGAAGGCAGCGGAAGCTGTCCCCTTGCTGCAGCAGGTGATTCGTGAAAAGCCCGGATATGCGGAGGCGCATTACAGTCTGGGCAAGACCCTGTTGGACGAAGGCAAAGCCGGGGCGGCCATTGCCGAGCTCAAGAAAGCTGTCGAGTTGGACCCTTATAAAGCATATTCGCACTACCAGTTGGGGCGCGCCTACATGCTTGTGGGACAGCGAGACGAGGCCCAAAAGGAATTTGAACTCACCCGGAATTTGAAAGACCAGCAGTTGAATTTTCAACCTTCTCAGCCCGGCAAGACTCAATGAACAATGCGGAAAGGCCGGCGACCAGGGGCGTTCCCGCTCGAACATGAAGGAAAATTCATCGCGTCGCCAATTCCTTAAGAACGTTCCGCTGCTGGCCATGGGCGCATTGCCCATTAACCTTATTCCGGCGGCAACTGAGCGGCCCAAATCTTCCGTTCAATTCACGGACATCACGGATTCGGCGGGGATCAGATTCCAGCATATTTCTGCGCCCGAAAAGAAATACATCGTGGAATCTATGAGTGGAGGCGTTGCGCTTTTTGATTACGACAATGACGGCTGGCTCGATATCTATTTCACCAACGCGCTCACGGTTGAGACCGCTGCCAATCCCCGCAGTTCCATGAGCGCGCTATATCACAATAATCGCGACGGCACGTTTACGGACGTCACGGAAAAATCCGGGCTGGCCTATCCCGGTTGGGCCATGGGAGTGGTTGCCGCTGACTTCGACGGCGACGGCTATCAGGATCTGTATGTCACCTGCCTCGGGCCGAACCGCCTTTACCACAACAACGGGGACGGGACTTTTACCGACATCGCAGCGAAGGCTGGCGTGGATGATCCGCGCTGGTCAACCGGTGCGGCCTTTGGAGATTATGACCGCGACGGCCGGCTTGATCTGTTTGTAGCGAACTATGTGGATTTCAAACTTTCTGATCTTCCGGAATTTGGCAAGGGGAAGTTCTGCAACTATCACGGCATTGCGGTTCAGTGCGGACCTCGCGGATTGAAAGGCGCCGGCGATTCGCTGTTTCACAACAGCGGGAATGGCACATTTTCAAATGTCAGCGAGAGGGCGGGAGTTTCAGATCCCCAGGGGCGCTACGGACTGGGGGCCATCTGGACGGATATCGACGGCGATGGATGGCCAGACCTTTACGTGGCAAATGACACGGGGCCGAATTTCCTTTATCACAACAAACAGAATGGAACATTTGAGGAAATCGGCTTCCTGGCAGGAGTGGCGGTCGGCGACGACGGCCAGGAGCAGGGCTCGATGGGCATTGCGGCGGGAGACTACCTCCACACGGGCCGGCCGGCCCTGTTTGTCACCAATTTTTCGGACGAATACAATGCCTTCTACCGCCACGACTCGAAACTTGAATACACCGACGTTTCTTATGCATCAAAGACCGCCAGCATTTCGATCCCATATCTCGGATGGGGCACTGCTTTCTTCGATTACGACAACGACGGCTGGCTGGACCTGATCGTCGTCAATGGCCACGTGTATCCGCAGGTAGACCGTGCTGACCTGGGCACTTCGTACCGGCAGCGAATCCTGCTTTTCCACAACAACCGGGACGGGACGTTCTCAGAGGTGGCCGCCGATCACGGCCAGGCCCTCATGGTCCCTCGCGTCAGTCGTGGCGCCGCCTTCGGCGACATTGACAACGACGGCGACATTGACATCGTGATCGAAAATCTGGACGGCAAACCTACCATCCTGAGAAACGACGGTGGAAATCGCAATAACTGGATCAATATCCAACTGCAGGGACGTGGGCCAAACCACGATGCTATTGGGGCAAGGGTTAAGGTTGTGGCGGGCGACCTTGTGCAATGGGGAGAGGTCCGTGCTGGCGGCAGTTATCTCTCCGCAAGCGACCTTCGCTTGCATTTTGGCCTCGAGAAACGAACGAGCATTGATTTGGTTGAAGTTCACTGGATGGGCGGGGCCGTCGAGTCAGTCAGGACGGTCCCGATCAATCGGTTTGTCACGCTTCAGGAAGGTAAGGGAGTTGTAAAGGCCGTGCCAGCCCGGCTTTGAAGCAGCGATTCCCGCCCGTCAGTCTCAAACGCGGATTTCCAGGACGCTGCGGACGGCATCGCCCACGGTATTTCGGCACCGATTCCTTCCCGTTCACGCCTGGCGAAACCAGGAAGCCTCCGTTGCTTCCAGTATGGGCGGGATATTATGATAAAAACCTAATCCGGTGGGGCCGGCGGACATCGGCACGGGAGAAGTGCTTTGTCCATGGGAGCGGAACCAACGGCAGCCGTCCCCACTTTCAAGAAACCCACAAGTTCGTCGAGCGGGAACTTGCGCGAGCTGATAGTTGAAGAAGGGCGATCACCGTATGGGCGATCCTGTGGGATTTGTGGCGAAGCGTATCAGATCAAGCGCCTTGAGCGCTGCGGCGGTGCTTCGGGGTCCCACCGCTTTGATCCGGGTCAGTTTTCCACTGGCATTTTAAAGAGGCAGAGGGGCATGAAACCATTCCGGGGAGTACCTATCGCCGCTATCCTGATAACACTGGTGGCATCCATTTCGGCGCAGGCGCAGCAACAAGCGCAGCAGTCGAGCGCCGTTCGCGAGGCGCTGCAAAAGATCGTCAGTCAGGAACAGGACCTGGTCAAGACATTCGGCAATTATAGTCCGCGCGTCGAAACCTACATCCAGGAAAACCATCGGGACAAAGAAGGCGCGATGCGCATCGTGGGCGACGATTATTTTCTGGGCCGGCTTGTCGTCAAAAACGGCGTCGTGGAGCAATCCTTTCTGCCATCCTCTCATTTCACGTTGCGCGGCATTATGCGGAAGGTGCTTCTTTACGGACCCATCCTTGATATGCTTTCCTTCCGGCTTAAGCCCGGGACATTTGCCTACCCCATCTTGATCGACCCCCAAAAATTTGATCTGGCACACTACGATTTCGAATTTGCGGGCCGGGAGTTCCTGGGGCAGGTTCGCTGCCTGGTGTTCAACGTCAAGCCGCGCGCGCAAGCCGGAAAGGGGCTGTTTGAAGGCCGAGTCTGGGTGGAGGATAAGGGCTATCACATCGTTCGAATCAACGGAACACGCGGCAGACACAGCGATTTCAGCTTCCACTTTGACAGTTGGAGAGAGAACCTCCAGCCCGGGTTGTGGCTGCCGGTTTACGTTTACAGCGAAGAGACGGACCTTGCTAATTACGGAGTCGCTCACCGGGGTTTCAGGTCGCAGACGCGCCTTTGGGGATATGTCCTCAAGGCGACCACGCCGAATCAGGAGTTGACGCAGATCCTGGTGGATTCCAAGTCACCGGTTAAGGATGCGAGCGCCCAATCCCATGACAATTCGCCGCTCGAGAGCGAGCGCGACTGGCGGCACGAGGCAGAGCAGAATGTCCTCGACCGCCTCCAGAAGGGCGGTTTGATGGCTCCTCCCAGCCCGGTGGATAAGGTGCTGGAAACGGTGGTGAATAACCTGATCGTGACCAATAAACTGGACAGCCTGCCAGCTATCCATTGCCGCATCATGATGACCTATCCGCTGGAATCCTTCACCGTGGGGAACACCATTGTGCTCAGCCGCGGTCTGATTGATGTGCTGCCGGATGAAGCCAGCCTGGCCATGGCGCTGGCGCACGAACTGGCCCACATCAAGCTGGGTGATCAGATAAACACCAATTATGCCTTCTACGATCGCATGGTGATTCCGGACGAACAGCTCCTGAAGACGTTCGACTTTGCCCGGTCAGAACAGCAGGAGCAGGCTGCCGATCAGGAAGCCATAATCCTGCTTCAGAACTCCCCCTACAAGGACCAGTTGGGCAAAGCGGGCTTGTTTCTGAAGGCTCTGGCGGCGATTGCTCCGGAAACTCCCAACCTTTTCGGCGCGCATCTGGGTAACCGCATGATCGACGAGCACCAGCAGCTCCGCATGGCCCAACTGATGCAAGGCGCACCCCAACTCGAGCCCAATTCTATTGACCAGATCGCAGCCTTGCCGCTAGGCGCACGCATCAAGGTGGACTCGTGGGATGACGAGATCCGTCTTGTGAAATCAGCTCCCGTCGCCCTGATCTCGGCCAAGGACAAAATGCCGTTTGAGGTGACTCCGCTGATTCCTTACCTGACGCCGTATAGCGGCAAAGCGGGCCAGTAGGCGCGGCAGTGAAGTCGATCCCGAACACACTGCGCTCCAGAGTAATATCCCATCTAAATTGAATACGGCCGTTCCTTTCGTAAGTATTAATACTGTAAGTAATAATACTAGCGTTCGGTGGGGTAGCGACTGAGTCTCGATGGCGCGAGCATGTCTTCCGAAATTGCTTGACGCGCCTGCTCAGGACGGGTACAATGGGATTATATTAGAAGTCATTAATGTTTTGTTTTGGGGCAATAGGTGTCAGGTTTTTAATTCAGCCGCGCCAATGATTGCCGTTGTGTAACTGAGACCTAAGGGTCCTAATGCACCAGGGAGGGGTACACTCTCAGGTCAGGAGGTACCTCGTGAAGTTGGCAGTTGTAAGTCCGCGAGTACTTATCCGCAAGGCCCTCTGTTCGTTGCTAGCAGGAAGTGGGACGTGGTCTGATGTCATAGAATCCGGCAGCGTCTTGGAGCTTTCCTGTGCGGGTGACAGGACCCAATCCCCCATCCTGATTATTCACACAACCGATGTCGGTTCGGGTATCGCCTCTGCGCGCGAATTGCGAAACTTGCTTCCAGAAGCTCGAGCCTTGATGCTTGTGGATGATCCTGATGAAGATTTCGCGATGCAAACCCTCGAGGCGGGAGCCTGGGGGTGCCTTTCAACCACGGATTCGCCCCAGGTTTTGATGAAGGCCGTTGCGAAGGTTGCCGAAGGCGAGCGCTGGTTTGGACATCGGGTGACAAACGCCGTTATCGATAGACTCATTGCAGGACGGGAAGCGAACAGAACGTTTGCAGAAAACCTGACGCCACGGGAATGGGAAGTTTTAGCCCTGATTGCGCAGGGATATTCTGACAAAGAGGTCGCAAAAAGCCTCTTTATCAGTACGGAGACTGCACGCTCACACGTGAAATCAATCTACAAGAAACTTAAGGTCAGCACGCGCCGCGCGGCGGCGGTTTGTTATTTCAAGCGTGTTGGTCCCGAGCATCCGCCTTCCGGTACGGTCCCCGGGGCCATCAGCTTACCCGGTGTCTCGTAGCTTGTTCCGCGGATCCGCAGGCGAGCGGCATTGGTCTCTGCCTTCTAAAACGCGTTCCCTTCATGGACAATTTCACAAACCTGCCCGAATAGTGGCGTGATTCGACTTCCGAACTCCGCCGTTACCCATGTTTATCACTTCAAAAGACTTCCTTGAGAGCCTTGCGGGAGATGTGGTTGTCCGGTTTTTTTTGGGCGGCAGCGACTTCCAGCGCGTTCAGATCAACGGATTAAGTGGCTTGTATAGAAACCATTGGCAGGAGCAGGCTGCTGTCCGCTTGGTCTATTTCAGATGCGCCGTTTATCGTTAGCGCTCGAACTGTTTTTACTCAAGAACAGGTGGTTAGCGGAGGCACGAAGGTCTGTTTGGGCTCAGTTAATAGCTCAGAAATAAGGGTAACCCTTTTGGACATGGGTCTCACCCAAATCTCACCCACCGATGGGATTGCTTCCGGTATTGGGGCCGATGATACCATTCATCTCTGCGGTTTCCAATAAAGAGGCATGCGAACACATCCTTCGAATAATGCGGCAAGTGTGCCGATGGCTAAGGAGAGAAGGCAGCGCGCGCGTTTTAAAATCGACTGCCCGGTGACCGTTCTTACCCCGGGCCGAGGGAAAAAACGGTTGATTGGCCACGGATCGCTTTACGACATCAGCGAAAAAGGGGCGCGTTTTTTCCTGGAGGGCTCGCTCGAGGCTGGCCATCGCGTCTCACTCGAAGTTGACTTCCGGCATCCCGATGGCGGCGTTACAACCATACGCTTCCGCAGCCTGGTCCTGCGGGTCCAGCGGGGAGAATCGTGCGAAATCGCGGTTTCTTTCCTGAAGGGTGAATCCTATGTTCGCGGCAAAGGTTCTCGATGGAAGTCTGAAGATTCGCCGTGGAACCTGGTCACCAAGGGCAGCCACTGGATCAACTGACGACGCAGCACCGGGGTGGGTCCTTAAGCGGCTGGCACAACGCAAGTAACTGAGACTCAGGGTGGAAAAGTCTCTGTAACTTACAGGGCGGAGCTATGGAGAAAATACAAACTTCAGATGACCGGACAACTCAACGGTCGTGGTTTGCTGTTTACACCCGGCACCGGCATGAAAAGGCTGTTGCGCAGGTGATAATGGGCAAAGGAGTGGAGGTGTTCCTCCCTCTCTACAAGGCTGTCCACCGCTGGAAAGATCGGATGAAGGACCTGTCTTTGCCTCTATTCCCCAATTACGTGTTTGTCTTGGCGGGCCTCGACCAGCGGGTCGCGGTGCTCTCGACCCCCGGAGTATATGACTTTGTCCGGCTGAGCGGCGTCCCGGCGCCCATACCGGCTCAAGAGCTTGACGCGGTGCGATGCGCGGTTGAGCGTGGCCTTAACGTCGAGCCCCATCCCTTGCTGAAATCTGGAGACCGGGTCCGAGTGAAATCGGGTCCGCTGGAAGGGTTGGAGGGAATTCTGGTCCGCAAGAAGAACTTTTACCGATTGATCCTCTCGGTCGAGCTGCTGATGAAATCGATTTCAGTGGAAGTCGAGGCGTGCGACGTCGAGCGAGCGGTCATCAGGCCCCCTGCATCCGTCCGTCCGATGGCAGATGCATTCGTGAACGCGGTCTCCTGAAAGGCGAGACGCGAAGCTGAGCCGAATCAGCATTTCCTTCACATCACTACTTGGCAAGCGCATTCCTGCCCGGTGATGAGCACGATGCTGATGGTTGAAGAACGGCTGTGGTTCTGAAGTCGAGTTCCCTGGATTCCCCTTTCATAGCGACTGAAATTCACACAAATTCCTCATATGACCAGTAACACTTCGCAGCTTCGTCCGAAATCGGTGGCTTTCGTACTGGTGATTGGGCTTGTCAGCCTGCTTCTGGCTGCTGAAAGTGTTCGCATCGCCTGGGCAGCACGACTCGGCCAGTCATCGAAGATTACGGACTTAAAGAAAGCAGTTTCTCTGGACCCTGGCAATCCAGAACTTCATTTTCGATTGGGAATGGCAGAAGTCTTTGATCTGGAAAATCCCGACACAGCGGGTGGGGTTGAACAATTGGACCTCGCCACCCGGTTGAGTCCGCACGAAACGCGTTACTGGAGCGCCCTGGCTTCAGCCTGCCAATTCGAAGGGAACAGCACCTGCGCCGGCAATGCGATCTCCAGGACCCTTTCGCTGAGTGCCATGGCTCCCCGGATTCACTGGGATGCGGCCAATTACTACCTGTGGGCGAACCGGCAGGATGAGGCCTTTAGCCAATTTCGACGCCTGCTGGAACTGGCTCCCCGCTATGCCGTTGCGTCCTTTCGAGCTTCCCTTGGATCGACGGGCGATCCACAGCTTGTGTACGACGGCCTGGTTACGCCTGCCGCCAGTCCAAAATTGAAGCTTGCTTACATCAGTTTCACCTCATCACACGACTACGGAGACTTTGCGTTTCAAACCTGGAAAGAGCTGATGGCAAGCAAAGCGGACAT
>Ga0209178_1000096_pt1 | contig 21512 bp, 16 predicted proteins | sample GAAS200_FD_187521 | JGI IMG/M metagenome (GOLD analysis project Ga0209178, IMG submission 187521) | Agricultural soil microbial communities from Georgia to study Nitrogen management - GA AS200 (SPAdes) (version 2) | ecosystem: Environmental > Terrestrial > Soil > Agricultural land | place: USA... | reverse complement strand
GTGCTGCCGCAACGCGTCCGCATCACGCAATCGCTGACGGTGGATGCGGACGCGGTGCCGGCCGGCGAAGCCGTCAAGGCGTGGCTGCCCTATCCGCGTGCGATCCCCGGCCAGCAGGAGGGCATCCGCCTGGTCGCCAGCCAGCCCGTGGCGCACGAGATCGCACCGGATTCGGCGCTGCAGCGCACGGTCTTCATGCAGCAACCGGCGGTCGCGGACGAACCGACGAAGTTCTCGATCACCTATGAGGTCACGATCTACGCGCGCTACCAGCCGGTCGACGCGGACAAGGTGCTGCCGGCGACGATCACGCCGGAGCTGGCGCCGTACGTGTCCGAACGCCTGCCGCACATCGCGTTCACCGAGCAGATGCGCCTGTTCTCGCAACAAATCGTGGGCGACGAAAAGAACCCTTGGCGGATCGCGCAAAAACTCTATGCAGCGGTGGATGCGATTCCGTGGGCCGGGGCGCGCGAATACTCGACGATCAGCAACATCGGCGATCACGCGCTGCACGCCGGCCACGCCGATTGCGGGCAGCAGACCTTGCTGCTGATGACGCTGCTGCGCATGAACGGAATTCCCGCGCGCTGGCAGTCCGGCATGATGTTTTCGCCCGGCAGCTACTGGAACCTGCACGACTGGGGCCAGTTGTACATCGTGCCCTACGGCTGGATGCCGATGGACGTGACCTTCGGGCGCCTCGACAGCGCGGATCCGCGTGTCGCCGGCTTCTATATGGGCGGGCTCGATGGCTACCGCATCGCCTTCAACGACGACTACGGCCGCGCGCTGACACCGGCGAAGACCGGCTTCCGTTCCGACACCGTCGACAACCAGCGGGGCGAAGCGGAATGGCGCGGCGGCAATCTGTATTACGACCAGTTCGATTACGACTTCACTTGGCGGTTCCTGCCCATGCCATAGGCGGGACCGTCGACTGCACTCATCACCGGGGAGCCCATCATGCAATTTCATCGTCGTCCATCGCGCAAGACCGTACTCAGCGTGGCGCTGGCAGCCTGCCTGTCGCTGGCCGCGGTGCCCACCGCTTTCGCCCAGAACACCACCGGTTCGGTGGTCGGCCGCACCGCGCCCGGCGCCACCGTCACCATCAGCAGTTCATCCACGGGGTTTATGCGCACGGTGACCGCCGAGAAGGACGGCAGTTACCGCATCCCGTTCCTGCCGGTCGGCGACTATGAACTGAAAACGAGTGCCGGCGGCGCACCCATCGAGGTCACCGTCACACTGGGCAATGCGACAACGGTGAACATCGGTTCGGCCGGTGCCACCCGACTCGGCGCGGTCAACGTGACTGCGGACCGGGTTATCTCGGCGGTGGACGTTACCTCCACCGAATCGGCGACCAACCTCAGCCGGCAGGAAATCAAGCGCCTGCCGGTCGACCAGAACGTCACCGCGGTCACGATGCTGGCACCCGGGGTGATCAAGGGCAACGCCGGTTTCGGCGGCATCTCCTTCGGCGGCTCGTCGGTCGCCGAAAACGCTTTCTACGTGAACGGCCTCAACGTCACCGACTTCTACAACCGCAACGGTTTTTCCCAGGCGCCATTCCTGTTCTACCAGGAGTTCCAGGTCAAGACCGGCGGATACTCGGTCGAATACGGCCGCACCACCGGCGGCGTGGTCAATGCCGTCGTGCGCCAAGGCAGCAACGAATTCCACGCGGGCGCGCAGTACACCTTCGAACCACGCGCCTGGCAGTCGTCCAAGCGCGACCTGTACGACGCCGACGGGCGCTACCTCACGTCCAGTCGCGACAACTATTCCCTGAACAAGCTGGACGTGTACGCCTCCGGACCGATCATCAAGGACAAACTGTTTTTCTTCGCGCTGTACGAGGCGCGCGATTATCGTCCCCAGAACACCAACAACCCCGGCACCGTGCTGACCACCAACAAGAATCCCACCGGTTTCTGGGGCGGCACCCTGGACTGGCGCATCAACGACCGCAACACCGTCAGCCTGATGGCGTTCTCCGACAAGGACCACCAGACCGGACAGGTCTACGACTATAACTTCGACACCGACACGAAGGGCGCGCAGACCAACACCGTCTACAACGACACCGGTGGCAAGAGCGGCAACGTCACCTGGACCAGCCTTCTCACCGACAACTTCTCGATGAAGCTGATGTGGGGCCGCAACCAGCGCGAGGCCTTCGCGCACTCGCTGCGCGACGATGAATGCAATCTGGTGGCGGCCAGCAGCGACGTACCGCAGCCCGCCATCCCGCTCGGCTGCACCACCAACTCCACGGTGATCCAGCGCGACGACGTGCGTCACCAGGGCCGCGCCGATTTCGAATGGACGCTGGGCGACCACCTGCTGCGCTTCGGCTACGACCACGAGAAGAACGTCTCGAATTATGCCCGCCACTACGCCGGCCCGGGCGCCTATTACTACAACGTGTATGCCGCCAACCCCGGCGACACCATCAGCAACGGCGGCGTGGTGCCGCCGGGCTACAACGCTTACATACGCCAGCGCCGCTACGAAATCGCGGGCACCTTCGCCACCATCGACTCGGCCTGGTACATCGAGGACAACTGGTCGGTCGGCGACAACTGGGTGCTGAACTTCGGCCTGCGCAACGACAGTTTCGACAACCAGGACGCATCCGGGCGCAGCTACATCAAGATCGACAACCAGCCCGCACCACGCTTCGGCTTTTCGTGGGACGTGAAGGGCGACGGCACCACGAAGCTGTTCGGCAACGTCGGCCGCTATTACCTGCCGGTCGCCAACGTGATCAACATCAAGCAGGCAGGTGGCCTGCTCGACGAGCGCACCTACTACGCGTTCGGCGGCTGGGAAACGCGCGAACTCAACGGTTCGCAATACGCGGTGCCGATCCTGGGGCCGCAGCTCGGGCCAGTCGACAATTCGCAGGGCGACGGGACCGTCGGCGACCTGCGCTCGGAAGTCGACAAGAACATGGACCCGGTCTACCAGGACGAGTTGATCCTCGGTTTCGAACAGGCGCTGAACCAGACCTGGGCCTACGGCGTCAAGACCACCTACCGCCGGCTGCACAACGCGATCGACGACATGGAAATCAGCGCTACCCCGCAATGCGGCGGCAACGGCTACGTCGGCTGGGTCATGGCCAACCCGGGACGCCCGGTCACGGTGTGGGGCGACACCGACTGCAACGGGACCATGGGCTACATCACGATCGACACCGCGAAGCAAGGCTGGGCGATGTACGACAGCGACGGTAACTATCTCGGCCAGACCGGCTGGGTCAAACCCAAGCGCAAGTACTACGCGATGGAGTTCGACCTCGACCGCGCGTGGGACGGCAAGTGGTCGCTGAACGCTTCGTACACGCTGTCGTGGAACATGGGCAACGCGGAAGGTCCGGTCAACTCGCTGACCAACTTCGACGACACCGGGCGCACCGAGAATTTCGACAATCCATGGGTGAACTACGCGGGCTACGGTCCGCTGTCAAACGCACGCCGCCACCAGTTCAAGTTCCGGGGCGCGTACGCCATCAACGACCACTGGCGCCTCGGCGCCGTCGCCGACATCCACTCGGGAAGCCCGGTCAGCGGACTCGGTTCCGGCAATCCGTTCGACGAAACCAACTACTACAGCTACTTCATCTGCGTCGACAAGTGCGGCAACATTCCCGGCCAGTACGATGCCGACGGCGATCCGGTACCCTACCCGTCCGGACAACGCGTGTACGTCCACTCGCCCCGGGGCAGCTACGGCCACACGCCCTGGATCTACAACCTCGACGCCAGCATCAGCTACCTGACCAAGATCAAGGACGCCAACCTGGTGGTGAAGTTCGCGGTCTACAACCTGCTGAACCAGCAGCGCACCACCACGGTCGAGGAGCAGTTGCAGGGCGACATTTCCAATTTCACCAATCCGACCTGGCGCCAGACGATCGGATTCCAGCAACCACGATTCATGCAACTCACCGTGAGCGTGGACTTCTGAGATCGACACGCAAGTCGACTCCAGCGCCAACGGCCCCGGGCAACGCGACCACCGCGTCGCCCGGGTCTTCGGCAACAGCGGAACGCAGGCTGGCGGGTACACCCAAAACAAAAGCCGCGCGGATCGCTCCGCGCGGCTCTGCATGATGATTGAACGACAGCGACTTACTTGACGCGCGAGGCGTCCGGCTTGCTGTTCGCGGCCAGGTCTTCCTTGATGCGCGCGGCCTTGCCTTCGAGGCCGCGCAGGAAGTACAGCTTGGCGCCACGCACCTTGCCCTTGCGCTTGACCTGAACCGAATCGATCGCCGGACTGTAGGCCTGGAACACGCGCTCGACGCCGGTGCCGTGCGACATCTTGCGCACCGTGAAGGCCGAATGCAGGCCGCGGTTGCGGCGCGCGATCACCACGCCCTCGAACGCCTGCACGCGCTCGCGGTTGCCTTCCGTCACCTTGACATTGACGATCACGGTGTCGCCGGCGGCGAACGGCGGCAGCTTGCGGCCCATCTGCGCGGTTTCGAATTGTTCAATGATCTTGTTCATGGGTTTGACCCTTGTGTTCCCGTTTGAATTCTTCCAGCAGGCGTTGGTCGTTGTCGCCCAACGTCAAATTTTCCAGCAGGTCCGGACGACGCAACCAGGTGCGGCCCAGCGACTGCATCCGGCGCCAGCGCGCGATCGCCGCGTGGTCGCCCGACAACAGCACCGCCGGCACCCCGCCAAATTCATGGCTGACCGGCCGCGTGTAGTGCGGGCAATCCAGCAGGCCGTCCGAGAACGAATCCTGCGCGGCGGATTGCGTGTCGCCCAACGCGCCTTCCTGCAACCTGCCGACCGCGTCGACCAGCACCGCCGCGGCCAGTTCGCCGCCCGACAGCACATAATCGCCGATCGACAGTTCCTCGTCGACCTCGTGTTCGATCAGGCGCTCGTCGATGCCTTCGTAGCGCCCGCACAGCAAAATCACTCGCGGCAATCCTGCCAGTTCCGTCACTTTTCCCTGCGTGAGCCGCTTTCCCTGCGGGCTCAGGTAAATCACCGGCGCCTTGCCACTCGCCGCTTGCCGCGCCGCCACCAGCGTCTTCCGCAGCGGCTCGATCAGCATCACCATGCCGGGACCGCCGCCGCAGACACTGTCATCGACGCGGCGGTAACCGCCTTCGGCGTAGTCGCGCGGATTCCACGCCTCCACTTCCAGCAATCCGCGTTCGACCGCCCGGCCGATCACCCCGAAACCACTGCACTGCTGCACGAATTCGGGGAACAGTGTGACGACGTCGAAGCGCATCGGTCGTCCCGGTCAATCGTCTTTGTCCCAGTCGACTATGATGCGTTCCGCATCCAGATCGACCGCTTTCACGTAAACATCCACCACGTACGGAATCAGGCGTTCGCGTCCGGCTTCGTCGCGCGTCACCAGCACATCGTGCGCGCCGTTGTCGAACAGGTGAGTGACGCAGCCCAAATCGTCGCCCGCCTCATTTACCACCTGCAACCCTTCCAGATCCGCCTGGTAAAACTCGCCGGCTTCCGGTTCCGGCAGCGCCTCGCGTGGAACCCGGATGCGCGCGCCGACCCAGGCCGCTGCCGCATCGCGATCGGTCACGCCAGGCAGCATCGCGACAATGCCCTTGCCCTGCGCATGTCCGTGCGCCTCGGCGATTTCCTCGGTTCGACCGGCGTTGCTTTCCAGCAACCACGGCTTGTAATCGAAGATCGCCAGCCGCGGTTCGGTGAACGACTCCAGCTTCACCGCACCGCGCACGCCATGCACGCCGACGATGCGCCCGAGCAGCACATGCCGCTCGTCGTTCATCGCATCAAGCAGCAGCCTGCTTGCCGGCTTCCTTCGCCAGCGCCGCGACCTTGTCCGAGCACTGCGCGCCCTTGGCAACCCAGGCGTTCAACTTCTCGACGTCCAGCACCAGGCGCTTGTCGTGCGCGCCGGCAGCACCCGGGTTGAAGTAACCCAGGCGCTCGATATTGCGACCGTCGCGGGCGCTGCGCTGGTCGGTCACCACCACGTGGTAAAACGGCCGGCCCTTGGCGCCTGCGCGCGAAAGACGAATCCTGACCATGATCTATCGACTCCGAATGGAACGGCCGCGGGTCGATCAGACGACGTCCGGGCACGGGAAACGCGCAATTGTAAAGCGAAAATGGCCGAAATGCGAGGGGGCTTGCGGAGGGTTGGGCTGATGCCGGCTTTATCGGCGGAAGCCCAATCGCGCGCCACGTTGGGCTTCGCGGATGAAACCCGCTCAGCCCAACCTACAAATCTCAACGTCCCGGAAATCCCCGGCCGCCCATGCCCTTCATCGCGCCACCCATCTGGCGCATCAGGCCCTTCATGCCGCCGCGGGCAAACTTGCCCATCATCTTTTCCATCTGGGTGTACTGTTTCAGCAGGCGGTTGACGTCGGCGGGCTGGGTGCCGGAACCGCGCGCCACGCGCGCGCGCCGCGAGCCGTTCAGCAAGTCGGGATGATGGCGTTCCTTCCTGGTCATCGAGCCGATGATCGCGATCATCCGCTTCACTTCCTTGTCGTTGACCTGCGACTTCACCTTGTCGGGCAGGCTCGACACGCCCGGCAGCTTTTCCATCAGTCCGGCCAGACCGCCCATGTTGAGCATCTGGTCGAGTTGGTCCTTCATGTCGTTCAAATCGAAACGCTTGCCCTTGGCGACTTTCGCCGCAAGCTTCGCCGCCTTGTCGGCGTCGGTCTTTTGCTGCACATCCTCGATCAGCGACAGCACGTCGCCCATCCCCAGAATGCGCGTGGCCATGCGATCGGGATGGAACGGTTCCAGCGCGTCGGGCTTCTCGCCCGCGCCGAGGAACTTGATCGGCCGGCCGGTGACGTAGCGCACGCTCAATGCCGCACCGCCACGCGCATCGCCATCGACCTTGGTCAGGACCACGCCGGTCAGCGGCAGCGCATCGGCAAATGCCTTCGCCGTGTTGGCCGCGTCCTGGCCGGTCATCGCATCGACCACGAACAGCGTCTCGACCGGATCCACCGCTTCGTGCAGCGCCTTGATCTCGGCCATCATGGCCTCGTCGATCGAGGTGCGGCCTGCGGTGTCGACGATCAGCACGTCGGCGACCTCGCGCCGCGCGGCATCGACCGCCGCTTTGACGATCGCGATCGGCTTCTGTCCGGTTTGCGATGGCACGAAGCCCGCACCGACCTGCCCCGCCAATGTCTGCAACTGCTCGATCGCGGCCGGACGATACACGTCGGCCGACACCACCATCACCTTCTTCTTCTGGCCGATCAGGTGCTTCGCGAGTTTCGCGACCGTGGTGGTCTTGCCAGCGCCCTGCAGGCCCGCCATCAGCACCACCGCGGGCGGCGTCGCGGCAAGGTGCAGCGATGCGTTCTGCGTACCCATTACCGCAGTCAATTCGTCGCGCACCACCTTGATGAGCGCTTGCCCCGGCGTCAGGCTCTTGAGCACTTCCTGACCGACCGCGCGCACCTTGATGCGCTCGATCAGCGCCTGCACCACCGGCAGCGCGACGTCGGCTTCCAGCAATGCCACTCGCACTTCGCGCAGTGCCTCGCGGATGTTCTCCTCGGTCAGGCGCCCACGCCCGGTCAGGCGCTGGACGGTCGTGGAAAGGCGTTGGGTCAGGCTGTCGAACATGTTGAGGCTTGGAATCGGAAACCGCGCATTGTAGCGGGTTCGCCTTATGGGCTACGGTGCACGCCAGCGTCACTCGGTCGCGTGATGCCCATAGCTGAATACGCGCGTGACCACCCAACGGTCGCCCATGTGCTGCCAAAGAACCAGGAACCGGGCTTCGCCAAAACACTTTCCTGATTTCAGCCAGCAGAACTTCTGCATGGCTTGTTCGATTGCACTAAAGTCCTTGATGGGGAAAACCTGCAGGTTCCCCTCAAGCTCGCGTCGGAATTTTCCGCAAACATTTCGCCTGTATCGGATTCGCTGCGGCGCCCGATGCGGAAACGGCAGCGACGGCTACGACGCAGGCCAGCATGGCGAGTGGCTGCATGGTGGTTTCCCCGGTGGGTGCTCAAGGCTTCGCGATGGTCTTGCTGATCCAGCGCGCGTAAAAGGAAACGCGCGTGCTGGACAATTCCTGTCCGCAGGCGCCCCAGCGAAAGGTCCCGGCGCGCATGGCCAGCAGATCCAACTTCGTTCCGTTCGAGCCTTGGGCGATGCCGGCCAGCTTCCACGTGCCGTGATCGTCGATCAGGACGGGCCCGCCACTGTCGCCACTGGCCATCATGCCCTCCAACGGCAGGGCCGCGCTGCCGCAGTCGAACTTGTAGTAGAGCCATTGGTTTTTGGCAGTCACGATCCGGTTGTACGCGCGGCGCAGCTGGGTTCGGTGCGGCGCATCCGGGGAGGCTCCGGTCAGATTGTTTCCTGTTGCGCCCTTGCCGAAAATCTCGACCACGCGCCCGGATTCGTCAGGGCGGAGATAGAGCTTCACGGGTTCGACGTCCTCGACCGGCTTCGCCAGCTCCAGCAATGCAATGTCGTGCATTGCAGTCCGATAGGATGTGAAACCTGCCATCCAGGAATCCGGATCCTCCGTCTTCATGTCTTTGAGCAGCTGGTTCCACTGTGTCCAGCTTTTCGGGAAGTCCGGGTAAACGATGATGCGTACAACTTTCCGTTGCTTGCCGGCGATGGTCACGTAACGATGTTCGGGCATCGCGATCATCATCTGCACGGCATGTGCAGCCGTGAGTACCCAACGCTTCGCAACCAGGGTTCCGTGGGCCTCGAATGGCAGGTCCGCCAGCGCCGGCAATGCGTTGTCGGGAACCCGGTATCTGGCATCAGGAACGTCACTGCGGATGACGACGGCGTTGGCCGCCGCCGCGACCAAAAGGAAAGCAAGCATCACGTACCGAAAGCGTTTCATGGACTCGGTGTTCCTGTGGTGGGTCAGTGTGCCGCGTGAGCTGGCGCCAAGGCCAGTGGCTCGGACTTGCCGTTCTGCGTGAAGGTGCCGGTGAAGCTCTCGTCCGCGTCGTTGATCGAGCCGACAACCGTGGCGGCATGGCCCGGGATCGCGACATCGAAGCTCACGTGCCTGCCTTGCTGGTCAGGGGCCACCGGCACGCCCTTGATGTTTTCCGAAGGGATGTCGACGGTGAAAGTCGCACTGGCGCCATACGTGATCATGTGCAACACCATGTCGGTTTTGCCGCCGATCCGGCCCGTCCAGTCCCGCCGCGTGACCGGCAAATCCAGTGCCGGAATGCCGTGATTGGATTTCCAGCCAGTGCCGAGGTATTCCATGAAATTCGCGGTCTGCTGCGCGGCATCCTGCCCGAAACGTTCGGCGACCAGATGCAACGCAAGATCCACACCCGAGGTCAGACCGCCGGCCGTGAACGTGATCGGGTCCGCCTGCACGTAGCGCACGTCCTTCACCAGCTTCACGTCGGGAAAATCCCGCGCGAAGTTGCCGAAATACCAGTGGTGCGTGGTGGCCTCTTTTCCATCCAGCAGCCCGGCCTGCGCCAGCTTGAACGCACCGGTGCAAACGGACATGATCGTCACGTGCTGCGCGTGGATTTTCTTCAGCCATGCCTTCAGTGCGGGACTGCCGTGTTGCGCGGGTACCACCACGATGTCCGGCTTCGGCGCGTTGGCGAAGTCGTAATCCGGCGTGATCGCGAGACCGGGATGATTCGCCCCAGCGCTTTGCAGCGGCGCCTTGCTGGCCGCCACGGTGTATAGCTGATACGGCGCGACGTCCTTGCCCTGCGCGTCCTTCAAAGAGGTGTCCGCAAATACTTCCCACGGACCTGCGATGTCCATGACGTTGACGTGGTCACTGATCGCAAACGCGACCTTGATCATGCCGTTGGTCAACCGCTTCGGCGCAGCGCTGCCCAGCACCGGCAGCATCGCCAACACGGCGGCAAGGACGAATGTTTTCATGGGGCACTCCCGACGGAAGAAGCGCGCATTGTCGTGAACGCCGGCCACACGTGGCGGACAGTGGTCCGACGATTCCGGCCAATCTTCAGGGAGGCCTTGCCGTGTTCGTCATCCCGTCTTCGCGAAACGATGTTCACGATCCGACTCGTTGTATTTCGAAATGGCCGGAAAAAAAGTCACGGGGTCAAGCTTGCGCCGGAATGGCGAAGCATGTCGACCAGCGTTCCCTCAACGCGCGAAGCGCTCGCGGTATTCGCCGGGCGTGGCACCATAACGCGCCCGGAACGCACGCCGGAACGCATCGGCGCTGTTGAACCCGACGCCGCGTGCGATGCGCTCGATGGGTGCCCTGCCCTGCGTCAGTTGCAGGCAAGCCTGCTCGAGCCGCAGCCGTTCCACAAAACGCGCGGGTGTAGCATCGAACGTATCCGCGAACACGCGGCGAAAATGGCGCGGACTCATCGACACCTGCTCGGCCATGCGCTCGATGCCGATGTCGTCACCCAGATGCGCAAGCAACCAGTCCACCAGCGCGCCCATGCGCCCGGTCCCCTGCGACTGCGCGGCCAGCGGCGCGGAAAATTGCGCCTGATTGCCGGGCCGCTTCACATACATCACCAGGTGACGCGCCACCGCCAGCGCGGCGGCCGCGCCCAAGTCCTCTTCGATCAGCGCCAGCGCCAGATCCATGCCGGCAGTCAGACCACCCGACGTCGCGATCGGTCCATCACGCAGATACAAGCGATCGGGCTCCACCTTCACCGCGGCATGGCGGCACTGAAGGTCCTGCGCGAAACGCCAATGCGTGGTGACGCGACGGCCGTCGAGCAGACCTGCAGCGGCCAGCACATACGCACCGGTGCACACCGAAACCATCCGCCGCGTCGTGGCCGCGCGTTCGCGCAACCAGTGCGTCAGGCGCGCGTCGCGATCGATGGTCCGGCTGCCCACGCCACCGGGAACCAGCAGCGTGTCCAAGGGCGGCGCATCCTCCAACGCGCATTCGGGGACTACCTTCAACCCGTTTTCCGCGCGCACCGCGGCGGTGCTCATGCCAATGATGCACAGCGCATACGGCGCTGCGCCGGCCGACCATTCGTTGGCCGAGCCAAACGCATCCAGTGGTCCGGCAAGATCGAGCGCCTGCAGGCCATCGTAGGCGAGCAGGCCGATGGTCTTGGCTGGCAAAGGCGCATTTGTCACGCGCGCATGCTAGCCGAATCACCCGGAATGCATGCAGGCGTTTGCTCGCCGCGCGCCTGTGCCATCATCCGGCCATTCGGTGATTTCGCGAATGACCCGGCAGGGATTGCCGACCGCAAGCACGCCTTCGGGAACATTCCGCGTGACCCCGCTGCCAGCGATGACCGCGCACGATCCGACGCTCTTGAAAAGGCTCCAGATCATGCTCTTCTCGCTGCCCGGGCCACCCCAGTTGAAAATGGCGCCGCCCCAATCCGCCACCGCCAGTCCACGGTGATCCCGGTACCAGGCGCCAAGCGCATCCGGATCTTTCGCTTTGAAGAAGATTCCGCCGATGCCCGTTACGCGGTTCATGGTCTTCTCCAGTCACGTCTTTCGTCTTGAAAGTACGGCAGCAATTATCGATCCGGTCGCCAAGGCAACCCCGAAGCCGGCGTCCGTCCCACGACTGCCGTACACGTGATTGCCCATTGGAGTCATTCACGAACACTTCTCCATTTCTGCGTGGGGTTTCCGGGGTAATCATCGACCAATGAAAGGCGGGGATCTGGAAACCCTGTGGAGCGCTTCGCTGAAAGCTGACCGACTGCGCACTTCAAACTTGATGCTACGCCACAGGGGCGCACACACAAGACAGGCCATACCCGATGCCGCTGGCATGGCCATGATACGAATTCGCTATGTACGTGGCCTCGTTGCACTCAGTCGAGGAACTTCCAGGTATCCGCTCCATCGAAGTGCCTGATGACTACTGACTCCAAGAGCGCCGGTTCAAAATTACGCAGGTTCACTCCATGGCGAGCCCCGGGCTCGGGTTCCAGCGGCTCCCAGTGCGTGACGATGCCGCAGATCTTGCAGCGCACGTTCCTCAGCGTTCGATCGCCCCAGATGTAGCTTTCCGTGTTCTCGGGATGGCCTTGGACAGACACCGTCCCAAATGGATAGTAGGCCCATATTCCCCCCGTGCGCCGGCACAACGAGCAGTTGCAACTGGTGGCCTTGTCGGGCGCACTCGGCAGCGTAAGACGCACTGCTCCGCAGTGGCAGGAGCCTTGCAGCGATGATGTTGGATGTTTGGGGTCCATGGAGGTGTACCGCTTGTTGTTGTGCCGCCTAGCGCCCGAGGTAACCGGCGCAACGCGCAGCGGGATTTGTGTTCGGTTGACCGGGTGGTTAGCCACGCTGCACCTTGATGAAGTGGGCGCAAAATACCGAAACGCCAACTCCTCCAGCCAGCACGCACATAAATGTCGTGCCTGAAATGTGCCAACCCATACGCACCGCCTCGGCGAGGGTGATGCCGACCGGAATTGCGATGATGTCGAGCAGACTCGATTTTTTGCGGCCCACAACACGAAAAAGCGCAGCCACGACAATGGTGGTTGCCAGACATACAGTGAACGTGAGGGCCAAAGCTGTAACGTTATGCATTGAGGGCTCCCTTCCACCGCACGAGGGCGGCGCAAGAAACCGGGGCGAGCGGAGGATGCCTGCCGAGGCGCCCGCCGGCACGTGGCGAGCGGGCAGCATCAGCCCCGCTTCGTCGAAAGGATCTTCCAGTCGAAGTGGTAGTCCCACTTGTCGTAATAGAGGTTCCCGCCATCCCATTCGACTTCGCCGCGCTGCGAGTCGACGGTGTCGGAGCGGAAGTGCCGCTTGGCCGGCGCGAAATCGCGGGAGAAATCGTCGTTGAAGGCGATGCGGTAGTTGTCCAGCCCACCGAGATAAAACCATTTCAAAGACGGATCATTCGAAGCGAGCCGACCGTAGGTAACGTCGACCGGGATCCAGCCGTACGGCGCGAGGTAGATTTCGGCCCAGTCGTGGATGTCGTCGTACTTCCCGTCCGTGAACGTCCAGCCCGATTGCCAGCGTGCCGGGATGCCGTTCATGCGCATCAGCGTGATCAGTAGCAAGGTCTGTTCGCCGCAATCGCCATGGCCGGCGTGCAAGGTGTACGCGCCGATGTCGGGAATGGTGGAGTACTCGCGCGCGCCCGCCCAGGGGATGTCGTCCACCGCGGCGAAGATGCGCCGCGCAATTTCGTAGGGATTGGTCGCGTCGCCCACGACCTGGTTCGAAAATACCCGCAGCGGCTCGGTGAACACCACGTGCGGGGCGCGCTCGGCCACGTACGGCGCAAGCTCGGGCGTAACTTTCCCGGCCGTCACCTTCGCGGGATCGATCGCGTGGTATTGCGCGTACAGGGTGACCTCGTAGGTGATCTTGAACACCGTCGGCTCGCCGGCCTGTGCGATCTGTTCCATGTAGACGGTGCGTTGCAATGCGGATTCCGGTGCGACCCGGTGTGCGGCCGGCTGGCTGGAAATGAACTCGATGTTTTCCTGCTGGCCCTTGTCGGCGCGCGGGTACGGAATCCACGCGCGAATGGTTTTGCCCGCAGGCACGGCGTCGGCATCCACGGTCAACGTTTGGGTCACCTGCACGCGCTGTGGCAGCACGCTGGTCTTGCCCGTGGCTTTCGCTTGTTCGATCACCTTGCGATCGAAATCGATGTAGTTGTCGTTGACTTCCTTGGGCAGGCCGCTCGTGACATAGGTCGTCCCGCCCTTCTGCCGTGCGGTCGCCGCGGCGCTCAAGTGGAACAGGTTGGATGGCGCGCGGTTGAAGTACAGCCGCTGTCCGTCGATGGCCATGTGCTCGAACAGGCCGTGCGTATCCCATTGCGCGAATTCGGCGTCGGTGAGATCGGGAATCTGCTTGCGGATTTTTGCCTCGACCTGATCGGCAGTGAGACTGAAGTCCAGCCGCATGCGCTGCATGCGTTCGCGCTGGAACTCGAACGCGCGTCGTGCGTCCGGCGACAGCTCCGGCTGCTTCAAGGCTGCGTCGATGCGTGCGTCGGCCGTCTTGAATTGTCCGACCGTCACCAGTTCGATCACCGCGCTCAAGTCACGGTTGCCCGAATCGACAGGCGGAATGCCCGACGCGATGCCTGTCGCGGGCACCGCGAACGACAACATCAATGCCAGCAATGTGGCACAGCCAAACGCTGACAGGAAACCCGGGGCTTGATCGTCACCCCGGCGCAAGCCGGGATCCGATGAAAACCCGCGCATGGATGTTTTCATGCTCCGCTCCCAACGGGTTTCGGCGCCAGCAGCTGCTCCAGGTAATCCGGCTTGCCCTGCTCCCGCACGAGATGCGGATACTTGAGACCACCGTTGTACTGAACCGTGTAAGTCTCGACGGCGCCATCGTTGCGCGCCTGGATCCGCAGCGGCTGGTTGCTCTTCTGGGCGGCGGCAATCGCGTCGTGCAGCACCTGTGCGCTCCAGGCGCGCCCGTCAACGGAAACGAGTTTCATGCCTGGCGCGAGACCGGCCTTGAACGAGGGCCCCTGCCACAACACGTCCTCGACGCGGCCGTCAGTCGAAAGAAACATGCCGACGGAAAACATCGCGTTGATGCCATGGCCCTCCAGCTCGCCCATGCCGACGTCTTCCAGCGCGCTTTCGTAAGCCGAAGGCTTGTCGGTGTAGACCAGCTTCCAGCCACTGGCCTCGATCCCGGACAACAGCGGCACCTGGTCGCCCGTGCCATCCACCCACGTGTGAAGGAACGTCGCCCAATCGTACGGTTGGATCTTGTTCAGCGCAGCGACCACGTCACCGAAATCGTAGGTATGCGTGACAAAGCTGCCGTTGTCGATCCCGAAGAAAGCGTGGGCGAAATCGTCGATGCTGCGCTTGTCGCGGCTCAAGCTGCGGATTTTCATGTCCACGGCCAGCCACAGCAATTCGCCCTCGCGATAGAAATCGTTTTGCCGGCGCCAGTTGGCCCAGGCCTCGGGCGCGCCGTAATCCACCGCGATGGTGGTGTCGATGAGCGGCCGCCATTCGCGACCGGTCCGGTGCGCCATCACCGCGGCGCGGTACGCCAGTGCGTCGCGCCAGGTTTCGGGCGACCACAAGCCGCTGCGCGCGGCCAGCGTGTCGCCGAGATACACCGTCAGCCCCTCGTAAACCCACAGCAGCTTCGGCTTTTCGGGTTGTTCGAAATCGGGCCGCCACAAGCCTTCGGGACGCATGAACTTGCCGTTCCACGAATGCGTGTATTCGTGCGGCAGAAGCGAACCGTCCAGCATGAAATGGGCGGGATCGGCAAACATCTTCGATCCGCCGCGCGCCTTGTCGTCGCTCGACTGGTGGTGCTCCAGACCGCCCTTCGCGGTGTGGTCACTCAAGGTCAGCAGCAGGTGATAGCTGCCGTAATGGTGTGAATGGAACAGCGCCTGCGCCTGCTCGATCAGATGATGAAAACCCGCGCTTTGCTGATCGGTAATCGCAATCGCTGCGGCACTATCGCCCACCATGTCGAGGTATCGGTGTACCGATGAACCCCTCGGCGTCAGGTCGATCTGGCGAAAATATTTGCCGGCGATCACGGGCGAATCGACCAGCGTATTGAACGGCACCGTCTTGAAATCGATGCGCTGGCCATCGCGTTTGTCGGTCTGCAGCGCGCTGCCGTAGTTCCAGTCCGCCGGAATCACCAGCGATGGCCGGAACATCTGATCCCTGGTCGGATAACCGGCGCGATACAGCGCAACATGGTCCCAGGTGAGGTCGATCAGGTTGCCGGTGACGCGATCGTGCGACGGAAACTGGAAACTGACGTCGAGCTGGTGCACGTCTTGCGGCACCGTCAAATGAAAGGTGAAACGATCGAGTTCGTCGCGCTGCCACGCGAGGCGCTGGCCGTTCGCCGAAAATTCCAGGCCCATCACCTGTTCGATGGGACCATCAGGTGAGTGGTCGCCGGGGATCCACTTGGGGTAATACAGCGTCAGCGGCCCCGGCGTGACCGGCATCGCTTCATGGACGTAAAGCAGTTTCTGGCCGGGATCGGGCAGGCTCACCGTCAAGGCGACGGGACCGGGCGCGGGCCCGGTGTTCCCCGCGACCACGCACGACAGTGGCGCGACAAGCGCCAGCGCGCAAAAAAACAATGCCAATCGTTTCATGCTTCCCTCCAGAACGCGAGCTTCAACATCAAATCTTTTTCGCCAGGAACGAAGGCCGCGAAACGAAAGCAATCAACCTTTTTTGCTTCCCTTCGCGGCCTTTGTTCTTCGCGGCAGAATTGCTCTTGCTTCGACGTGCTCATCACGCCTGCCCGGGATCAAGCCGCCCGGACGCGCCGTTGCCGCCACATCCACAAGTAATAAAGCGGCAGACCGACCAGCGTGATCAGGATGCTGGCGATGGTGGACCAGAACTGCGCGTACAGCGCGTTGGCGACCACCACGAAGGTCGCCAGCACGAACAGCGCGGGCACGATCGGGTAGCCGAGCGTGCGGTACTGGCGCGGGAAGTCCGGCCGCGTCCTGCGCAGGATGAAGATCCCGATCACGCACAGTGCCAGGAACGGCCATACGCCCAGCACGTAGCCTTCGGCGAGCTGCATGAAGTCGCGCAGCAGCACGTACACTACCGCGATCACGACGATGAACGCGATCGCCACGTACGGCGTTTCGTATTTCGGATGTACCTTGCCCACGGTACGGAAAAACAAACCATCCTCGGCCATCGCAAAGAACACGCGCGGACTGGACAGAATGCTGCCGTTGAGCGTGCCGAATACCGACAGCATCACCAGCGCGCCGATCAGTGAAACACCAGCGCGTCCCAATACCACCGTCGCGGCATCGGTGGCGACCGATTTCGAAGCGGCGAGTTGCGACACCGGCAGCGCGCGCACGTACGCGGCATTGATCAGCAGGTATACGACCAATACCACCAGCACCCCGCCGATCAGCGCCAGCGGCAGGTTGCGCTGCGGGTTCTTCACTTCGCCCGACAGCGCGGTCAGGTTCTGCCAGCCGTCGTAGGCCCACAGTGCCGCGATCAGGCCGATGCCGATGCCGGACCATTTGGCCATGCCCATGGGTTCGGCGTTGAGCGGATTGGCCTCGCCACCCGGCGCGAGAAAGAAGATCGCCGCGGAAAGTCCGAGGATCGCGAGCACCTTGGCACCCGCGGAGAGATTCTGGATCGCGGCGCCCAGTTTCACCGAACGCACGTTGGCGACCGCGACCAACACGATCAGGACCGCCGCGATCACGTGCTGCAACGACACCGGGATCGGCACGAAGAAGCCGAGGTATTCCGCGAACATCAGGCTTTGCGCTGCCCATGAAATCGGCGTGGTCAACAGCCACATCCAACCGAACAGGAAGGCCAGCGGGCGGCCATAGGCTTCGCGCAAATACACGTACGGCCCGCCGGCCGCGGGATACATCGCCGCGAGTTCGGCGATCGACAGCGCGCCGAATAGCGCGACGATGCCACCGAGAATCCACACCAGCGCAATGCCGGTGAGATTGCCCGTGTCCGCAGCGATGCCCGATGGCACCCGAAAAATGCCGCTGCCGATGATCACCCCCACCACCACCGCCATGCCGGTGACGAGGCCGAGTTTGCGCGGTAGTTCGCGCGGAAGGGCTGCTGTGGTCGTCATGGCAACGGATCGTACATGGACCCGGCGCCATGCAGAGAGGTTCCGTCATATCAAGGCCCGCCGGCGCCGCGGCGACGTCGCGCAGGATTACACGATGGCTGGCGGATTTCCGGGGCGATTGAAGTTGCCACGGATAACGAAACCATAACCCAAGGCTATGCCGAGTGACTGTCTTTTCATTGGTGGTGGCCGCTGGCCAATGAGTATGCTCGGCAACGAATTGCGAGTGATGTTCGACGACGGCCTTTGACCGTTGCGCACGCCGTGATGCAGCCAATCGACCGCTTGGCTGCATCATTGTGCGTAACGGGGGGAAGCAAAGCCGCGGCAGCACATGCTCACTGTGCCTGCATTCCAACCCAGGAGGGACGTACCATGAAGAACAAGTCTTTGCGTGCGCGGCGTTGCCCCAACGTTTTCCAGCGCAAGGCGCTGGCACTCGCGATCGGTGGCACGATCGCCCTCGCCTTCGGCGGCAGCGCATTCGCGCAGGCCGTGAACGGCACCATCCAGGGCACGGTGCCGGTCGCCCCCAACGAGAGCGTCCAGATCACCGGTGGCGCCGGTTACAACCGCACGATCACGGTGGGGCCATCCGGCCAATATTCGGTCACCCTGCCGGTCGGCACCTATACCGTGTCGTTGCTGCAGAACGGCCAAGTGGTGCAAAGCCAGACCGACGTGGCGCCAGTGGCCGCGGGTGCGGTGACGGTCAATTTCACGACTACTGCCGCCAACATACAGACTCTCAATACCGTCGACGTTTCGGCGAGCGCGATTCCCGCGATCGACGTGACCACCACCAACCAGGTCACGACCATCACGCAAAAGCAATTGCAGCAGTTGCCGCTGCAACGTACGGCTGAAGATATCGCGATGCTGGCGCCGGGCGTGCAGCCGGGGTCGGCGGTGTTGGTTGGCGGTCCACTGGGTACCCCGGCGGTGACGTTCGGTGGTGCTTCGACCGCCGAGAATTCATACTTTATCGACGGCATGCTTTCGAGCGCCGTGCTCGACGATCAGGGTGGCATCGGTCTGCCCTACAACTCGATCGAGCAGCAACAGACCTTCATTAGCGGCTACGGCGCCAAATACGGTCGCTCCATCGGTGGCGTGATCAATCAGATCGGCAGGAGCGGATCAAACGAATGGCATTTCGGCGTCCGCGCGCAGTGGTCGCCGGCCGACTGGACCAGTGATCCGAAGAACACCTACTACGCCAATCCGCTGGTTACGCGGGCAGGTCATCATGCGGGGGATCTTTACCAGTACAACCAAAGCAACCACGGTATGGAGACGGTCTATGACGCCTATGTCAGCGGACCGATCGTCAAGGACAAGCTGTTCTTCTTCCTGAGCGCCGAACAGGACAATTCGACCCATGCAAGCGTCGGCTGCAAATACTGCGGCGGATTCGAATATTTCGACCAGACGCACAAGCCCAAGATCTATACGAAGATCAACTGGAACATCAACGACAGCAATTTCCTGACGTTGACCGCCCTCCAGAGTTCGATGAAGACATGGGACTGGGCTTACAACTACGACTACGACACCCACAACGCGACGACCTTTTTCAACAGGGGTCAGTCGGCCAAGAACGTCTACCGGATGGGGGTGCTCAACTACACCTCCTACATCACCGACAACCTGACCCTGCATGCGATGTATGGCAAATCGCACGAGCAGTACGGGAGTTTCCAGCCGGCCTATCCCGGGTACGACCCGAACATGGTTTTCGTGGGCGACATCTCCAACGAAAACCCGGCGTACACGCCGAACGGTCCCATCGGCAACACACAGGGTTACCTGACGGTGACGCCGGACAACCACAAGGTCAACCTCACCGACTATCGCGTGGACCTGGATTACAAGTGGCGCAACCACGATTTTCAGATGGGCATCGACAATGACATCACGAAGGATCTCAACGACGGCGTGGCCGCCACCGGGCCCGGGTACGGATGGGATTACGGGATCGTGACGGGGGCAGATATCAGCAACCCGCTCATCGGTACCGATCCCAGCGTCCCGCCTTACGTGGCGCCGGTGAATTCGAACCCGGCTGGCGCCAGCGGCTACTACGTGACGAAGCTTTTCCAGGCCTACAACCCCTCCACGCGGGTCGTCGAACGCGCGCAATACATCCAGGACAACTGGCAGGTTACGCCGAACTTTCTGCTGACCTTGGGCCTACGCAACGACCAGTTCGTCAATTACGACGCGGCTTCCAATCCCTACATCAGATTGACTAAGCCCAACTGGTCTCCACGCATCGGTTTCAGTTGGGATGTGCATGGCGATTCCTCCATGAAAGTGTTCGGGAATGCCGGGCGCTATTACCTGACGCTGCCGGTGGGCGTCGGCACAACCGTGACCGCACCCATCGTCAACGTCACGCAATACGGCACCTATACCGGCATCGACCCGGCCACGGGCGCACCGATCGGGTTCCAGCCGCTGCCGCAGAATCCCGCGGGCGGGGTGTCGTGCTGCAACCAGTACGGCTATCCGCGCAACAACCTGACCGTCGCTTCCCAGAACATCAAGGCGCCGTACTCCGACAACTTCGTGCTGGGCATGCAGCAGAAGCTGCATTTCCTGACCACGGACTGGGTCTTCGAAGCCACCGGCACGTTCGAGAAACTGGGTGAAATGATCGGCGGCACCGATGATGCCCAATCGATGTGCGCGGAAGGCGTGCGCGAGGGCTACACCTGGATGACCCCGGATACCTGTAGCCAATGGATCCAGAGTCCCGTGATGGTCAACCCGGGCGTGGATCAGAAGATTTATGTGGGAGCGCCGGATGGATCGTTACGGCTGATCAACTGGACCGCGGCGGACCAGACCTTCGAAATGGGACCCAAGCGCAACTATTACGCGCTGGACCTTTCGCTCACCCACGTGTGGGACGGCAAGTGGTTCGGGAAGATCGACTACGTGTTTTCGAGGCTATATGGCAACGACGCCGGCCCGGTCGGACCGATGTACGAGTCCAGCGGAAACGTGGCTTATCTCACCGCGGTGTGGGCATATCCCAGGATCATGGACAATTCCAACGGTGTCCTGGGCACTGACCGCAAACACTCGCTGAAACTTTACGGTGCGTATGCGATCACCCCGGACTGGATCGTGGGCGCGAACGTATGGATCGCTTCGGGCACGCCGCGGATGTGTCGTGGCGCTTACGGACCGGATCAAATTCGCCTGCACACGTCGAGTCAGTACCACTGGTGCGGGGGCATGCCGATCGCTCCGGGTTCGGGAGTTCCGCCATACGGAGCGAAGCGCACGCCGTGGATCCACAACGTGAACCTCAGCGTGGACTACAAGCCGACGTGGGCCGAGCACAAACTCGACTTCAAGTTCCAGGTGTTCAATGTGTTCAACAAGCAGACGCCCACGTTCTACGGCAATTACTTCGTCTCCTCGTCAAGCCCGGGCACCAGCTACAACATGATCGAGGCCCGCATGCCGCCGCGCTCCGCGCAATTCTCGGTTGCCTATAACTGGTAACCGAGAGAACCCCAACTTCGTCATCCGGACGCCACGAAGCGGCGATCCGACAACCCCGGCGCCGGCGCGAGACGACCTCGCGTCCGGCACGGCATCGCGGCGGCATGCGGCCAAGCGGGGCCTTTCCGATGAACAGGTTCCGATGCTGGTCGTGCGCAACCGTGCCAGGCAGACCGCAGACTTCGGCGTGCCTTCCGCCAACAAGGCCGGCCCGCTGGTCGTCCTGCCAGAGGCGTGACGGGCGATGCGGTGCCCTGCACCGATTACAGCGCCAAGCTGGCCACCGCGGTTCGCCCGTTGGACCTTGAACACCATCGCCTGAATACGCTGCATGGCGCGTCGTCGTGGCGCATGGCACATCCAGAACGTCAACGCCTACCGCAGCCGCTCTTG
>Ga0209178_1000095_pt1 | contig 21514 bp, 12 predicted proteins | sample GAAS200_FD_187521 | JGI IMG/M metagenome (GOLD analysis project Ga0209178, IMG submission 187521) | Agricultural soil microbial communities from Georgia to study Nitrogen management - GA AS200 (SPAdes) (version 2) | ecosystem: Environmental > Terrestrial > Soil > Agricultural land | place: USA... | reverse complement strand
GAAACCGCCAGGGGGGCGCCGAAGAGCGCGATGATGATGCACGTGAACGGCACCGAGATCTTCAGGGCGTGCTCCACCGCGAGCTTGCGGGTGTCCGACCCGCTCCGCGCCAGCCCGTCGATGTAGTGCCCCAGCTCGGCGTACCGCATTTCCTCGGGCAGCTTGGGCTCCGCCAGGAGGTCGGAGGGCTTCTCCCGCACCGAATTCGTTCGCATCCGGTCGAACGCGTAGGCGGCCTCCTGCCCCGCGCCGATCAGGTACCGGAGCGCCCCATGATCCAGGATCCACTTCTTCAGCCCCGGATCGTACACGGCCCGCTGGGCCGCGATGATGACGGTGGGATTGGTACCGCCGGTGCCCTCGCGCTGGAGGAGCGGCTGCGTCATGGTCCGGCTGGCGATATCGAGGCTCTGAGCCGCGTACACCCACCCCGAATCGGCGCGGTACACGAAGTTGTAGCGCGAGGTGGTCGAGTTGATCGCCCGCTCCTTCAGGATTTCGGCTTTCCGCACCGAAGTCACCGGCGCCAGCTCGCCGATGCCCACACCGGCGACGAACGCGAGAACGGAGACGATGAGAATGGGCGATATGATCCGGTAGAACGAGATGCCCGACGCTTTGGCCGCCGTGAGCTCCGAATGCCGGCCCAGATTCCCGATGGTGAAAACGGTGGCGAACAGCACCGCGGCGGGCAGGACCAGGAACATCATCTCGGGCATGTAGAAGATGTAGGCCAGCGCCACCTGCCCCTTGGTGAGCCCCGCCGCGAGGTAATGGTCGAACTTGTCGGTGATGTTGATGACGATGGCGAGGATGGGAAATCCGAGCATGACCACCAGGAACACCCGGGCCCACTCGCGCAGGACGTACTTGTCGAGCGTCTTCACGGTTGGGACCGGCGCGTCCGGAGCCTCGAGAACCAGGCCGCGACTCCCCAGGAGCCGCCGCGCGCGTGACCCCCTTCGTGGCGCACCAGAAAGAGCAGGCCCGCTCCGAGGAGGGTGAAGAGCACGTTGGCGGTCCACATGGAGAAGAAGGGAGACACGATCAGCCGGTCTCCCAGGTCCTCGCCGACGATGAGCCCGATGTAATAGACCGCGAAGACCGCCACCGACACGCCGATCACGAGCCCCGCGCCGCCGCGCGAGAACCTCAGGCCCAGCGGGAACCCGAAGAGCGCGAACACGATGCAGGCCGACGAGATGGCGAGTTTTTTCTGGATCTCGACCTCGAAGGTGGCCGCGCGCTGCCGCGAGCCCCGCTCGCGCATGGCTTCCCCCAGTCCGGCACCCGGGGTGAGCCCCAGCTCCGGCCGGCGGACGACGCCCGGTTGGGCCACCACCGGTGCCTGCAGGCGGCCCGGAGGCGTCTGGGGCGCGAGCCGCGTGGGGATGGGGGTCTGGGCCTGCGCCTCCCGTGGCAGCACCAGGTGCGCCAGCTTGCCCATGAGGCCGCAGTACCAGCCGGGCAACGTATCAGCCCGCGAGGAATCGATGATGCCGCTGGGCAGGGCAATGCCCCCCAGGTGGCCGAGGTCGCGCAGGATCTGCGCCCGGCCTTCGAGGGGGGAGCGGGCCACGTCCATCTGGGCGACTCGTACTTCCCGCGCCATTTCGCAGATGCCCATTTCCCGCTCGCTCCGGAAGTCGTCCTCGGGCGTGCGTTCCAGACTGTTGCTGACCCCGGCCACCCGGATCTGGTTGGTGTGGAAGAACGTGCGGTTGAACTGGAGGGGCTCGGCGCGCTTGATCTCGCGAATGTCCCCGTCCAGGAGGGTCAGGTACAAATCGGTGCCGCCGGGGGTATAAGCCATGCGGCCCGAATCGGCGACGACGATCCGTCGCCGTTCGGCGTCCCCCAACTCATAGATCGTGACGTCCGAGAGACGGTTCGTGGCCGGATCGATCCGCGCCGCGCGCAGGAAGAATTGTCCCGGCACGACCTCGTTGATCGCCTCCTCCTTCAACGCGAAGGACGGTTTCTTGCGCTGGATGTCCACGAGCAGGGTGCGGAGCCGATGATTGGAGCGGGGGAGGAGCTGGTCGTTCCAGACGAACGCCAGCACCGCGAGCACCGTGGCGCCCGCGAGGAGCGGGCGGAGCAGCGCCCCGATGCTGACCCCCCCCGCCTTCATCGCCGTGATCTCGTTGTCCTGCGCCAGCCGGCTGACGGTGTGCAGCACCGCGACCAGCACCGCCATCGGGATGGTCATCGCCACGATGAAGGGGATCGACAGCACGAACACTTCGAGGATGACCCCCCAGGGGAGTCCCTTGCCGACCAGCTGGCCGAATTGCTTGGCCACCTGATTCAGGAGCAGAAGGGCCGTCAGGGCGCCGAGGGCGAAGCCCAGGGGCGCGAGGTGCTGGCGGAGGAGATAGCGACTGAGGATGCGCACGGCGGGTTGCGCCATTATATTCGGAACTCCAAGTCATCTCAAGGGATGCGTCTCACCGCCATCGCCGTCGCTCTCGCCACCACGATCGCAGGATCTCCGGCGCGAGCGCAGCAGGTGGATTCAGCAGGCGCGTTCGCCTTTCCCATCCCGCCGTTAGTACCCCTCAAGACCCCGTACAATTCCGCAGTCCGCCCCGGCGGGCGGTACGGCGTGGCCACCACGCCCCGGGCCGTCGCGACCACCTGGACCGTGCAGCTCGCGGCACTCTTCCCCGATCAGGCCCGGCTTACCCAGGGGATCGGCACGTTCGCCTTCGAGACTCCCACCGAAGGGGGCGGGGGCGGACCGAAGACCTTCGAGGCGGCTGGACGCACCGGGATCTTCGGGACGTACGCGGACATCGGACTCCAGCTCAACGTCCGCTTCGAGGTCAAGGCGGACCAGTTCCGCAACCTGCATTGCACCACGGACGAGCAGCAGAACCCTCTGGCCGGATGCCAGGCCAAGTTCCCGACCATTTCGCCGAACCCGCAGTACTCGATTCTGTCGTCCGGGGTCATCGGGCAGCGCCTCCACGTCAACGTGGACTTCAACAGCCAGCGCGAGTTCGACGCGAGTAACACCATTCAGGTCTGGTACGAAGGCCTGCCTGACGAAGTCCTCCGGCGGGTGGAAGCGGGGAACGTGTCGTTCGCTATTCCGGCGTCCCGCTTCATCAGCGCCGCGGTGCCGGCGAACAATTTCGGATTCCAGGCCGTCGCCCAGGTCGGCGACCTGCAGCTGCGCGGCATCTACGCCCAGCAGAAGGGCACTGTCGTAAAGGACCGCACCTATTCGGTCGGGCAGGTGACCAATCAGTCGGTGTCCCGCGACGGCCGCGACCTCGACTTCGAAGCGGGGCGGTTCTTCTTCACCGTGGATCCGGCGCGGATTCCCGGCTACCCTGCGGTCGACATCCTGAACCTCGACCAGGTGGCCCTGCCCCCGGATCTGCGGGTGAGTCCGGCGTTGCTGGTGTACCGGGTCCGGGCAGTGGCGCCGGGTAGCAGCTCGAACCAGAACATCGGCGGAGTCAAGGCCGTGGCGTGCGGCGCCAGTACGGCCCGGGGCGGGGTGCAGTGCACCGGCGCGGGTGCCGAGCGCGCGGGGCCGTTCCAATGGCAGATGCTGACCGCGGGCAAGGACTACTACGTCGACCCCACGGGGGCGTGGTTCGCGTTGGCGAGCGCCCTGGATCAGAACGATTATCTCGCCGTTTCCTACGTGCCCCTTTCCGGCACCGACACGGTGGGCACGCTGCCGGTGACGGCGAGTGCCGACACCAGCCGGGTGGACACGCTGCGCTTGGTGTACGATCCCACGCCGTCCGTGACGGCTGCCTCACCGGCCTTCCGGTTCGAGATCCGGAGCGTCTACCGGTTCGGATCGGGAGACCTGACCCGGGAGACGGCCCAGATCGGGATCACCGTGAATCAGCGGGAACGGGCGCTGACATCGGGACAGACCTACCTCCAGCTCCTCGGACTGGCGGTGGCGAGCAATCCCACACAATTCGACCAGTACAACCGCCTGTTCCCCCGGGCACGCGACGGCGGCGGTGCACCGCTGCGGGATCTGTACGTCGTCTTTCCCCACCTCCGGCCCTTCGACGACTCGACCAAGCTCACGCCCCCGGAGCGGAACGACTCGCTGTACAAGACTCCGCGGAGCCTGCTGGCCACGCAGGGGCCCCCGTCGGTCTTTGCGGTGCACTACCAGGCGACGGCGGTGGCCTCGGCGGACCGCTCGACGCTCTCGCTCAACAGTTTCCAAATCCGGGACGGCAGCGAAAAGATCTTCGTGGGGGGCACCCAGCTCACCCGGGGTGTGGACTACGGCATCGACTACTCCACGGGGACGGTGTCGTTTCTCCACCCCGACTCACTCTTTCAAAATGGGATCTCCCAGGTCCGCGCCCAGTTCGAGGAGCGGACCGGCTTCGCGGTGGCGCCCACGGCCATCTACGGCCTCGCCAGCGAATACACCCTGGGCCACACCGGGCGGGTGGACCTCACCGGCATCTTCCAGAATCAACAGAGTCCCTTCACCCGGCCCCCCCTGGGTTCCGAACCGTCGTCGAGCTTCATCGGCGGCATCAGCACGGAGCTGCACTTCCAGCCGACCTGGTTGACCGACGCCATCTCGGCGATCCCGGTGATGCACGGGGAGGGGCCGTCCTTCATCAACGTGAATGCGGAGATGGCGTTCTCCAAGCCGCAACCGAACAGCACGGGTCAGGCGTACCTCGAAGAGTTCGAGAGCCAGAGCGGCCGGTTCATCTCCATGTCGGACCTGGACTGGCATTGGGGCAGCATTCCCACGACGACCCGCGGGGCGGAACCGTTCGGATTCACCGGGGAGTTCGATCAGCGGTTCGCCGCCTTCCTGACGTGGCAGAGCCTGCCGGTGAACTGTGTCAGCGGGGACTGCACCAAGAATGGCGCGAGCCCCGTACAGTTCCTGCCCCAGCAGATCGACCCGGAAATCCTGATCACGGGAGCGACCCAGACACCGGAGCCGGTGCTGTGGCTGATGCTCAAACCGGATACCGTCCTGGGACTCGCGCACACCACCAAGGATTCCACGGAGGGGACGCCGAACTGGGTCCGCCCCTCGACCGGTGGTCCCCGGTGGCGGTCGATCACCCAGACGCTGTCGGCGACCGGTATCGATCTCACGCGGACCGAGTACCTCGAGTTCTGGGTGTGGGAAGACGGCAAGCGGACCGCGCGTGCGAACAAGGCCGCCGTCCTGTTCGATTTCGGGTCGACGTTCGAGGATGCCCTAGCGTTCGTCCCCGACTCGTTCACCACCTCGGGCGGCGACACCACCTACTACGGCCAGCACGCCGTGGGGCTGGGCCGGCTCGACACCGAACGCGACCCGCAGACGCACGCCTGGAGCGCCGCGGTCAACGATAACGGGATCCTCTCGGACGTTGCCACCGGCATCTATGACGCGACCAATAAACGGATCATCGATAATCTCCCGCTCTGCAGTGCCTCGGTCGACGGCTCCCTGGCCCAATACGCGTTCGGGGACATCCGCTCCCGCTGCGGCCGGAACAACGGCGCGGTGGACACCGAGGACCAGGACGGGGACTTCCAGCTCGATTCCGCGGTCGGCGTGAAGACGCACGAGGACTTCGTCCGGTTCGTTTTCCCGATCGGGTCGGACAAGTACTACGTCCGTGACGGCGGCATGTCCCAGGACAAGGCGGGGGGCGGTGTCGCGGGCTGGCGCCTCTACCGGATACCCTTCCGGACCGACACGGTGACCCAGGGAACCCCCAATCTCCGTCAGGTCCAGACCCTGCGTATCACCATCGTGGCGCCCCTGGAGGGTGCCCCGGGCACCCCGCAAGCCCAGGTGTTCTTCGCGCTGTCCCGCGTGCAGCTGGTGGGTGCGACGTGGCTCAAGCGGGCCGACACGCCGATCAAGGGAATCGCCGGCGAGACGGGTGTGCTGGGGGGCCAGGTGATCGCGTCGTTCGTCAGCACGGAGAACCGCGACCTGGGGTACACACCCCCCCCGGGCGTCGTCAACGAAGCGGCGAGCCAGGGGGCCGGCCTGTCGGTCAACTCCACGCAGATCAACGAGCAGTCGCTGCGGGTGCTCGCGTCCGGGCTCCACAAGGGAGAGCACGCGGAGGCGTTCAACCGCTTCACCACCGAGGGGGACAAGAACCTGCTGCGGTACCGGGAGCTGCGCGTCTGGGCCCGCGGGCGCGGCCCGGGCTGGGATGACGGCGACCTGGAGTTCTACATCAAGCTCGGCAAAGACGAGAACAACTTCTACATGTACCACACGCCGGTCCGCACCGCGTCGTGGGATCCTGAAGTCGTCGCGCAATTCGAGCCCTGGCTGCTCCTCCGGACCAAGGTGGAGAAGCTCTGGCTCCAAGGGGCGCCCCCCGGGATCTATGGGGCTTGCCCAGACACGAGCATCGTGCCGGACGACTCCTCGTACGTGGCGTGCAACGGACCGTACGTCGTCCACATCCATGACCCGGCCACGGCCCCGCCCAATCTGGCGGCGGTCGAGGAACTGGCGACGGGCATTCTCCGCGTGAACGAACGGACCTTCATCGATCAGGCGGAGCTGTGGGTCGACGACATCCGGGTCTCGAACGTGGTCACGGATCTCGGCATGGCGGGCGCGATCGACATGTCCGTCACGGCCTCGAGCCTGGCCGATTTGTCATTCTCGCTGACCCGGCGGGATGCCGCTTTTCAACAGCTTGGGGAAGATCCGACGCACTCCACGGACGACGGACTCAGCATGTCCGGGACATTCCACCTGGAGCACCTCCTGCCGCCGGCCTGGGGACTCTCAATGCCCCTGACCTACCAGTACCTGACGACGTCGAGCACCCCTCAATACCTGACGGGTACCGACGTCCTCGCGGACGAGCTGGGGGACAGTCTGCGCAACCCCCGCTCCATCAGCCGCGCGGTCTCCTTCGGCCTCCGACGCGTGAAGCGCTCTCCGGGGTTCCTGGGGCGGTATCTGATCGACCCGGTCTCGCTCTCGTTCAATTACGTCGAAGGGGATGTCCGGACCAATCTCTCCAGTGCTTCGTCGTCGAGTTTCACGTATGGCCTCAACTACAACCTCACCCTGAGTCCGGTGCGGGTGCCCCTGCTCCCCGGGTTCCTCGATCGCCTGCGGCGGCGACTCCTAGGCGGCTCGCCAGACCCGTTGACCGTCCAGGTCAGTCCCTCCACCCTCACGTTCTCGTCGTCGTATTCGGGCGCGCAGGCGGCACAACTCAATTTCCCGGTGGCCGTGCGCCTGCCTTCGGATGCGTCGATCGTGCCGAGCACCTACTGGACGCGGCTCTGGCAGAATCAGGGCGGGCTTCAATTCGCCCCGTTCCGGGGTGTCACGATGCGACTGAATGGCGTGTCGGTGCGCGATCTGCACGACTACGGGGACTCAACCTCGGTGGGCCGGTTGCTCCTGGCCCAGCGGCGGACACTGTTCGGAGTGGACGTCGGAACCGAAACCCAGCGGCGATTCAACACCTTCCTGGGCTTCACCCCGGTGATCGCATCCTGGCTCCGGCCCCGCCTCACGTTCTCCGGGGCCTTTGCCCTGTCCCGCGATCCCAACGTGTCGGTCCCGGTGCGGAGTGCCGACAATGCTTTCAACCTGCCCTTGTCGTTTTCCAATTCCCAGCGGGTGGACGCCGGGTCCCAGCTCGATCCGGGCCGCCTCGCCCGTCTCACGTTCGGGGACAGCTCGCTCGTGGCGAAGCTGGTGAAGCATCTGGTCAACGTCGACCTGACGTTTTCACGGACCCGCAACTCGTCGTTCGGACTCTCGCCGGGCGAGCCGACCGCATCGTATCAGCTCGGGCTCGGATCCCTGGCGGATCTGCGTGCCCAGGGGGGAGTGCTGGCGTCTTCCGCGACCCAGACGTCGACGGGTTCGGCGAGCGCCAATGCGGATCTGGTTCTGGGACTCCGGCTCGCCACGACGTTCCAGACGACCTCAGCCCTGTCGTACGTGCTCCGCGGGACCCAGCAATCTCCCGTCAGCTCTCACTCCCGGGATTGGCCGAATGGGACCCTCAGCTGGTCATTCGCTCCGCCGACGGGGGGCCTGGGGCTCGGAAAGCTCCTGACCGGCGTGAGCGCCCAGGTGAACCTCCGCAAGCACGAAACGTCGACGTCGCAGGCAACCACCGGCGTCGGCGGCGGTGCCCCAGGCGCGCTGAGCTACGGGACGGAGCGGGTGACGGCACCGAGCCTGACGCTGACCTGGGTGCACGGCATTCTGACGTCCGCGGACCACACCACGGACGTCTCCGAGCAAGTGGCGTCGGGGAGCCTCGTGCGGACATCCACGTCGACCTCGAACACCTACCTCGCGTTCGCGTTCCGGCCGCCGAAGTCCGTCGTCCGGCTGCCGACCGACATCCGAACCACGGCCCGGTACACCGTGACCTCCAGCGCCCAATGCATTCAGCCGGCCTCGAGCCAGCAATGCTTTTCGTTCGTGGACACCCGGCAGCGGCAGGCCCAGTTTTCCATGGACACGGAGTTTCCCCCAACTTTCAGCGCGGGGTTGCAGGTGGCCTACATCCTGAACGAGCAGGGTCAGTTGAACCAGAAGACGTCACAGTTGACGATCACGGCCTACGTGAGTCTGTCCACCAGCGTGGGACAGCTCCGATGAGCGGCCGGGTGGGCCGGGCGGGGCTGTTGGCCGCGCTGATTCTCGGAGCCTGCCACGCCAAAGCCCGGGGTCCCCGGGAGTTCGACGGCGCGCGCGCCTTCACCTACCTCGAGGCGCAGATGAAGTTCGGGCCGCGCATTCCCAACACGGCCGGCCATGACAGTTGCGGAGACTGGATCGAGGCCCAGCTCCGGAAGACCGCCGACACCGTGATCGTCCAGTCGTTCACGGTGACCAACCGGAAAGGCGAGCACCTGCGGCTGAAGAACTACCTCGCCCGCTTCCGGCCCCGCGCGGCAGATCGGGTGCTGTACCTCGCGCACTGGGACACCCGGCCCATCGCCGATCAGGACGCCAATCTGGGGAACCAACGCAGGCCGGTGCCGGGGGCCAACGACGGCGCCTCAGGCGTCGCGGTGCTCCTGGGCATCGCGGACGCCTTGAAGCAGCGGCCCCCCGCCGTGGGCGTGGATCTCCTGTTCGTCGACGGGGAAGACTATGGCAACTTCGACACGTCTACGCTCGACTCGTCATTCTCCGACGTGCTGATGGGGTCCCGGTACTTCGCCAAACACCTGCCCGATCCCAAGTACACGCCGATGATGGCGGTGCTCTTCGACATGATCGGCGCCAAGAACCTGGCGATACCGGTGGAGCAATATTCCCAGGCGTTCGCCCCCGAAGTCGTCGACCGGGTCTGGCGCGTGGCCGACTCGCTGGGGTACGGCAAGACCTTCCTCAAGCAGCCGGGACCGTCCCTGATCGACGATCACACCATGCTGCAGCACGCCGGCATCCACACCATCGACGTGGTGGACTTCGATGGCTATCACGCTTTCTGGCACACCGTCGAGGACACGATCGACAAGGTCTCCGCTGAATCGCTCCAGATGATCGGGGATGTGGCGGTGGCGCTCGTGAGGTAGAAAGGTCGGGAGTCGGGAGTCGTTCACTCCTCGAATCATCGGAGTTCCGTACCTCATGGGAGTGTACGACTCCCGACTCCCGGCGTTTTTCGGACCCTCACCGCGTGATTCCGGTTAGGCTGGGGAGTCCCCCATGCGGTATGCTACGCCCATGGACGACCGCCGCGCCGCGTATCTCCTCGGGCTCCTCCTCCTCGGCGGCGCCGGTACCCGCTTCGCGCTCGCGCCGCGCCCGGCCCCGACCGCCCGGGCTCCCGGAGATGTGTCCTTCGCTCCGGCCACTGATTCTCCTCCCGCGTCGCCGCGGGAGGTCGCGCATCAGGCCCTCCGGCTCTCCCGCCCGCTGCAGCCCGGTGAGCGGATCGACGTCAATCAGGCCACCTCGTTGGAGCTGACCCGCCTGCCGCGTGTGGGGCCGGCACTCGCGCAGCGCATCGTTCAGTGGCGGACCGAACATGGACCGTTTCACTCGCTGGCGGCGCTCGACTCGGTGCCGGGAGTGGGTCCCAAGCTGTTGGAGGGCTTGCGGAACGCGATCACCTTCTCGGGGGAGTTGCCCTCGGCGCCTTGACACACCCACCCCCCAAACTATGTTAGTTGCTTCAACCACAACGAGTTGCATACGGCTGTCCCGGCGGCAACCACCGAAAAACTGGGCGACATCCTCCTTCGGGAGGGGCTGATCTCCCCCGATCAGCTCAAGAAGGCCCTGGCCGAGCAGCGGGCCAGCGGGATGCGCCTGGGCTACACTCTGGTGAAGCTCGGTTTCGTCGAGGAAACCGAGATCACCAAGATGCTGGCACGCCAGTACCGGATGCCGGCGGTGGACCTCTCCCGGTTCGAGGTGGACCCCAAGATCCTGAAGCTCATCCCCGGAGACATCGCGGCCAAGCACACCGTCCTGCCGCTGAAGCGGGAAGGGCGGACCCTCACGATCGCCATCGGTGACCCGAACAACGTCACGGCGATCGAGGACATCAAGTTCATCACCCGCTGCGACATCTTCCCGGTCATTGCGGGGGAGTACACGCTCCGGAACGCCATCGACAAGTACTACCAGCAGTCGGACGCCCAGCTGCAGAACCTCCTCAAGAGCGTCGAGGCGGAAGAGGACCTCGAAGTGGTGGAGGAGCAGTCGGACGAGGACGTCAAGAAAGAGGACCTCGCCGACGACGCGCCGGTGGTGAAGCTCATCAACGGCATCCTGGCGGACGCCGTGACGCGCGGGGCCTCCGACATTCACATCGAGTGCTTCGAGCATGAGCTGCGGGTGCGGTACCGCGTGGACGGCGCCCTGCAGGAGGTCATGAAGCCGCCCATCAAATGGCGGGCCGCGCTGATCTCCCGCGTGAAAATCATGGCCGCGCTGAACATCGCGGAGCGGCGGGTACCCCAGGACGGGCGCATCAAGCTCAAGATGGGTGCCCGGGTGATCGACTACCGGGTCTCGACCCTGCCGGTGCTGTTCGGCGAAAAGATCGTGCTCCGGATTCTCGACAAGGGGAACCTGACGCTCGATCTCGCCAAGTTCGGCTTCGAGCCCAAGGCCGAAGCCGACCTCATGAAGGCGATCCTGAACCCGTACGGCATGGTGCTGGTGACGGGACCGACGGGCTCAGGCAAGACGACGACCCTGTACTCGGCGCTGTCCAAGATCAATACGATCGACGTGAACATCATGACCGCGGAAGATCCCGTCGAGTACAACCTGATGGGGATCAACCAGGTCCTGGTGCGGAACGAAGTGGGAATGACGTTCGCCGCGGCGCTGAAGGCGTTCCTGCGGCAGGACCCGAACATCATCATGGTCGGCGAGATCCGGGATCTCGAAACGGGGTCCATCGGCATCAAGGCCGCGCTCACCGGCCACCTGGTGTTGTCCACCCTGCACACCAACGACGCGCCGTCCACCATCACCCGCATGGTGGACATGGGCATCGAGCCGTTCAACGTCGCGAGCGCGGTCAATCTGATCGTGGCCCAGCGGCTGGTGCGGCGGATCTGCAAGGATTGCAAGCAGGAGCACAACTACACCGACGAGGAGATGCACGCGTTCGGGATCACCCGTGACCAGGGCCCGTTCTTCAAGGGCGCCGGGTGCGACACGTGCAACGGCACGGGATACAAGGGACGGCAGGGCCTGTACGAAGTGATGGCGTTGTCGTCCCCGTTGCGCCGGGGCATCCTGAAGGGCGCCTCCACCGAGGAGTTGCGCGAAATCGCCGTGAGCGAGGGCATGCTCACCCTCCGGATGGACGGCATGGTGAAGGTCAAGAAGGGCATCACCACGCTCGAGGAAATCGTGAAGGAAACGGCGGCCGCATGAAGGAGACTGCTAGATGCCGGTGAATCTGCGCGCACTTCTGGAGGAGATGATCGAGAAGGACGCCTCCGACCTCCACATCGTGGCCGGGGAATGCCCCAAAATCCGGGTCGACGGCGACATCGTCAGCGCGTCCGGCACCGAGGTCCTGACGCCGAAGGACACGCTGTCGCTCGCCTATTCCGTGCTCACGGAGAATCAGAAAAAGCGGTTCGAGACGGAGAACGAGCTGGATTTCTCGTTCGGGATCCAGAACCTGGCCCGCTTCCGCGGAAACTGCTTCAAGCAGCGCGGGTGCGTCTCGCTCGTCATCCGGCAGATCCCGTTCAACGTGAAGACCTTCGACGATCTGGGGCTGCCGCCCATCATCGCCAAGCTCACGGAAAAGCCGCGCGGGCTCGTGCTCGTGACGGGCCCCACGGGGTCCGGCAAGAGCACCACCCTGGCCGCGATGATCGACAAGATCAACAAGGAAATGAAGGGCCACATCATCACGGTCGAGGACCCGATCGAGTTCATCCACCGCCACCAGTCGTGCATCGTCAATCAGCGTGAGGTCGGCACCGATACCAACAGCTTCCAGGCCGCGCTGAAGTACGCGCTGCGGCAGGACCCCGACGTGGTGCTGGTGGGCGAAATGCGGGACCTGGACACCATCCAGGCGGCGCTGACCATCGCCGAGACCGGACACCTGGCCTTCGCGACCCTGCACACGAACTCGGCGGCGGAGAGCATCAACCGTATCATCGACGTTTTCCCCTCGCACCAGCAGTCTCAGATCCGCGCCCAGCTGGCGTTCGTGCTCGAGGGCGTGCTGACCCAGACCCTCCTGCAGCGGGCCAAGGGGCGCGGCCGCATCATGGCCGCCGAGATCATGGTGTGCACCCCCGCCATCCGGGCGCTGATCCGCGACGACAAAGTCCACCAGATCGAGTCGTCCATGCAGGCGGGGAAGAAATACGGCATGCAGACGTTGAACGACGCGCTCTACCAGCTGTACATGGCCCGGGAAGTGACCAAGGACGAGTGTCTGAGGGTGAGCGGTAACCCGAACGAGTTCCTGCGCCAGATCGGTGAACCCGCAATGGACGAGAAGGAGCCCGGCCCCCCGGTCGGGGCTCAGGCGGGCGGGGCGAAGGTCGCGGCGCGGCGCTAGACGACTAGAGGAGGCGGCAGATGCCGGTTTTCGAATACACTGCGCGGACGCTGAAGGGCGAGCTGGTCAGGGACAAGATCGACCTCCCGACCAAGGACGACGTCATCGCCCACATCCGCAAGAACAAGATGATCCTGGTGCAGGTGGTCCAGGCGGCGAAGTCGGTGAGCTTCAAGTTCGGCGGGGGAGTGAAGACACGCGATGTCGTCATCTTCACCCGGCAGTTCGCGACCATGATCAACTCGGGCCTGCCTCTGGTCCAGGCGCTCGACATCCTGGCCCAGCAGACCGAGAACAAGGCCCTGGCCGACATCACCCGGCAGGTGGTGTACGACGTCGAGTCCGGCCACACGCTGGCGGACGCGCTCCGCAAGCACCCCAAGGGCTTCACCGACCTCTACGTCAACATGGTGGCCGCCGGTGAGGCGGGTGGTATTCTCGACACCATTCTGCTCCGCCTGGCCCAGTTCCTGGAAAAGAACGACGCCATCGTCCGGAAGGTCAAAGGCGCGATGATCTACCCCGCCGTGATCTTCTCGGTCGCCGCCATCGCGGTGGCGGTGCTCCTGATCTTCGTGATTCCGACCTTCCAGAACATGTTCGCGTCCGTCAACATGCAGCTGCCGCTTCCCACGCGGATCGTCATCGGGATGAGCCAGATCCTCATCCACTACTGGTGGGCGATCATCGGCGTCATCGGATTCGCGGTCTTCGGCATCAACCGGTATTACAAGAGCGCGCACGGCAAGCTCAAGATCGACACCTTGATGCTCTCCGCCCCGGTGCTGGGGGATCTGCTCCGTAAATCGGCGGTCTCCCGCTTCACCCGCACGCTCGGGACCCTGATCTCCTCGGGCGTGTCCATTCTCGACGGCCTCGAGATCACGGCGCGCACCGCGGGCAACATGGTCATCCACAACGCCGTGATGGAATCCCGCGCGTCCATCGCGGGCGGCGAAACCATCTCGGCGCCGCTCCAGAAGTCGAAGGTCTTCCCGCCCATGGTGATCTCGATGATCGCCGTCGGCGAACAGACCGGCGGTCTGGACGAAATGCTTTCGAAGATCGCGGACTTCTACGACGAAGAGGTCGACGCCGCGGTCTCGGCGCTCCTGTCCCTCATGGAGCCGATCATGATCGTCGTCCTCGGCGTCATCGTCGGCGGCATGGTGGTCGCCATGTACCTGCCGATCTTCGACATGGTGAACGCGGTTCAGGGCTGACGCGGTACCGCAGGAAAACAGGGCAGTCGGAAGGCGGAACGCGGAACCTGACGAGGGGTTCCGCGTTCCCACTTCCGGGCTCCGCCTCCATGGGAACTCCCGGCCTCGTTTCCCCCCGCCGTATTGCATTCTGCGAAAATACCCCCATACTATCGTGCTATCAGATTGGGCTAAAATGACTTAAGCCGTCGGAGGGATCAGGTGCGCTGGTTCGGCGTCAAGAGAGCGGAGGCGACGGTCCCGTCCCCGCAGACCCTTCTGCGGGCGGTCTACGCCGGCCGGATCTCCCTGGCGGTCGCCATCTACGTGACGGCCGCCGCCCGGGTCGCGGTGGCCCAGCCGCTGCAGGTGCTGGTCGTTTCGTTCGTTCTCATCGCCGCCATCCTCTTTACCGCCTGGTCGTACTGGCGGAGCCATTTCCGGGCCATCCCCCCCTCGGAGACGTTCCTCTACCTGCAGGCGATCTTCGACGCGGCGCTGATCACCACCGTGGTCCACATGACGGGAGGCGCGGACTCCGACTTCGCGACGCTCTACGTCCCCCTGATCGCCGTGATCGCGGTGCTGATGCCCCCGCAGTCCACGGCCCTCGTCACCACCCTGGTGGGCCTCGTCTACTTCGCCGACATCTTCTTCGGCCACCGCGGTGCCCCCATCGCCCCCGGCCTGTTCATCCAGCTCGGCGTCTTCGCGGCGGTGGCAGCGGTCACGGCGTACTTCGCGTCCCGCGTGAAGGTGATGGGCGCGGAGCGGGAGGCCCTGGCCGGCGAGCTCCAGCAGGTCCGTCTCGAAGCGGACGACGTCCTCCGGAACCTCCGCACGGGGGTGATGACGGTCGACGCGTCCGGCAAGCTCCTCTACTCCAATCCTGCCGCCGAAGCGCTCCTGGGGTTCAGCGCCGACGAGTGGCGGGATAAGCCCATCATGCCGGAGCTGGCCCGCCTGGCGCCGGAATTCTGGGCCGCAATCATCGCCACCGCACGCCGCGGGGTGCGCCTGATGCGGGTGGAGGCGAGCGTCCGGCGCGGGGACCGGGTGTTCCCGATCGGCCTCACCACCACGACCATCGAGGGTCCGAAGGGGGACCTGCCCCGGGTCACGGCGATCTTCGCCGACATCTCGGACTCCAAGCGGCTCCAGGAGCTGCACCTGCGCGCCGAGCGCCTGGAGGCGGTGGCGGAGCTGTCCAGCTCCCTGGCGCACGAGATCAAGAACCCCCTTGCGTCCATCCGGTCTTCGGTCGAACAGCTCTCGCGCTCATCGCGGGCCAACGCGGACGAGAAATTCCTGGCGAACCTCATCGTCCGCGAAAGCGACCGGCTCTCGCGCCTCCTGTCCGAGTTCCTCGATTTTTCGCGCGTCCGCGTGACCGAGTACCGGGTCCTGGATCTGGTCGAGGTGGCGGGTGCCGCGGCCCGGATGATCGAGGAGCGGGAAGACTTCCCCGAGGGCGCGGAGATCACCCTCGAGGGCTCTCCCACGCCCATGGAGGGGGACGAGGATCTGGTGCACCGCGTGGTCTCGAATCTCGTCCTCAACGCCCTCCAGGCCGCCGGAACCGGCGCGAGGATCGAAGTCCGCATCGGTCCGGCCTCCCCCGGGGACCTCCCCTCCGGCGCCGGGATCGAGAATCCGGTACGGCTCCAGATCTCGGACAACGGCCCCGGCATTCCCGACGCGGTCCGCGAGCGGCTGTTCGAGCCGTTCGTCACGGGCCGGGTGGGCGGTACCGGTCTGGGGCTCGCCATCGTGCAGCGTGCCGTCGAAGCCCACCGCGGCCTGGTACTGGTCGATTCCATCACCGGCTCCGGCACGACGTTCACCATCTTCTTCCCCGCCGCCCGGCAACGAGAGGAAGCCGCATGAGCGTTCAGCCTTCGATCCTCGTCGTAGACGACGAGTCCGGCATCCTGCAGACCCTGCAGATCCTCCTGAAGAACGAGGGGTTCGACGTCACCACGGCCCAGGGCGGCAAGGCCGGGCTCGAAGCCCTGAAGGCCCACGCTCCCGACATCGTGCTGACCGACGTCCGGATGCCGCAGGTCACCGGGATCGACATCCTCGCGGCGGTGCGGCAACAGGATCCCGAGACGCCGGTCATCCTCATGACCGCGCAGGCCTCCCTGCAGACCGCCATTCAGGCCGTCAACGAGGGCGCCTTCTACTACATCCAGAAGCCGTTCTCCAACGACGACATGGTGGCGATCTGCCGCCGGGCCGCCGACTACCGGAACCTCCGGGCCGAGAACAAGCAGCTGAAGCAGGAAATCAGGCGGCGGGAGCGGTCCGGGCAGGTGAAGCCGCTGGGCAAGTCGCGCGCGTTCAGTGACGTGCTGCGCCTGGCCGAGCAGGTGGCGCCGACCGAGAGCACGGTGCTGATCCAGGGCGAATCGGGGACCGGCAAGGAGGTCATCGCCCGGTACCTCCACGAGTTGTCGCCACGGAACGAGGGTCCCTTCCTCTCGCTGAACTGCGGGGCGCTTCCCGAGAGCCTGCTCGAGTCGGAGCTCTTCGGGCACGTGAAGGGATCGTTCACCGGTGCAGTGCGGGACAAGCAGGGCCTCTTCGCCGCGGCGCGCGGTGGCACCTTCTTCCTGGACGAAATCGGCGAGATGTCCCCGGCCACTCAGGTGAAGCTCCTGCGCGTGCTGCAGGAGCGGGAGGCGATCCCCGTGGGCGGCACCGAGGCGATCCCTCTGGACGTGCGCGTGGTGGCTGCGACCAATCGCGACCTGGAAGAGGAAATCAAGCGGGGACGCTTCCGGACGGACCTGTTCTACCGGCTCAACGTCATCGCCATTCACCTGCCGCCGCTCCGGGACCGGCGCGACGACATTCCGATCTTCGTAGATGCATTCCTCAAGCGCATCGCCAAGGAGCACGGGGAAGAACTGAAGTCGCTCGCCACCGAAACCCTCGACGCGATCATGGCCTACGACTGGCCCGGGAACGTCCGCGAGCTCGAGAACGCCCTGGAACGCGCGGTGGTGCTGGTGAAGGGCAATCAGATCCCGGTCACCGCGGTCCCGGAGAAAGTCACGGAGCGGAAAGCGGAGCCGCTGGTCTCGGAACAGGTCCGCGCCAATCCCACGCTCGACGTCATCGAGCAGGCCTACATCACCTGGGTCCTGCGGGCGGAAGGCGGGAACAAGACCCGCGCGGCGGAAGTGCTGGGGATCGATCCCTCCACGCTCTACCGCAAACTGTCGAAGTATGAAGGGACGCCGGGGACCGGAGTGGGAGCGGGGGGCGGGCAGTGACTTCGGAGCTGGAGCCGTACACCGGGCAGGATCCGGTCGGGGCGGCGACCCTCGAGCGGCTGGCGCTGGCGCCGCGCTACAACACCTGGATGTTCGAGCGCATCCGTCCGTGGGTGGGTGACCGGGTGCTCGAGATCGGCGCCGGCATCGGCAACCTCTCGGCCTTCCTCCTCGATCGCTCCCAGGTGACTCTGACGGACACCTCCCCCACCTATCTCGAGGCGCTCCGCACCCGGTTCGCCGGGCGGCCGAACGTGAAAGTGGGCCGGCTCTTTCTCCCCACCGTGGACGCGAACGCCTTCGACCCTCCCTACGACACGGTGATCTGCCTCAACGTTCTGGAGCACGTCGAAGATGACGCGCGGTCCCTCTCGGCCATCCTGACGCTGCTCCGGCGGGGCGGGCGGCTGGTGCTCCTGGTGCCCGCCCTGTCTTCCCTGTACGGCACCCTGGACCGCGCGCTGGGCCACTACCGCCGGTACGGCAAGCGCGACCTCGAGGCGCGGATGACCGGTGCCGGCTTCCGGATGGAGCACACCGAGTACTTCAACCTGGGGGGCATTCCGGGCTGGTGGTTGACGGGGAGGGTGCTGCGCCGCCAGTTGATCCCCCAGGGATCCCTCAAGCTGTACGATGCCCTGGTCCCGCTATTTCGCCTCGAGCGCTTCCTGCCCTGGCGCGTCGGGCAGTCCCTCATCGCGGTCGGAGTCCGCCCGTGAGCACCACGCCTGCTTCGTCTGGTCGTCCCCTGCGGCTGTCGGTCGTCGTGCCAGCCTATAACGAGAGCGGCACCATCGAGACGGTGGTCGCGCGCCTGCGTGAAATCGGATTGCCGATGGAGATCATCGCGGTGGACGATTGCTCCACGGACGGTACGGGCGCGATCATCGACCGCCTGTTGGCCGAAGGGCGCATCGAAAAGGGGCTGAAGCATCCGGTCAACCGTGGCAAGGGCGCGGCGCTCCGCACGGCGTTCGCCGAGGCCACGGGGGACGTCGTCGTGGTTCAGGACGCCGATCTGGAGTACAACCCCTCGGACCTCCCGATGCTGCTCGAGCCGATCCGCCGGGGGGAGGCCGACGCCGTGTTCGGGTCCCGGTTCCAGAGCGGGCCCCGCCGGGTGCTTTTCTTCTGGCACGCCGTAGGGAACCGCCTGCTCACCCTCGCCTCCAACGTCTTCACCAATCTCAACCTGTCGGACATGGAGACGTGCTACAAGCTGATCCGGCGTGATCTCCTGCAGCGCCTGCCGCTCACGTCGGACCGGTTCGGATTCGAGGTGGAGATTACGGCGCGTCTGTCCCAGGCCAATGCGCGGATCTGGGAGCTGCCCATCACCTACAGCGGCCGCACCTACGCGGAAGGGAAGAAGATCACGTGGCGGGACGGGATCGCCGCGTTCTTCCATATTCTGCGTTACAACCTGCTCCCGCCGGGCGGGGACTGGCGGTCGCACTGACCGACCCGCGCGACGGCCGGGGCGTTACACGCAGTACCGGGGCCGTCGCACTCCTGGCCGCTTTGGCGGGCGGCGTCCTCTCCTGGAACCACTTCCTCGTCGGTGTCTTTTACGACGACGGCATCTACGCGGGGCTGGCCTGGGCCATCGGCCATGGTGCCGGTTTCGTGTACCCGAATCTCCCGGGCACTCCCGCCGCCATCCACTTCCCGCCGCTGTTCCCGCTTCTTCTGGCGCCGTTCTTCGCGATCTGGTCTCCGGCCGTCGCGGGAGCGATCGGCCGGGCGCTGGGGATCATCTGCTTCGCGCTGGCCTGTCGCCTGATCGTGCGGCATGCGGTCTCCCGGCGTCTGCTCGGCGACGACACGCCCCCGTGGGTGACGGAGGCTCTGGTCGCAGCCGCCGCCCTCGCCATTCCGGTGCTGAGTATCCTCGGCGTGCTGCTGTCCGAGCCCGCGTTCACGCTGAGCCTGGCCCTCACCCTCGTGCTCGGCGACCGCCCGGCGTCCGAGTGGTCCGGAGGCCGCGCCTGGGGGGTGGGGCTCCTCGCGGCTGGCGCCTTGCTGCTGCGCTCGGTGGGGGTGGCGGCGCTGGCCGGACTCCTGGTGGTGGCCTGGCGGATCCGCCTTCCGCGGCGCCACGTGCTGGCCCTCGTGCTGCCCGGAGTATTCGCGGTCGTGGGATGGGGACTCTGGGTGACGGCGCACCGGACGGGAATCGATCCGGCCATCGGTCCGGACTACGGCTCGTATCTCGAGACCGTCCACGACGCCGGGGTGCGGACGTTCGTCGGATCGCTCACCGATCTGCCGCGGCCGCTCTCGGTGCTCACGCTCAACTGGGTTCCGGCCACCTGGGTCTACTACGGGCTCGGGATTCCGGCGCTCGTGGTGGGGGGCTGGGGCATCTGTGTCCTCACCCGCCGGTCGCTGCTCGGCTGGGTCCTGATCGCCTATCTCGGCGTCCTGGCGTTGTGGCCCTTCCCTCCGGACCGCTTCCTCTGGGCCATCCTCCCGTGGCTCCTGTTGGCCTGGGTGGCGGGCGCCGTGGCCTTGTGGCGCCGGAAGAGCAAGGTGCTGCAGGGGGGCGTGACACTCCTGGCGCTGGCACTCGCCTTCGGATACATCCGGTACGAGGCTCGGGGGTTCTCCGGCCACTGGTGGGATCTGACGGCCGGCAGAATCTCGAACAACCTGGCGGAGCTGCTCCCGGCCATCGATTCACTGCCGGCGGACGCGGTCGTGGCGACGGACAACGAGCCCCTGGTGTGGCTTTACACGCGGCGGCAGTCCGTTCCTTTCTATCTCTTCGCATACAGCGGCCGGCAGCTGCTCCAGCCCCGACCCGAATTTCAACTCTCCTATCTCCGGCGCTTCGGGGTCACCCACGTGCTGCTTTCGGGATTGAATACCGGATCCGCCGCGCAGCTGGACCGGCTCCTGGGCGCCTATCCAGGAATGCTCACGGTCACGCGCCGGTGGTCGGGGGGACGGGCCCTGTTCGAGCTCAAGCGTGATCACCCGTAACCGGGCCTGCCTGGCCGTGGGACTCGTGGCCGCTCTCGTGTACGCGGGCGTGCTCAGGAACGGCTTCGCCGGAGACGACGGGCACATCATTCTCGGGAACGCCCTGGTGCACCAGTGGAGCGGTGTATGGCGCGCCTTCGGCGCGTCCTACTGGCCCCCGGCCTTCGGGGGACTGCTCTACCGACCCCTGACGCTGGCGACGTATGCCGTGGACTGGCAGCTCGGCGGTGGCGGGCCGCTCTGGTTCCACATCGTGAATGTGGGCTGGCATGTCGTGGCGAGTGTGCTCGTTGTGGTATTGGCGGACGCGTGGGGCGGGAGCGCCCTCGGCCTCCTGGCGGGGCTCCTCTTCGCGGTTCATCCCGTTCACGTGGAAACGGTCGCGAACATCGTGGGGCGCGCCGAGCTGATGGCGACCGCCTTCACGCTGGCGGCGGTCTATACCGCCGTGCAGCTCGACCGGCCGTGGTGGAGCGCCGCGCTCTGGGGTCTCGGATTGCTGAGTAAGGAAAGCGCGGGCGTGGCCCCTATTCTGGTCGGGCTCGCGTGGTGGGCGGGTGTCGGCGCGCCCCGGCCGTCGCTGAAGCGGACCTGGCTCTTCGTGGGATCGTGGGGTGTGGCGGGCGCCGCGTGCCTCACCGCGGCCTTTCTGGTGTTGGCCGGCGCGACGGGGTCCGCGAGCACGGCACCCGTCTTTGTGGGGCATGGCCCGATCGCGGTACGGCTGACGGCGTTTTCCGAGGTGACCGATCTGGTCCGGCTGCTCCTGGTCCCGCTCACCCTCAGGGTCGACTATTCCCCCGCGGAACGCACCATCGTTACGAGCGTGCTCGACGGCCGCTTCCTGGCGGGGCTGCTCCTGCTTGGCCTCTGGGTAGCGCTGGCCGTGATCGCCCGGCGCCGAGGCCGGCGGGTGGAGGTGCTGGGCGTGCTGTGGGTCGCCGTGGCATACCTCCCTGTCTCGAGCCTCATCGTCCCGATCGGGCTCCTGATGGCTGAGCGGACGCTCTACCTCGCCTCA
>Ga0209178_1000094_pt1 | contig 21614 bp, 21 predicted proteins | sample GAAS200_FD_187521 | JGI IMG/M metagenome (GOLD analysis project Ga0209178, IMG submission 187521) | Agricultural soil microbial communities from Georgia to study Nitrogen management - GA AS200 (SPAdes) (version 2) | ecosystem: Environmental > Terrestrial > Soil > Agricultural land | place: USA... | reverse complement strand
GCCGCCGACCTGACCAAGTCCGCGCGGGTGCTGGGCTATCGCCCCAAGGTCGGGATCGAGGACGGCCTTCGTCATTTCGTCCGCTGGTACGAGGAGTCCCATGGACGTCAGTCCTGAGCATCTGGTCGCGCAGGCGCGCGAGCGGTTCCAGCTGCAGGATTATTTCGGCGCCATCCACCTCCTGGAAGAGGTAGTGGAGAGCGGCCGGGCGTTCGCGGACGCGCATCACCTGCTCGGCATTTCGTATTCGCTCGCGGGCCAGCCGGAGAAAGCGCTGGTCCAGCTGGACCGCGCGCTCGACCTGAATCCGCGGTACGTCGAGGCGCTGATTCACCGGGCCGTGGTGCTGAACGAGCTGGGCCGGGAACAGGAGGCCGCGGCGTCTCTGCGCCGCGCGGGGCAGGCGGGGGGAGAAGGCCGCCAGGGGTTTCCCGCGCACCTCGCGTCCCGGCTCGCCAACCTGCACGCCGGGCTGGCCGAGGCCTACGTGGAAGCGGGAAGCCTGAACGACGGGATCGCACAATATCAGGCGGCGCTCAAGCTCGGACCCGACTTCCAGGACCTGCGGTATAAGCTCGGACGGCTTCTGCTCGAAGCGGGCCGCGCCCTGGAAGCGAGGGAGCAATTCGACGTGATCGTCCGCCAGCGCCCCAACTACCTCGACGCCGCCGCGATGCTCGGCCTCGCCTGCTATCTGGCGGGCGACGGTCTCGCCGCGCGCGCGGTGTGGGAAGAGTGTCGCGCCCGCCGTCCCGAGGATCCGCGGGTGGAGGCCTATCTGGCGATGCTCTCGCGGGTCGATGCTCCCGCTCCCGCCTCGCCGGCCGCCGCGTCGCCCCCCAAGAGCCGCGGGAAGAAGAAAAAGTCGTGAGGGCGTTTCTCGTCGGCGTCTGTCTGTTCGCCTTTGCCTGCACCCGCAGCGCCGCCGACCACGAAGAGCTCGGCGACCGCTGGTACGCCACCGGCCAATACCGGGACGCGCTCGCCGAGTACGTGCTGGGCGTGAAGGCCCAGCCCGGAAGCGCCGACCTCCACGCCAAGGCCGCGGCCGCGGCGATCCACGTCCAGGACTATCCGCTCGCCGTCAGCGAATATCGCGCGTTGGCGCGGGCGGACCGCTCCCGCACCGACGAAGCGGCGGACGGCCTGGAGCGCGCGGTCCGCGCCGCGCTCGCCGCCAACGAGCGGGTGTCGGTGGCGCTGGGACTGGCGGCGCTGCGGGTCGTGGCGCCGTCGCGGCCGCTGGGCCGCTACGCGCGGCTCGCCGCCCTCGACGCCGCGGATCAGGGCGACACCAACTCGGCGCTGGCCCTTCTGCCCACGGCGATCGCGGTCGCCCCGGACCTGCGGACCGCGGACTCCCTGCTGTACGTCTACGGGATGACCGCCGTGCGGGCGCACGACTGCGACACCGCGCTCCCGCTCTTCACCTCGGTGCTGCGCCGGCACAACGAGCCCGCGGTCGCCGACGGCGCGCGGGAAGGCCTGGGGCTCTGCGCCCTGCTCGCCGGACAGCAGGCGCTCGCCAAGGGACAGCCCGCGGCCGCCGAGGACTGGTTCCGCCGCGCCACCGCTCCCGGTTCTCCAGCGGACGTCCAGCGCGCCGCGTACCTCGGTCTGGGCGACGTCCAGCTGGCGCTGGGCGACGTCGCCGGCGCGCTCGAGAGTTATCAGCAGGTGCTGGCGGGGGGCGCGCCGGCCGACTCCCTCACCCTGCGCGCCCAGCAGAAGATCAACGCGCTGGGCCGGCCCGACGCGCCCCCTCAGCCTCAAACCCCGTGAGACCGATGCATCGCTGCCTGCTGCCGCTCCTAGCCCTCGCCGCCTGCCGGCCCGCGCCCGCGGCCACCCGCGCCGCGCCGGATCCCGGCGTGGTGCTGGCGGAAGCCCGCAGCCAGTTCCGGCACGGCAAGTTCGCGAAGGCGCTCCTCTCGCTCCAGCGTCTCAAGTTCGAGCTTCAGCCCGGTGATTCCGCGCAGGCCGAGGTGGCGTACGACATGGCGGAGTGCGAGTTCCAGACCGGCGACCTGCCCCAGGCGGCGCACGATTTCCGCGCCGTGTCCGAGGGATATCCCAACAGCCAGTACGCGCCGCTGGCGCTGCTGCGCGAGGGGGACGCCAACCTGCGCCAGTGGAAGGTGCCCGAGCTCGACCCTGCCGCCGGCGACGCCGCCCTCGCGATCTACCAGGAGCTGGCGGAGCGCTATCCCGGCACCGACGCCGCCGCGCGCGGGCAGATTCACGCCCGGGAGCTCCGGGAGCAGTTCGCGGAGAAGGAATACAAGAACGGGATGTTCTACTTCCGGCGCCACGCCTGGGACTCCGCGATCATTTACTTCAAGAGCGTGATCGCGACCTATCCCGAGACCACCTGGGTGCCGCAGGCGCTGCTGCGGCTGGTGGACAGCTACCGCGCCATCGGCTACACCGAGGAGCGCGTCGAGGCCTGCGCGCACCTGCATCAGTATTTTCCGACCACCCCCGGCCTGGCGGACCGTTGTCCGGCCGACACGGCCGCGGCTCCGCCGTCCTAACCGGCGCTCGTGGAGGCGCTCTTCGGCGGGTCCTTCGACCCGGTGCACGTCGGCCACCTGATCGTGGCCGAGGCCGCCGCGGACGCGCTGGGTGCGCGGGTCCGCTTCCTGCCGGCGCGGGAGCAGCCCTTCAAGCGCGCGGCCCACGTGGCCACGCCGGAACAGCGGGCCGAGATGCTGGAGCTCGCCGTCCGCGGGAATCCGCGGCTCTCGGTGGAGCGGATCGAGCTGGCCCTGCCGGTCCCGTCCTACACGGTGCGGACTCTCCGGGCCCTGGCGGAACGGGAGCCGGGGAACCGGTTCACGTTATTGTTGGGGGCTGATGTGGCGCAGGAGCTGGCGGGGTGGTGGGAGGTGGAGTCGCTCGCCGCGCTGGCCAACGTGGTGGTCTTTGCCCGCGCCGGGGCGAGCGTGCGGCCGCATCCCCTGATCGGACGGGTGATCGAGGTGCCCGCCCTGGAGGTGTCCGCCACCGCCGTGCGCGAGCGCGTGCGGCGGGGCGGCTCGATTCGCTATCTCGTGCCCGACGCGGTCGGCGAGTACATCGCCGCCCGGGGGCTGTACCGGTAGGAGTATGATACTCAAGGATCTCGTATCCAAGGTGCTGGGCACGCGCTTCGCGCGCGAGCTGAAGCGCATCCAGCCCGTCGTCGACGCGATTCACGTCCACGAAGCACGCCTCAAGGATCTCCCCAACGAGGTCCTGCAGGCGCAGACCGCCAAGTTCCGCAAGATGCTCGCGGAGCGCACCGGGGAGCTCGAGGCGGACGTGGCGCGCCTCAAGAAGGAAAAGCACGAGTGTCCGGACGCCGAGGAGCGGCTGGCCATCGATGGCCGGCTCGCCAAGGCGGAACGCGCGCTGGCGCGCGAGATCCAGGACACGCTGAACGACATCCTTCCCGAGGCCTTCGCCACCGTGCGCGAGGCCTGCCGCCGCCTCCAGGGGAACGAGGTCGCCGTCACCGGTCACGCGCTGACCTGGGACATGGTGCCCTACGACGTCCAGCTCATCGGCGGGATCGTGCTCCACCGCGGCAAGATCGCCGAGATGGCGACCGGGGAAGGCAAGACGCTGGTCGCCACCCTGCCGCTCTACCTGAATGCCCTCGCGGGGCGGGGCGCCCACCTCGTCACCGTCAACAACTACCTCGCGCGCCGCGACTCCCAGTGGATGGGCCACCTCTACACCTGGCTCGGCCTCACCGTGGGATGCATCGACGACACCGAGCCCGGCACCCCCGAGCGCCGGGCCGCGTATCTCTGCGACATCACCTACGGCACCAACAACGAGTTCGGCTTCGATTACCTGCGCGACAACATGGTGGGCTCGCTGGACCAGCGGGTGCAGCGCGGCCACTACTACGCCATCATCGACGAAGTGGACTCGATCCTCATCGACGAGGCCCGCACCCCGCTCATCATCTCGGGTCCGGTGGGCACCGAGTCCGACGAGAAGTACGCGCGCTTCAACGCCCAGGTGGTGCAGCTGGTCCGCAAGCAGACCGCGATCTCGAACGATCTGATCGCGCAGGGCGAGCCCCTCCTCGCCGATCCCAAGACGGCCTACGACGGCGCCGTGAAGCTCTACATGGCCCAGCTCGGCATGCCCAAGAACAAGAAGCTGCTGAAACTCCTCAACGAGCAGGGCGTGAAACAGCTGGTGCAGCGGGTGGAGCTGGACCGCCTCGCCGATCGCAAGCTTCCGGCGCGGGATCAGAAGATGCGCTTCGTCAAGGACGACCTCTACTTCGTGATGGACGAGCGCGGGCGCTCGGTGCACCTCACCGACAAGGGCGTCGAGACCATGTCCCCCGACGACCCCCACCTCTTCCTGGTGCCCGACATCTCCCACGAGGTGCAGCAGATCGAGCACGACGAGTCGCTCTCTCCCCGGGAAAAGATCGAGCGCCGCCGCGCGGTGGAGACCGAATACGCCACCAAGAGCGAAACCCTGCACATCATCCACAAGCTGCTGCAGGCGCATTCGCTCTACGAAAAGGACGTGGAGTACGTGGTGCAGGAGGGGCAGGTCTTCATCGTGGACGAGTTCACCGGCCGGCTGATGCCCGGGCGCCGCTGGTCGGACGGGCTCCACCAGGCGGTGGAGGCCAAGGAAGGCGTGGCGGTGCGGGAGGAGAGCCAGACCCTCGCCACCATCACCATCCAGAACTACTTCCGCATGTACGACAAGCTCGCCGGCATGACGGGCACCGCGGAGACGGAAGAGTCCGAGTTCTTCCAGATCTACAAGCTGGACGTGATGGTGATTCCCACCAACCGGCCGGTGCGCCGGATGGACAAGCACGATCTGGTCTACAAGACCCGCCGGGAGAAGTACAACGCCATCATCGAGGAGATCGAGCGGCAGAACAAGCGCGGGCTGCCGGTGCTGGTGGGCACGGTGAGCGTGGAGGTGTCGGAAACCCTGGCCCGCATGCTCAAGCGCCGGGGACTTCCCCACGAGGTGCTGAACGCGAAGTACCACCAGCGCGAGGCGGAGATCGTGGCCCAGGCCGGCCGCGCCGGCGCCATCACCATCGCGACCAACATGGCGGGCCGCGGCACCGACATCAAACTCGGCCCCGGCGTGAAGCGCTGCAGGATCTGCGGCATCACCTCCCGGGAGCCGGCGTTCGGCCAGCAGGTGGAGCAGCCCGATCTGACTCAGCCCGAGATCAAGAAGCTGGGCTGTTACGCCGATCCGCCGTGCGGCCTCGTGATCATCGGCACCGAGCGCCACGAGTCCCGCCGCATCGACCGGCAGCTGCGCGGGCGCTCCGGCCGCCAGGGCGACCCGGGGCAGTCGGTCTTCTTCCTGTCGCTGGAAGACGACCTGATGCGGCTCTTCGGCTCCGACCGCATCGCCCGCTGGATGGACCGCACCGGCGCCGAGGAGGGCGAGGTCATCACCCACCCCTGGGTCACCGGCGCCATCAGCCAGGCCCAGAAACGCGTCGAGTACCAGAACTTCCAGGCCCGGAAGAAGCTGCTCGAGTACGACGACGTGATGAACCAGCAGCGCGAGGTGATGTACTCGCTGCGGCGCTTCGCCCTGGAGGGCGGGGAAGAGTTGAAGGCCGAGGCCCAGCGGATGGTGGAGGCGGCGTGCGAGCGCGTCGCCAACGAGCTGACGTCATCGGCCAACGATCCGTCGGAATGGGACCGGGAGCTGATCGACTCCGAGTTCCTGCAGCGCTTCCTGATCAGCGTCCCCGGGGTCACCGATCCCGCCAAGGTCCGGGACGCGGCGGACCTGGTCGCCGCGGCGCGGGAGGCGGGGCGCAAGGCGTTCGCCGGGAAGCTCGAGTACCTGGCCGAGCTCGAGAAGACGGTCGGCGCGTCCAGGCTCGGCGAGCAGGTGCTGTCCCATACCATGCTGGCGGTGATCGACGAGCAGTGGAAGGATCATCTCTACGATCTGGATCAGCTGCGCGACGCGATCCAGTACCGCGCCTGGGGGCAGAAGGACCCGCTGGTCGAGTACAAGCAGGACGCGTACGAAATGTTCGTGGACCTGATGAACGACGTCCGGACCACTTTCGCCGACCGCTGGCTGAAGCTCCAGATCTCCTTCGGCCCGCCGCCGGGAGCGCCCGCCCGTCCCGGCGCCCCGGGCACGGTCACCGGCCCCCTGGGAGGGGCGCCGGCCCGCCGCCCGCCGCCGATGGTGGCGAGCAAGGCCGCCGTGGACGGCCTGGTTTCAGGGGGCGGCCCGCCGGCCCCGCCCAAGCCGCCGCCCGGGGTTCCGCGCGAAACCGCCAGCCCCTACGCGGGGGTGGGGCGGAACGATCCCTGTCCCTGCGGGAGCGGGAAGAAGTTCAAGAAGTGCCACGGCGCGGCGGCGTAACCGCCGGCCGCGTCACCACCAGTCGCCTTTTTTGTAGATGGTGGCGTTCCCGCCGTCGATCGGCGTGCCGTCCCGCATCACCTTGTCCACCACCTTGTCCGGGTACTCGGCGAGCAGCTCGCCGTTGGGCCCGAGGGCGAGCGTGCGCTTGATGGTGCCGTCCGGGAAACGGTCGTACATGAAGGTGCAGATCAGCGTGCCGTTGTGCTTGAACGACGCTTCCTTGGTCCAGCGCCGCTCGTCGTAGGTGTAGCGCGTCTCCTGCTCCGTGCTGTCGGTGAACTTGTAGTACTCCCGCTGTTCCAGGCCCTCCGCGTACTCGCGCATCCCGTACCAGGTGCCGTCGCCGTCGTAGATGTCGTCGCGGAGGAGCGTCCCGTCGGGCGCGTAGGTGTACTTGTCGGACGCCTGGACCTTGTCGCTCACGATCTTGCGGCGCGACTGCCAGAGTCCGGTGGAGGGGTCGATCGCCGACTCGTAGGTGGTGCTGTCGTTGGCGTACCACACCGAGCGGGTGAGCACATCGCCGGTGTAGTAGTAGCTGTAGCGCGCCGTCTCCTTCCCGTCCGCGGAATAATCGCGCTCCTCGCCCGAGGTGTCCGTGTAGGTCCGCAGCTCGTAATCGGTGAGCGCGCCCGCGACGGTGAAGCTCGAGTCGCTGATGCGCTGCCCCCGCGCGTTTCGCCGCAGCCGGTCTTTCTCCGTGATGGTGCCGTTCGCCGAGACCACTTCGTAGGCGTTGGGGAGCGTGTCGCCGGGGGAGTAGGAGTAGTGCACCTCCGACACTTTCTTGCCGTCGCGGTAGCTGGTGACCCGGGTGAGCCGCCGGCGGAGGTCCCGCTCCACCTCGATGCATCGCCCGCCGCTCGCGACGCAGGACGCGATGGGCGCGAGGAAGCGGGCGTCGCCGTAACGGGTGGAGACCGAGTACTGGTACCACTGCACGCTCTGCGCGGCGCCGGTGGCGGGGAGCGCCAGCAGGGCGGCGGTGACGAGGGCCTGACGGGCAGCAGCGATCTTCATAAAGACTCTCGAACGGGGAGGGTCCAAGATAGGACGCGGGGGTCCTCGCCGTCAAAAAATCCGGGCGCGCGGCGTTTGGGTACGCGGGACCGGGGCGCCCCTTCCTAGCTTGAGATCATGCCGTTACGCCTCTCCGAGCAGCCGGAGACCGATCGCCCGCGCGAGCGCCTCTGGCGCGTCGGCCCGCCCGCGCTCACCGCGCAGGAGCTGTTGGCCATCCTCCTTGGCACCGGCCGCGCCGGGGCGGATGCGCTGACCCTCGCCGGCCGCCTGCTCGAACGGGCGGGCGGATCGCTGCGGAGGCTCGCCGGGCGTCCCGCCGCGGAGCTGGCGCGCGAGAGCGGGGTGGGGCGGGCCAAGGCGGCGCGGCTCGCCGCCGCGCTCGAGCTGGGCCGCCGGGCGGTGATGGAGGCGGAGCCCGAACGCCGCAAGATCGGCGGGCCCGCCGACGTCCACCGGTTCTACGCGCCCCGGCTGCGGGACCTCGCGGTCGAGGAGTTTCACGTCCTCGCCCTGAGCAGTCAGAGCCAGGTGCTGCGCGACCTGCTCATCACCCGCGGGATCCTGAACAGCTCGCTGGTGCATCCGCGGGAGGTCTTCCGCGCCGCGATCGCCGAGGCGGCGGCGGGGATCATCGTGGTCCACAATCATCCGAGCGGGGACCCGACGCCCTCCGCCGACGACCGCGAAGTCACCCGCCAGCTGGTGGAATCAGGACGCCTGCTCGACCTGCCGGTCTACGACCACGTGATCGTCGGGGGAGAGCGCTACGTGAGTTTCGCGGAGTCGGGGCTGCTGTAGCGGCGGGGAAGGGGTGCGGCGCGACACGCGCCGCACCCAGCTCGGCCTCGAGGTCACCGGGTCGTGACGTTCTCCGTCATCGCGATGCGCGCCGAAAGATCCGTCCGGACGTCGCTCGGGAAGTACGGGGACTCCATCAGCTTCTTGAGACGCGACACCCGGGCTCGCGCTTCCACCGGGTGTCCCCCCTGGCCCCAGAGCCACGCCGCCCCGTACAGCGCGCGGCCCTCGGCGACGAGGTCACCCCCGTCCTGGGCTTCCGACACCAGCCCGTCCAGGGCACGGGCGGCTTCGATGTTCTGGCCGTCGAAGTACAGCGCGGCCGCGAGGCGCCAGCGCTCGACCGTCGGAATCTGGCCCTGGCTCTTCGCGATCTCCACGGCGCGCCGGTAGGCGCGCTGGCCCGCCCCATAGTGCAGGGTCGCGGTCAGCTGGTCCCCCCGCGCCACCAGCACCGCCACCTCGCCGGTGAATCCGCTGGTGCTGGAATCTCCCATCCACGGGAACGGGTTCCGGCTCACCGGCCGGCTGAGCGCCTGGCCGGAGAGCGGGCCGATCGCCAGCAGCGCGGCGACCGCCACGGAAGGAATGCGTCGCATACGACCTCCTCGGTGTGAGTGAATGGCTCCCGCGCTTGCCGCGTCGGGACTCGGAGGTCATGTTAGGCCGCGTCCGTCAGGCGCCGGTCAGCGGCCGGTCATCCCGGAGTCATCTCCTTGGCAGAGCTACGCCTGCACACCCTCGGCGGCCTGGTGCTCGCGGTGGACGGCGAGGCCACGACCGGCGCCGCCACCCAGCGCCGGCGCCTCGCGCTCCTCGCGCTCCTCGCGGCGCACCGGCATCCCGGTCTCGCGCGCGACCGGATCGTGGCCCTCCTCTGGCCGGAAAGCACCGCCGAGCGCGCCCGCCACGGGCTCAACCAGCTGCTCTACGCCCAGCGCAACGCCCGGGGGGGCGCCGAGATCTTTCAGGGCAACAAGACCCTCCGCTTGAACCCGGAGGTCATCGTCGCCGACCTCTGGGAGTTCGAGGACGCGCTGGCGCGCGGCGCCCACCGGGAAGCGGTGGAGCTCTACCTAGGGCCGTTTCTCGACGGGTTCTTCCTCCGCGGCGCGCCTGAATTCGAGCGCTGGGTGGAGGGCGAACGGCGCCGGCTCGCTGGGCGTTGTGCCGAGGGTCTGCGCGCGCTGGCGGCGGCCGCCACCGCGGGGGGCGATCCGGCGGCCGCGGCGGGATGGTGGCGGCGCGCCGCCGATCTCGATCCCTATGACGGGGAGACGGCGCTGCACCTCGTGGAGACCTTGATCGCGGCGGGGGACCGCGCCGGCGCGGTGCGCCACGCGGATCAGCACGGCGCGTTGCTGCGCGCCGATCTGGGCGTCGTGCCGGACCCGCGGCTCGCGCGCCTGATCGAGCCCCTGCGGCAGGACGGCGCCCGCTAGCGCGCTTCCGCGGGCCACGTTGACTCTCCGCCCCGGTCTCGCCATGCTCCAACGGTGACCACCGCGGTTTCGATTCTCGCCCCCGACCTCGCCAAGGCCGTCTCCGCCCAGCGGGACCGCCTCGACCTGGACCTGGTGTCGCGCGCCTACCGCGCGAGCGCCAAGGCGCACCGCGGGCAGAAGCGGAAGTCGGGCGACGACTTCGTGTCCCATTCGGTGGCGGTGGCGACCATCCTCGCCGAGCAGCAGATGGACTCCACCACCATTGCCGCGGCGCTCCTCCACGACGTGGTGGAGGACGCGGGCGTCTCCCTCGACGACATCCGCAAGGAATTCGGGCCCGAGGTGGCGGAGCTGGTGGACGGGCTCACCAAGATCGCGAGCCTCACCTTCCGCTCCACCGCCGAAGAGCAGGCGGAGAACTACCGCAAGCTGCTCCTTTCCGTGGCCCGGGACGCGCGGGTGATCATCATCAAGCTCGCCGACCGCTTGCACAACATGCGGACCCTGGAGCATCTCGACGAAGACCGCCAGCGCCGCATCGCGCTCGAGACCCGCGAGATTTACGCCCCCCTCGCGCACCGCTTCGGGATGGCGGGCGTCAAGGCCGAGCTCGAGGACCTGGCCTTCAAGTTTCTCGAGCCCGACGACTACCGCGCGCTCGCCAAGCAGGTGAAAGCCCGCAAGGGGGAGCGGGAGCGCACCATCGAGCGGCTGCGGGCGCCGCTGGCCGACGAGCTGACCCGCGCCGGCGTCACCGACTTCGAGCTCACCGGCCGGCCCAAGAACCTGTGGTCGGTCTACAAGAAGATGAAAAAGCGGGGGAAGCCGTTCGAGGAGATCTTCGATCTCCTCGCGGTGCGGGTGCTGGTGAACTCGGTGGCCGACTGCTACCACGCGCTGGGCGTGATCCACCACAAGTGGACCCCGCTCCAGGAGCGGATCAAGGACTACATCGCGAGCCCCAAGTCCAACGGCTACCAGTCGCTCCACACCACCGTGTTCGGGCCCGAGGGCCAGCTTTACGAGATCCAGATCCGCACGCCGGACATGCACCGCACCGCGGAGTACGGCATCGCCGCGCACTGGCTGTTCAAGGAAGGCCGGGCCCCCGACGATCTCGACCGCCACCTCGCCTGGTTCCGCCAGCTCCTCGAGCTGCAGCAGGACGCCCACTCGCCCGAGGAGTTCCTCGAGTTCTTGAAGGTGGATCTCTACCAGGACGAGATCTTCGTCTTCACACCCCGCGGCGACGTGAAGCGGCTCCCCAAGGACGCCACCCCGATCGATTTCGCCTTCGCCGTCCACACCGAAGTGGGCCAGCACTGTCACGGGGCCCGCGTCAACGGGCGCATCGCGCCGCTGCACCGCGCCCTCGCCAACGGGGACACGGTCGAGATCCTCACCTCCACCCAGGCCCAGCCCTCCCGGGACTGGCTGGCCCACGTCCACACCGGCCGGGCCCGGCACAAGATCCTGAAATGGATCAAGCAGGAGGAGCACGAGAAGAGCGTGATCCTGGGGCGGGAGATTCTGGCCCGCGAGCTGCGGCGCCGCCGGCTCGAGCTTCCCGACGACGAACAGCTGGCTCGCGCGGCGACCACGCTCTCCATCGGCACCGGCGAGCAGCTCCAGGCCGCCATCGGCCGGGGCGACATCGCCCTGGGCCAGGTGATGCGCGCGCTCCATCCCGATCTCGCCCCCGAGGACCTCCAGCCCGCGCGACCCTCCGGCTTCGGCCGGGTGGTGGAGCGCCTCCGCCTCGGCCGCGGGATCAAGATCCAGGGCGTGGACGGCTTGATGGTCCGCTACGCGCAGTGCTGCCAGCCGGTCCCGGGAGACCCGGTCGTCGGGTACGTCACCCAGGGCCGGGGCGTCTCCATCCACCGCGCCGACTGCCCCAATCTCCTCGTCCTCTCCGCCGAGGCCGAGCGGCGGGTCGAGATCGACTGGCAGGGCTCCGACGGCGAAGTCTTCGTGGTGCGCCTGGCGGTGGCGGGGGAGGACCGGCGCGGCCTCTACGCCGACATCTGCACCGCCATCAGCGAGACTGGCACCAACATCCGGAGCGCCGAGCTCGAGTCCAAGGACGGCGCGGTGTACGGCGCCGTGCTGGTCGAAGTGGAGAACCACAACCACCTGCACAAGGTCCTGAAGGCGGTCCGCCGGGTGAAAGGCGTGACCGAAATCGCCCGCCGGGATTCCGGGGCGCACGTCGAGCCGCCGACCGGTTAGCTTTCGCCGGATGCCCTTCCAGCTCGTCTCGGGATTCGAACCCGCCGGGGATCAGCCGCGCGCGATCGGCGAGCTCCGCGCCGGGCTCGCCCGCGGCGACCAGTACCAGACCCTGCTCGGCGTCACCGGCTCCGGCAAGACGATGACCATGGCCCACGTCATCGCCGAATTCCGGCGCCCCACGCTGGTCCTTTCCCACAACAAGACCCTCGCGGCCCAGCTGTACGGGGAGCTGAAGGCGTTCTTCCCGACCAACGCGGTGGAGTTCTTCATCTCCTACTACGACTACTACCAGCCCGAGGCCTACGTCCCGCAGACCGATACCTACATCGCCAAGGATTCCTCCATCAACGAGGACATCGATCGCCTGCGCCTGCGCGCGACCTCGTCCCTGATGGAGCGGGACGACGTGGTGATCGTGGCCAGCGTCTCCGCCATCTACGGCCTGGGCGACCCCGATCTCTATCGCCAGCTGATGGTCACCGCCGCGGTGGGCGAGTCCCGGGGGCGCGACGCCCTCCTCGAGGACCTGGTGCGGGTGCAGTACCAGCGCAACGACGTCGCCTTCGAGCGCGGGGCGTTCCGGGTCCGGGGCGACACCGTCGAGATCTATCCCGCCTACGACGAGCAGGGGGTGCGGGTCGAGTTCTGGGGCGATCAAATCGAGCGGATCGCGAAGATCGATCCCACCACCGGCAAGACCATCGTCGAGCTGCCGCGCACCGCGATCTATCCCGCCACCCACTTCGTTACCCAGCGCGAGAACGTCCAGCGGGCCGTGCAGAGCATCCGCGCCGAGCTCGCCGTGCGCCTGGCGGAGCTCAAGGCGCAGAACAAGCTGCTCGAGGCCCAGCGGCTCGAGTCCCGCACCCACTTCGACATCGACATGCTGCTCGAGGTGGGACGCTGTACCGGGATCGAGAACTATTCGCGGCACCTCACCGGCCGGGCGCCGGGCGAGCGGCCGGCGTGCCTCCTCGATTATTTCCCGCCCGACTTCCTGTGCGTAATCGACGAGTCGCACCAGACCCTGCCGCAGCTCGCCGGGATGTACGAAGGCGACCGGTCCCGCAAGCAGACCCTGATCGACTACGGGTTCCGCCTGCCGTCGGCGCTCGACAACCGGCCGTTGAAGTACGACGAGTTCATGAAGCTGGTGCCGCGCATCATCTACGTCTCCGCCACGCCGGGGGAGGAGGAGCTCCGGCGCTCGGGCGGCGTGGTGGTGGAGCAGATCATCCGGCCCACCGGCCTCGTGGACCCCGAGGTGGACGTGCGGCCGGTGGCGGGGCAGGTGGACGACCTGCTGCACGAGATCCGGGAGCGGGAGAAAAAGGGCGAACGGGTGCTCGTCACCACCCTCACCAAGCGCATGGCCGAGGACCTGACCGACTACCTGCAGCAGCACGGCGTGCGGGTGCGCTACCTGCACTCGGAGATCGACGCCATCGAGCGGGTGGAGATCATCCGGGGCCTGCGCCTGGGCGAATTCGACGTGCTGGTGGGGATCAACCTCCTGCGGGAAGGCCTCGATTTGCCTGAGGTTTCGCTGGTGGCGGTTCTGGACGCGGATCAGGAGGGGTTCCTCCGCTCCGACCGCTCCCTGATCCAGACCGTGGGCCGCGCGGCGCGCCACCTCTCGGGCCGGGCGATTCTCTACGCCGACCGGGTCACCGGTTCCATGCGCCGGGCGCTCGACGAAATGAACCGCCGCCGCACCACCCAGCTCGCCTACAACGTCGAGCATCGGATCACCCCGCGGTCCATCGTGAAATCGGTGGGGGACATTCGCTTCGCCACCCGGGTCGCGGACGCGAAGGTGGGCCGGAAGGACGCGGGCGCGGTGCGCCGCCCCGCGGACGCCAAGGAGCGCGAGGCGATGATCCAGCTCCTGGAGCAGCAGATGCAGGCCGCCGCCCGGGACCTGGACTTCGAGCTGGCCGCGCTCCTCCGCGACCAGCTCCTCGAGATCCGCGCCGAGGAGGACGGAGGGCGCCGTGCGGCTCACGGCCGACGCACTCAACCGGTTCGGTGAGGAGCTGGGCCGCGGGCTCCGCGCGCCCGCGGTGATCGGTCTCTCGGGCGAGCTCGGCACCGGGAAGACCACGCTGGTCCAGGCGATCTGCCGCGGGCTGGGCGCGCGTGCCCCGGTCACCAGTCCCACCTACGCGCTGGTCCATCGCTACGACGCGGCCGGCCGGCCCGTCTACCACGTGGACTGTTACCGCCTGCGCTCGCCCGACGACGCGCGCGATCTCGGCTTCGCGGAGATGGAGCGCGAGGGCGCCATCGTGCTCATCGAATGGCCGGAGCGCGCGGGCACGCTCGCGCCGGCGCTGGACCGGCATTTCACCCTGGCCTACGACGCCGATCCCGCGGTGCGCGTGCTCGAGGACGCGTGAGCGACTCCCTGCTCGCGATCGACACCGCGACCGACGTCGCCAGCGTGGCGGTGGGCGGAGCGGGCGAGCCCCCCCGCGCCGTCGCGGTGGTGAGCGGCGCCCGGGCCCACGCGGCGCGCATCGTGGATCTGGTTGACGAGGTCCTTCGCCTCGCGGGAATCCGCCTGGACGACATTCGCGGCATCGTGGTGGGCGACGGACCGGGAAGCTTCACCGGACTGCGGATCGGGTGGGCCGCGGCCAGGGGTCTCGCGCAGCAGCGGGAGCTGCCGCTCACCGCCGTCCCGTCGCTCCTCGCCGCCGCGGGCGCGGCGTCGCGGATCGTCGGGAGTCCGGTCGCCGCCTGCTACGACGCGCTGCGGGGCCAGGTGTACGGAGCGGTGTACGGATTCGCGGGAGCCGGAGTGGAGACCATCGTGGCGCCCGCGCTCTTCACGCTGGACTCGCTCGCGGCCGCTTCGCGGGAGCGTCCGCGGGCCGTCGTCGGCGACGGGGCCGAGCGCTACGCCGCGGAGGCGGCGCGCTGGACCGGCGCGGCGCCGCTGGGCCTCGCGGCGGTGTCGCCCACGGCCGCGGCGTTGCTCGATTTCGCCGGGCGGCCGGGCGCGGCGCGCGGCATCGCCGATCCCGCGGCGGAGCCCGTCTACGGCCGGCCCGCGGAGGCCCAGGCCAAATGGGAGGCGCGGCATGGCCGGCCCCTCGACCATCCGAGCGGCCACGGCCGCTGATCTCGCGCCGATCCACGAGATCGAGCGCTCCGCGTTCAGCGATCCGTGGCGCCCCGCGGATTTCCGCGAGTGTCTCGCCTCCGGGGTTCCGTTTCTCGTCGCGGAAGAACGGGGGCTGGTGTCGGGTTACGTGATCGCCCGCCACGCCGCGGACGAAGGCGAGATTCTGAACCTGGGAGTGGCGCCCGCGGCGCGGCGGCGCGGGATCGGCCGCGGGCTCGTCACCCGGGTCCTGGACGACCTCGCGGCGCTCGGCGCCCGGCGGGCGTTCCTCGAGGTTCGAGAGTCGAACACGGCCGCGCGGAATCTCTACGAGGGCTCGGGGTTCAGCACCGTGGGACGCCGGACCCGCTACTACCGGCATCCGGTGGAGGATGCCTTGATCCTCGCGGTGGCGATTCCGGGGAGAAAGCGGTCTGCGTAGAGATGGCACGGATGGCGTATCTTTGATTGACAGAACAACTTGCGGGTCATATACTGTGGGGCATCCTTGGACCCCAGCCCGCCCAATGTTAGGGAGGCTTGTGTGAGTCGGAGTCTCAACAAAGTCATGCTAATCGGGAACTTAGGGGCCGATCCCGAGGTGCGGAGCACGAACAATGGGTCCCGCGTGGCCACCTTCTCGCTGGCCACGAGCCGGCAGTGGAACTCGGCCAGCGGCGAAAAGCAGGAGAAGACCGAGTGGCACCGCGTGGTCTGCTGGAACAACAAGGGGTCCGGGTTGGCCGACGTCGCCGAGAAGTTCCTGAAGAAGGGGGACCGGGTCTACGTCGAGGGGCGGGTGGAATACCGCACCTGGGAGGATCGGGAAAAGCAGACCCGGTACGTCACCGAGATCATCGCGCGTGAAATGATCATGCTGTCCCCCAAGGGGGGCGGTGGTGGAGAGGGTGGGGAGCCTGCCCGCGCCAAAGCCGGCGCGAAGGCGGCTCCGGAGGGGAAGGCCGAGTCGCTCGACCAGTTCCCGGAGGCGCTGGATGACGAGGAGGACGACGATCTGCCGTTCTGAGCGCTCCCTGCTGCTGGCCCTGGCGGCGCTGTCGCTGGTGGTGCCGGTGGCGCGGGCGCAGGACACGACCCACGTCAAGGACAGCACCGCCGCGGCGGCGCCGGCACCGGCTCCGGCGCAAACCCCGGCGCAAATGCCGGCCACCCACACGGTGGCTCCAGGCGAGACCCTGTGGTCCCTCGCGCAGCAATTTTTCGGGGACCCGTTGCTCTGGCCCGAGATCTACCGCCTCAACACCAACATCATTCAGGATCCGCACTGGATCTATCCCGGCGAGGAGCTGACCCTCGGCGGGAACAGCACCGTCGCGCAGGGGCAGGACACCGCGCAGACGGTGGCCCAGGGACAGAATCCGCCCCCGGCGGACACCGTCCACGCGGACACCACTCACCCGGACACGGTCGCCGCCAAGCCGGAGACGACCGCCGTGGCGGAAACCGCGCTGGTGGCGCCGCCGCCCCCGCCGCCTCCGGCCGTGGAGAGCGGGTATCGCACGATTTTCGATCAGGGCGAGACCTCGACCCAGGAAGCGACGAGCGTCCTTCGCGCCTACGCCAATCAACCGTATCGTCCCCTGCGCCGCGGCGAGTTCTACTCGGCGGGCTTTCTGACCGAGAAGCAGGACCTGCCCTGGGCGACCCTGCTCGGCACCACGGCCACGCCGTCGATCACCCGGCTCTCGGCGCGCAACACCGCCGGGATGTACGACGAAGTGGCGATCAAGCCCCCCGACGACGCGTCCTATCACGTCGGGGACTCGCTGATGGTGGCGCGTCTGGATCGCGCGGTAAACGACTGGGGCGCGGTGGTCGTCCCGACCGGGGTGGTGCGCATCACCGCGATCCAGCCCAAGCAGGTGCTCGCCACCGTGATCATGCAGTTCGGGCGCATGAGCAACGGCCAGGTGCTGCTCCCGGTCGAGCCCTTCCACGACCCGGGCGAGGTGCGCCCCGCCGCGATCGAGCGCGGGCTCGAAGCCCGGGTGATCACCCAGCAGGGCCGGCATGATCTGGCCGGCGCGCAGCAGATCTTCTTCCTCGACAAGGGCCGGACCGACGGCGTGGCGTCGGGCGACATCTTCGAGGTGTACCGCCCGTCGAGCGGACGCGTGGGCGAGGGATCCGAAGAAGTGCTGGCGACGCTGATGGTGGTGCGTACCCGCGACCACTCGTCCTCGGCGCTGGTGATCGGCATCTCCAACCCGCAGATCCCGTCAGGGGCTCCGGCGCGCCTGATCAAGAAGATGCCTTCCTAAGAGGGCGGCCGGGCCGCGCGCGAGCGCGGTCCGGCTCTTCCATTCCGTGGTCCTGGACCTGCATCTCTTCGCGCTGGGGCTGTACGCGTTCGCCACGGCGCTCGCCCTCGCGCCCTTCACCGCCCTCTCCCGGCCGCCGCGCGCGCTGCTGCTCGCGGTGCCCATCGCCGGCGCGGCCTTCCACGTGGCGGCGGTTTCGCAGATCACGCTGGTCGGCGTGGCGCCGGTGCTGTCGGTCTTCGCGCTCTTCCTCATCTTGTTCCAGATCGCGAGCGAGCGGTTCTACCACGCGTCGGCGGTGGCCGTCTTCACGGCGCCGCTCGCCACCGGCTTCGTGGGGCTGGCGCTGCTCCTGGGCCTCTCGCCGGACGCCCAGCCCTCGGCCGGCGGGCGAGGGGCGTGGTTCGTCTTCCACGTCACCCTCTCGGTGCTGGGCGTGGCGCTGCTGGCGCTCGCCTTCATCGCGGCGGCCCTGTACCTGTGGCAATTCCGCGCGCTCAAGACCAAGCGCTTCGGCCAGGTGTTCGCGTATCTCCCGTCCCTGGCCCAGCTCGACCGCCTGAACCGGATGGCCCTGGTGGCCGGGTTTCCCGCGCTGACGCTGGGCGTGCTCCTCGCGATCGGCTACAGCGTGCGGTTCGAGAGCGGGATGGCGGTGGACAACGCGCAGGTGGTGTGGGGCCTCTTCACCTGGGCCGTGGTGGGCTGGGCGGTGTGGGTGCGGATCGGGCGGCAATGGGCGGGGCGCCGGGCCGCGGTGGCGAGCATCGCCGGGTTCGCCGCGGTGGTGCTGGTGTACCTCGCGCTCAAACTCACGGTGCCGGGAGCCGCGCGCTTTCTATGAGCGGCGGGGCCTGACGTGAGTCTCGCGGTGGTCGGCGTCAATCACCGGACGGCGCCCCTCGACGTGCGCGAGCGCTTCGCGCACGCGCCGCACGAAGTCCCGGCGTCGCTCTCCCGCGTCCTCGCGGCGGGGGCGGGAGGCGCGGTGCTCCTCTCCACCTGCAACCGCACCGAGTTCTACCTCGCCGAGCCCGCGCCCGACGTGGCGGCGGCGGTGTGGAAGATCCTCTCCGAGCGCCTCGACGGCCGCGAAGCGGAGCCGTTCGGCTACGTTCAGCGCGGCCGCGACGCGGTGCGCCACCTGTACCGGGTGTCCGCCGGCCTCGATTCGATGGTGCTGGGCGAATCCCAGATCCAGGGACAGGTGCGGGAGGCGTGGGAGCTCTCCCGCGCGCTCGCCGGCCCGGTGATGCACCGGCTCTTCCAGACCGCGCTCCTCGTCGGCTCCCGGGTGCGGAGCGAGACCGCCCTCGCCACCGGATCGGCGTCGGTGCCCTCGGCCGCGGTCGCGGTGGCGGGGAAGATCTTCGGCGCCCTCTCGGGCCGGACCGCGCTCATTCTGGGCGCCGGGGACATGGCGGAGCTCGCCGCCGACTGTCTCTCGTCCGACGGCGTGCGGGTGACGCTGGTGGCGAACCGCACCTACGAGCGCGCCCAGGCGATCGCCGAGCGGATCGGCGCCCGTGCCCTCACCCTGGACGAAGCGTGGGATCATTTCGCGGATACCGACATCGTGCTGTCGTCCACCGCGGCGCCGCACGCCATCGTCACCTGGGCGCGGGTGGCGCCGGTGGTGGCCCGCCGCGCCGGCCGGCCGCTCTGCATTCTCGATCTCGCGGTGCCCCGCGACGTGGATCCGGCGGTGGCCCAGCTCGACAACGTGTTTCTCTACGACGTGGACGACCTGCAGTCGGTCGCGGCTCACGCCGCCCTGCGGCGGCGGAACGAAGTCCCCGCGGCGGAGCGGATCGTGGAAGAGGAGACGGAGACCTTCTGGGCCTGGTACGGCGGGCTCGCGGTGGTGCCCACCATCAAGGAGTTCCGGGAACGCCTGGACCAGGTGCGCGCCGCCGAGCTCGAGCGGGCGATGAAGCGTCTGGGCCACCTTCCGCCCGAGGACCGGGCGCAGGTCGAACAGTTCAGCCGCAGTCTCCTGAACAAGTTCCTGCACCAGCCCACCATCGCGCTCAAGGAAGCCGCCGAGGCGGGGCGGGGCTATGGACTTCTCGATGCCGTGCGTAAGCTGTTTGGACTGAATTCCGCCGAGTGACGCAGGTGGCACCGATCGGCGGGTTCGAGGGTATCCGGGGGTGACCTGATTCCGCGAAAGGACTGACGCGTGCTCTTACAGATCGGGCGAGCCGTCCCCACCACGCCGTGGGAGCTGGTCCTCACGTCCTCCCGCGAGACGAAATTCGTCCTCGCGATCCTGGTGCTCTTCTCCGTCGTGTCCTGGTACTTGATCGTCCTGAAATGGTGGCAGTTCCGGCGGATGCGGCGGCAGGCCGACCGCTTCATCGGCGAGATCGAAAAAGCGCCGCGCCTGGACGATGCCTACCGCTCGGCGATGCGGCTGCCGGCGTCCCCCTACAACCGGCTGCTGCGGGAAGGAGTGCACTTTCTCTCGGAGCTGAAACCGGGAACCCTCGCCGAGGGCGGAGCGGCGCAGGCGGTGGCGCTCACCACCACCCAGCTCGAGGCCCTGCGCATGGTGCTGGCGAAGGAGGTCGCGGCCGAACGGGACGCGGCGGCGCGCTTCATTCCCTGGCTCGCCACCTTCGGCTCGGTGAGCCCGCTGCTCGGCCTGCTGGGCACCGTGCTGGGCGTAATGGACGCCTTCATCGGCATCGCGGTGGGCGGCTCGGGCAACATCGGCGCCGTCGCCCCGGGGGTGGCGGAGGCGCTGGTCACCACGGTGGCCGGCCTCGCGGTCGCGGTCCCCTCGGTGATGGCCTACAACATCTTCGTCAACCGCCTGGGCCTCTTCGCGGGGGAGCTCGAGGGCTTCGCGCAGGAGATCATCGGGACCATGGCCCGCGAGGGGAGGCTGTAACGTGGCGGGCCTCCTGGGCGGCGGCGGACTGCGCGGGCACGGCGAGCTCCCGCTGAACGCGGACATCAACGTCACCTCGCTGGTGGACGTGGCGTTCGTCCTCCTCATCATTTTCATGATCACCGCGCCGATCATGCAGGGCGGGGTGGACGTGCGGCTCCCGCGCGCCGAAGCGCGCCCCCTCGAGCCCAAGAGCGGCCTCATCGTGACCGTGGGGCAGGACGGCCGCATCTATCTCGATCAGTCGCCGCTCAGCTACGAGGAGTTTCGCGCCACCTTCCCCGCGTTCGTGCGCACCAAGCACCCCAACGGCGTCTACCTCCGCGCCGACGGACGGGCCGCGTACGCGAGCGTGGTGCAGGTGCTGGCGGTGATTCGCGGCGCCGGCGTGCAGGACGTCGGCCTCGTGACCGAGCCCGATTCGGTGGGGCCGTGAGAGGACGGCAGCGACTCCCGACCTCGCCCGGCCTGGGCGTCGCGGGGACCATCGCGGTTCACGCGCTCGCGGTCATCGGGCTGATCGGCGCGGGGCGGGGGCACGTGGTGGCGCTCCCCACCTACAAAGTGCACCTGGTGGCCGCGCCGGAGCCCACGCCGGACGCCAAGCCCGCGCCCGCCGCGGTGCAGCGCGAGGCGGAGACCCCGCCCGCGCCGGTGCCGGCCGCGAAGCCGCCCCCCAAGAACACGGCGTCCAAGGCCGCGCCCCCCGCGCCCGCCGACACCAAGACCCGCGAGGCGGCGCCGCGCACCACGCCCAAGGCCGCGCCGCTCCCGGGGGAGACGCCGTCCACCGGCACCGACGTGGCGACGGTGAGCACCGAGGGCCAGGACTTCCCGTTTCCGGAGTATCTCCAGAACATCGTGTCCCAGGTGCTCCAGCGCTGGCAGCGGCCCCTCGAGAGCACGCCGCTCGAGGCCGAGGTGTCGTTCTTCGTGCACCGCGATGGAACGGTGAGCGGCCTCCAGTTCACCAAGCGCTCCGGGAATTTCGGGTTCGATCTCGAGGCCGAGGGGGCGGTGGAGGAGGCGGGACGCAACCGCGCCTTCGGACCGCTCCCGGACGGCTGGTCCTCCGATGTACTCTTCGTGCACTTCTACTTCAGCGGGAAACGGCAGTGAGGGCACGCTGGTGCGCGCGGGGAGTGCTGCTCGGTGTGGCGCTTTCCGTCTATCCGTCGGTCCGTCTTCTTTCGCAGGACACCTCGGCGATCGACAAGGGCGTCCGGATCGGCATTATCTACCGGCCGGGCGTGCGCCCGGGACTGGTGGTGCTCCCCGGCGGCGCGCGCGCGCTCGACTCGGTGCGCGCCATTGTCGCGCGCGATCTCGAGTACTCCGACCGCTTCGAGATGATCACCATGCCCGGCGAGGACTCGATCCACGTGTCCACGCCCCCGCCCGCGCGTCCCGGGCCGGTGAAGCCGGGCACCCGCGCCGGTCCC
>Ga0209178_1000093_pt1 | contig 21953 bp, 20 predicted proteins | sample GAAS200_FD_187521 | JGI IMG/M metagenome (GOLD analysis project Ga0209178, IMG submission 187521) | Agricultural soil microbial communities from Georgia to study Nitrogen management - GA AS200 (SPAdes) (version 2) | ecosystem: Environmental > Terrestrial > Soil > Agricultural land | place: USA... | reverse complement strand
AATACAGCCTGCGCACCGTCGGCCTGCAGGCCGCGCAGAAGGCGTTCGTGTCGATGCGGCAGATGAACCTGTTCGATTTGCTGTAGGTGGGTGTTGCAGCACCGCGGCCGGTCCGGTCCCGCGGCGCGCGTAATCTTCAGGACCCATGCCCGGGGGAATGAACGATTCGTCGCAGGCAGGCCGCTCGCGGCTGTTTCGTGTCCGCGGGACACATGCCGTTCTTTCACCCGTTTGTTCGGCTCCGCGCCCATGCGGAAGTGCCACGGGTGCGCTCGGGTCATCGAGCGCCCCCGCATACGTATGCATGGGTCCTGTAACGAAATTTCACATGGACGCGGCCTGAATCGTGCATGCGTCACGCCGATACCCCTGAAGTATTTCTGCGTCAGTTCCCCCCATGATTCAAGGCACCTATGCCCCCGGTTTGGTGGGCATGTCCATCCTCGTCGCGATCGTCGCGGCATACACCGCCATCGACATGGCGCGACGCATCGCCTCGACACGCGATCGCGCATCGCGCTGGTGGTTGATCGGCGGCGCCTGCGCGATGGGCACCGGCATCTGGTCGATGCACTTCGTGGGCATGCTGGCATATCGCCTGCCGATACCGATGGGATTCGATCCCGGCATCACGCTGTTGTCGTGGCTGATCGCGATCGGCGCGTCGGGCTTCGCGTTGTGGCTGACTTCGCGCCCGCGGCTTTCGATCCATCGCTGGATCGCGGGTTCGCTGATCCTGGGCGGCGGCATCGCCGGCATGCATTACACCGGCATGGAAGCGATGCGGATGCAGCCCGCGATCGATTACGCGCTCGGTTTGTTCGCGCTGTCGATCGTGGTGGCGGTGGTGGTGTCCGGCATCGGCTTGCGCGTCATGCACATGCTGCGCACCGCGCAGCGGCACGTCCACTGGCTGCGGTTGGCGGCGGCGCTGTTGATCGGGCTCAGCATCGTCGGCATGCATTACCTTGCAATGGCCGCGGCGCGCTTCCCCGTCGGCAGCATCTGCGGTGCGGCGCAGGACGGCCTGCACGCTGGCTGGCTGGCCAGCCTGATCATCGTCGCCTCGCTCGGCATCCTGACGATGGCGTTGGTGATTTCATTGCTGGACCAGTTGCTGCAGTCGCGCACGGCGGTGCTGGCCAACTCGCTGGCGAATGCCAACCAGAAGTTGACGCAGCTTGCCTTGCACGATCCGCTGACCCGGTTGCCCAACCGCGTGCTGCTGGAGGAACGCCTCGCGCAGTCCATCGCATTGTGCAAGCGCTTTGCGGTGATCTACATGGATCTGGACGGCTTCAAGGCCGTCAATGATGCCTTCGGCCACCACATGGGCGACCAGTTGCTGGTCGAGGTGGCCGGGCGGCTGGAAACGGTGCGCCGCCCCACCGACATGATCTCGCGGCAAGGCGGCGACGAATTCGTGTTGCTGGTCCACGTCGACGATCGCGCCGGCGCCGAGACGGAAGCGCTGCGCCTGATCGAGTTGATCCGCCAGACGATCGTGGTCGACGCGCAGCCGCTGCATGTTTCCGCCAGCATCGGCATCGCGCTGCACCCCGACGATGGCGCCGATCCAGCCACGCTGTTGTCCAATGCGGACGCGGCGATGTATCACGCGAAGAAACAAGGCCGCAACGGCTACAGTTTCTTCGAGCCGCGGATGAACAAGCAGGCGCAGACGCTGTTGCAGTTGACCAAGGCGTTGGCGCCGGCCCTGGAACGCAGCGAGTTCCAGCTGCTGTACCAGCCGAAATACGACGCGGCCGCGGGCTCGCTGGTCGGTGTCGAGGCCCTGGTCCGCTGGCATCATCCCGCCCGCGGCGTGATCGCGCCGGATGTCTTCATTCCGCTCGCCGAGCGCAGCGGGTTGATCATCGATCTGGGTGTGTGGATCTTGGACGCGGCCTGTCGGCAACTCTTGGCGTGGCACCGCCAAGGCCACCCCATCCAGATGTCGGTGAACCTGTCGGCCGCGCAATTCTGCAACATGCGGCTGGTCGAGGACATCAAGGCGTGCCTCGAAAAATACGCGTTGCCGTCCCGCTACCTGACGCTGGAAATCACCGAATCCACCGCGATGCAGGACGTCGAGCACAGCATGCGGATGCTGCGCCAGTTGCACGCGCTCGGCGTGCGCATCTCGATCGACGATTTCGGCACCGGTTATTCGAGCCTCGCCTACCTGAAGCGCCTGCCCGCCAGCGAGTTGAAGATCGATCGCAACTTCGTGCAGGGCCTGCGCGAGGGGCAGGAAGACGCCGCGATCGTGTCCGCGATCATCGCGCTGGGCAAGACGCTCGGATTGACCGTGACCGCCGAGGGCGTGGAAACGCGCGAACAACAGGAATTCCTGGCGCGGCAGGGGTGCGACATCCTGCAGGGTTATCTGCTGGGCCGGCCGATGCGGGCTGAAGCCTTGCGCCTGGGCGACTGCCGCACGAACGTGATCGAGTTGCCGGTGCGCCCGCGCGAGGCCGCGTCGCAACATTGACTGGCGCGCTTCACGGAATCGGCGCCATCGCCTGGATCATCGCCTGCAGGGTTTGCAGCCCTTGTCCGAACAGCGCGTCGAGGTAGCGGCCGAGGTCGGTCATCAATATGCCGAGCAGCACCAGACCCAGGGTCAGCGAGGTGGGAAAGCCCACCGAGAACACCGTCAATTGCGGCGCCGAACGATTGAGGATGCCGAGGCACAGGTTGACGATCAGCAGCGCCGCGATCAGCGGCAAGGCCAGCGCCAGGCCCGCGGAAAAAATCGTGGCCCCGGAACGCGCCAGCAAATCGAACGCGCCCACGTTCAGGCCCGCCACCCCGACGGGCAGCGCGTGGAAACTGAAGGCGAGGGTTTCGATCACCATCAGGTGGCCGTTCAACGCCAGGAACATCAGCAGCGCAATCATGTAGAACAGCCGCGACAGCACCATGGTGTTGGTGCCGGTATCGGGCGACACGAACGTCGCGAAGGCCAGACCCATTTGCAGGCCGATGAAATCGCCGGCCGCCATCACCGCGGTGAACGTCACGCGCAGCACCAGCCCCAGCGCGGCGCCGATCAGGATCTGTTCGACGATGATGCCGAGTCCCGCCCACGACCAGATCGGCACCGCCGGGAAGGGCGGCAGGCCGGGCGCGACCAAGAACGTGATCAATGCCGCCAGCCCCAGCTTCACGGTGCGCGGGATGCTCGAGTGGCCGAGCAGGGGCGCGGTCATCATGAACGCAAGCAGCCGGAAGAACGGCCACAGGAACAGCGCCAGCCAGGCGTAAAGCTGCGCGTGGGTGATGGTCAGCACGGCGCGGCCCGACGGGTTTCAGTGCACCAGCAACGGCAAGCTCTGCAGCAGCGCGGTGGTGTAGTCGACGATCACCGACACCATCCACGGACCCGCAACGATCACCACCACACACACGCCGAGGATCTTCGGAATGAACGACAAGGTCATTTCGTTGATCTGGGTTGCGGCCTGGAACAGGCTCACCAGCAAACCGACCGCCAGCGCGACCAGCAGCAACGGCGCCGACAACATCAACGCCACCATCATCGCGTGATGGGACAGGCTCATGACGGTTTCGGGTGACATTTCGGGTTCCTTTCGGGAGGGCGCCGATCAGGCGGAAAAACTCTGGACGAGCGAACCGATGATCAGATGCCAGCCGTCGACCAGCACGAACAGCATCAGCTTGAACGGCAGCGAGATCGTGGCCGGCGGCACCATCATCATGCCCAGCGCCATCAGCACGCTGGCCACCACCAGGTCGATGATCAGGAACGGAATGAAAATGGTGAAGCCGATCTGGAAGGCCGTCTTCAATTCGCTGGTGACATAGGCCGGCACCAGCACGCGCATCGGTACATCGGCCGGGCCCTGCATCGGACCGGTCTTGGCGAGCCGCGCGAACATCGCGAGATCGGCCTCGCGGGTCTGCGAGATCATGAATTCGTGGAACGGCTTGCTGCCGGTGTCGAGCGCCTGCTGCATGTTGATGGTGCCCTTGCTGAGCGGTGCCCACGCGGTGTCGTAGGCCTGGCTGAAGGTCGGCGCCATCACGAAGAAGGTCAGGAACAGCGTCAGGCCCAGCAGCACCTGGTTGGGCGGCGCCGAAGCCGTGCCCAGCGCGGTGCGCAGCAGGCTGAGCACGATGATGATCCGCGTGAAGCAGGTCATCATCAGCAGTGCGGCCGGCAGGAACGCGAGGCTGGTCAGCAGCAGCAGTGTTTGCAACTGGATCGACCATTGCTGGCCGCCATCGGCCGTCGGCTTGCTGGTCAGCGCGGGCAGCGTGGCCTGCGCGTGCGCGAGGTGCGGCAGCGCGATGATCGCCGCCAGGACCAACAGCGGGCACGCCGGTTTCAGCGCGGGGCGCAGGCACCGCACAACGCGAAGGATGAACGCGGTCATCGACCGCCCCCGCCGAGGTTCTGCTTCAGCGCGGCGGCGAAACGTTTCGCGAAGGTATCGCCCATCGGAGCGACGGGACCCGCGGGCGCAGGCGCAGTCTTGTCGGCCGGCAACTCATGCAACTTGCTGATGCCGCCGGCGGTGACGCCGAGCACCAGCCAGGTGCCTTCGACTTCGACGATCACCACGCGTTCCTTGGTGCCCACCGCCTTGGCGGCGATGAGCTTGATGCGCTGGCCGAGCGAACCGCCGCCCGGCCCCCAGCGGCGGATCAACCACGCGCACAGGAAGATCACGCCGACGATGACCAGCAGCGCGAACGCGACCTTTCCCATCGCGGCAAGGCCGCCCACGTTGGCGGCACCCGTCAGCGAAGAGGGCAGGGACGATGAAGATGCAGCGGCGCTCATGTCACGCTCAGCGGTTCAGCCGCTGCAGCCGCTCCGACGGGGTGATGATTTCGGTGATGCGGATGCCGAACTTGTCTTCCACCACCACCACTTCGCCCTGCGCGATCAGGTAACCGTTGATCAGGATGTCCATCGGCTCGCCGGGCAGGCCGTCGAGTTCCACCACGGAGCCCTGCGCCAGTTCCAGCAGCTGCTTGATGGTGAGGCGGGTGCGGCCGAGCTCCACGCTCAGCTTCACCGGGATATCCATGATCATTTCCAGGTCGCGCGCGTTGACGCCGTCGGCGTTCGCGCTGAGCGGCTGGAACACGTCGGCGCCGGCGTTGCGCGGCTTCGCCGCGGGCTTGGCGTCGGCGGCGGGTGCGGCCGCGGCCTGTTCGGCCAGCGCTTCGGCCCATGGATCGGCTTCGGCGGTCGCGGTGGCGGCCTGTTCGTTCAGATCTTCCGCGGCATCGGGCTTGGCGGCGGATTTCGCGGCTTTCTTCACGGTCGGATTACTCATGGTCGGATTCCTGGACTGTCGGCAGGTGCCCTTTGACGAAGACTTCGGCGGCGGCGCCGTCCGGACTTGAATGGTTGATGACGCGTTGCACGCGCAGTGCGCGCTGGTTCTTGTGGCTGCCGTATTCGCACTCGAGCACCGGCACGCCGTGGACGTGCGCGATCACCGATTTCGGCAGTTCGATCGGCAGCACGTCGCCCACTTGCAACGCGCGCACCTTGCGGATGCGGCTGGGTACCGTGACGAACTCGGCCACCAGGTCCACTTCGGAATCGCGCAGCTTGCCGGCCATGCGCTGCGTCCACGCCTGATCGTTGCCCTCGTGCGCGCCGATGGCCGGGTTGGCCAGCAGGTCGCGCAACGGTTCGATCATCGAGTAGGGGATGCAGATCTGGAAATAGCTGCTCAGGTTGCCTACGTCGATGTGGAACGTGGTGTTGACGATGATCTCGTTGGGCGAATTGGTGATGCTGGCGAATTTGGCCTGCACTTCCGAACGCACGTACGCCATCTCCAGCGCGAACACCGTCTGCCAGCACTTCTGGTAGCTGTCGAGCGCGAGGTCCAGCACGCGCCGGATGATGCGCTGCTCGGTATTGGTGAATTCGCGGCCTTCGGATTTGGTGACGAAGCGGCCATCGCCGCCGAACAGGTTGTCCACCACCATGTAGATCAGGTTCGGCGGAAACACCACCAGCGCGGTGCCGCGCAGCGGCTTCATGCTGATCAGGTTGAGGTTCGTGGGCACCGGCACGTTGCGCACGAAATCCCTGTAACTCTGGTAGTGCATGCTCTCGACGGAGATGTCGGCGCTGCGGCGGATCAGGTTGAACAGGCCGACACGGAAGCGGCGTGCGAAACGCTGGTTGATCAGGTCCAGCCCGTGCAGGCGCTCACGGATCACCCGATGCTGCGAGGCCGGGTCGTACGCGCGGATGCGCGCGACGCTGCCGGGTTCGGCTTCCTTCTTGTCGCCGCCCGGCCCGTTGAGCAGGGCGTCGATTTCTTCCTGGGAGAGCAGTTCGTCTTCGGCCATGGGCGCGGTGCCTCACTGCACGATGAATTGGGTGAACAGCACCTTGTCCACCAGCAGCGCGGGCTGCGCGTCGGCGAACTGCTTCAGCAACGATGCGCGGATCGCCTCGGCCAGCTTCTGCTTGCCGTCGCTGGTGATCAGCGTGTCGGCGTCCTGACCCGAGAGCACCATCAACATGCGGTTGCGGACCTGCGGCAGGTGCGCCCTCAGGAATTCCTGGGTGGCTTCGTCGCCCAGCTGCAGCGTCATGCCGACGTACAGCAGGCGGTCGCCGCCTTCCAGGTTGACGGTGAAGGAATCGAGATCGAGGAACACCGGCTTTTCGGCGCGCTTCGGCGTGGCGGCGGCAGCAACGGTCTTGTCGCCGGCGGCCGGCTTGGAGTGTTTGAGCAGCAGCCATCCGGCCGCGCCGCCCGCGCCCAGCAGCACGACCAGCAGGATGATGAGGATCAACCAGAGTTTGGCGATGCCTTGTTGCGAAGATTTCATGGGTCGCCTTCTCTGAAGCGGGTTCCAGTGGATGGAGGCAGTATGCCGATCCGCGCGTCGCGACCATTGCGGGAAAAGCCCACCGGAATGGGCGCTATCCGTGGGTTTGACTGGCACGGATCCGTCCTTGCGGAACGACGGCGTGGACCGGGATGCGCGGGCGTTCTCAGGCGTACAGATCGACGCCGCCGGCGCCGATTCGCGACAACACGCCCGCGACCGGACGCGCAGCCGTGATGCCTTCGACTTCCGTTGCACCGCCGAACGAAGGCGAGGACGACGAACCGCCGAAGCTGCCGGAATCCGGTTGTTGCTGCTGTTGCTGGCCCACCATCGCTTCGCCGAGCGCGATGCCCTGTCCGGCCAGCGCTTCGCGGAGCTGCGGAATCGCCTGCTGCACCGCGTCGCGCACCTGCGCGTGCGCGGCGAAAAAGTGCGCCTGCGCGACCTGATCGTTGACGTGCAGGCTAATCTGCAGCGGGCCAAGTTCCTTGGGATGCAGGTGCAGTTCGATCTGGTGGTCGCCGCGTTGGCTGAAGCGGATCAATTGCTGGCCGAGTTCGTTCTGCCAGGGCGTGGAACCCACCGGCGTCTGCAGCGTCGCGGTCGAAACCATTGCCGGCGCCGTCGCGTGGGTGGGGGTTTGCGGCGCAGCGCTGGTGCTGAAGAGTCCGCTGAGCGCGGACGACGCGACGCCGTTGTCGGCGTGCGTCGGTGCAGATGCATGCGAGGACGCGTCCGCGGCCGAAAGCAGTTGCGATGCAAAGCCCTGACCGTTGCCGGACGCGCCGGCATCCGCACCGGCATGGCTGGAGGCGGCGCCCGAGGTCACGGCTTGGGCGGTTTGTTGCAGTTGATGGAGCTGATGGCGGCTGCCCGCCCCACGGGTGTCGGCATTCGTGGCTTTGCCCGGCGCGGCATCGCCCGCGCGCTGGCTTGAAGCGGCGCCCTTGCCGGCGTCAGCCGCCACGGCCTGTCCGTTCTGGGCGGCCACGGCGGCAAGCGCGGCGCTGATCGCGGCAGCGATCGGGGTGGTCGGCGTCGTGGCGTCGGCGGCATGGGCATGCTTGCCCTTGTCGTCACCGTCGGTCTTCCTGCCCGGCTTCTGCGCGCCTTTGGTGTCGGCCTTCTGTGTGTCTTCCGGATCGGCCCTCTGTGCGTCCTTGCCTTCGGGCTTCGCGTCCTTCGAGGCCAGCAGATCGGCGGGCGCGAGTTTCGCGCGCAGCGCCTGATCGGCAGCGCCTTTCGCCGTCTCGGCGGCACGTGGCCCGGGCGCCGCCGCAAGCAGCGTCAATCCCTTGGGCGTGCCGTGGACGTTCGTCGCATCCTCGAGGATCGACGCGAACTGAGCGCCCGGCTCGGCATTGCCGGCCGGCTTGCCGGTGAGCGGCGCCTTGGCGGCGGTACCGGCGAGCAGGTGGATGATGTCCATGATGGATGCCCCTTGGAACTCAACGGCCGCCGGAACGCTGGCGGGCCTGCGCGTTGTTGGTCGCCTCGTCGGTACGGCGCTGTTCCTGCCGCACCTGCTTCAACTGCTCGCGTGCGGCGCGGCGGCTGGCGAGGGTGTCGTACGATGAAAGCTGTTTCTGCTGCTGGCGCCAGGATTGCTGGCTGGCGCTGACCTTGTTGCTGTGCTGCTGCAGCCGGACGCCGGCGCAACCGATCGCGTCGTCCAGCGAATGGATGAAGCTCTGGTAGTTGTTCAACGAGCTGACATCCATGCCCTGCATCAGCGCGTCGTGCAGCCGGCGTCGGTATTCCTGCTTGTAGTGCGTCAGGGTGTCGAGCTGCTTCGCGGTCTGCTGCTGGCTGCGGCGATCCTCGGCCAGCGTGCGGCCGGCCTTGTCGCGCGCCTTGCGGCTTTCCTCGATGAGCGCATCCAGCGGGTTGAACTTCATTGCTTGTTGTCCGGAAAAGCCGCCGGGTGCTGCCGGCGGTCAGGGAATGCTTGTGGCCGCGCCGCGGCCACCGGGGAACGAGTGGCGTGATGCATGAACCGTGCAAGGGCGCCTTCACGGACCGGGGCCGGTTCCAGGAATGTGAACCCGGTCCGGTCGGCGAGCGCGCCCGCTACAAAAGCTTGCGTTCGGGTGCGCCGTGTCACGTTTTCGCGCGATTGCGATTTCGTGGAGGCGTTCACGGTTCGTCTCCGATCAGTTGCGCCAGCGCGGCGCGCGATTGATCGATGTCGGCGCGTTCGTTGATGGCCTGCTGCAGGAACGCCTCGATATCCGGATAGCGCGACACCGCTTCGTCGAGTTGCGGATCGTGGCCGCGGCTGTAGGCGCCCACGCCGATCAGGTCGCGGTTGCGCTGGTACAGCGAGAACAGTTGCTTCAATCGCTGCGCCTGGCGCAATTCGGTGTCGTCCACCAAGGCGGTCATCGCGCGGCTGATCGAGGCCTCGATGTCGATCGCGGGATAGTGGCCCGATTCGGCCAGCTGCCGCGAAAGTACGATGTGGCCATCCAGGATCGCGCGCGCGGCGTCGGCGATCGGGTCCTGCTGGTCGTCGCCTTCGGTGAGCACGGTGTAGAACGCGGTGATCGAACCGCCGCCGTGCTCGGCATTGCCCGCGCGTTCCACCAGCGCGGGCAATTTCGCGAAAACCGACGGCGGATATCCTTTGGTCGCGGGCGGCTCGCCGATCGCAAGCGCGATTTCGCGCTGCGCCATCGCGTAGCGGGTGAGCGAATCCATGATCAGCAGCACGCTGTGGCCGGCGTCGCGGAAACCTTCGGCGAGGCGCGTCGCGTACGCCGCGCCCTGCAGGCGCTGCAACGGCGAGGTGTCGGCGGGCGCGGCGACCACGACGGATCGCCGCAACCCTTCGGCACCGAGAATATTGTCGATGAAATCCTTGACTTCGCGGCCGCGCTCGCCGATCAGCCCGACCACGATGCGGTCGGCGCTGGTGTAGCGCGCCATCATGCCCAGCAACACCGATTTGCCGACGCCGGAACCCGCGAACAGCCCCATGCGCTGGCCGCGGCCGATGCACAACAGCGTGTTGATCGCACGAATGCCGACATCGATCTGCGTGTCGATGGCTGCGCGCCGCAGCGGATTGATGGATGGCGCGTGCAGGGTGCGGTGCGGAAGGTCGTCGAGCGGATCGAGGCCGTCCAGCGGATAACCATTGCCGTCGACCACGCGCCCCAGCAGCCCTTCACCGAGCGGATAACGGCGCGCACCGGTGCTGCCGTCGTCGCCCAGCGGGAACACGCGCGCGCCGGGCGCGAGGCCGCTGGTTTCCGCCAGCGGCATCAGGAACACGCGGTCGCCGGAAAAGCCGACCACCTCCGCCTCCGCGAAACGGGCTTCGCCGGCTTCCAGTTGCGACAGTTCGATGCGGCAGCCGCTGCCGAGTGGCACGCGCAGCCCCACGGCTTCCAGCACCAGACCGGTGGCGCGCACGATGCGGCCGCTGCCCTGGTAATTCGGGACGCCGCCGACGCGCTCGCGCACCTTGCCCAGCACGGCCTGCCAGTGTTCGCTGTGGCGATGAGCCTCGACGGCGCTCACGACGCCCGCTTCCGGGCGCGTCGCGGTTTGGCGTCGCGGATCGGTGCGCTGCCGTAACGGCGCGCGCGCGCCAGCAACGCCTGCCAGCGCACTTCGCGGGTGGCATTGAGTTCGCCCTCGGGTCCGGTCACGCGGCAGCCGCCACGTTCGAGCATGGCATCGGCCTGCGTCTTCCAGCCGGCGGCGCCGAGTTCGTCCGCCAATTGCGCGTCGACCAGCGCGAGATCGTCCGGATGCAGGCGCAGGCAAGGCTGTCCACTGAACAGCGGTTCTTCGCGCAGCAGTTCGCGGATCAGCGTCCTGATCTGTTCCGGCTTGGCTTGCAGCGCCTCGCTCGCGAGTTGCCGGCCGGCGGCCAGCGCCACGTCGGCAAGGCTGTCGCCGATATCGGTGTCGAGCTGGTCCAGCGCTTCGCGCAGACCATTGATCAGCGCAATCAGCGGTTCGACGAGTTCGCGGCGGCGTTCGGCGAGTTCGCGTTCACCGGCTTCGCGGGCGGCCTGCAAACCTTCGGCATAGCCCTTTTCGCGACCCTCGGCGAAGCCGGTCGCGTAGCCCTCCTGATGCGCGGCGGCGCGGGTTTTTTCGCGCAGCGTACGCAGTTCCGATTGCTGCTGGAAGGCGCGTTCGTCGACCGGGTCGCGCTTGCCGCGCGCGACATCGGTTGCGGCGGCTTCCGCCAGCTCGCCCATGCGCCATGGCTGCCAGGATTTGGCGTTGTCGGAGGCGCCGTCAGACATATGCGTCGTCGCCGCCGCCCAGCACGATTTCGCCATCGTTGGCGAGCTTGCGCACCACCAGCAGGATCGCCTTCTGTTCCTTCTCGACCTGCGACATGCGCACCGGCCCGCTGCCTTCCATGTCTTCGCGCAACAGGTCGGCCGCGCGCGTGGACATGTTCTTGAGGAACTTGTCGCGCAACGCTTCCGGCGCGCCCTTCAGGGCGAACTTCAGCGAGTTGGTGTCGATTTCCTTCAGCAGGCGCTGGATGCCGAGGTCGTCCATCTCGACGAGGTTGTCGAACAGGAACATCTCGTCGATGATGCTTTGCGCGAGATCCTTGTTGTGCGCGCGCACGCTTTCGATCGCGGCCTCTTCCAGCGCGGAATTCATCAGGTTCAGGATCTCGGCCGCGGTATGCACGCCGCCCATCTTGCTGCGGCGCAGGTTCTGGCCGTCCAGCATGTTGCCCAGCACTTCGGTGAGTTCCTGCAAGGCCGCCGGTTGCACGCCGCTGAATGTCGCGATGCGCAGCACCACGTCGTTGCGCAGCTTTTCCTCGAAGGTGGCCAGCACGTCCGCGGCCTGGCGGCGCTCCAGGTGCACCAGGATCGTGGCGATGATCTGCGGGTGTTCCTCGCGGATCATTTCCGAAACGGTCGCCGCTTCCATCAGGTTCAGCGCGTCGATGCCGGAGTTGGCGCCGTTGCTGTCCAGGATGTCGACCAGCAGGCTGGCCGCGCGCTCCGTGCCCAGCGCCTTTTCCAGCACTGCGCGGATGTGTTCGGTGGAATTGAGATTCAGTGCGGCGTATTGCTCGGTCTCGTCCTGGAATTCGTTCAGGACCTGGTGCATGTCCTCGTGCGAGACGTTGTCCAGTCGCGCCATTTCCTGGCTGACTTCCTGGACTTCGCGCGCGGGCAGTTGACGCAGCACCATCGCCGCGCTTTCGTCGTCGAGCGCCAGCAGCAGGATCGCGCTGCGGCGAAGATGGGTCATGGTCGCGTTACTGGCCATCGCGCTTCATCCAGTTGCGGACGATCATCGCCACCATGGCCGGATCATTCTTGGCCATGTCCTTCAGGTCCTTGAGGCCGTGTTCGTAGGTGGATGCCTTGCGTTGCGGCCTGCGGGGTGCCACGACGGTGTCGGATACCGTTTCCGTGCTCGCGCCCAATTTCCCGGCCGGCATCGCCGGCGCGCCGGCGAGCCAACGCTGCCGCAGCGGCTTCAACACCATCCGGTACAGCACGATCGCCGCGATCAGCACCAGCAGGTAACGGCCGAGCGTGCCCAGCAGGCTGAACCAGTCGAACTGCTTCCACCACGCTTCCTGGTCGGATGCATTGGCCGAGGCGCTGAAGGCGCTGTTGACCACCGCCAGCGTGTCGCCGCGCGGCTGCGAAAAGCCCATCGCCTCGCGGGTGAGGTCCTGGATCTGCTTCATCGTGGTGGGGTCCAGCGCCACGGGCTTGATGCTGCCGTCCTTCTGTTGCTCGTCGCGGTAATTCACCACCACCGCGACCGACAGCCGCTGCACTGCGCCGAGGCTGTGCTGGGTGTGGGTGATGTTGCGATCGACTTCGTAATTGGTGGTGCTTTCGCGGTGCAGATCGCCGTTTTGCGGATCGGCGTCGCTGCTGGCCGTGGTCTTGCCGTTGGGTGCGCCGGCGGAGGCGGCGCTGGGCGGATTGTTGATCGGCGATGCCGCCGAACCCGGCGGGGTGTTGGTGAGCGCACCGGGAATGCCACCCGGGCCGCCTTGGCCGTCAGAGCGCGTGAAGTCGACCTGGTGGCTGCGTACCGCGGCGGGACTGTTGCCCTGGTTGGGGCCGTAGTGTTCGTCGGTTTCCTCGCGGCGGTTGAAATCCACCTGCGCGGTGACCTGCGCATGCACGTTGCCGGTGCCGAGGATCGGGGTCAGAATATTCTCGATGCGCTGCTGGTAGCGGCGCTCGACTTCGCGCACGTAATCGAGCTGGGTGCCGTCGAGGTCGGCGTCGGCGCCGTTGCGCGTCAGCAGATGGCCGTCCTGGTCGACTACCGTGACGTTGTCGGCGGCGAGGTCGCGCACGCTGGATGACACCATGTGCACGATCGCGTTGACCTGGCCTTCGCCCAACGCGCGGCCGGGGCGCAGGGTGAGCACCACGGTGGCTTTCGCGGGCTGGCGCTCGCGCACGAACAGTGAATCCTTGGGCAACGCCAGGTGCACGCGCGCGCTTTGCACCGGATCGAGGGCTTCGATCGAATTGGCCAGTTCGCCCTGCAGGCCGCGCTGATAGTTGACCTGCTCGGCAAACTGGCTAATGCCGAACGGCTGCTTGTCCATGATCTCGAAACCGACATTGCCCGCTTGCGGCAGACCCTGTTCGGCGAGTTTCAGGCGCAGGTTGTAGACCTTGTCGGAGGGCACCATCAGGGCGTGGCCGCCCTGCGCGAACTTGTACGGAATGTTTTGTTGTTCCAGCGCGCTGATGATCTTGCCGCCATCGCTGTCGCTCAAGTTGCTGTACAGCACGCGGTAATCGGGGCCGCCGGCCCACAACGCCAGCGCTGCGATGATCGCCACCACCATCGCGCCGCCCACCAGCAACGGGATCAGCGGATTGCGTTTTGTCCACGCCAGCCCCCGGTCGAGCATGGCGCGCCCGCCCTGGCCGAGATTCTTCATGCCGCCGGTGGCGACGCTGGCATCGTTTCCGCTCACTGGCGACTTCCCGGCCTGCGCTGCGGGCGGATGAGCGGCGATGCGGGTTGCGGTTCGAAGGCCATGGCAACGTGTCGTGGGTCTTTGGTTCCGTTCCCACGCCTGCGGAACGGGCTTTGACAACGGTGGCCATTATGGGCAAGGGGATTTCCAGCCAATCGCCAGAAAAGCCCATCGTTTTGATGCCATTTGCGGACATGGAAGCCGGCGACCCGCTGCTAGCCTTTGCTCCGCATCAATGAGGAGAGGCCCATGAACCCGGTCGGCATGCAAAGCGTGATCCAGCAGATGAAGGTGCTGGCCACACAGGCTGGCGGCGCGCCCGCGAAGGCGGCGACGGCCGCCACCGGCACGGGTGGATTCGGCCAGGCCATGCGCGCGTCGCTGGATCGCATCAACGACATGCAGCAGGCGGCCACCGGCGAAGCCCAGGCGTTTCAGGCGGGCAAGCCGGGCGTCGCGTTGTACGACGTGATGATCGACACCCAGGAAGCGAGCCTCGCGTTCCAGATGGGCGTGCAGGTGCGCGATCGCCTGGTGAACGCCTACAAGGAAGTGATGAACATGCAGGTGTAGGCTCGCGATCGCCGCCCGCGTCGAGCGGGCAGCGAAACCACGTGCAGCGCGGCATCAGCGAAGCAGGGCGGCCACGCTCTGTGCGGAAAGATTGGCTTGCGAGACCACGGCCGTATCGGGCTGCTGCCTGATCTGCGCGTGGGTCGTGCGGGAACTCGCGACCGCGTGCCCGGCATCATGCAACGCCGGATGCGGCACCGGCAGGCCGCGCGGCGCATTGCCCGACAATTGAACCTCGACGCCGTCGTCGGAAGCATCGGCGCCCGTTGCGCCGACCGGTTCGGCGGTGGCCGTACCGACGTCGCGGTCCGGTCTGGTCTGCACGGACTTCACCGGGCCGTGCACCACGTCCACCATCGCGGCGTCCACGAAACCACCTGCGCGTGAAAACGTCAGGCCGTCGCCGGCGTCCACGCGGTAGTAATTGCCGTCGCTGGCGAGTGCTGCGTAACCCGAGCCGTCTTTCAGGGCGAACACCTTCCCTGTGATCGGCTGCGGGGGTTTGCCGCCTTTCCGGGCGGGTGGGCGCGGCGCGTCGGGCAATCCCGCGAGCGGCGCAATGGTATCGATCGGTGGCATGGTTCGGGTTCCTCTTCTGCTGGTTCGAACAGTCCTGCCGCAATGCCCCCACACGCGAACTTGCGATCAACTCCCCGCTGCAACGCCGGCACCTCGAAAAACAATCCGTCACGACATCCATCGGCCGGGCGCGGGGTTTCTTTAGGGTGCGGCATAAAAAAAGGCCCCGCGATTGCGGGGCCTTGAGGACGCCCGGATGGGCGTGTGGGAGGGGGAGGACCCACCCGGGACGTTTTTAGCGGAGCAGCGAGAGGACCGTCTGCGGGACCTGGTTGGCCTGGGCGAGGACGGAGGTACCGGCCTGCTGCAGGATCTGCGCGCGGGTCATGTTGGACACTTCCGTCGCGTAGTCGGCGTCCTCGATGCGCGAACGCGCGGCCGTCAGGTTGGTGGTGGTGGTGCCGAGGTTGGTGATGGCCGACTCGAAGCGGTTCTGGTAGGCGCCGAGGTTGGAGCGCAGGCCATCGACCTGCTTGAGGGCGTTGTCCAGGGTGGCCAGCGGATCGAGCGTGGCGGCGCCGGAGGTGGAGGTCGTCAGGGCGTTGCTGTTGGCCGCATCGACGTAGACGGTGAGGGCGGTACTGCCGGTGCCGCTCTTGACCGCGCCGGTGGAGGCGTCGACGTTGTAGGCGCTGGCGGCCGCGCTGGTCTTGATGGCGATGGTGCCGCTGCTGGCACCGGTGACCTTGCTGGCCATTTCGCTGGCGGTGATCGTCTGCAGCGTGCTGGCCGAGCCGGTGGTGTACGAGCCGCTGGCGGTCGCGGTCCAGACGGAGGTGCTGCTGAAGGTGACGGTGCCGCCGGAGGCGACCTTGCCCAGCACGTCGTTGGCGGTCGCGGCCTGGTTGCCGTTGACGTTGAAGTTGCTCAGGCCCAGCGTCGAGGAGTCGATCTTCTGCAGGTTCAGGTTGATCTTCTCGCCGTCGTTGGCGCCAACCTGGATCGACAGGTTCTGGTTGCTGGCGAGCACCTTCACGCCGTTGAAGCTGGTCTGCTGCGAGACGCGGTCGACTTCTTCCAGGCGCTGCTTGATTTCAGCCTGGATCGAATCGAGGTCCGAACCGCTGTTGGTGCCGTTCTGGGCCTGCACCGTCAACTGACGAATGCGCTGCAGGTTGTCGTTGATCTGGTTCAACGCACCTTCGGCGGTCTGCGAGACGGAGATGCCGTCGTTGGCATTGCGCTGGGCCTGGGACAGGCCGGTGATCTGTGCCGACATGCGGTTGGCGATGGCCTGGCCCGCGGCGTCGTCGGCGGCCGAGTTGATGCGCAGGCCCGACGACAGGCGTTCCATGGAGGTTTGCAGCGCGCTCTGCGAGCGGGTCAGGTTTTGCTGGCCGATCAGAGCGGTAATGTTGGTGTTGATGACTGCCATGACATTATCCTTTCGTGTGGTGGTTGGATTGAGAGCCGCTCTGCGGCGTTCCTCAAAAGGTCGGTCCGGGTATCCGCATCTGCGGGGATCACCACGCTGCCAGCCTTCGTGAATGTTTTTCGGCGCAGGGGAAGATTTCTTTAGAGGACCACGCGACGAAACTGCGGCGCACGTCTCGGAACGGCATCGGTCGGACGACCGCCGCGGCAGCGACGGCCGTGACGCGATTTCCGCAGCGCCGCTTTGTGCCCTCCGTGGCGCCGGCATGCGCGCAAAAAAAGCCCCGCATGAGCGGGGCTGCAAATCACCTTGAGAGGTGGGGAGGAAAAATCGATGCGATCGGGCGCGGCCGATGCTATTCGAGTCGCGTGATGATCGTGGAAATCACGTCCAGCGCGTGCTTGAGATCCTTGACGTGGCTTTGGTCCAGAACGCGCAGCGCGTTCTTCAATTCGGTGGTGGAGATGCCTTGCGTGCGCGGGAGATATACCACTTCGCAGACGTCCTTCAAGTCGTCGAACCGGCCTTGCCAGTCCGCGCCGATGCCGAACACCGACACGCCGTAACGTTGGATGTCGTCGCGCTTCTGATCCCACGAGGTTTCGGGAATCACCTGGTCGACGTGCTTGATGGCAGCCACCAGCCGGCTGCGTTCCGCGAACGGAATGACCGTGCGTTTGCCCTTGGTGGCGTTGAACTCGTCCGTCGACACGCCGACGATCAACCGGTCGCCCATGCCGCGCAGCCGTTCCAGCAGGTTGAGATGCCCGATGTGGAACAGGTCGAACGTGCCGTAGGTGAGTACGGTGCGGACGGTGGGCTCGGCTGCGGTCGCGTTCATGAAGTGATTTTCAATGGTTGAGCCGCGACACGACTTTCTGCATCAGCACGTCGGACGGATCGCGTGCCAGCGTGTGGCGGGCCAGCGCCAGCGCCTTGCCCGTGTTGTTCCGGAACCAGTGGTCGAAAATGCGCGAATAGGCGTAGCACCGCGCGAGCAGCGAGAACTGCCGGATGTTCTTCGCCGCGACCATGGTATCGAAGGTCTTGTCGGGTACGCGCCAGTTGCCGTAGATGGTTTCGAGCCACGCTTCCGGATCTTTCATGCACCAGGCCTTGCCGCTGCCGTCGGGCGCGGCGCGCTTTTCCAGTTCGATGCGGTCGAATTCGAAAATCATGTTCCAGTCCTTGGGCAGGCCCGGCATCCACGCCCCCGCGGTCAACGCCTTGCCGTTGTCCTTGTCGATCACGAAGCCGCTGACGTCCATGCTGATGCCCGATTCGGGATGCACCAGCGCACGCGGATTCATCAATCCGAATGAATGATTGGGTTCCTTCCAGCCGTGCCGTTGCAGGATCGCGATGGCGCGGCGCATTTCCGAATGCGGCAAGCCGGTGTCCACGTCCTTGTCGTGCGGCAGCAGGCCGCCGTTGCGCGTGAGCCCGAGCAGCGTGCCGAACGCCGCGAACATGTGGATGCCGTTGTCGGCCATCAGCACGAGTGTTTTCCACAGCAGGCTTTCGGCATCCTTCACGCGGAAATCGGGTTTCTTCTTCGGCGGTGTCGGCGCGGCGTAGGTCTGCTTCAACTGCAGCTTCAGGGCGGTGCGAAATTGCTCCACGGCTTCCGGCAGGTTGCCGAGGCGCTGCTGCAGCGAACCCATCGCGCAACGCGGCGACGGATGCTTGGGGGCAACCTCGATGGCCTTCTGCACGTAGGGGTTGGCCTTCACCATGTTGCCCGGCTTCAGGTGCACGTTGCCGAGCTCCAGCAGGGTGGACAGGTGGTCGGGATGGCGCTCCAGCACGCCCTCCAGTTTCTTGATGCCCTCCGCCCGCGATTTCTTTTCCGCGGTGAATTTGCCGATCATGAAAGGGATCTTCGGATCGTCGGGCCACGATGCTTCGGCTTCGGCGAGGATCGAGAGGGCTTCGTCGGTGTCTTCGTTTTCGAAGGCGGCTTCCGCGCGGTCGGCGGCAGCCTGGATGGCGACGCTGCGGGCGTCCGGGCGTGCCTGCGGCGCTTGCGATGTCTTGGCGTGCTTGCTCATGATGGTTCCCTGATGGCGCGGCTCATTGGGCCCAGATGTCCGGGCTGTAGGCGCCGGTCAAGGTGAATTCGGTTTCGTTTTCGTCCACCGGCCACAGGTAGCCTTCCGCGATTAGATAGCGCCGTGCCAGCGCGGCGTCGGCGTATTCCAGCACGCGGTAGGCGAAGTCGTGCAGGTGGTAAACCGTGTGCAGCAGGAACGAAAGCTTCAGCAGCGCATTCGCCGGCATGGCCTGCAGGCGCGCATCGGTGGGGATGAACAATGCCGTCGCGCCGTGCATGTCGCTGGCCTGCGTCTTTTCCAGATGCAGGTCGTCGGGAAAACGCGTCTTCACCTTGATGTTGTTGAAGCGGCAGAAGCGGAAGCCGTGCACCGACATCCAGGCATTCACGGCGCCGAATTCCGTCTGGGCCGCGTGGCTCGGCTGGAACGGTACCTGGATCTCGATCGCCAGCGTATCGGCCAGTGCCTTGCTGCCGTTTTCCAGGATCGCGGCGTTGTCGTTGAGTGCGTCGAGGATCAACCAGTCGAGGTTCGACAATCCTTCGATGTCATCCAGCCGCACGCTGGGCATCGGCAGGCGCGCCAGGATCGGATCGACCTTCAGTGCCTGGCCGGAACCCGATTGCAGCGTGTGCGGCAAGGGTTCGAGCGTGCTGCTCAGGCTGTCGTCGAGGCACGCATGAAAGGTCGCGGGCTCGCCGCTGCCGAGCGTGGAGTTGGCGGCCACCTGGAATTCGGCGATCCCTTCGAGTTCCTTGCGCTGGGCGAGCCGGCCATTCGGGTCGAACGCCACCACGGCGAAACTGCCGAGGTCCATGAAAGTGCGGAACGTGCCGCTCGATGCGAACGTGGCGCCGTTGTCCACCACGACCACCCGCCCGTCGAAGGACCATTGGAATCCTTCCTTGGAAGCATCGCTTCCCGGGGTGACGACTTCGGCCATGCCGATGCTCTCCAGAACTTTCCACGAATGAGCGACATTGTCGCGACCCCGCGGGTCGGGCGATCGGATGAAAAACCGGCCGATAGCGCCTCAATTCGATGGTTTGCGATGGACGGCCCGCGCTCGCTTGCGTTCGCCTCGATGCGTCCTGACCGGCGTCGAGCACGCGGACGAATGAGGTCACGCACGAAAAAAAAGGCCCCGCGATTGCGGGGCCTTGAGGACGCCCGGATGGGCGTGTGGGAGGGGGAGGGCCCACCCGGGACGTTTTTAACGGAGCAGCGAGAGGACCGTCTGCGGGACCTGGTTGGCCTGGGCGAGGACGGAGGTACCGGCCTGCTGCAGGATCTGCGCGCGGGTCATGTTGGACACTTCCGTCGCGTAGTCGGCGTCCTCGATGCGCGAACGCGCGGCCGTCAGGTTGGTGGTGGTGGTGCCGAGGTTGGTGATGGCCGACTCGAAGCGGTTCTGGTAGGCGCCGAGGTTGGAGCGCAGGCCATCGACCTGCTTGAGGGCGTTGTCCAGGGTGGCCAGCGGATCGAGCGTGGCGGCGCCGGAGGTGGAGGTCGTCAGGGCGTTGCTGTTGGCCGCATCGACGTAGACGGTGAGGGCGGTACTGCCGGTGCCGCTCTTGACCGCGCCGGTGGAGGCGTCGACGTTGTAGGCGCTGGCGGCCGCGCTGGTCTTGATGGCGATGGTGCCGCTGCTGGCACCGGTGACCTTGCTGGCCATTTCGCTGGCGGTGATCGTCTGCAGCGTGCTGGCCGAGCCGGTGGTGTACGAGCCGCTGGCGGTCGCGGTCCAGACGGAGGTGCTGCTGAAGGTGACGGTGCCGCCGGAGGCGACCTTGCCCAGCACGTCGTTGGCGGTCGCGGCCTGGTTGCCGTTGACGTTGAAGTTGCTCAGGCCCAGCGTCGAGGAGTCGATCTTCTGCAGGTTCAGGTTGATCTTCTCGCCGTCGTTGGCGCCAACCTGGATCGACAGGTTCTGGTTGCTGGCGAGCACCTTCACGCCGTTGAAGCTGGTCTGCTGCGAGACGCGGTCGACTTCTTCCAGGCGCTGCTTGATTTCAGCCTGGATCGAATCGAGGTCCGAACCGCTGTTGGTGCCGTTCTGGGCCTGCACCGTCAACTGACGAATGCGCTGCAGGTTGTCGTTGATCTGGTTCAACGCACCTTCGGCGGTCTGCGAGACGGAGATGCCGTCGTTGGCATTGCGCTGGGCCTGGGACAGGCCGGTGATCTGTGCCGACATGCGGTTGGCGATGGCCTGGCCCGCGGCGTCGTCGGCGGCCGAGTTGATGCGCAGGCCCGACGACAGGCGTTCCATGGAGGTTTGCAGCGCGCTCTGCGAGCGGGTCAGGTTTTGCTGGCCGATCAGAGCGGTAATGTTGGTGTTGATGACTGCCATGACATTATCCTTTCGTGTGGTGGTTGGATTGAGAGCCGCTCTGCGGCGTTCCTCAAAAGGTCGGTCCGGGTATCCGCATCTGCGGGGATCACCACGCTGCCAGCCTTCGTGAATGTTTTTCGGCGCAGGGGAAGATTTCTTTAGGGCGCACCAAATGGGACTTTTTGTCACGCCCACCGGGCAGACCGGATTGCACGTGCGGGATCGCAGGCGCGCACCGGCGGTCAGCACCGATACCGGCGCGCGACGCAAGTAATGGAGCGCGTCGATCGACGCCGTTGCGTGCTTGCCACTTGATGTTTGCTTCCCGCGCCATCGTTTGTTGGCGGGCAGCGCAGGATCACCGGCGATTCCACGTGCGCCGCATCGCCAGAGCATTGCGCGATCCGCTCAAGATTTTTGCCCCGCGGTCGATATGGCCAGCGAAGCCGGGCGCGAATCGGGTCCGGCCGACACTTGCATGCAACGCGCAACGCGCATGGGCCGAAAGGGCGCCGTGCGAATCGCGCACTGCGTCCGACAGGGGGGAAGGCACATGAAGCAATCCATGGCGATTTTCGCGAAGCTGTCGAATCTGTCCGTCAAGACGCGCCTGATCGGCGTGCTCGGGATGCTCGGATCGATGCTGATCGCGGGCACGTTCGTCAGTCTCGGCACGATGGCCTGGCAGAACGAAGGCATGCGTCGCAGCTACGAGGAAGGCATGACGCCGGTGCAGTTGATGGGCGAACTGCGTTCCAAGTCGCTGCTGAATTTCACGGTGCTGGGCGAAGCCGCGGGCTCGATCGACAATCCCGATCAGGTGAAGCAGAAGATCGCCGAATCCAGGCAAATCGAGCAGGAGGTCGCCGCCATCAACAAGCAGCTCGCCGCGATTCCGATGGGCAAGGACATCGCCGCCAGGTACAAGGAGTTTCGCGCCTCGGATGCGGATTACCTGAGCGGACTCGGCGACATCTACAGCGCGCTCGGACAGCAGGACAAGGGCACCGGCGACATGCTGGAGATGCAGGTGCGGCCGCAGTTGATGATGCGGCTCGACGCGCTCAACAAGCTGATCCAGGCGCAAGGCGACGCGGTGAAGCGGATCTATCAGGCGCAGGTGCAGCGGTACCATGCGGTTCGCACGGCGGTGCTGGCCGCGCTTGCCATCGGGCTCCTGATCGCGGCGCTGGTTTCGACCCTGCTGGTGCGTTCGCTGGGCGGCACGCTGAAACA
>Ga0209178_1000091_pt1 | contig 22106 bp, 13 predicted proteins | sample GAAS200_FD_187521 | JGI IMG/M metagenome (GOLD analysis project Ga0209178, IMG submission 187521) | Agricultural soil microbial communities from Georgia to study Nitrogen management - GA AS200 (SPAdes) (version 2) | ecosystem: Environmental > Terrestrial > Soil > Agricultural land | place: USA... | reverse complement strand
CGCAAGGTCGATCGCGGTGATGTTCGCGCCCGCCTTCGCCAGTGCCTCGCTGAGCAGACCGCCGCCGCAACCGATGTCCGCCACCTTCGCCCCCGGCAGCGAAACCCGTTCGGCCACGAAGCCGAGCCGCACGGGATTGAGATCGTGCAGCGGTCGCGATTCGCCGTCGGGATCCCACCACCGATGCGCGAGTTTGCCGAACCGCGCCAACTCTTCCGGATCGACGTTGGGTGCGCTGGCGTTCATGCTTCCACCGCCACGCGCGTGACGTCCCATTCGCGCACCGTGACCTCCGACGAACCGGTCAGGTGAACGGGATCTGCAAACGCGATCGCGCGTGCGTCTTCCAGCGATGCGGCACGGATCAGGTAGGCGCCGCCCGATTTGTCGGTGAACGGACCGGAGGCCTCCAGAACGCCACGATCCTTCAGGGCAGCGAGATGCGTGCGGTGCGCCGCGATGACGCCAACATCGAATCTCGGGGTGCGCATTACAAGAATCAGATACTGCTTCATCGGAACTCCGGCGTCAAAGGGCCGCGATCCGCTCGCGCCAGCGGCGGGTCTTTTCCAGCACGCCGGCAAGGTCGAAATCGACCAGTGCGCCATCGTCGAGTTTGCGCGCGCCATCGATCCAGACGTCGCTGACCTGCCGGCGCGAGACGGCGTAGGCAAGGTGCGAGACCACATTGTAGAGCGGTTGAGTTTCGACCTCGTCCATCTTCACCGCAACCAGGTCGGCGCGCTTGCCGGTTTCGATGGAGCCGATTCTTGCATCGAGCTGCAACGCCTTGGCACCATTCAATGTCGCCGCGCGCAGCGCGAATGCATCGTCGAACGCAGCCGCATCGCCCGCCACGCCTTTCGCCAGCAGCGCGGCGGTACGCAATTCGCCGAACATGTCGAGATCGTTGTTGGACGCACAGCCGTCGGTTCCGAGCGCAAGGTTGACGCCGCCACGCCGCAGTTTTTCGGCAGGACAGAATCCGGACGCGAGCTTGAGATTCGATTCCGGGCAGTGCACCACCGACACGCCGGCTTCGGCACACAGCGCGATTTCCGGGTCGCTGACCTGCGTCATGTGCACCGCGATCAGGCGATCGTTCACGAGCCCGAGTTTCTGCAGCCGTTGCATCGGACGCAGACCGCCATGTTCGCGCTTGCCGTCCTCGACCTCCTGCGCGGTTTCCATCAGGTGCAGGTGCACGGGAATGTCGAGCTGATCGGACAGCGTGCGAATGCGCGCGAACGATTCGTCGGCCACCGTGTACGGCGCGTGCGGCCCGAAGGTGGTGCCGATCAGCGGATCGCCGCGGTACCGATCGTGCACCGCCAGCGCGCGTTCGAAGTATTCGTCGCGCGTCTGTGCCCAGGCGCTCGGAAATTCGATGATCGGCAATGCCACCATCGCGCGAAAGCCGTGCGCCCTGTACGCCTGCGCCTGTGCGTCGGGAAAGAAATAGTTCTCGCTGCAGCAGGTGGTGCCGCCGCGCAGCATCTCCGCGACCGCAAGCTCCACGCCATCGCGCACGAACTCGGGACCCATCACCTTCGCTTCCACCGGCCAGACGTGCTCCCGCAGCCACGTCATCAGCGGCAGGTCGTCCGCCAGCCCGCGCAGCAACGTCATCGGGTTGTGGGTGTGGGCATTGACCAGGCCCGGGATCAACGCGTGTTCGGGCAGGTCCACGCACTCGCGCGGCGTGTACTTCGCAGCGGTCTCGCTTGCCGGAAGCACATCGACGATCGAGCCTTCATGGACCGCAACGGCATGGTTTTCCAGCACCACGCGATCGGGCTGGACCGGCACGACCCAGCGGGCGGAGATCAGGAGATCGATGGATTGTGGCGGCGTTGGCATGCGATCCGGTCACTCGCGGCAAGGGATCAGGGACGAGTAGCGAGGGCGCAAAAATCGAATCGCGAAGCCAGCTTGAAATGCGCCCGAAGCCGCGGAATTTTGAACATGTTTCGGTGCCGGCGAAGATGAACGGATAGCCCCCTCGCTACTCACCTCTCGTCCTTTGTCTTCGCTTCACTTCACCCGGCTGACATACTCGCCCGTGCGGGTGTCGACGCGGATCACTTCATCCTGGTTCACGAACAACGGCACGCGCACGGTCGCACCGGTTTCCAGCTTGGCGGGCTTGCCGCCGCCGCCCGAGGTGTCACCGCGCAGGCCCGGATCGGTCTCGACGATCTTCAATTCCACGAAATTGGGCGGCGCCACCGACAAGGGAATGCCATTCCAGAAGGTGACGATGCACTCTTCCTCGCCCTTCAGCCACTGCGCGGCATCGCCCACCGCATTCTTGTCGGCGGTGTGCTGCTCGTAGCTGGCGGGGTCCATGAAGTGCCAGAACTCGCCGTCGTTGTAGAGGTACTGCATGTCGGTATCGACCACGTCGGCGCCTTCCACCGAGTCGGTCGCCTTCATGGTTTTTTCGGTGGTGCGGCCGTTCTTCAAGTTGCGGATTTTGATGCGCGTGAACGCCTGGCCCTTGCCGGGCTTGATGAAATCCGCGCCGACGATCACGTAGGGATCGCCATCGACGATGATCTTCAAACCGTTCTTGACGTCGTTGAGACCATAACTGGCCATTTGCATGCTCCGTGGATACGGGTCATCGCCGGCGACGCGGACCTCGACCCGGGACTGACCTAAAATGATTGGTTTGCCGGCCATCGACCCGGCGCAAGGCCCACCATGATAACCGCATTCGGCCAACCGACGCAGACCACCTCGATCGATCCAAACAAATCCATCCGGGACTCGTCAGCGTGCACCGAGTCCGGCACATGTCTCGACTGGCGCCAATCGCTGCGCGAGGCGGTCACCGATCCGCGCGAGTTGCTGGCACTTGTCGGCCTGCCGCAGCTGGCCGACAAGTTGCCGGCGGGCGATGCCGGCTTTGCGTTGAAGGTGCCGCGCGGCTTCATTGCACGCATGCGCCAGGGCGACCCGCATGATCCGTTGCTGCTGCAGGTACTGCCGCAACTGGCCGAGCTGGACGAAGCGCCCGGTTTCCGCGACGACGCGGTGGGCGATCTCGACGCCGTCGCCGCACACGGCGTCCTGCACAAATACGAGGGACGCGCGTTGCTGATCGCTGCGGGTTCCTGCGCGGTGAACTGCCGCTACTGCTTCCGGCGGCACTTCCCCTACGCGGAAGAACTGGCTGCCGCGCATGCGTGGCGTGAAGCCGTCGATTGTCTGGCGAACGACACCGCGATTCGCGAGGTGATCCTGTCCGGTGGCGACCCGCTGGTCCTCTCGACACAAAAATTGACAGATCTCACGAATGCACTGCGCGGCCTGCCCCACGTGATCCGCCTGCGCATCCATTCGCGGCTGCCGGTGGTGTTGCCCGAACGCATCGATGACGCACTCTGCGCATGGCTTTCCACCCTGCCCCTGCAGCGGGTCGTGGTGCTGCACGCCAATCATCCGGGCGAGCTGGACGCGAGCGTTGGCGCGGCCTGCGCGCGTTTGCGCGAAGCCGGTGCGACCCTGCTGAACCAGTCGGTGCTGCTGCGCGGCGTCAACGATGATGCCGATGCATTGGTCGGGCTTTCCGAACGCCTGTTCGCGTTCGGCGTGCTGCCGTACTACCTGCACCAACTCGACAGGGTGCGCGGTGCGGCGCATTTCGAGGTGAGCGACGCGCGGGCGCGCGAACTGCTGGGCACGTTGCGTGCACGGCTTCCGGGGTATCTTGTGCCGAAACTGGTGCGCGAAGTGCCGGGCGAAACGGGCAAGCGCCCGTTGTGACGCATCCGCTGGCGGAATCGCTGTCGATCGGGTACAAAGCCTGCTTGGCTCGGAAGGGAACCGGAACGGTTCCGGCGGGGATTGGCATCGACACAAGCCGGCGCTGGCGCACAGGCATCGGTCGCCGCTCGAGCGTCCGTACGCAACGACAGAAGAGAACTCAGCAAGGCCGTCCATGTTGTCCGAACCCATCACCAAGCTGATCATCGCCGAGGATCAGGCCGAGGACGCCGAGCAGATCATCAGCGTGTTGCGCAACAGCGGCATCGCGCTGCGCCCGCAACGCATCGGGACGGAAGAAGAGCTGGCCGCCTCGCTGGAATCGTTCACGCCGGACCTGGTACTGGCCAATCCCGGCTGCAAGGAGATCTCCCTCGCCGCGATCGGCCGTGCGCTGGACGGTACCGGCAAGGACGTGGCGCTGCTGGCGCTTGCCGACAAACTCACCGATGACGTGATCGCCGCGATCCTGTCGCACGCCAACGTGCGGGGCATCGCGCTGCGCAACCGCCACGACCAGCTGCAGAACGTGGTGCGGCGCGAACTGGATGCGCTGAACACGCGCCGCAACGTGCGTCGCCTCGAGGCGAGTTTGCGCGAATCGGAGCGCCGCTGCGATGCACTGCTGGATTCCTCGCGTGATCCCATCGCGTACATCCACGAAGGTACGCACGTCCGCGCCAACAACGCCTACCTCGAAATGTTCGGTTTCGAAAGTTTCGAAGACGTCGAAGGCCTGACCATCCTCGATCTGGTCGCGCCCCAGCACACGGCGGATTTCAAGGATTTGCTGAAGCGACTTGCACGCGGCGAGAAGCCACCACCGAAACTGGATCTCTCCGCGCGTCGCGCCGACGGCAGCACCTTCGAAGCGGTGATGGAGTTCTCGCCCGCAACTTACGAAGGCGAGCCCTGCCAGCAGATCGTGTTCCGGCTGCCGGCCACGAACACCGCGACGGAAGAAGAACTGCGCCGCCTGAAGACGCAGGACCCGCTGACCGGACTTTCCAACCGCACGCATTTCCTCGAATGCGTGGACGAGGCGGTGGCGCGCGCGATCGATGGCAGTACCGATCAGGCGCTGCTGCTCCTGGAACCCGACAACTACCGCGCGGTGCTCGACACGGTCGGCATCAGCGGCGCCGATGACGTGCTGCGCCAACTCGCCGGCACCATCAAGCAGCGCTTGCAGGCTTCCGATCGCGCCGGCCGTATCGGCGACCATTCGTTCGGCATCCTGCTGTCGGGGCGCACCCAGGCCGAAGTGCAGCAGATCGCCGAATCGCTGCGCGCCAGCGTCGAGACCGCCATCATCGAAGCCGGCGGCCGCTCCACCAGCCTCACGATCAGCATCGGCGGCAGCCTGCTCGGCGAGAAAAACGCCAAGTCGCAGGTCCTGCTATCGCTGGCCGACGACGCGCTCCGCTCGGCCGCGGGCCAAGGCGGCAACCGCGTCGACATCCACGATCCGGCCGCCGCGGACAAGGCCGAGGCCGCGCGCCAGCAACAATGGCTGGACATGATCGACACGGCATTGGCACAGGACGGTTTCGTCCTCTACTTCCAGCCGGTTGTGAACCTGCAGGGCGAAGAAGGCGAGTTCTACGAAGTACTGCTGCGCATCCGCGGGCCGACGGAAGAAGTGCTGCCCGCGCATTTCCTGCCCATCGCCGAACGCAACGATCGCCTGCTGGCCATCGACCGCTGGGTGATCGAGCACGCCATTGCCGCGCTCGGCAAGCGTAGCGCAAAGAGTGCGCCCGCCACCCTTTTCATCAAGCTGTCCACGCTGACCCTGCATGACGAAAAGCTGGCCGACTGGGTGGATGCCAAGCTCGCCGCGGCCAACGTCAAGGCTTCGCAGCTGGTATTCGAAGTGCCCGAAGCCAAGGTGATGACTTGCCTGAAACCCGCGCGCGAATTCGTCGACCGCTGGCGCACGAGCGGCGGCGGTTTCGGGCTGGAACAATTCGGCTCGGGCCTCAATTCGTTCCAGGCGCTGAAACACATCGATGCCGACTACCTGAAACTCGACCGCGCCCTCACCGTCGACCTCGCCCATCATTCGGAAAATGAATTGAAGGTGCGCGAGTTGTGCTCGCAGGCGCACGCCGCCGGCAAGCGCACCATGGTGGAATGGATCGAGGAAGCGGCCAGCATGCCGACACTGTTCTCGGCCGGCGTAAATTTCGCGCAAGGCAACTTCCTTGCCGAGCCTTCGGCCGAGATGCGTTCGCTGACCTGAGACCCGGGACATAACCGATGGAAACCGGCCGGGTTGCGATCATGGACGATCGCGCGAATCTCTCGCACACTGTGCACATGGCCACCGCACCGCGCCCCATTTCCGCCTTGCCACGACTGGCGTTCGTCGCCTCCACGTCGGACAAGGCGCGCGCCGCCTGCGATGAACTTCAGGATCGCTACGGCGCGGGATCACCCGACGACGCCGACGTGATCGTCGCGCTGGGCGGCGACGGTTTCATGTTGCGCACCCTGCACGCGCAGCTCGGCCACGGTCTTCCGGTGTACGGCATGAAGCTTGGCCGCGTCGGCTTCCTGATGAACCGCTACCTGCCCGACGATCTTCCCGCGCGCATCGCCGCGGCACGACCAGCCGTGCTGCACCCACTTGAAATGCGCGTCACCCAACGTGACGGCACTGAAATCGACGCACTGGCGTTCAACGAAATTTCACTGCTGCGACAGACCAACCAAGCCGCCCACATCGAAGTGGGACTGAACGGCGAAGTGAAGTTGGCCAACCTGATCTGCGACGGCCTGCTGGTGGCGACACCCGCAGGTTCGACGGCATACAACCTTTCCGCGCACGGACCAATCCTGCCACTGGACGCCAACGTGCTGGCGCTCACCCCGATCAGCCCGTTCCGCCCGCGCCGCTGGCGGGGTGCATTGCTTCCGGTCGGCACGCAAATCGGTTTGCGCACCCTGGAGCCCGATCACCGCCCCGTCAGCGCGACCGCCGATTTCCACGAAGTGCGCGACGCCGTGAAAATTGGCGTGCGTCAGGCACGGGAGCGCGCCATCACATTGCTGTTCGATCCCGAGCGCAGCCTCGCGCAAAGGATTCTGGACGAGCAATTCGAGCTGTGAGCGATTGATCCAGCCACACGATGGTTAACCGAATGCGCAGTCCGCGACACGGGCGGTGGTTTGTCCCGTTCGCCTTGTCGAGCCGGACGAACCGCGCGCGCCAGTAAACCCCGGCGCACGGGATGGATCTATGCCGTCTTGGCCAATGCGCAGCCAGTCCGGGCAGCGCCCATATCCCGGCTCGGATCGATGCCATAGCGGGCTTCCAGAAAGCCCGCGACCAGCGATCCACGCAGTTGCTCCGGTTCGAATGCGAAGCGTTGCGAAAACGCGCTGCCGGAGATCGGATTGTTGCGTGCGTGGGCAAGCCCGCGCGGCAACACGTCGTGCGCCAGTTGCTCCAGCAGGCGCAGGCGCAAAGGCACCACGGGATTGTTTCGCACAAGCGGGTAACTGGTCGGAGACGCGAACTGTTCGAAGCCGTAACACCGTTCATAGAACTGGGCGTGCCGCGGATGCACGCCGATCACGATGTCCGTCACATCCGTATGCAACCCAAAATGCACGGCCCAGCGCATCATGCTGAACAAGGCTCCGACGCCGCGCGCAGCACTCCGGCGACGATCCGCCAACATGCCTACTTCCAGCAGGCGGCGCCCTTTTCTGCGCAACTTGTCCAGATGTGACGCATAGACGCTGTCCAGCGCGAGCCCCATGGGGTTGTCGCGGAACAGCGTCATCGTGTAGCCGACTGCCGGTCCTTCCGGGCCCCATATCACGCACGCATGTTGGCCCACGGCAGTGGGCACCGCGTGGATGCCAAACGGATTCTGGTCGATCAGCCCCATTTCCGAGTAACGGTCGTAAACCAACCGCCAGGCCGATTCCACTTGCTCGATGTTGGTTGCGCACGAACACGGTGGTTCGCTGCTGCGCGTGGCGGAGCGCGCGAGGCGCGCCGTGATGTCGATGACTTTGTCAGGCGTATTTGAAGCTGTGAGTGCGTGCATGTTTCGATCGCCGATCCGCAGTACTTTGTTTCAAGGCATGCCGCTCCCTTGACGGCATGGACGTGGTCCCCTTGTTGGCCGACGTCGACGCGAACGGCGTCGTCGGTTTTGCAATGGATGCGTTCGGAACGCGATCTGGAATCCGGTTTGCACGCGCAGCAATCTGCCGCCCGCAAATGGTCGGCGTCTCCTTTTGCGGGGAGCCGCGATGTCGGGCGATCAGAGAGGTTGCTTCGAGCGTTGGACGGAGGCTGGCCGAGCGCGCGCCGCATGGGCATCCGCGCGACTTCGCGCTGGACACGAGACCACGGAGTCGTGCTGGGCCTGGAGGGGCGCCGCGATGCTCTGTGGCTCCCGGCCACGAGCAGCTTTGCGAGCTGTGGAAGACGTTCACGGGCTGAGCGACAAACCTGACCAGCGCCGCGGGTCATCCTTCCCCACCGGTCGCTCAAAAACGACTAGCTTCCTGTCTAGCCGCTGCACCCCCATTCGTGACATTCTGCAACTTCAAATGCTCTCATTGTGTTAACCACGTCCGATTCTTCCCACAAAATGCGGAGAAATTTTCCGGATTGGGAAATGCGTTCACGAAACATTTCATTTCGGCATCACACCGGGATTGTTGCCGTGCCCGCGCCGGCAGCATCGTGAACGAGCTTGAGAGCCGATGTTTCGCAGGTTCCCGTCACGGCATCGATTCGAGTCCCGCTGCTGTGGAGCCCGGCCCCATCGTTGCCGCATCAGCTCAAAATCAGCCGCTGGCGTCGTAGAAAATGAATGGGCTTTGGGGCGCGGGAGCGACCCACGTATAGTGCTCATGGGCTTGTCGGCCAGTGGATTGCCGCGGGAGTGGTGATCGCAACTGGCGGGAGCGAACCACAGGAACAGGCGCACGCTTTGGACGAGCAAACCAAAACAGGCATTCTGCACGCGGGCATTGCCGCGCCTTCGGCCGACAATTCGCAACCATGGCAATTTGCGTGGTCCGGCGACGATCTGGATCTGCGCATCGATGGCGAGCGTAGCGGCCACGTATCGGATACCCGATACGTGCTCAGCGATTTGGCTGCCGGCGCATGTCTGGAAAACATGATCGTCCGCGGCCGCTCGATGGGTTACTCGGCCGAACTGCAAGTTTTCCCGCGGCAAGAGGACGAGCTGTGGGTCGCCCGCGTCCATTGGCGTCGCGATCCCGAGTGCGATGCATCCGACCCGCTGGCAGCCGCCATCGACGAACGTCGCACTGATCGGCGCTTCCCGTGGCGGGGCCCGATCACCACTGATGTGCAAACGCGGCTGACTGCGCAGGCGGAGCGCCCACCTGGCCCGCGGCTCTGGTGGCCTCGGACATCGCACGAAAGAAACACCGCCCTGAACATCATCAGGCAGGCCGAAGCGTTGCGGTTCCGGAGTACGACGCTGCACGCGGAGCTGTTTTCGAGTATCCGCTTTTCCACCGGCTGGCGCGACACCTGCGAGGAAGGGCTGGCCCCGGCAACGCTGGCCGTCGAAGCACCGATGCGCCCGATTTTCCAGGCAATGCGTCGCCCCGCCTTGATGGCGATGTTCAACCGGCTGGGGGCGGCGTCGGTCCTCGGCCTGCGTTCGGCTTGGTTGCCAATCCGGCTGTCACCCGGACTCTGCCTCCTCGTCATTCCATCAACGACGCGATCGGATGTCCTGGCGGGCGGCCGCGCCCTGGAAAGAGTATGGCTCCAGGCCACACTGGACGGACTGTCCGTACAACCTTACGCGGCGGCGGGCGTGCTCGGCTTGGGCTTCGTGCCGATCGAGCCCGCCTTTCAGCAGGCGCTTTCGCGGATGCGTTCGGCGTTGGCCAATCTGTGCGGGGCGGGGCACGGACTGGTATTTCTGCGACTTGGCTTTGCGAAGTTGCCGTCGCGCACCCGCAGCGGGCGGCGCGAGCTTGCGAGTTTCGGCGCATTTCACTGATAGGTGCAGGCTGCTCCCATCCCGCAGGAAGTTCAGGCACCAAGCACGATCTGCTTCAGCTGGTCGGTATTGATTCAGGGACTTGAAAGCCAAGGAGGCGGAAATCCCGATCTCCTGTCGACTTATTTTACAGCTCCAGTTTCTTTCCTTTCTGTCTACAAAGCAATTTTAAAACAATTGGTTACGTCGAAATTCCGCCATACCGCGATCCTGCCGCATCGTCGAAAGATCTTACACATATACAGGAAATCAAGAAGCTTTATCAAATAAAGCTAGCAAAAACAATAGGTTGTATACGTGGCATGCTTGTTGCTCCTCCAATACCAGGGAAATGTCACTTAGGTGCCAAGACCCTTCCGGTTGTACGAACAATTCTCAGGAGGAGAAAAGTATGTTGACCAAGAAAAGTTTTGGTATCGCATTCGCAGCCGCCCTGGCGCTGGGCGCGAGTGGCGCTGCGCTTGCCACGACCATCGATGTGAACGGTGTCCATTGGGATGACAGCAGCGTCTTCGACCTGACCATCCAGTCGCTCAACCTTCGCGAAACCAGTGTTTCGAATGTCGGCGACGTCCTGACGGGCTACGGCCAGATCGGTTCGATCAACCACAATAACAACTTCTGCACCGGTTGCGATCTCACTTTCAAGTTCACCTACACGGTGCGCAGCATCACCGGCAACCAGGTCGTGTTCGACATGGGAAGCTTCCAGTTCTACACCCAAGCCGCTGGCAGCTTTGATGCGGGCGTCCCGAACTCCGTGGGAGGCACGCCGTGGGTCACCCTGACCGGCCATACCGCGCCACGGACGGGCTTTGCGGACCCGAACGGACAGCTTTACGCCACCGTCAATGGCACCATTGCGAACCCGGATATCGGCTCCGGTGGGTTCGGTCTGGTGGATGCGACGGGCGGCCCGGCCATGTCGTTTCTGGACAGCAACTTCTGGGCCGATGGTCTCGGTGGTTTTGCGGACTTCCAACTCAGTTCGTCATTCCAGTCTTTCCCGGCCAACGGGTGTGGGACAACGCCCACCACCAACCTGGATGACATCTGCACCTACCCGATCGAGGGCAACGGTTCGCTGATCGGCAAGACGGCGACGGCAGTCCCCGAACCCGCCGAACTCGGCCTGTTTGGCGTCGGTCTGGGTCTGCTGGGCTTCTTTATGTGGCGTCGCCGCAAGGAATCCGGCGGGCAAGCGTAAGGCTGGTATCTCCTCCACGCAGTCGACAATCGATGGCGCCGCTTCCGAGCGGCGCCTTTTTTTTCCTGCGTCGTACGGTCGCGTCGCCATTCACCGCCCCAGCGGCCCGAGGGCTGTTGTCTGCGGACCAAGCCTGGTGTTACCTTCCCGACTTGGCTGCAGCTTTGTACGTTGTCGCCGAGCAAGGGTGCTTCATGATGTCTGATGCACAGGCTGTTCACGAGCCGTTCGATTACACAACCGCATTCAGCCGCACGATCGGTTGGATGACTTCGACCGAGCAGCCGAAGCTTCGCTCCAAACGCGTGGCGATCGCCGGACTTGGCGGGGTCGGCGGTGCCCATCTGCTGACGCTGACCCGGCTCGGCATCGAGTCATTCAATCTGGCGGACCTCGACCGTTTCGGTATCGAGAATCTCAACCGACAAGCCGGAGCCTTCCAGTCGACCATGGGGCAGCCCAAGGTCGACGTGGTGTCCAGGATGGCGCGCGACATCAACCCGGACCTGGACATCAACAAATTCCCCGGCGGCGTCACCTTCGAGAACATGGAGGAGTTCCTGGCAGGGGTGGATCTGTACGTCGACGGGCTCGACTTCTTCGTGCTGGACATCCGCGCGAGGTTGTTCGCACTGTGCGCCGAACGCGGCATTCCGGCGATCACCGCTGCTCCGCTGGGCATGGGCGCCGCGGTGCTGGCGTTCCTGCCGGGCCGCATGACCTTCGAAGAATATTTCCGGCTGGAGGGCCAATCCACGAATGAGCAGTTGCTGCGCTTCATGGTGGGATTGGCACCCGCCGTGCTTCATCAGTCCTATCTCGTCGATCCGTCCGCGGTGGACCTGGTCAACCATCGGGGACCATCGACGCCCATGGCCTGTGAAATCTGCGCCGGAATCGCGGGTACCCAGGCATTGAAGATCCTGCTCGACAGGGGCAAGGTGTACGCGGCACCCCACGGACTTCACTTCGACGCTTACCGCAACAAGCTCGTCCACACGTGGCGGCCGGGCGGGAACAACAATCCGCTGCAACGATTGCTTCTGTCGGTGGCGCGGCGCCGTTTCATGCGTCGCTGAGCGCCCTGCGCATCAACGATGCGCGCGAAGAAAAACTGAAAGCATCGCAACCCGATCGCTGGGTCAACCCGTGAAGGCAACACCTTGGGGCTGTTTGCGCAGCCCCAATCATGCGACCGATCCGGACAACCTGGCGATGCACGCACGCGCCGGGCCGCGCTTTCGCTCAGCCCGACCGCTTCAGCACAGGGCCGCGGCTTGCGCGGCTGCCTCGTGCATCAACCGGACTGTGCGATCTGCGCAAGGCGGCGCAAGGCCACCGATGCGATCGGGTAGTCGACGTCCACGCCGCGTATCTCATCCAGCATCCCGCGGGTGAATTGCAGCTGCGGATCGTCGCGTTGCAGCCACGCGGACACCGCGCCATCGGCGCCCTGCCTGCCCTGCTCCGAGGCCAGGATCTGGCTGACCATTGCGCGCTGCTGCACCGCGAGTTCGTCGCGCAACGCACCCCGTGCTTGCGCATGCCAGCGGCTTTCCACCGGCAGCTTTTCGATCTGCGTGCGCAACCACTCGATGTCGAGCGCACCACCGAGGTCGAAGAACACACGCGCAACATGTTCGACCGGCTGCCCGGATTCCTGCGAGGTTTCGATGACGTCCATTGCCACTTCCAGGGACGGAAGGGTCGCGAGCTTCTTCGCCAGTTCCTCCGGAAAGCCCATGCCTTGCCACTTCTCGAGATCGACGCCCCACGACGCGCGGCCGGTTTGCGTCAGCAGATCGGGCAAACCCTGGCGCAGTTTGTCCATGCCGGGCTGGTAGCGCTGCACGAGATCGGTAACGCCCACCGCGCCGGGCCGATTGAGCAGCCAGCGCGACACGTGACGCAGCAGCGACCACAGCTTCATCAGCGCGTCGATCTGCGCGGCCTCGCTGACCTTGCCGTCCAATGCATCGATGCCCGACCACAGATCTCGTGCGTGCAGGATCTGGCGCGCGGCGTTGTAGGCCTTGACCACCGCGGCGGCGGTTTGCCCGGTGTCTTCCTGCGTGCGCAGCACGAAGGTCGCGCCCATGCGGTTGACGATGGAGTTGGTGACCGCGGTGGCGATGATTTCGCGCTTCAGGCGATGGCGCTGCATGTGCGCGGCGTACTTTTCGTGCAGCGGCTCTGGGAAGTAGCGCACCAGTTCGTGCGACAGGAACGGGTCTTCCGGCACGTCCGATTCCAGCAACTGCTGGTACAGCACGATCTTGGAATACGACAGCAATACCGCCAGTTCCGGACGTGTCAGACCCTGGTGATGCGTACGGCGTTCGGCAAGTTCCGCGTCGGAAGGCAACGATTCGATCTGGCGATCGAGTTGGCCGCGCGACTCCAGCGTGCGGATGAAGTGCGCCTTGGAACCGATGCGGCTGACCGACATGTGTTCCATCAGGCTGATCGCGACGTTCTGCCGGTAGTTGTCCCACAGCACCAGCTTGGCAACCTCGTCAGTCATCGAGTGCAGCAGCGTGTTGCGCGCTTCCACATCCATCTCGCCGCGTTGCACCGCGTCGTTCAGCAGGATCTTGATATTGACCTCGTGGTCGGAGGTGTCCACGCCCGCCGAATTGTCGATGAAGTCCGTATTCAGCAGCACGCCCTTCTGCGCGGCCTCGATGCGGCCCTTCTGGGTGAAGCCGAGGTTGCCGCCCTCGCCCACGATCTTGCAGTGCAGGTCACCGCCGTTGATGCGCAGCGCGTTGTTGGCGCGGTCACCCACGTCGGCGTTCGATTCCGACGCAGCCTTGACGTACGTGCCGATGCCGCCGTTCCACAAAAGATCGACCGGCGCCTTCAGGATCATGCTGATCAGTTCGATCGGCGACAGCGACTCCACGTCTTCTCCGAGGCCGAGCGCGGCGCGCATTTCCGGCGTGATCGGAATGGCCTTCAGGCTGCGTGCGAACACGCCGCCGCCCTTCGAGATTTTCGATTTGTCGTAGTCGTCCCACGACGAACGCGGCAGCTTGAACATGCGCTCGCGTTCCGGGAACGAGCTGGCTGAATCCGGATTCGGATCGATGAAGATGTGGCGATGGTCGAACGCCGCGACCAGCCGGATGTGCTTTGACAGCAGCATGCCGTTGCCGAACACGTCGCCCGACATGTCGCCGATGCCGACACAGGTGAAGTCTTCGCTCTGGCAATCATGGCCCAGCGCACGGAAATGCCGCTTCACCGATTCCCAGCCGCCCTTGGCGGTGATGCCCATGCCCTTGTGGTCATAGCCCGCCGAACCACCCGACGCGAATGCATCACCCAGCCAGTAGCCGTGTGCAATGGAAATGCCGTTGGCGATGTCGGAAAACTTGGCCGTGCCCTTGTCGGCCGCGACCACCAGGTACGGATCATCGGCGTCGTGGCGCACCACGTCGGCTGGATGCAGCACCTTGTTGCCGGCCGTGTCGATGTTGTCGGTGATGTCGAGCAGGCCGTTGATGAACATCTTGTAGCAGGCGATGCCCTCTTCCAGCAGCGCGTCGCGTTCGGCCGGCGGACGCTTCACGAAGAAGCCGCCCTTGGACCCCACCGGAACGATCACGGTGTTCTTCACCATCTGCGCCTTGACGAGGCCCAGCACTTCGGTGCGGAAGTCCTCGCGCCGGTCCGACCAGCGGATGCCACCGCGCGCGACCGGACCGAAGCGCAGGTGCACGCCTTCCACTCGCGGCGCGTACACCCAGATTTCGCGGTACGGCACCGGCTTCGGGATGTCCGGCACCTGGTGCGAATCGAACTTGAAACTGATGTATTCGGCGGGCTTGCCGTCGTGCAGTTGGAAGTAGTTGGTGCGCAACGTGGCGCGGATCAGGCCCATGAAACCGCGCAGGATGCGGTCGTCATCGAGACTCGACACGTTGGTGAGCAGCGCCTTGATCGCATTGATCAAGCCTTCGACCTGCGCGTCACGCGGCTGGTCGAGCAGCGCGGCAACATGCGACACGAAATCCGGATTCGCTTCGATCACGGCCTTGGGCGTCAACGTGCCCACTTCTCGCTCGAGTGCTTCACGTGCGCGCTGCCGGCTGGCGTCATCGCCCGCTTCGCGACCCGGATCGAACTTGGCTTCGAACAGCTCGACCAGCAGCCCCGCGATCATCGGATAACGGTTGAGCGTTTCCTCCATGTACGCCTGCGAGAACGGCGTGCCGACCTGTTGCTGGTATTTGCAGTAGCCGCGCAGCATCGCGATCTGCCGCCAGCTCAACCCGGCGCGCAGCACCAGCGCGTTGAAGTGGTCGTTTTCCGCATGGCCATGCCACGCAGCGTGGAACAGATCCTCGAAACGCGCATGCAGGTCGTCCAGTTTGAACTGCAACGGCGACGCCGGGCGCACCACGAAGTCCTGCACACAAGCCTTGCCGTTGCGCACGTCCAGCACGTGCACCTGTTCGGTGTCCACCTTCATGCCGGCGTTTTCTAGCAGCGGCAATGCATCCGAAAGCGGAATGTCGTTGCCAGCGCGGAACACCTTGAAGTGCAGCTCGCCCGGCGTGCGGTACGAATGGTGCAATGCGAGACGCATGTCTTCGCCGGCACCCGCCATCGCCGTCAGGATGCCGACGTCCTCGGCGGCGCGCGCCGGGGTGGTGTCCTCGATGTAACCGGCGGTGAACGCCCGGCCCCAGCGGTTGGCCAGTTGCGCGCCGCGCTCCTCGCCCAGGCCGCCCACCAATGCGTCGCGCAGTTCATCGTGCCAGCTGCGCACGATGGGCGCGAGCTTGGCTTCCAGCCGGGCCAGATCGACATCCGCGTGTTCGCCCGCGCGCGGACGCACCACCACGTGCATGCGCGCCATCGGCGAGTCACCGATCTGCACCGTCGCATCCACGTGCGCGCCGTGCAATTCGTCGAGCAGCATCTCCTTCACGCGATCGCCCACCGCGGCGTTGTAGTGGTCGCGCGGAATGAACACGAGGCACGAGAAGAAGCGGCCATACGCGTCGCGGCGCACGAACAGCCGCGCGTGGCGGCGTTCATTCAAATCGAAGATGCCCGTCGCGAGCGAGAACAACTCGTCGGCCGAGGCCTGCAGCAACTCGTCACGCGGCAGCGTTTCCAGGATCGAACGGAACGCCTTGCCAGAGTGCGACTGCGGGCGCAGGCCCGAGCGCCTTTCGACCGATTCGAACTTCTGACGCACCAGCGGCACGTCCTGCGGACGACGCATGTACGAAGTCGAGGTATACAGCCCGAGGAAGCGCGATTCCCCGGTCGGCTTGCCCTTGTCGTCGAAGCGCAGCACGCCGATGTAATCCATGTAGCCCGGGCGGTGCACGCGCGAACGCGCGTTGGTCTTGGTCAGGATGATTGCGTCCATCGAACCCGACTGCGGCAGCCGGCTGGCGGCGAGACTCTTGACGGAACGCGGCGCGGTCGCGAGATCCGGATCGCGCAGGATCCCGAGGCCCGAACCTTCGCGTGCCTTCAGCAACTCGTCGCCGTCATCGGCCAACACGTCGTATTCGCGATAACCGAGGAAGGTGAAGTGGTTGTCCGCGGCCCAGCGCAGGAACGCCTGGCCTTCGGCGATTTCGTCCGCGCCGAGAATGGTGTTGTCGTTGCCGAGGCCGTCGGCGATCGCCAGCATCTTGTCGTGCATGGCCTGCCAGTCGGTGACGGCTGCGCGCACGTCGCCCAGCGCCACCTGCGCCACTTCCTGCAACTGGTGCAGCGTGGCATCGTCCACGCGATCGATTTCGGCGTACATCACCGACTCCATCGCGATCCCGTCTTCGGGGTTGCCGATGGTGACGAGGTTGCCCTTGGCGTCCCGCGCCACGTCGAGGATCGGATGGACCAGTCGATGCAGGCGCAGGCCCGCGCCAGCGATCACCATTTCGAGCGAATCGACCAGGAACGGGGCGTCATCGGTCACCACTTCGACGACCGAATGCGGACACGACCAGCCGTTGTGCTCGCGATCCGGATTGAATGCCCGGACACTGGCCTGTCCCGCCGGCCGGCTGCGGAACCAGCCGAACAGCTCCGCGATCAATGCGGACCACGTGTCGGTGCTGCGCCGCGCCAGTTCCTCGGCGCCGATTTCGCTGCAGACCAGTTTCGCGAAAGCCTCGGCCAATTTGGCATCGGCACTGCCGCATTTGACCCGGACCTCCGCCGCGATCGCGGCGACTTCAGCCCCGCTGGCGGGAGCACGCAATGCATTCATGTCGTTTTCTGTTCGAGCCTGTAATAAGGAACGAATAGGATAGCGCCGCGCAGGCTTGGCATTCCAGTTTTGGCGCGGGATTGCGCCGCATGCGGTGGCTTCATGCCGCCACCGCCTCCGACCACTTTTCGACCGGGGCTTCCGGGCATCCCGCCGCGGCAGCCCGCCCGGGACATCGTTGCGGGCATTGGTCAGGCGCTGTTCCGCGCGTGGCGATCCGGGTGAAACAAGCGAGCTTCTGCCAGCGCTACGTTCAGCCATCACGAACCCACGCGACACGCCGGTGGCATGACGCTTGGCCTAGGGAACTGCGTGGGAAATCCCGTCATACTTGGCGATTGATCCCTGCAGTGCTCGAGAAATCCCGATGATGAATCTGCCGTGGCGTGGCGCAGGTGCGTGCGTGCTGGCGCTGGCGCTCGGCGCGTGCAGCCACTCCGCCCCGCCGCCACCGCCGCCGCCCGAGGTGGGCGTGCTGACGGCGCGCGCGACCGATGTGCCGGTGGTGCGCAACTACCCCGGTCGCCTTGCCGCCACGCTCACCGCGCAGGTGCGCGCCCGCGTGACCGGCGTGGTCCTGCAGCGCGTGTACAAGGAAGGCACCGACGTCAGGGCCGGCGACATCCTGTTCAAGATCGACCCGGCGCCGCTGGAAGCCAGCCTGCGCCAGGCGCAGGGCCAGCTCGCGCAGGCCGAAGCCACCGCACGCAATGCCTCCGTCAAGGCGTCGCGCAGCAAGACGCTGGGCGCCAAGGGGCTGCTGGCGAAGCAGGATGTCGACGACACCATGGCTGCCGCGGCGGAAGCCGACGCCGCGGTGAAGGCTGCGCGCGCGAACGTGCAGAACGTCAAGATCAACCTCGGCTACGCCACGGTCACCGCGCCAATCAGCGGTCGCGCTGGCCGCGCCAATGTTACCCAGGGTGCGCTGGTATCGCCGACCGACACCAATCCCCTGACCACGGTGCAGGTGATCGATCCGATCTACGCCAATTTCAGCGAACCGATGGCGGAAGTGGAACGGCTGCGCCGCGCGGAGAAAGCCGGCGAATTGAAGCTGGTCGCCGCCGACAAGGCCGAGGTGCAGATCGTGCTTCCGGACGGCAGTACGTATTCGCACAACGGCTCGCTCGACTTCGCCGACCTCGCCGTGGATCCGCAAACCGGCGCGGTGGATCTGCGCGCGCTGGTGCCGAATCCCGACCACGCGCTGCTGCCCGGCATGTTCGTGAAGATCCGCCTGACGCTCGGCACGCTGCACAATGCCTTCCTGCTGCCGCAGAGCGCGATCCAGCGCGACAACGATGGTGCCTACGTGTACGTGGTCGACGGCGAAGACAAGATCGTCGAGAAGCGCATCGAACTGGGCGACCAACGCGGCGCCGATTGGGTCGTGCTCTCGGGCATCGAAGCAGGCGCACGCGTGGTGGTGTCCGGCATCCAGAAAGCGAACGCGGGCGAAAAGGTGAAGCCGGTGGCGTATCGGCCGAGCGCAAAGGGCAAGGATGAGGCTGGGGCGCAGGATGAGTAGCGAGGCCCACCGCGTCGTCGGCGGACGGCAGCGGCAGCAACTGCGCCGCTGGCGGTTTCGGATTCACCCGGCGATTCGCTTCATGCGCCCTCACTACTCGCCCCTGATCCCTGATCCCTTTGCTCAGGCAAAGTGACCACCGATCCACGCAGCCAACGAGGCACGCACTAAGCCCATGCCGCAATTCTTCATCGACCGTCCGGTATTCGCGTGGGTGCTTGCGATCCTGATCACGCTGGGCGGCACCATCGCGATCCTGAACCTGCCGATCGAGGCCTATCCCACGATCGCCCCACCGAGCGTGCAGATCCGCGCCAACTATCCGGGCGCGAATGCGCAGGTGGTGCAAAGCACGGTCACGCAGGTAATCGAACAAAACCTGTCGGGCATCGACCATCTTTTGTATTTCAGTTCGTCGTCCGATTCCACCGGCTCGTCCAACATCAGCCTGTATTTCGATCCCGGCACCAATCTCGACACCGCCGCGGTACAAACCCAGAACGCCGTGAACGCGGCGGAACCGCGACTGCCGTCGGCGGTCAACAACCTCGGCGTCACGGTACGCAAGTCTAATTCCGGCTTCCTGATGGGCATTTCGCTCCAGGACAAGACCGGGCACCTCGATCCCGCCGCGCTCAACAACGTGATCGCCGCGCAACTGATTGATCCGATCTCGCGCGTGGACGGCGTCGGCAGTGTCAACCAGTTCGGCGCGCCCTATGCAATGCGCATCTGGTTGAACCCGCTGAAGCTGCAGGGTTACGGCCTCACCGCCACCGACGTGCTGGGCGCGGTACGCGCGCAGAACGTGATGTTCGCGGCAGGTTCCGTGGGCGCCGAGCCCGCCGCGAACGGCCAGGGCATCACGGCCAACGTATCGGCCGAATCGAGCTTCACGACGCCCGAGCAGTTTCGCGACATCATCCTGCGAACCGAACCCGACGGTACCACCGTAACGCTGGGCGACGTCGCACGCGTCGAGCTGGGCTCGGACAACTACGGCAACTTTTCGCGCCTGAACGGCCAGCCGGTGGCGTCGTTCGGCATTTCGCTGCTGCCGGGCGCGAATGCGCTGTCGGTTGCGAACGCCGTGCAGGCAGAAATGCAGGAACTGGCCAAGAACCTGCCCCCCGGTGTCACCTGGACCATTCCCTTCGAAAGCTACACCTTCGTCAAGGTATCGATCAACGAGGTGGTGAAGACACTGGGCGAAGCGATCGTGCTGGTGTTCTTCGTGATGCTGCTGTTCCTGCAGAACCTGCGCGCCACGCTGATCCCGACGCTGGTGGTGCCGGTGGCGCTGACCGGAGCATTCCTGGGCCTGTACATATTCGGATTTTCGATCAACGTACTCAGCCTGTTCGGACTGGTATTGGCGATCGGCATCGTGGTGGACGATGCGATCGTGGTGGTCGAGAACGTCGAGCGCATCATGCGCGAGGAAGGCCTCTCGCCGAAGGAAGCCACGCGCAAGGGAATGACCCAGATCACCGGCGCGATCATCGCGGTGACCACGGTGTTGGCCTCGGTGTTCGTGCCGGCCGCGTTGATGCCGGGCAGCGTGGGCGCGATCTATCGCCAGTTCTCGGTAACGATCGCGGTATCGATGCTGCTGTCGGCGCTGATGGCGCTGACCTTCACGCCCGCGCTGTGCGCGAGCCTGCTGCGTCCCGAACACGAACACGCCAACCGTTTCCTGCGCGCGTTCAACAACGGCTACGAACGCATGGCGCACGCGTACCTTGGCCGATTGGGCAAGGCCGTTCGCCACACGCCACGCTGGATGCTGGGCTACGCGCTGGCGATCGTGGTGGCGATCGTGCTGCTGTGGCACCTGCCCACCAGCTTCGTGCCGCAGGAAGACCAGGGCGAAGTGGTCGCGACCATCCAGTTGCCGCCGGGCGCCACGGTCGAACGCACCCGCACGGTGATGAAGGAAATCGAAGGCATCGTCGAAAAGGACCCTGCGGTCGCCAACATCTTCACCATCGGCGGCTTCAGCTTCATCGGGCGCGGCGAGAACGTCGGCATGGCCTTCATCCACCTGAAGGACTGGAGCGACCGCTCGCGCACCGCCGACCAGATCATCAACGACTTCAATGCGAAGTTCGCGAACATCCGCAACGCCCAGGTGTTCGCGATGAACCAGGCGGTGATCCGCGGGCTCGGCCGTTTCGCGGGCTTCGATTTCGAACTGGAGGACCGCGGCGGCTTGGGCCACCAGGCGCTGATCGACGCCAAGGACAAGCTGCTCGTGGCGGCCGCCAAGGACAAGCGCCTCGCCAACGTGCACGTCAATGGCATGGATGACGCGCCCACGGTGGACATGCACGTCGACCGCGTGCAGGCGCAGTCGATGGGCCTGTCCGTCACCGACGTGTACAACGCAATCCAGTTGATGCTTTCGCAGGTGTACGCCAACGACTTCTACTACCAGGGCCGCGTGCTGCGCGTGGAAATGCAGGCCGACGCGCCGTTCCGGATGAGTCCGGCCGATATCAGCAGCTTCTACACGCGTTCGTCGAACGGCACGATGGTGCCGTTGTCGAGCGTGGTCAGCACCAGCTGGTCACTGGCCGCGCCGGAACTCGACCGCTACAACGGCGTCGGCTCCATCGGCATCACCGGCACCGCCGCGCCCGGCCACAGCTCGGGCGACGCCATCGCCGCGATGCAGGAGCTGGTCGCGAAGTACCTGCCCGCCAGCTTCGGTTACGAATGGACAGGGCAATCGTTGCAGGAAATCCTCTCGGGCGCGCAGGCGCCGATGTTGTTCGGGCTGTCGATCTTCGTAGTGTTCCTGTGCCTGTGTGCGCTCTACGAGAGCTGGTCGATTCCCGTAGCGGTGATGCTGGTGATTCCGCTGGGCGTGCTGGGTTCGGTCGCGCTCACCAGCATCCGCGGACTCGAGAACGACGTGTATTTCAAGATCGGCCTGATCGCGATCATTGGCCTGTCGGTGAAGAACGCGATCCTGATCGTGCAATTCGCGGTGGACCTGCAAAAACAGGGTGCAGGGTTGATCGCGGCGACGCTGGAAGCATGTCGCATCCGTCTGCGACCGATCCTGATGACATCGATCGCCTTCATCCTTGGCGTGCTGCCGCTGGCGATCTCGACAGGCGCCGGTGCCAACAGTCGCCATGCGATCGGCACCGGCGTCGTGGGCGGCATGATCGGCGCCACCGTACTCGGCGTGATGCTGGTGCCGGTATTTTACGTGGTGGTGCGCAGGTTGCTAGGCGACAAGTCCGACGGCACCGAAACCGCCGCGAGCAATGACGGCGAGGAAATCCGCCCGTTCGATTGATGGGCGAGTTGGGCCGCGCCGGCATGTGG
>Ga0209178_1000090_pt1 | contig 22249 bp, 13 predicted proteins | sample GAAS200_FD_187521 | JGI IMG/M metagenome (GOLD analysis project Ga0209178, IMG submission 187521) | Agricultural soil microbial communities from Georgia to study Nitrogen management - GA AS200 (SPAdes) (version 2) | ecosystem: Environmental > Terrestrial > Soil > Agricultural land | place: USA... | reverse complement strand
TGCGCGTATTCGTGATCTACCGGCCGCTGACGTTGTTCATGTGGATCAGCGTTGCCCTCATCGCCGCCGGCGTCGCGCTGGGCGTTCGTTACCTGACGTTTTTCGCCGCCGGCAACGGCAGCGGCCACGTGCAATCCCTGATACTGGCTGCGCTGTGCATCATGCTGGGTGCGATGTCGTTCATGATCGGACTGGTCGCCGACCTCATTGCCACCAATCGCAAGCTGATGGAACAGATCGACTTGCGGTTGCAACGAGGCAGCCACGCAGAAAGGCATCCGAGCGTCGGCACCAGCATCCAGCCATGAGGGCGGCTTCACTCCGTCTCACATAGAGTACTTGTCGGTCACGGAGTACAAGAAGCGGCAGCGGGTCGGCTTGCTCCATTGGATGGCATTTGCACAAAATGGGCACTGACAAGCCCCACCGCAAGGTCACGTGCGTCAGCATTGACTCCGAACGATCTTGGACTCGCGGCATCCGGCAAGAGCAATTCCACGGTCAGCGGCTTGTGAGATCCGGGCGGCGAAAATCCCAAGGGTATCCGCATCGAAAAACGATCAATAGGGTACTTGACCACATACTTCGCGACACATGCGCCGTCCACCATTGCCGTCACGTGCTGGATCGGATGGGCGCTCGAGACAAATGCATTAGCGGTGATATCAAGCGCCAGTTCACCATGGGAATCTGGAAGACGCGCGGGATTGATCGCCAAGGTTGCCGAATCTCCCGAACTCCACACGCCCCACGCCTCGGATGCATTCCATCCGGAGCGAAGCCATGTCGTCCCCTCCTGACCCATGGCAAATGAGACTTCGGAATCCATGTCCAAACGGCTTTGGTCCATGCGATACATGTTCAGCAGTACATCCTGCCCGACAACGAGCCGGTGGGGAAAGGAATGGTTCCACGCGAACTGCATTACCTTGAAACGGGCACTATCTACAAACGTGAACTTGTCCGACGTGATGTACTGCGGCGTAATAAGAAACACATCGTCGTACAAGGAGTTGAGCTTCGCGATATAACCATGATTCGCGAGTGAGTCCGCTGTGACCGTCACGACGGTTCTGTGGAAGGTATACAAAAGCGGCGTTTTCACCGCACTCGGATCAACATCATCGGCTGCCTGCAGGAGGATGAGATCATGCGAATCAGTATGTTCCGTCAATTGGGCAAGCGCGCGGTAAACCCCGTCATTTTCGCTCTTTCCGATCTGCGCAGCTGAGAGCACGGAGCCATACAGGATGGAAGCTACGATCGCCACCCTGAGCCATTTGCGCATGGTGCCGCGACTCAATTCCGACCATGTGCACACGACCGTCAGCAAGACGTACGGCACGACTTCACTCAGCATGTAACGAGCGTAATAAGGACTGTAGGGGGTTACCCACTGCAGGAGCAGCGCAAAGACAAGAAATCCAGCTGCCCACCACCGCATGAATGTCAGGCGCGCATCACGCGTCCTTTTGAACATCAGAACGTAAAATGCAATGACGATCAGTGGACCAAGGAACACTATCAACGTCCACAAACTGCTGGCAGACGCAGCCAGCCAGCCCGTGCCGACGAAGTGCCAGCGTTCCGCAAGCGCGGGATCGTGGAGGTATTTGTTCGTCCAGCCAAGCTGGAAGATCTTGAACAGTCCCAGGCACAGGGACACATATGCAATCCACAGAGGCAGCCATCTCAGCGGAGCCGCTACCCAACGAGTGGCAATATCACGCGCGGCTCCGTATCGACCTGCGAACACCACTGCTGCCCACCCGGCGAATGCGCATGATGCAGCCAGACCGATTGCGAGTTTCCATCTTGTTCCGAACAACGGCTGGAATGAGCTCCGGTATATCCAATGCGAATACGAATGGGACCATATCAATCCATAGATCACCGAAAGCAGGTACGCCGCGACTATCCACATCGCCCATCGCGTCACGGCTCGCCGCCGGGCAACGTCTTGATCAAGCAGCGCGCTTGCACATGCCAGCCCGATGAAGAACGGCACGTACATGAAACCGCTGATGCGTGTCGTGAAGACACACATGAATGCCAACACCGACAGGGCCAGCAACTGCCACTTCCTTCCGGCAGGAGCGGACGACCAAAAATCTGCCAACGTGACAAAGCCTGCCAGCGCGAAGCAGAGTGTCGGCACTTCCGTGACAGGAAACTTTGAGAAAAATGCATGCAGTGGACTGACTGCAAGGAGCGCACCCGAAAGAAGCGCGGCGTGATACGACCTGGTGATCAGTAACGTGAGACGATAAAACAGAACGATCGAGAACAGCGAAAACAGCGTGAGCGCATAAATGCCCGCGCTCGAACCTACGATGCCTCCCAGCAAGGCCATCCAGATCGGGAAAAGGTCGTAAAACAGAAAGTCCAATTTGCTGTTGTTCGGGCCACGTGAATTGACCCCTGCCAAGTAGCCTCCGCTCGTCGTGTTATCCGACAGGTATCGCGCGAGGTATGGCGACCCTTGGAGCTTCTGCTTGACTTCGTCGTGGATCGCAATTCCGCCCGAATGTTCTATGGTGTGCGCGATATTGACGTAAAGACCTTCGTCCTGCCCCCCCATGACGTAGTGGTAGGCCGGCACTCGAAACAAAAGTGCCACCAGGACAAGCAGGACGATGTGCCGCCAGCGCGGCGCTTGGCTGGATCGCCCGAAAAAGCCATGCGTCTTGTATGCCCAGAAGCATGTGAGGATCAGCGAAGCCAGAAGCACCTGCGGCGCTTGAAAAACTCCGCACAGTGTTGTTACCAGCCCGATCAAACTGGCAACCACCATGAATACCATCAGAAGTTCAATAGCCCGATCGCACGACAATCGGGCCCGCGCATCCGCTGACTCGACTTGGGCCTTGGTCGCTCCCAGGGGCCCTGTGACTTGTGTCGCCATCGTTGGTCTCATCCGCTCAACTTGTATGGTCGGCAATGCAATGCTGGCCTACATTCTTTCTGGAAACAGAAGACTGGTTACGGATGCTTGGCCGTTGGAAACGATGCTTCCAGCCACCCGAGGCTTCGCGCGAACCGCTCCGCAATCTTGGTCCACGAATACTCGGTCTCCACCAGGGACCGGGCGCGATTTGCCATGCCCTGCAGGGCAGCATCGCTCATGCCGTAACCTGCTTGGATCGCCCCGCTGAGGCCATCTTTTCCCACTTGTACAAAATGAGTATCCGCAACGGCGTTGATACCGCGCGCGCCGAATTCCGTCGAAACGACTGGCGTGCCGGATGCAAAATAGTCAAGCATCTTGAGATTGCTTCCCGAACCGCCTTCCATGGGATTGAGACAGAACTCGACAGCACCGAGCAGCGCTACTTTTTCGGCATCGTCAACGCTCCCCATCAGCCGCACGTTCGAGGGAACGGTGCGATCGGCGAAAGCTTGGCAAACGCTCCCCACGATCATGAATGCCGCATCGGGCAAGTTGGCAGCGGACTCCAATACCCGCTCGACAGCTGTCAAATTGGGGCCATGCCAGCTCCCCATGAACATGGTCAGTTTCCTTCCTCCGAGTCCGAGGCGATCGCGAAGATTTCTGCGAGCCGCTAACGGAAGGAACGGCACTTCCTCGATTGCGACGCCATTTGGAACTTCGAGGGTACGTGCCGCAGTGGACCCGTACAGTTTGCCAAGCTCATTGATGTCATTTTGCGCACAGGCGAACACCAGCGCCGCATTGTTCCAGCAGTATGCCTCATCCATGCGAACCTTTTCGAGCAACGCCTTTCCGGCATCGGTATCGGGCAGGATGTCGCGCTTGAGCGTGAATTCGACGTTGTGTGCCTCGAACCACAAGGGTTTCCCCGGAGCAAGTTCCAGCAGTACTCTGCCCAGATACGGATGGGACGCTACGACAATATCCGCTCTTTCGCATGCAGCGGCCAACGCGCGCTCGAACTCAGGCGTGAGTTTGTACAATTCGGACATCACCACATCGGTGACTGGCACCCAGTCGATGGACTGGCTGTACTCCGCTTCGGCATCCTGGTGTTTTTGGCTGCGCGGAATCCGTATCTCCGTCAACCCCCTTGCAAGCTCGCGCCGAGATGCTGGCTCGTCTGGGTGACACGACGTTACCAGCTCGACATCAGCGTAATGCGCCAACTGCTTGTACAGATGAAACACCCGTGACTGCCCGCCACCACGTGGTGGATACACTGGAAAGGTCAATGCCACCATGATTCGAGGGCGTCTTCGGCGATTTGCGTTCGTAGCGGGAATGCGCTGTTTTCCCAGCAAGTCCTCGACAACTTTTTCCCAAGTGATTCCGCCGACACGCTTGCGCGCCATTCGGCCCATTTCCCGAGCTGCATCTCTATCGCGGCATAACGTGTCGATGGCCGCCGCCACGGCCTCCGGCGTCGGATCGACGCTGAAACCGGTTACCCCATTTTCGACGAATTCATTGGGTCCGCCGCTGTCCGTGAGGGTAAGAACTGGCTTGCCACTCATCATTGCCTCGATGGTAATCAAGCCGTAATCCTCATCATACGGAACGAACGGAACGGCGAGGGCGTTCTTGTACCACTCGACTACCTCCCGGTCATTCACGAATCCGAGGAATTTGATCCGCGCGTCGCCTGCGGCGAGCTTCTTGATTTGTTGTTCTTCCGGACCAGTCCCAGCTATACACAACGGAATTTCCGCCTTGGCGAGTCGCATGGCGTCAATCAGTAGCGCGATACGCTTCGGACCATCAAGGCGGCTCACGGTAAACAGATAGTCTTGCGAACCACACTCGAACCCGGAGAGTTTGGGCGGCGGATATGCAACTTCAACGTTCGCGGACGCCGGGAAGTAATCCGGTCGATGGCGCACATTTTCCGAGATTGCCACATAACGGGAAATGCGTGCTGGTGAGAGCGCAATGCCGTCCAGGAAGTGAATAACCTCACGAACGAATGGGCCTGGAAAGCTTAACACTTCTGGAGTCACACCACGCGACCCCAACGTCAGCAAATATTCGAGGAGATCTTCTACACCGCCATTTGATTCCGCAGAACGTCGGGCCGCTTCCATTAGCTCGCGAACCCGGACAAGTTCCGCGCCTTCCCATGCAAAGTGTTTCGGCAGACCTAAAAGTTCGTAGGTGTCGTAAAGGCCTCTGAGCTTGTGCAGCATGTAACACACATGATTCGGATGCCGCACCATCCATGTCGGGTACTTGGTGGAGATCACCATGTCGAAATGCGACAGATCCAACCGACTGAATTCGAGATATGTTCGCACCAGATCAGCGAAGTTGTGCTCGCGTGACGGGAGCTTGATCAACTCGCACTGATGCGATGTTTCGTCGTTGATGTATTTTTGCAGACCCCAGAACAGATTCTCTGCGCCGCCTATGGTGAACGGCACCGGCGAGGGGGCGACGATGGCGATTTTCATTTTGATCCAGTCAAGCCAATAAATGATCCACGACGTTGGCCCAGGAGATGTGGAGCGATTCGTAGTGGGCCTTCGCACTGCGGCCAAGATCGCAAGCGGCACGCGGATTGGCACATAACCAATCGATACGCGATGCAATTTCATCCGGATCGGGCTCACAAACAAAGCCCGTCTCGCGATCGCTCACGAACTCCAGTGGGCCGCCCGAGTCGGCGCAGGTTAATACGGGTTTGGATGCCAACATTGCTTCCAGCGTGACGAAGCCGTAATCCTCATCGTAGGGTCCGAAAAACACAGCCAAGGCGTTTGCATACCACGCAATCATTTCCTCCCGGCTGACGTGACCCAGGAACCTGACCTTCGACTCCACTCCCAATTCGATGGCCAGGCGCTCCAGGTTTTCTCGCTGCCCCCCTTCACCAGCGATGACTACTGCCACGGAACCGCGGACGTGGCGCATCGCGCGAATCAACAATTCCTGCCTCTTCAGTGACTCCAAGCGGCTGGGTGCGAAGATGTAGGGCAATTGCTCGGAACAGTAATAATGTTCCGGATGCGTGGGTGGCTGGTAAAGCGGAACGGAATGGATCGCGTTGAACTGCCTCAGCCGGTCCGACACGCGCCGTGAAATCGTGTAGACATGTTTGGCCTCCTGAAGTGACGCCGTATCCCGGCGATGGATGACCCGCTTGAGCCGGCCTGACTCGCGAAGTGTCGAATCGGCGCCGTACGGGGTGCCGTACAGCTCGTATACGGCCCGGTGTTGGTGCATCAGCCAGACCAACTTGTGATGATGCTTCAAATAAAAGCTCGGGAAATTGATGCAAATCGCGCGATCGATGACACCGCAATCGAAAGCGTCGGCGTCGCTCGCTTCCCACTCATCCATCGATCGCAGGATCTCTTTGGCGGGCCGGAACCTGAAAGGCCGGGAAATGCAATCGACCTTGACCCCGCGGTCTTTCAGCGACCTGGCCAAGCCATCTCTCATGATCGTGGCACCACCGTTGATGAACGGCACGTGCACAGCCGCGATCGCAACCCGCATCTTGTTCTCCCTGGATATCCCAGCTCGGCAATTCGTGCGGCCGACGGAAACACCAACCACGGACTGAGACGAGCCAGGCAATGTTACCCGACAGCGGCCTGGCCGCGTCCCTTGGCGGTATTCGGTCAGATCCCCGATGGCGCCGTTGCGAGTGGTTTGCGTGCAACCACTGCGTAATCAGGAGGCGCAGAGAACCAGGCGATGATCTGATTGATCTGCGCGGCGCCTGGTACTTCGTGGGAAACCGGCGCCAGATCGGGTGCGCCTCGGTATTCGGACAGGCGCTCGATGACGACATTTTCAAAACCCCGCGCCTGCACGGTCCATTGCAGCAATTGCGGAGGGATGGGATGCAAGTGAGTTGGATCCATGTAGAACATGCATGAGCCCACAAGGACGTTCTCCGGATTGGGCGTCTCCAGAATCAGCACGCCGCCAGGGCGAAGCACGCGCAATGCTTCGTCCAACAATTCGATGACCGCCGGGTGCGGTATATGTTCGACCATGTGCATGGAAGTGATGGCCGCGAACGAATCATTCGGCTGCGTACGCAAGTAATCCAACGCATCGGCTTCCACCACCTCATAACCGCGTTCGCGGGAAGCCTCGAGCATGCCACGGTTCGTATCCACGCCGCGACCGTGATACCCATGCTCGGCGAGTACTTCCAGCCACTCACCCCGACCACTACCCAAGTCGACAATCACGCCCTCTTCCCCACGCCCGATACCGGCGCCCGCAAGCGTAGTCAGATAATGAGCAGCGCGCTGCTTGATTTGCTCACGGTCACCGCGGAACGTATGTTCGAACGAGGCATATTGTGCCTCCAGCGAGGGCCGTTCCTCGCCTTCGCCGCCGCTGGGAGCCCGCGCCTTTCGCATGGAGACGTCGAGGAAGACGGTAAGCCGGTCCAGCATCGCGCGCACACTGCGCTGATCGCCGCGCGCCTGTTCGTGCAACCTCGCCAACGCTTCATCATGCATCGCCAAACGCCGCGCGGCCTCCGTATGGGCGCCTTCGCTTGTCCGCAATGCTTCGCCAAGCTCATCTTGCCTGACTTTGTGAGCAGTCTGCATTTCCTGGATAGCAGCAACGCTATCACTGGTCGCCGCAAGATCGTCATGCAATTTGTCGACGCGCGACGCAATCGATTGCGTTTGATCGAACTGGCGTTCGACCACATCCTCGACTTGGGCCAGCAAACGGCCCAATTCGTGGGCTTCTCGCGCTGCCGAAGCCTCCATCCCCTGCAACCGCCAAGCCAACCGCGGCAATCTGAAAATTGCCATGACCGTGCCAAGGACCCATCCAATGCCTCGGATATGCCGCCAGCGCTGCAAGGTGTACGGCAACAACAAGCCGTCCACGTGTACGTTGTGTTTGCGCCCCTCCTCGGAAAACCTGAGCAGCCCCAGAATTTCAACCTTGCTCAGCACACCGGACCGCAAGGCGTTCAAGTAATTCTGTCGACCCTTGGCATCCGACGGGCGGCGCAACAACGCACGATACGTAATGTCAATGAAATCGGCATCATCAAACCCCAAAAAATCACCCACTACGTATTCGCGTTTTTCTGGCAAGCGCGCCGCAGCCGGCTGCCATCGCGGCAAGCGGACCCGATTGACCAGAGCCGACACCTGCCCGGCACTTGAGGCCGTGAGGCTTTGCACATCGACGGCCTGATCACGCACAACTTCTGCACGCACACGCGCCATGATTTCCTCGGCGCTAGGCAACGCTTGACCGTTCGTAGTCGCAGGACCTGGTGATCGAACCCCGGTTGCAAGGCCCTGTCTCTGGGCGACTTCGGCGCGCACCCGAGCCACCATGGCTTCCAGGTTCAGTGAAGAAGATTCGGCTGAATCGGATCGGTTTGAAGGTTTTGCGCCCATGACATCGCTATTTTCTTGTGCTTGGTTCGAGCGAACCAGAACGTGAGGGGCTGCGCGCCCACGACAACACGGACGCTCAACAAGCCACTCTCGTGAACTTTTATTATAGGCTCCGAAGATGATGTCAGGCGGGCCTGCTTCGACCATTCAGCCGAAGGGTATGCTGATTCGACCAGCCCACTCCTGCTAAATTGATGGATTGACTTTCAATGGGGGCCCAATGCTCACACCCGTGATCCTCAGCGGCGGCAGCGGAACGCGCTTGTGGCCGCTTTCGCGCAAGAACCTGCCCAAGCAGTTCCTGGCCCTGAGCGGTGACGCCACGCTGTTCCAGCAGACCGTCGAGCGTACCCGCGCGCTGGCCGGCGTCGGGGCGCCGATCGTGGTATGCAGCGAGGAGCACCGCTTCCTGGTCGCCGAGCAATTGCGCGCGCTGAACGTCGAGGGCGCTTCGATCCTCCTGGAACCGATGCCACGCAATACCGCGCCCGCGATTGCGCTGGCCGCGTGCCAGGCGCTGGCGAATGACGCCGAAGCAACGCTGCTGGTGCTGCCTGCCGATCACCTGATCGGCGACACTTCCAGCTTCGCCGAAGCCGTGGGCAAGGCGCTGCCGCTTGCAGAACAGGGATGGCTGGTGACGTTCGGCATTCGCCCCGAAGCACCCGAGACGGGTTTCGGCTACATCAAGCGCGCCGAAGCGGCCGGTGCGGCCGGCTTCCGCGTCGAGCGCTTCGTGGAAAAACCCGATGCCGCGACGGCACAGAAATACGTCGAGGCCGGCGACTACGAGTGGAACTCGGGGATGTTCCTGTTCAAGGCGTCGCGCTATCTCGACGAGCTGCAACAGCACGCGCCCACGATTTACGCGGCCGGCAAGGCGGCGTTCGAAAAAGCAAAAGCCGATCTTGATTTCGTGCGCGTCGACAAGGAAGCGTTCGCGGCTTCGCCGGATACGTCCATCGACTACGCGGTGATGGAAAAGACCACCCGCGCGGCCGTGGTGCCGGTCAGTTGCGCGTGGAGCGACATCGGCTCGTGGGATGCGCTGTGGGCGGCGTCGCAACGTGACGGCGACGGCAACCGGCTGGAAGGCGACGTGATCGCCATCGATAGCCGCAACTGCTTCGTGCGCGGCACCGACCGGCGCCTGGTGGCGGCGCTGGGCCTCGATGATATCGTGATCGTGGATACGCCGGATGCGGTGCTTGTCGCGCCGCGCACGCGCGTGCAGGATGTCAAGCGGCTGGTGGAACGGATCAAGTCCGACGGACGCCAGGAACACATGTTCCACCGCAAGGTATACCGCCCATGGGGCAGCTACGACTCCATCGACATGGGCGACCGCTTCCAGGTCAAGCGCATCACGGTGAAACCGGGTGCCGCGCTCAGCCTGCAGAAGCATCATCACCGCGCCGAACACTGGGTGATCGTCTCGGGCACGGCCGAAGTCACGCGCAACGACGAAGTGTTCCTGGTGGCGGAGAACGAAAGCACCTTCCTGCCGCTGGGCGCGGTGCATCGCTTGCGCAATCCCGGCAAGGTGCCGCTGGAATTGATTGAGGTGCAGTCGGGCAGCTACCTGGGCGAGGACGACATCGTGCGGTTGGAGGATGTTTACGGCAGAGCATGATGAGGCCGCTGGATCGACAAGTCCAACCCCATTGGAGTGCGTGTTCCTGGCGAAGTCATGAGGCCTTGCCGCCACACGCCGACGCAACTTCAGATCTGATCCAGCCGAGGCCAGCCAATGAGCATTCCGAACCGCACCAGGATCACTGATCCGCTTCCTCGCAAGCTCAATCTCGGCTGTGGATTTGATTACCGGGAGGGCTGGCTCAACGTCGATCTGCAATCAATGCATGATCCAGACCTCATCGCGGATGTCACTGCGCTTCCGATGCTGGATGGCGGCGCGTTCGAAGAAATACTGGCTCAAGACGTTCTCGAACATTTCGAGCGTGCAAAAACCGGCGTGGCGCTTGCTGAATGGTCGCGACTTTTGAGACCCAATGGCGTATTGCAACTTCGCGTGCCGAGCCTCTTCGGGATGTTTGAACTACTTGCACGACCCGACCGTCGGGATCCCGAACAGGCCGAGGAGGTCATCCATCTCATGTATGGGACTCAAGCCTACACGGGCGACTACCATCTCGCGGGTTTTACGGCCGCGACGCTTGCCAGACACCTTACCAATGCCGGACTGCTCGTCTGCGAAGCGCAGATAAAAGACGAATGGCTCTTCGACGTAAAGGCGCGCAAGGCCACCCAGTTGCCGAACGATCACGAATTTCTGCATTACGCATACTTCACGATTCTGCACAGACCTGCCGATCCAGTTGGACTAGAGGGCTATCTGATGGCCATGTCCAGCGGAGAAATGGATCGTGAAAGGGTCGTCGAGAGCCTGGTTCAAAGTGAAGAAGCCAGATTGCTCGAAAACTATCCTGCTTATCTGGTGTCCCATTTGCAGCAGTTTCGATAGATACCGCACGACACACGTCCATGCGGCGTCACGAGACAGCAGCAAGTCGTGACACCACCGGTGCGGGAAGACTTCCAAAACGCCGAGGTCCTTACCACCTCGACGAATCGCAGAACATCCAGGCCAATGTTTCGTACAGGCGAATTGCCGGCACGAAACGTGCGAGTGCCTGCAGCCGGGCATTCGATCCGAACAGCCGCTTCACTTCATTGCCGCGCACGAATGCCGGGTTGACGCGCACCTCGATCGCGTAGCCTGCGATCTCCGCCATCATGTCCAGCACGTCGCCGAGTGAATGCGCGACGCCCGAGCAGATGTTGATCGTTTCGCCGGCGGGGGCTTTCGCGACGATCGCGGCGTAAGCGCGCGCAACGTCGCGCACGTCGGAAAAATCCCGTGCCACATCGGTATTGCCGAGTTCGATGACACGCTCGCCGCGCCGGAAATGCGCGACGATTTTCGGGATGAGGAATTGCTCGCCCTGGCCCACGCCGGTGTAATTGAACGGCCGCACCAGGGTGATCGGCAAACGGTCCATCCACAGTCGCGCCATGTATTCCATTGCGAGCTTGGACACGGCGTAATCATTGGCGGGCGCGGGCGGAGTGTCTTCCGTGATCGGCTCGACTTCGGCGTTGCCGTAGATGTTGGCGCTGCTCGCCAGCACGACACTGCCTGGTTTGTGATCGCAAGCCGCCAGCGCCTCCAGGAGATTGCGCGTGCCGACGACATTGGTGCGGTAGATTTCGTCCGCGTCGCCGTGCGCCACGAACGAGATCGCGGCGAGATGCACCACCGCGTCCGCGCGTGCCTCGGCTACGGCGCGCTGCACGGCCTCGCGATCGAGCAGGTTCGCGCGCAACACGCCTTCACGCGGCGGATCGCCGTCGTGGGCCAATCCAACCACTTCGTAACCGGCGCTCTCGAGTTCGGCCGTAACGTAGCGCCCGGTGAAGCCGTGGCAACCGGTCAGCAGCGCGCGCGGCTTGTCAGAACGAGACGCCACGTTGCACCCGTTTCAGATCGGCCTCCACCATCATCCGGCACAGATCCTCCAGCGAAGTCCTGGCTTGCCAACCCAGCACCTCGCGCGCATGCGCGGCATCGCCGATCAGCATGTCCACCTCGGCAGGGCGATAGAACTTCGGATTGATCTTCACCGCGACCTTGCCGGTGTCGGTGCGGACGCCGGTTTCGTTTTGTTCGCTGCCTTTCCACTCGATGCCGATGCCGGCGGCCTTGAAGGCCAGCGTCGCGAAATCACGCACGGTCTCGGTGCGTCCCGTCGCCAGCACGAAGGTGTCGGGTTGCTTCGCCTGCAACATCCGCCACATGCCTTCGACGTATTCGGCCGCGTAGCCCCAGTCGCGCTTGGCGTCGAGGTTGCCGAGTTCCAGGCATTCCTGTTGCCCGAGCTTGATGCGCGCCACCGCGTCGGTGATCTTGCGCGTGACGAACTCGCGCCCGCGCAGCGGCGATTCGTGGTTGAACAGGATGCCGCTGGCGCCGAAGATGCCGAAGGACTCGCGGTAATTCACCGTGCTCCAGTGCGCGAACAGCTTGGCCACGCCATACGGACTGCGCGGCCAGAACATCGTGTGCTCGTTCTGCGGCACCGCCTGCACCTTGCCGAACATCTCCGACGTGGAAGCCTGGTAAAAGCGCGTGTCGGGCTTCACCGTGCGGATGGCGTCGAGCAGGTGCAGAGCACCCAGCCCGGTGATCTCGGCGGTCGTGATCGGCTGTTCGAACGACACCCCGACGAAACTTTGCGCGGCGAGGTTGTACACCTCGTCCGGCCGCGCCTTTTCGATCAGGCGCAGGCTGCAGCCGGGGTCGGTCAGGTCGTATTCGACCAGTTCCAGGTTCGGATGCGTCGCGACACCTAGTTCCTGCATGCGCCAGAAATTGACGGAACTGGTGCGGCGATACGCGCCGTAGACCTTGTAGCCCTTGTCCAGCAGGAGCTGTACGAGATAAGCACCATCCTGCCCGGACACGCCGGTGATCAATGCGGTTTTCATGGCTGTTCGGCTCCTTGTGTGGGGCGGATGCGCGCAGGCTCGGCGGAATCCAGCATCAGATGCACGAGTTGCGCGGCAGACTCCGACCATGTGACGGCCGGCATGCCGGCCACTGCAGGCGTGTCACCACGCTGCTGCGCAGCCAGCCATTCTCGCACGGCCGATGCCAGCGATGCCGCATCGAGCCCGCTGAAATAGGTCGCATGCGTGCCGGCCACCTCGCGAAAAATCGGCATGTCGCGTGCAAGGACCGGCAAGCCGTGCCGCGCGGCTTCGACCAGCGGCAGCCCGAAGCCTTCGCCTTGCGAAGACGCCAGCAGCACGGTGCACGTCGCGTACAGCTTTTCCACCAGCGCATCACTGGCCTGCATGAACCAGAACAGGCGCTTGCCGAGTTCGTCGTGATGCCGGATGCGACGCTGCAGCACATCGGTCATCCAGCCGGGCAGCCCGACGACCACCAATGCGACGTTCTCGCCCTGGGCCCACAATTGTTCGAACGCTTCCAATGCCTGCGCGTGTCCCTTGCGCGGTTCGAGTGTGCCGACCATGAGAAACGACGGCAGTTCGTACAGCCTTTCCAGCATGGTTGCTTCGCCCGACCCGATGGCCGCGCCGGCGCCATTGTTCGTTGCGATATCGCCGCCCAGGCGGAAGTGGCCAAGGAGGGGCATCCGCTGACGCGAAATCGGCAGCGCGTCCAGTTGGCGGCGCAGCTCGGCTTCCGTCGTGCGCGAGATGCAGGCAACGCCATCGGCAACGCGGGCGATGGTTTCCAGCCAGGCCTTGAAGGCCACGTGCACCTCGGGCGGAAACCATTCCGGGTTGGTCAACGGCAGCACGTCGTTGCACACGAACCAGAGGCGGACGCCACGCTCGCGCATCGCAGCAAGCTGGCCCGCGTTCGCAATCACCGCGTACATCGAGTGATCGAGGCCGAGGAACACGTCGCCCGCGCGCGCGTCCACCGGGGAATCGTCGCCTTCCGCGATTTCCGCGACGCCGAGTTCGCGCGCGAAGGCGCGGGCGTGCCGATACGGCTCGCCCGGCATCGCACGCACCGCTTCGACCTGGAAACCATCGGGAGGATTGGCCAGCAGCGCGCGCAACGTTTCACGTACCAGCCGCTGGATGCCCGTCTGTCCGGCCTTGTGTGCGAGCTCGCTGACGTCGACGTACAACCGTGGCCGCGCATCCCGGACTTCATCCGGTGCCGAATCCGGCTCGGCTGCCCTCATGGCCCGTTCCGAACGCGAGGGCGCCCGGTACGTCAGCTTCAACTCGCGTCGCAAGTCATCGATGCGCGCCTGCATCGCGGTGATCTTTTGCAGGCGGTCGCCTGCAACGTCGCGCAACAGGTAGATTTCGTCCAGCAGGTCGCGGCGCGATTTGTCCGAATCACGCACGGCGACATCCTGGCGAAGCACGCGCCTGCGCAGGAACCTGCCCAGCCGTATCGAAAAGCGGCGTGACATCACGACACCCGTACCTCGATCACTGGGGGAACCCAAGCGCTGCCCACGAAAAGGTCACGATCCTGGTTGGCCACGGTGAATACCAGGGCCAGGTCGCGCCATTCGTAATTGTTGACGAGATGGGTATCGGTGCTGCACAAGGCCGTGGATACCGAATAGCTGCCCGGGCCGAAGTTCATGGGAAAAGCCACGCGGTATTCCACCACCGCACCCTTTCGCACACCTTCCAGCGGCTGACCAGTGTGGTGCGTGTTGGTTCCGAATACGGGCTGACCGAGCCGGTCCTTGACCATGTAGCCGAACACCAGCCGCGGGATGTCGCCATGCACCGCGATGCGCGCGCGCAACTCGACCGGCTCGCCTACATTGACGAATTCGACCGGCGCACCTTCCGCGTTGAACAATCCGATCGATTCGACCACGGCCTCGCGGGTTCCCGAAATGGTTTGCGCGGCACCAGTGCCGAGCTTGCGCACTTCGACGGTCGCGTTCTCCCGCTCGGCGATCAACGCGTTGTAATAATCCATAACCTGGTTCGGTTCGCCATCCAGCAGCAACCGACCTTGGTCGAGCAGGATGGCGCGATCGCACAGTGACTGGATGGCGCCGGGATCGTGCGAGACGAACAGCAGCGTGGTGCCCTCTTCGCGAAACCGCCGTATGCGCGCCATGCTCTTGTGCGCGAAATACGCATCGCCCACCGACAGGGCCTCGTCGATGATGAGGATTTCCGGACGCACCGCCGTCACCACGCTGAATGCGACGCGCATCTGCATGCCGCTGGAATAGGTGCGCAGCGGCTGGTCGAAATACTCGCCGATTTCGGCGAAGGCCTCGACTTCGGGAATGATCGCGTCGATCTGGTCGGGGCTCATCCCCATCAGGCCCGCGGTGTAGCGGGCGTTTTCGCGGCCAGTCAAATCCGCATTGAAGCCCATGCCGAGTTCGAGGATCGCGGCAATGCGCCCATCGACCGCGATCGAACCTTCGGTGGGACGCAGCGTGCCGGTCACTAGTTTCAGGAGCGTGCTCTTGCCGGCGCCGTTCTGGCCCACGATGCCCACGCTCTCGCCGGCAAACACCTGGAACCCAATGTTGCGCAACACCCAGGCTTCGCTGGTGGCGTGCGGAGCGACGCCGAACCATGTCGCGATCCGCCGCCATTCCGCCCGATACTCGCGGAAGGCCTTGCCGAGTCCTTCCACCTTCAGCACGGGGCCGCTCACAGCACGTCCACCATGTCGGGCGACGCGCGCCGGAACAGCAACATGCCGGCCGTCAGCAACAGCAGCGACACCACCACGATCGCGCCCAGCGTCTTCAGATGCGGCAGGTGTCCCCACAGCAGCACCTGCTGGTACGAAGAGCAGATCGCGTACATCGGGTTGAGCCTCAACACCAGCGCGAAGTGCCCGGGCAGGATGCCGATGGCGTACACGATCGGCGTCAGCCAGAACCACAATTGCATGACCACGTTCATGACCTGTGCGATATCGCGCACGAACACGTTCAGCACGCCCAGGATCAGGCCCAGCGCCAACCCGAACAGCAGCGTGATCGCCATCAGCACCGGCAGCCACAACCACATCCAGCCCGGGTAATTGCCGACGAGGATGAAAATGAAGAGGGTTGCCGCCAGCAGGAACAGGTTGTTGAGCAGGCACGATCCCGAAACGATCAGCGGCAGGCAGATGCGCGGGAACACCATCTTCTTCAGCAGGCTGGCGTTGTCGACGAAGATCGTGAGGCAGCGCGTGATCAATTCGGCAAACAGCGTCCAGCCCAGCAGGCCGCCCAGCAGGTAAACCACGTAGGCGTATTTGTTGTTTGTGTCGGGCAGCTTGCTGCCCAGGATCCGCCCCAGCACCAGCGCGTAGATCGCACCCTGCGCCAACGGTTGCAGGATCGCCCACGTCGCACCCAGCTTGCTCCGCGCAAACCGGGTGCGGAGGTCATTGCGGATGGAAGTGAGGATGAAATGGCGATAGTGCCAGATCGCCAGCAACATGATCTTCATCGCAGGGAAAACCGCATCCGGAGAGGACAGGCCGCAGGACGGAGCCGCCATTCTCGCGGCGCTGGCTGAATGCGTCCAGCATGTGGCGGATCAGGGCGAGTGTCCCGCCGACACCACGCGCGCGCCCAACACCCGCAACTGGAGCGGCCGCGGATCTTCCGCCTTGGGATAAGGCGGCGGCGGTGCGCCGGGGCGTGCAAAGCGAAGCTCCACGCGCGCATCGCACGTTCCGCCGGTATCCAGGGGCGCCTCGGCTTCCACCACATTGTGGTCGTCCGAATCGCCATTGGTGCTGGAAGAAAACTGGCCGCCTGCATTGAAACGCCAAGTCGTCGCCCGTTTGCCATTCACCCACACACCAATGTCGAGATCCGGACGCGAAGGCGGCAAATACGGGTCCACACGCATTTTCAATACCGCGCCCGAGCCGCACAGCTTGTCCGGCACGCGGAATTCCATGATCGCGGCGGGACCGATGGCCCAGCTGCCCCACCCCGCAGGCGGCAACCAGCCATAGCCCGCGCCATAGGTCATTGCGTCGGGCGTAGTGAAATCGACGCCGGAATCCGTCAATTCTGATGGCGGCGCCGTAGCCGCCTCGAAAGCGTGGCTCAGGTCCAGCCGGGTGCCACCAGGCGCGCGATCGGCCTTCGCGATCAAGTCGCCGCAATGCGCGGAGGTGATCGCCAGGCCTGTCAAGCTCGGCACGTCGGCGATATGCGCGCGCGCACCATGGCGTCCCAGCCAATCCACCGAAAACGGATCTCGCGGGCGCTTGGCGTCGGAGGAGGCTGAAATGGTCAGGACGCTGGCGTCACCACGCGATGCCAGTGCCGTGGACTGCTGGCCGGGTTCGACGATGACCAGCTTGGCGTTGGCGTTGTCGATGAAGAAATCCAGCGACTGGCCGCCGTACACGCCCACGGCGGGCCGCCCCAGCAGCGACATTCCCAATTCGCGGCCGCCCACGTCGAAACCACCTTCCGGCGTGCGGCGAACCAGTGTGTTTTTCCTGCACAGTTCGAATTCGTTCTCGCGCGACCAGAGGGCCTTGCGCAACACGGCGTCGGTCACCGCATCATCCATCAACGCGCTGCCGGCCGCACCCGGCGCGCTGCGGTCAGCCCCTGCAATGAACGTGGCATTGGTGCGCACCCCGAGCAAAGCCAGCAGCGTCGGCGCGATATCCATGTGGTACATCTTCGCGGGCCGTTCGCCGCGACCCGCATTCAGCACCAGCAGTGCGGGCTGGCGGTGGTAGTTGGGGGGAAACAGCGGATCGGCGACGTTGCGCATCATCAGGTGGTCGCTCATGATCACCACGACGGTATTTTTCCAATCCGGTTCCCGCGACAAGGCATCCACGAACCGGCCGACCAGAAAGTCGGTGCAATGCACGGCCTGCAGCATGCTGTTGGAATTGCCGGCGTATTCGGGACAGTCCGGTGATGGCCTTCCATTCGGTGGATGCGTATCCAGCGTCAGCAGGGTGAGGTTGAAAGGCTTGTGGGCGGCTTCCAGCGCGCGATAACGCGCCAGCGCCAGCGGGAACAACGTGCTGTCGTACAAACCCCAGCCTGCTTGGGGCAGCCTGCCGTCGTTGGCGGCTTCGATCTGCTGCAAACCCAGCGCCTCGTCGTACCCGTGCAACTGGAAGAACAGCCCCTTGTTGGAAAAATGGATCGGCGCGCCGCCCATGTAGATCTGGGTGTAGCCGGCCTTGTGCAGGACGTCGCCGAGGCAGGTGATCTTCGGGTGGAAGGTCTGCACGTCGGTGATATTGCCCGCCAAGTCATCGAGTCCCGCGAAGGCGCTGCTGAACAGCGGTGCGCCACATTGCGAGGCGAATATGCCGGCCATCGTGTAGGTGGCACCGCTGAAGGTCTCGAAGCCCGGGAAATCGAGGCCCTGCGTGCGCAGGCGATCGAGATTCGGGGTCAGGCCGGGGTACAGCTTCGAATCCCAGAACTGGCGTTCCAGCGATTCCATGTAGATGAATACGAGGTTCTTGCCGGGCGCCGCGATCACGTGCTTGGGCGGCACCGGGTGCAGATCGAGCTGGTCCGCGACGGCGCGTCCCTGCGGCGTGTCGGCGAAATGCGCCGACTGGCGGACCCGCGTGACGTATCCGATCAGCCGTCGCGGCGCCGAATCGACGCCGAGCACCGCCAGGATCACGACAACCAGGGCCACGATCACGGCACCGTTGCGCAGCGTCGCTCCACTGCGCCGACCGTTCCGCCACAGCCACGCCAGCAGCCCCACGCACACGACCAGCATCACTCCGAACACCGCGATGCCGCCTCCGATCATCACCGGGAAGGCATCCAGGCCCGCGCGCAGGTTGACCGGATTCAAATGCGCGAAAAAGCGCGCGTTGAAAGTGTCGGCCTGCAGGTAGTACGACACGGCCTCGCCCAGCATCAGGAACAACCACGCGAGATAAACGACCAGCGCGACCGGGATCGACAGGAAGCCCAGCAGCCGCCAGCGCACTGCCAGCACCAGCAGCCCGCACCATGCGAACGCGAACACCAGATCCTGGCCGAAGCTGCCATGCAGATAGGACGGGAATGTCACCGCCATCCAGGCGTGGACGGCGAGCGCCGGCAGCGCCAGCAGCAGGATGGCCACGCCGATCAAAGCCGACGTTTGCTTCAGGGCTCGATCAGCCATTGGTGTGTCGCCCTCCCCAACGAGTCCAGTCGTCGCAAATAGTCATGCATGTCCCGGCATGCGATGACCCGCTTCAGAGATGGAAATCCGCCCCAGTCCCGGCGTAGCGCGGGACGAGTCATCGCTGCGCCATTGCCGGTGAACCGCCATGCACCTCCATGCGGATGAAATCGAGCTGCAACGGCCTCGGATCTTCGCCGACCGGATAGGGAGGCGACGTTGCACCCGGACGCGTGAAATCGAAGCGCAGGTCGACCCGGCACGCAGGGCCGATCGCACCGGCCGGCAATTCAAGCATGCGTGGCTGCGCGTCGCCAGACGTCAACTGCCACGTAGCCATGTGATGTCCGTTCGCCGACACGTCGACATCCAGGCGCGGACGCGACGTCGCCAGGAAGGGCCGCGCGGTGATCTCGAGGCGCGCGGCGCGGCACGCATCCGCAGGAAGCGTGAATCCGAGCGTCGCAAAGTCGCCCAGAGCCCAGCTTCCCCACGATGCACTGGGCAGCCAACCGACTCCACGCTGCCAGGTGCGTATATTCGGCTGGGTGAAGTCGACTGTCTGCGGCAGGGCCGGATACAAGGGCGCCGTCCTGACCTGGAATCGTGCCTGCAAATCCTCTTTCGCGCCAGCAGGAGCACGATCGACCGCGGCAATCAGGCTGGCGCAGTCGGGTGTTTTCAATTCCAATCCGGACAGGCGCGGCACATCGGCCAATCTGGCAAGCGCACCATTTCGGCCGCGCCAAGCCACCGAAAATCTGTGCATCGGATCGCGATCGGCGAGTGGCTGCAAGATCAGCGCGGCGGCATCGCGTCCGTTGAGCTTCGCCGCCAGTTCAGCCGGCGTCCCCACGACCGTCACCAATGCCGTTTTTCCGACCACCACGCCAAGGCTCTGGCCGGTGGACAATCCCACCAGGGGCGCCCCGTGCTGGGTGAGGGGAATTCGCCGGCCAGCCAAAACCAGACCTTCGGCATTGGACTGGAGCAGCATTCCGCCCTGGCACACCTGCAACGGCTTGGCGTTGTTCCAAAGGACATGGCGAACCGCCGCCACGTCCGCCGGATCATTGAGCAGGGGACTGCCTGATGAATCGGGCGCACTGCGATCGGCGCCAGCCACGAACGTCGCATTGGTGGCAACACCCATCAAATGCAACACCGTGGGTGCAATGTCCATGTGATAGAAGCGTTGCTTGCGCTTTCCCCGGCCCGCGTTCAACACGAACAACAGTGGTCTTCTCCGATACCAGCCGGGATACAAGGGCCACGCATCGTTGCGCATCGACAGGTGGTCGCTCATGACCACCACGACGGTGTCCTTCCATGCGGGACTTTGGCTGATCGTGTCGAGAAACCGGCCCACCAAAAAGTCCGTGCAGTGGACGGCCTGCAATTGGTCGTTGTCGTTGTTCGCATACTTCGGACAGCCGGGCGACGGGCGTCCATGCGGCGGGTGGTTGTCGATGGTCAATACGTCGAGGTTGAACGGCTTTCTCGACGCTGCAAGCCGTCGGAATTCGTTCGTGGCCAGCCGAAACAAGTCGCTGTCGTACAAGCCCCAACCGGGCGCCGGCATGGGGCTGCCGTTTTCATGTTCCAGTTCGTCGAGGCCGAGCACCTGATTGAAGCCATGCATCCTGAAAAAATTGCCCTGGTTGGCGAACGACAACGGCGAGCCGTTCATGAAGACTTGCTGATAACCCGCCTTGTGCAGCACGTCTCCCAGGCAGGCCAGTTCGGGATGGAAGGTGGAGTCGTTGGGGTCGTCGCCGCTGGAATCGAAGATGCTGCTTGGCGATGTGTAATACCCGGAACCACATTGCGACGCGAAGATGCCGGCCATCGTGAAGGTTGCGCCGCTGAAGGTCAGGAACCCGGAAAAGTCCAGGCCTTGTGCACGCCAACGATCCAGGCTCGGCGTCAAGCCGGGGAAGATGCGCTTGTCGGTGTAGATGCGCTCCAGCGATTCCATGTAGATGATCACCAGATTCTTGCCGGCCCTCGCGCGCAGGTCATCACGGGCTACGGGGTGCTGCACAAGCCGCGTGGTGACCTGGCGCCCGCGCGCGCTGGCCGCCAGCGATGCGTCACTGCGAAACGCGTCCGCCAACCTCCAGAATGCTGACGGCAACAAGACGATGATCGCCACCAACAAGCCGGTACCTGCAATGCCGAGGACCCTGACACGTCGCGCCGGCAACGGACGCGCCGCACGAGCCTCGCGGCTCAAAAGCCAGCCCGCCACTGCCAGTATTGCCAGCAGTCCGAAGGCGACGATGCCGAGCAAGAGTGGAAATGCGCCTATTGCGGAAGGCAGGTTGGCGAGGCGCAGGTTGGCGAAAAATCGTGTGTTGAAACTACTGGCCTGAAAGTAGAACGAAACCGCTTCCGCAATTTCGACAATGGCTGTCGTCGAGTAAACGGCAAATGCCAGCGGCCATGACACGGCACCAACCGCGCGCCATCGCACCACGAACACGGCCAGTGCGCTCACAGCCAGCACGGCGAGCGCATCGCAGGCGAATTGCGAACCCGCGTAGCTGCCGATGACCAGCAGCACCCACAGTTTTACCGCAACCAGTGGAATTGCGAGCAGCAGGCAAGCGCTGCATGCACGGGCCATCCGGAACAGGGTGCTCATCGCGTGCTTTGGCCCCCCGGCCACAAAAGGACGATGTCTGTCACCGGATCGTCACGATGTGGTGCGGATCACACGTCACGGGCTTGCCATTTATGCGGTACCGCAGGACGGTGTCGTACTTGCCGGGCGCAACAGCCGACAAGTCGGCGTGTACCGACCAACCCGATGCCGCGAATGCCGGAATCTTCTGCGCCTGCGCCACGTCCGGACGCGCCTCGCCCGTTGCGATTTCCATGGTGAAATCCCCACCGCCCTGCACACCCAGCAGCACGAGCCGCACGCGCTTCGGCACTGTACCCGTCGCCGAATCTGCCGCCCAGCCGGCAATCTCCGCGGTGGATGCCCGTGCCAGCGAAGCCCCGTTGATCGGCTTGCCATCGACGGAATCGACATTGCAATCGTCCACGACGCGCGCGCCGTTTTCGGGTGGCGCCGAAGACTCCGGCGCGAATGCGCCGGATGCGGGCGCATAAACCGCTGCGGTGGCCGAGCTCGCGTTGGCTGGCGTCGATGCCGGCGCAGGCATGGACGGCTGCGACTGTGATGGATGATCCGCATTGCCGCAACCCGACAACAACAGTC
>Ga0209178_1000088_pt1 | contig 22781 bp, 16 predicted proteins | sample GAAS200_FD_187521 | JGI IMG/M metagenome (GOLD analysis project Ga0209178, IMG submission 187521) | Agricultural soil microbial communities from Georgia to study Nitrogen management - GA AS200 (SPAdes) (version 2) | ecosystem: Environmental > Terrestrial > Soil > Agricultural land | place: USA... | reverse complement strand
CCGCTCCTCCGACCCCCACCGCGGCAATCAGGCCCGGTGCCGTCAGCGCCCCGGCCACCAGCACGCCCGCGAGCCCGAGCAGGGACCCCACCGAGAGGTCGATCCCCGCCGTGATGATCACGAACGTCATCCCCAGGGTGAGGATTCCGTTGATCGAAACGTGGAGCATGATGGTCGAAGCGTTGGCCAGCGAGAAAAATCCCGGGGCGGCGATCGCGGCGGCGATGGACATCGCAACCAGGGCGGCCCCGACGCCGTACCGCGTGATCCAGGAGCGGCTCGGGGCGTTCATGCCGAGCGAAACGCCAGGGCCATGACCGCCTCGGGGGTCAGGGCATTCGCGATCTCCCCCTGCACGCGTCCCTCCCGCATCACGACCGCGCGGTCGGCGAGGGCAATGAGCTCGGGGAGCTCGGAGGAGATGACGATGACGGCCTTGCCGAGATCGGCGAGCGCGCGGATCTGCCGGTGAATCTCGGTCTTGGCGCCGATGTCGACGCCGCGGGTCGGTTCATCGAAGATCAGGACGTCGGCCTCCGTGAGCAGCCATTTCGCCAGAACGACTTTCTGCTGGTTTCCGCCCGACAGCGTGCCCGCCTGCCGCTCGATGTCCGGCGGCCTCACATCCGCCCGGTTCGCCGCCCCCTGCGCCAGCGCCCGCTCGGCTTCGCCCTGGAGCAGACCGTTCCGGGATACCCGGTCCAGCACCGGCAGCGTGACGTTCTCCCGGATGCGCATGCCCAGGACCAGTCCCTGACGCTTCCGGTCTTCGGGAAAATAGACGACGCCGGCCCGGATGGCGTCCGCGGGAGACCGGGGGTTGAAGAGAGCCCCGCGGAGGCTGACTGAGCCCTGTTCGGGACGGTCGATGCCGGCCAGGACACGCGCCACCTCGGATCGTCCAGCACCGACCAGCCCACCGAGTCCCAGAATCTCGCCGCGCCGCACGTCGAAGGAGACGTTCTGGATCGAGCGTCCACGGGACAGACCGCGAACCGAAAGGATCGCCTCGGACTCCGGCTTCCGCCCGGGGGGACACCGCTCGAAGACCACGTCGCGACCCACCATGGTGCGGATCAGGGTCCGCTCGTCGATCTGCTCCGCCGGGCCCGTCCACACGCGGTGCCCGTCGCGCAGGACGGTGATCGAGTCCGCCAGTCGCCTGATCTCGTCGAGCCGGTGAGACACGAACACGACCGCGATGCCCTTGGCCCGGAGCCATTCGATCTGCGCCACCAGATGGGCGACCTCGTGCGCGGTGAGGGTGGCGGTGGGCTCGTCGAGCGCTACCAGCCGGGCGTCCCGGACCAGGGCTCGCGCCAGCTCGACCAGCTGGCGCTGGGCGACCGAGAGCTCGCCCACCGGCTGGTCTGGGTCGATGACGAGCCCCAGATCCGCGAGGGCGGAGGCCGCGCCTGCGCGCATGGCCCCCCGGTCGAGGAACCCGCCTCGCCGGGGCTCCATGCCCAGGTAGATGTTCGCGGCGGCGGAAAGGTTCGGCGCGAGGGTCAGTTCCTGGTAGATGACGGTGACGCCTCGAAGCAACGCTTCCCGGGGACTCGGCACGCTCACGGGTTGTCCGTTCCACGCCATCACCCCGGCATCGGCCCGCTCGGCCCCCGCAACGATCTTGAGCAGGGTGGACTTGCCGGCCCCATTCTCGCCCACCAGGGCGTGCACGGAACCTGCATCGATGTCCAGATCCACCCCGGCGAGTGCAGTGACGCCCGGGTAGCGCTTGGTGATGCCGCGGAGTGTGAGGAGGGTCACTGCGGCTCAATGTAGGATTCTGGAGGCATTCCTCAAGGAGCATTCCATGATACGGTCGACCTGGCGGCTCGCGCTTCTCGTGGCGGGCAGTCTGCTGGCAGCGGGGCCCGCGGCGGCACAGCGCGCATCATACGGCCTGCACTTCGGCTACAACTTCGACGTGGCCGACCCGCTCGCGGGTGCGCATGCGACGTTCCCGCTCGGCCGGTACGTCGCCTTTTATCCGACGTTCGACTACTACTTCACGAGCGGCGTCTCGACCTGGGCGTTGAATGGGGATTTGAAGCTCTATCCCGGTGCCTACCGGGTGTTCTACGTCGCGAGCGGGATCAACTACACCCGCGTCAGCGTCAACGGCAATGGCTCGAGCAGCACGAATCTCAATCTGGTCGCCGGCCTGGAAGGTCACCGGCGCTACGGGGCCCCGTACCTCGAGGGGCGTCTGATTCTCGGGAATGGCTCGTCGTCGTTCCAGATTGTGGGCGGCTTGAGCTGGCATTAGCGGGGGGGACAGGCCGCGAGGCCTGCCGGCGGGACCCTCGTGACCGCGCGGGCGACGCATCATGTTTCTCCTGTGCGCGCCACTCGACTCCTCCCCTGGTGCGGGGGAGCCCTCACGACGCTTGCGGTGTTGTTCGCGACCGCGCCCCGGGGGCCCGGCCTCACGCCGGACGGCATGTCCTATCTCGCCGCCGCGCAATCCTTCTCGCACGGCGGTCGTCTGCGCGAGCCCTTCGCACCGTGGAGCTCCCCGGACAGCACGTCACGCCTCGCGGACTATCCGGCGGGGTTCTCCATCGCCCTCGCGGTGCCCATGGCACTCGGGATGTCCCCTCCGCAAGCGGCGCGCTGGCTTGAAGCCCTGAGTCTAGGCCTCACCGTCGGCTTCGCCGTTCACCTGCTGGGCGCGCTGGCGGGAGCGTGGGGAGCCGTCGCCGGATGCTGCCTGCTCTTTCTGATGCCGGCGCTCGCCGACATCTCGCTCCTCGTCGTTTCCGAACCGCTCTTCCTTCTAATCATGGTCGCTTGTCTGGCGACGATGGTCCGGCACCCGGACCGCCCCCTCGTCGCTGGGTCCCTCGCAGCGGCGGGGAATCTGGTTCGATACGCCGGAACGTTCCTGGTGGCAGGGGTGGTCATCTGGAGTGCTGTGCAGCCGGGATCGTGGCAACGGCGGACCGTCCGCGCCGGCGTGGCGGCGGTGCCTGGCCTGCTCCTCCATGCGTTCTGGCGGCTCGTCGGGATCGACCCCGGTGGTGGCTTGACCTCGAGCGCCTATGGCGGTGTCGGCGAGGCGCTCGGCGAAGGGTGGCGCACGGGACTCGCGTGGCTGGCGCCGGGCCTGGCCGGTGCTGCTCAGACGGCGGTCACCCTCGGGCTTCTCGCGGGACTCGTGGCCCTGCTGTGGATGGGGTACCGGCGCGGTGCCGGCGAGGCGCGCCGGCTCTACCAGGTGTGCGGGGTGCTGGCGGTTCTGTACGTCGGCACGGTCGGGTTCGCCCGGCTCTATGTCATTCCGGACATCCCGTTCGACAGTCGCATCCTGTCGCCTTTTTTCCTGACGGCGAGTCTTGCGGCTGCGACCGCCGTGGGGGCCGTTGGGGCTGTCGCGCAGGGTGCGAGGGCACGCGCCGCAGTCACCGCGCTCGCCGTCACGGCGTGGTGTGTGCTGGCGGGGGTCAGGGACGTGCAGGTGGTCCGGCGCGCCCGGGCAATGGGCCTGGACTATGAAACGGCGGAGTGGCAGGAGTCTCCGGTAGCGGACTGGTTGCGCGGTCCGGGGCGCGCGTTGACGCTCTACACCACCGACCCGGCGGGCATCTGGTTCATCAACGGCAGGCCCTCACGGCTCCTGCCCGACACCCTGGACGCGGATTCCGTGCGCGCGTTCCGCCGGCAGTTCGAATCCCGGCCGTCGGCCCTGGTGGCCTTCGATGTGCCGTTTTCAGAGATGGCCCCTGCGGACTCAATCGTCGCGGCGCTGAAACTCAGAGCCGTGGCGCGCTTCGGTCATGGGGTGGTCTGGGAGACCCCACATCCAGCCTGGCAGCACTAGCGCAGAACGATTTTCGCGATCCGCCCCCGTGGCCCCACCATCCAGCCCGCGCGCGCACTCGCAAACCCCACACTCCAGTAGCTGGCCGAATCGAGAGCGCTCCAGGATCCGCCACCATCCGGTGAATACGCCGCGCCTCCCGGTCCCACGGCCACCAGGCCCGCATCGGTGCCTGGGACGTACGCGAGGCCGTAGATCCCGCCGGGGAATGCGGGTGAAGATCGAGGGGTCCAGCTGTGTCCACCGTCGTCGGTCCGGGCCACGTGGACCGATTCGGGAAACGTCTTCGTGATGTCTCCGCCCGCGGCGAACCCGCGCTTCGCGTCCCGGAAGGCGAGTGTGGAGATACCGGTCGTCGGGGTGCCATGCTGGATGGGGGTCCGGGCCGACGACCACGTCCGCCCGTAGTCGGTCGTCGCCAGCACGCGGGCGCCACCCACCGGACTTGCCCCCGTGCCGATCCAGGCGCGGCCGCCGGCGGCAGTCACGAGGCAGGTCCCGCTGGCCGCGAACGCGCCCTCACCGGAGTCGGCGGCCGGACTCACGTCCACGGGCCGGAGCGCCCAGTGCGCACCCCCGTCGTCGGTAACGAGAATGGGGAAGTGCCCGCGCACGCCGTCACTCACGGCGATGCCGTGCTGTGCATCCCAGAACGCAAAGCAGTCGTAGAACGCGGACGAATCCGTGTTGCGAAACTGCTCCGTCCAGGTGCCGCCGCCGTCCGCGGTCCGGTAGATGCGTGAGGCCGGGCCGGGGCCCGCGGCCAGGAGCCAGGCCGTGGCCGAATCCAGGGCGGCCACATCGCGGAACTCGAGCGAGTCGGCACCCGGGACGACGCCGGCGCGCCAGTGCTCGCCGCCATCGGTGGTGATGACGTAGGTCCCGTGGGTGCCGCTCGCCCACACCACGCGATCGGTGACGGGGCTCGCGGCCTGGAGCCGGCTGGTGGTCCCGCTCGTCTGCTGGAGCACGACGGGCGTGGGGGCGTGCGCGAGGGACGCTGCGAGAAGCAACGTCGTCAGGAAGCGGAGCGGAGAGGTGAGCATGGTGGCTCAATACTAACGCTGGAACCGGGGGTTGGTCCCGACGTATGATTCGCCCGTGACGTCCCTGCTGCTCCTCACCCTGGTTGGCCGTCTCGCCCTCGGCGACACCATTCCTCCCGGAACCCTGGCCGGAACGGTCCGTGACACGATCTCCGGCCAGCCGGTGGGCCTCGCCGTGATCCGGGTGGCCAGCGGGGGCCCCGCGCACTCGGTGATGACCGACGACGAGGGCCGCTTTCAGATCCCCGCTGATTCCGGACCGGTCCGCCTGGAGCTGCGCCGCATCGGGTACCGTCCCCGCACGGTCGTGGTGACGGCGCCCGACACCGCGCTGGTCCTTTACATCGCGCCGGTGCCCGTCGGGATCGCGGGGATCACGGTCCGGCCGATGGAGGATCCCGCCATCGAGATCATGCGCCGAGTCATCGCGCACAAGCAGAACGTTCTGTCGCACCTCCACGACTACCGTTACGGTGCCGACATCAAGTTCGTGGTCCGCAACAAGGCCGTGCCGGCCGACTCCCCGGCGTCGATTCTCGTGGTGACCGAGTCCCGTACCACCGCGTACTGGGAACGCCCTGATCACTATCAAGAGACGATCGTCGCGCGCCGCCAGACCGGCAACCTGGACCCGGACCGGAATCTCGTATCGGTCGGTGAGATCGTGAATTTCGCCAAGGACCGGATCGATCTCCGGAAGTACTCCGTGGTCTCGCCGATCGCCACCGACGCACTGAACCACTACGACTACCGGATGATGGACACGACGGCGTCCGCTTCCGGGGGCCGGGTCTTCACCATCGCGATCGTACCCAGGTCAGAGGCGTCGCCCCTGTTCGTCGGGGTGCTGACCGTCGCGGACTCGAGCTACGAGGTGCTGAGCATCGACGTCGGCGCCAACAGTGCGCTGCGCTTCACCTTCGTTTCCAATCTCCGGTATCACCAGCAGCTGGCGGATCAGGGCGGGGGCCGCTGGATGCCCGCCGAGATCCGGCTCACCGGGGAAATCCGGCTGGCCATGCCGATCCCCGGCATTCCCGGCCACCTGAGCTTCGAGCACGCGGCTTCCCTCAGCGGATTCGAGTTCGACCAGGGGAACCGGCCCCGGGGGATGGGCGAGTACCGGGTGGTAGTGGCGGACAGCGCGGACCGCCCGGACTCCTCGTGGGCCGAGGCGATCCCGCTCACGCCGACGGAGAGGGAAGCGTGGACGCGCATCGACTCGATCGCCACCGCGCCGGGCTCCGTCGGCCACCGCGTCGCCCTCGGGCTCGGCGCGGCGGTGTTCCTCGCGGCGAACCCCACCTTCTTTCACTACAACCGGGTGGACGGGGCGTATGTCGGCGCGGGCGGCGACTGGGGGGCGGGCCCCCGGTGGGTCGTCGGTACCCGGGCCGGTTACGGGTTCGGCGCCAAACGCTGGCAGGGAAGTGTGAGTGTGAGCCGGATGATCGATGACGACCACCAGATCTGGATCGGCGCCGGCGCCTACGATCAGACGCAGCATCGTCCGGCCATCGTGTCAGGTGACTACAACCCCACGTTCCGGAATTTCCTCTCCCGCATCGATCCCCTCGACTACTATCGCGAGCGCGGCGCGCGCGCCTTCGTGTCCGGCAAAGTGTTCCGGGGCACGCGGCTCGAGCTCTCGTTCGTCGACGGCCGGCAGTCGAGCCTGCCGGTGACCACGGACTACGCGCTGGGCCTTCCCAAAGCGCGGGCGTTGCGGCCCAACGACCCGATCGAGGGGGGGACGCTGAAGGCAGTGGGCGCCACGGCGGTCTATGATTCGCGGCCCCTGCTCAGATCGAAGGGGCGCGACTACCGGCTGCGCCAGCTGGTCCAGACGCGGGTGACGGCCTCGGCGGAGGTGGCGGCGCACGACGTCCTGGGCGGGGACTTTTCCTACCGTCGCTACCTCCTGCGGATCGACCGCATCCAGCGCACCCTGAATTTCGGGGTCACGACCATCACGGCGGTGGGAGGGATCGCCACCGGCTGGGTGCCGCCGCAGCGGTACTTCACCGTGGATTTCGGCAAAGAGCTCTATACCTACCAGCCGAACGGGTTCAACACCCTGGACGGCAACAATTTTTCGGGCACGAGGGCGGCCCTGCTAACCATCAACCACGACTTTGATCGTTTGTTGTTCGCGAAGAGCCGGATTCCGGGGGTCCGCTCCCTCCCGTTCACCATGAGCGTGCATGTGGGCGCGTTCTGGACTGATTTCATCGATCACCCCGTGAACCCGGGGGATAGCCTCCTTCGCACCGCGCCTAAGTTGTATACGGAAGCGGGTTTCGGCCTGGGGAATCTGACCCCGTTTCTGTCTCCCATCGACCTCGCGGCGTACTTCACCTGGCAGCTGTCCGCGTATCGGACGAGAACCTTCCGTTTCGGGCTGGGACTCACCCGGCTCTAATTGGGTCTCTGCGGGTAGGAAGTTCGCGCAGTTCATGGTTGGAACGACCGTTTCTCCATTCACCGTCCGGAGTGCTCGATGGCCCCGAATGTCGTTCGCGCGCTGGTCGTCCTTCTTGCAGCTCCCGCACTGCTTCGCTCCCAGACTCCCGACTCCACACGCCGCGACTCGACGATCCGGCCCATCCGCCTGTCGTCCGGTGCCCGGCTCACGCGCGCCCATCTGGACAGTCTCCCGATCGACGACCCGGTGACCGCGATGGCACAGATCCCGGGTGCCTTCCTGCGGGGGCCGGATGTGGGACTTCTGCCGGGGGACTCTCTCTCCTTTCGCGGGGGCGATCCGAATGGTGCCGCGACCTTCATCGACGGTGCGCCGGTCCGGTCGTTTCTCACCGGGAGGGCATTCATTCAGCCGGCGCTGAACGGGATAGCCGCCCTCGACGTCACGACGGGACTGGGGAGCGCCGAGCTCTCGGACATCCAGAACGGCATCGTGTCGTACGAGACGCCCGCCGGCAGTGACCACCTGGCGATGCACTGGAGCGCGCACACGGACAACCCGTTCGGGTCGGTCGCGAGCGTGGGCTACAACCGCTTTACCGGGGACATCGGCGGGCCGATACCGGGCGCCGCCGGACTGACGTTCTTCGCGGCGGGGTACGTCGAGGGGCAGTCTTCCGAGTACCTGGGGTCTGGAGCCCAGAGCGTCCCCACGTACGAGCTCGGAGGGCTCGACACGACGGTGCTGGTGAATGCGAGCGGGGGAGGCGTCCAGTCCGTGGCGATCCCCAAGTTCGTATCCCTTTCAGGTCTCGCGCGGCCCTTCGACTGGCGGACGGGAGTGAGGCTGCAGGGTCGCCTCCGCTGGGCGTATGGGGACGGCTCGAGCGTCTCGGTGACCGGGCTCGCCGACGGCGTCCAGTTCCGCAATTCCCCGGGAACGGCGCTGAGTGATCCGGCCCTTTTCACCGGGGCACATGAATGGACCCGGCTGGCGGTCGTGAACTGGCATCACCGCTTCACACCGTCACTCGCGTTCGAGGCCGTGATGTCGCTCGGCTCGGACAACGCCCTCGAGGGGACCCTCGATCCGGTGAGCGAGACGGACACCCGCGATCCCTCGATGGGGATCGAGTTATCCAGTCTCCACTTTTCGGCGTTCGGACCCATCGGATTCCCGCTCGCCGATCAGATCATCAAGGACATCCGCACCAACTCCGGGCTCCGAGTTCCCTATTTGAACCAGTCGCAGATCAGCAACGTCCAGCCTTACCGCCTCAACCCCTTCGCCATGTCTGGAGGCGGATTCTACACGGGCGGCAGCATTGCCCCGATGGCCATGTCCTCTGAACATCGGCGAACCGGGCGTTGGGCCCTGGAGTGGAGCGGCGCGCAACACGCCCTGACGGTGGGGATCGACGCGGATGGCGCCGACCTGACCAGCTACCAGACCCAGTCCCCGATCACCGAGCTCTCGCTCGATGCGTGGACCGCGAGTCCGAGCCGCGTGGGCGCCTTTGCAGAGGACGTCGTGACGTTGGGGAACGCCACGCTCGAGGTCGGCGCAAGATTCGACCGGCTGAGCCCGGGCGTCCTGGTCCCCAACATCCCGGGGTTCATATTCAACAACCCCAGCTGCTCGAGCACCGCTACCACACAGTGCTGGGACCATACGCTCACGTCGACCAGCCCGGACGCGGCCTATGAGGCCGCCGTTTCGAAGGTGTATACGCCGGGCCGGCATCAGATCTTCCTGACGCCGCGGGCCCGCCTCGCGTGGAACATCGATCCGGCCACGACATTCCGGGCGGGACTCGGATGGGCGGTCGTCACGCCACCGGTCTCCGCGGTGGCCACGCATACGAATGCCGACTTGACGTTCACGGGTGCGGAGCAGGTCTTCGGGTCCGACGTGACTTACGGCGTGTCGACCAATCTGGATCTGGAGATTCACCACGAGTTCGGAAGGGCGACGTCCCTGGACCTGGGCGTCTACGACCATCTCAATGTGCCCACCTTCAATTTCGTGCTTCGATCTTTCGACGATCCGACCAACCCCGGTCACGTGCTTCCGCTCAACGTCCTCGCCCGTACTCGGGATGGATCCGTCCAGGGTGTCGACGCCGGTGTGAGCCAGATGTTCGGCGCGGCGGTCGCGGCGTCGCTCTCCGCCGGCGTATCGAGCCACGGATTCGACAATGTGATGACGATTCTCCCCCCTCCGGCCTGTGGGGTCTGCGCCGCCACGACGCTCCTCACCCGCACCACCACGACGACGGAAGCGCTGTCGGCGTCCGTCCGCCTGGCGGTTCCCAGGGAGTGGGCGTCCGAAGGTTGGCGCAAAGCGCTCCGTGATGTGGGGGCGGTCGCGCAATTCCGCATGATCAACGGGGTCCCGTACACGCCCCTGCTCAACTTCGGAGCGGGGACGTTGGCACCGGGTCAGAATTTTGGTTTCTCGCAGCCGTCCGGGCCGGTGAACAGCGAGGGCCTGCCCTGGACCAAGGTCCTGGATCTCAGGCTGACCAAGGGTGTGCGGGCGAACGGACTGGATTGGACCATCTTCGCGGATTTCCGCAACTTCTTGAATATCAAGAACTTGTATAGCCTGTACGCGGAGACCAACAGCCCGGCGAACCCGCTTTTCCAGGGGTCCGCCACCTCCTCCGAGTTCGTGACCCTCGCCAATGAAGCCAACAGCAACGGGGCATTGATGGCGGGGAGCGCAATCTCCGTGACGGGGTGCGGGAGCTGGACGTCGAGCGACCAGGCCCCGGTTAACTGTGTGATGCTCCGCCGGGCCGAGGCCCGCTTCGGCAATGGGGACGGGACGTACACGCTGGCCGAGCAGCAGAACGCCATGAACGCCTACTTCAACATGGTCTATGGGTCGTACCGCTTCTACGGTCCCCAGCGTACGGTCCGGGTTGGATTGGAGCTCGCCCTCTGACCGGTGATGACGGATTCGTGACGCGCGGAGACGTTGACCCGTCGCACGAGCGCGTATAGGTTGGACCATCGGCGGCAAATGATGCCGCCCTAACGGAGAATGCCTGTGAAGCTGTCGCTCTTCCTTGCCGTCGACACCGTGGATCTGGTCGCCGTCGTGCGCCCCGACCCGCGCAGCGTCGAGACTGAAGAGCGTCACAGGTAACATCGCCGCACGAGCCGACTCGCTCGTCCCGATCGCCCCACCTGTGCCGCCGGCCGGGTGGGGCGATCGGTTTTTCATGACCGACACCATTCACGATTGGGAGCACCACGTGTCAGAAGCAGTGATCGAATCGACTGGAGAACATCAGGCGCACCAGCCCGGCGGCTGGTGGGCCACCATTCGCGAGGCGCTGCGCGGGTCCCACCAGGACTACACCGCGGGCCCCGTGGGCCGCGCCATTCTCCTGCTCGCCATCCCGATGGTGCTGGAGATGCTGATGGAGTCGATCTTCGCGGTGGCAGACGTGTTCTGGGTCTCGCGCCTGGGGCCCGAGGCCGTCGCGACGGTCGGCATTACGGAGTCGCTCCTCACGCTGATCTACACGGCGGCGATGGGACTCTCCATCGGCGTGATGGCGATGGTCGCGCGGAGAATCGGGGAAAAGAACCCCGCGGGCGCCTCGGAGGCAGCGGTGCAGGGCATCGGGCTGGGGATCGGTGCGTCCGTACTGATCGCGGTCATCGGGGTGCCACTCGCGCCCTGGCTCCTGCACCTGATGGGCGCGCAGCCGGAGGTGCTCGCACACGTTTCGTACACCCGCGTCATGCTCGGCGGGAACGTGACGATCCTCCTGCTCTTCCTCATCAACGCGACGTTCCGCGGGGCAGGGGACGCGGCCATCGCGATGCGTACGCTCTGGCTCGCGAACGGCATCAACATCCTGCTGGGTCCGTGTCTGATCTTCGGGGTCGGTCCGTTTCCCCGGCTCGGTGTCGTGGGCGCCGCGATCGCCACGAATATCGGGCGAGGCACCGGCGTGCTGTACCAGCTCTACCGCCTGCTCCGCAAGGACGCGCGCGTCGTCATGCACCGCGCCGATCTGGTGCTCCGTCCGGCGGTGATGAAGACGCTGCTCAAGCTTTCGGGCTCGGGTACGCTGCAGGTCTTCATCGGGACGGCGAGCTGGGTCGGCTTGATCTGGATCCTGGCGGGCTTCGGTACCGACGTCCTGGCGGGGTACTTGATCGGGATCAGGCTGATCGTGTTCGCGCTCTTGCCCTCCTGGGGGTTGTCGAACGCGGCGGCTACCATGGTGGGGCAGGGGTTGGGGGCGGGAAATCCCCAACGCGCGGAACAAGCCGTATGGCGTGCGGGGCTTTACAACATGGTCTTCCTGGGCCTCGTGGGACTCGCGTTCATCGTCGGCGCGGAGCCGCTGATCGGGCTCTTCCGCCAGGTGCCTCAGGTGTCCGAGGTGGGCGTGCAGTGCCTGCGGATCGTGAGCTACGGGTTCCTGTTCTATGCGTTCGGCATGGTGCTCACGCAGTCATTCAACGGTGCCGGCGACACCTGGACACCGACCTTCCTGAACCTGTTCTGCTTCTGGTTCTGGGAAGTCCCGCTCGCGTACGTGCTGTCCCGGACGCTGGGGTGGGGGCCGAAGGGTGTGTTCGCCGCCATCACGATCGCGTTCTCCACGATCGCGGTGGCATCGGCGATCCTGTTCCGGCGGGGCCGCTGGAAGACGCGGCGGGTCTGACCTACAGACCCAGTCGCTTCTCGATGTGGGTTTTCACGCCCGGGGTGATGACGCCGCGTGCCAGGAGCTCGGTGAGCGCGGCGCTCACCTTCGGGCGGTCCGCATCCAGCTTCTCGTCCCGCAATTCCTGGAGCACGCGGGCCAGACGCTGGTCGTACTCACCGTGTCGCAGAGAACCGGCATCCATCTCCTTCTTCAGTTTCTCCAGCTCTTGAACGAAGCGACCGATCGGCACGGGCATGGGGTGCTTTCTCCGACGAAAGGGATGAGAGAACTCGTCTCTCGTGAACCCCCAGCTTGCGCTGGGGGTCATGTACACCGAAGCGGAACAAGATTTTCATGACCCCGGGCGCAAGCCCGGGGTTCGGGAGCCATGCACTCCTTGCATCAAGCCTGGTTGAGCCGCCGCCCGGCGCGGAGCCCCCGCTCACGGGCTTCCTCTTCCTCTCCCAGCCCCTCAATAGTCCCGCTGGCCTGGGCGGACAGCCAGACGCCGGGGAGCGGCAGGGTGACTACCACCTCGTCGGGGACCCGGGAGCCTCGCGAGCCATACTGATGAAGGGCCGCCGCCACCTGAGGAGGCGCCAAGTCGGCCGAGAGGAGGGGAAACGCGAGGTAACTCCCCAGCGCTCCCGCCACCTGGTTCTCGATGACGTCCGACACCGCACGCCCCTCCGCATCACGTACCCGCGAAAGGGCGAGGTGGCGTACGGCCGGATCCCCCGCCGCGATGATCGCCGCGGAGTAATGCGGCAGGTTGGCGGTTACGTGCGCCAGGAGGCGGCTCTCCTGGGCGGCCAGGCCGACCGACTCGATCATCGCCGCGAGCGATGCCAGAGGCATCCGGGACTGTCCCGGCACCAGGAGGTTCTGGACCGTCAGCAGCCGGCGCCACGCATCTCCCTTCCGCCCCTCCACGTGCAGGGTCTGGAAAAGGGCGGGAGCGGCCGAGCCGTTCTCGATGGCCAGCTCGCCGGGATAGCGCAGGGGATGCTGGTGGAAATCGGCGAGCCGGATGGCCCCGATCCACTGGCTCGCCTCCGGGTGATCCTGGGCCAGCGGTCCGCGCGCCGCCTCGGCGGGAAAAAAGTGGACGGGGTACCGCGTGGCGTCCGCGTGGAGAAAGCAGAAGATCTGTCCCAGCTGTCCCGCGGTCTCCGCGCCGGGCTCCACGATCAAGCGCAGCTCGGAAATGGGGGGCGTCGTGCCGGCCCGCTCCCACTCCGCACCGGAACCGGTAGTGCCCAGACCGAGGAGCGCATCGAGCTCGGGGAGGAGGGTGCGGTCGAGGAGCACACGCCGCAGCGCGTGACCGTACTGCCGCACCATCGCGCGCACCGCCTGGCTCGGCAGCCGGAACGGAACGAGGATCGCCGGTCTGACCCGCGCCGTCCGCGCCACCACCCGGTATTTCTGGAGTGGTTCGAAGAAATGGTAGGTCATCAGCCGGTCGGTCCGCGGATTCTTCACCGTCCGGATGGCCGCGTCGGGGGGCGTGTCGGCCCGTACGTCGCCGACCCGGAAGGGGGCCCGCCGTACCGTTTCCGCCACCCGCGCGGCGCGCTCGTTCAGATGTCGAACCGTGTCGCCGGCGCCCTGGGCCAGCGCGCCCGCGGCGTCTCCTTCGGGCCGGAGGGTCAGAGGCTCGAGGGGCCAGGCAGCCGCACCCTCCGAGACCAGGTCGGACAGTAAAGGAGAGCCGATCAGCCGGGCGAGCGTCTGCAGCGGCCGCTCACGAGGTGGACCGCCCTCCCCCCACCGGCCGTCGAGAATGGCGACGCGCGCCTCGTCGCCGGGCGCGAGGGCCGCGCTGTACAGGAGATCTCCCGTCGCGTAGCCCAGCGGTTGCCAGTACTGCTCCACTTCGACGATCGCGCCATAGCGCAAGTCGCTTGGTGTCTCCGTGGGAGGCGCGAAGAAATCGACTGGCTCCGGGCTGTTCGGGAGTCGGGAGTCGGGAGCCGTCAACTCCCGGTGCGCTTGAGGGGACGACTCCCGGCTGACGGCTCCCGCAGCCGGCGCGAAGACCACGAGGCGCGCGAATTGGAGCACCTGCCCGGGCAGGCTCGCCGCCGGGGACGACAAGTCGCCGCCGGTGACGGGCCGCTGCACCGCGCCTGAGGTCCGCTCCGTCCGCGTCGCCACCGCCATCGCAAGGTCTCTGGGGGCGGGGAGCTCGACCGCCCCTTCGAACAGCCGCAGGGCCGTGAGCTCGATCGGGACTTCGTTGCGGAGGCCCACGCGCAGCCTGACCAGCGGCTCGTCGGTGGGCGGAATCCGCACCAACCCTTCGGCGTCTGAGACCCAGTGCCCCGCCGCGTTGCCCTGCTCGTCGAGTCTCGTGACCGGAACCCCTACCGCGGGACCACGGCTGGACCCGTCGGGGCGCACGATGCGGAGAATCCAGGGCGGGCGAGTGGAGGGAGACGGTGTGTCAGTCATCTGTCTGAGAATATAGAGCGCGCTGGCCACGCCCGCCGCCGCTCTCCATCTTCTCTCCTCCCCTGAACCCCGGAGTCGATGATGTCGGACAGGAATCTGGATCGTCGGTCGTTCATCGGTGTCACGGCTGCGGCTGGGGCTTCTGCCGCTTTCGGGCGGGGTCCGCGTCTGTCTTCGGAGTCGACGGCTCCCGGCTTCCGGCTCCCGGCCTCTGACATCGACCTGGACGAAGTGACCGTCGCGGGGCTCCAGGCCGGCATGGCGAAGGGGCAATACACGGCGCGGTCGCTCACGGAGGCGTACCTCGGGCGGATCGACGCGGTCAACCTGACCGGCCCGATGCTCCGCGCGGTGATCGAGACCAATCCGGACGCACTCGCGATCGCCGCGGCGCTGGATGCCGAGCGGAAAGCGAAGGGGCCGCGGGGCCCGCTGCACGGGATTCCGGTCCTGCTGAAGGACAACATCGCGACCAAGGACAAGCAACAGTCGACGGCCGGATCGCTGGCGATCGTCGGGATGGAGGTCCCCCGTGATGCGTTTCTGACCGACAAGCTCCGGGCCGCCGGCGCAGTGATCCTCGGCAAGACCAATTTGTCCGAGTGGGCCAACTTCCGTTCGTCGCACTCGTCTTCGGGGTGGAGCGGGCGCGGCGGGCAGTGCCGTAATCCGTACGTCCTGGACCGGAGCCCCTCGGGCTCGAGCTCCGGGTCCGCCGCCGCCGTGGCGGCGAATCTCTGCGCCGTCGCGGTGGGCTCGGAGACTGACGGATCCATCGTGTCGCCGTCCTCCTGCTGCTCGCTGGTCGGGATCAAGCCCACATTGGGGCTGGTCAGCCGGGCGGGCGTGATTCCGATCGCGCACAGCCAGGACACCGCCGGGCCGATGGCCCGCTCTGTCGCCGATGCGGCGACACTCCTGGGTGCCCTGGTGGGCGTCGATCCCCGGGATCCGGCCACGGCTCCGAGCGCCGGGAAGTTCAAGACCGACTACACGACGTTCCTCGACCCCCAGGGACTGAAAGGGATGCGGCTCGGCATTGCCCGCGCGCACTACTTCGGGCAGAGCCCCAAGACCGACGCCCTCATGGAGAAGGCGATTCAGGTCCTGAAGGACCAGGGCGCCGTAGTAGTGGATCCCGCGGACATCGTCACCCTCGGCAAGTTCGACGACTCGGAGTTCGACGTTTTGCTCTACGAATTCAAGGCGGATCTCAACGCCTATCTCGCCCAGCTCGGCGGCACGGGGCCGCGTACCCTCGAGGACCTGATCGCGTGGAACACCGCCCACGCCGACCAGGAGCTCAAGTACTTCGGGCAGGAGATCTTCGTGCAAGCCCAGGCCAAGGGCCCGCTGACCGAGAAGGCGTACCTCGATGCGCTGGCCAAGGACCACCAGATGTCCCGCACCGACGGCATCGACGCGACGATGGACAAGTACCAGCTCGATGCCATCGTGGCGCCCACCAACGGCCCGCCGACGCCGATCGATTTCGTGAGCGGGGAGGGCGGGTCGGTGTCCTCCTCGACGGTGGCCGCGGTGGCCGGCTATCCCAGCATCACCGTTCCGGCCGGGTACACGTTCGGGTTGCCGGTGGGGATTTCGTTCTTCGGGCGCCCCTGGACGGAGGGGACGCTGATCAAGGCGGCCTACGGATTTGAGCAGGCCACGAAGCTCCGCGTGAAGCCGGGATTCACGCCGACGGTCTCGTTCTAGAACGACGGAAACCGGGACGCGGCGTGGGCCGTAATCACCGCATGCGCCGTCTCGCCGCGTCCCTCGTGTTCCTGGTCCTGGCCGGTTCGCTGGCCGCGCAAGACACCACCGATGTCGAGCGGCAGGACGGTCCGGCCCCCACCTGGCACCTCAAGCTCCCGGGTCTAGGGCTAGGGAACATCCCCCGCATGAGCGGCATCCGCCTCAATTGGCGCGACTTCTACCTCGAGCAGATCAACGGCATCAACATCACCATCTGGCGCCCCGGCGATCATGTCGGCGGCACCATCAACGGGCTCGCGACAGGCGTGCTCGGCCCCGGCGCGGACTTCCTGAACGGTCTGGCGATCGGGCCGCTCGGCGTGGTAGCGGGGAAAGACGTCTCCGGCCTGGGCGTGGGCGGCCTGGCGGTCGTGACCGGGCGGGACACGCGGGGGCTGATGGTCGCGGGGTTGGCGACGGTGGCGGGAGGCGCCGTGCGGGGCGTGTCGTTGTCCGGCCTCGCGACGGTTTCCGGAACCGACGTGCGCGGAATCCATGTGGGCGGGCTCGCGATCGTGTCGGGCGGAGACACCCGCGGACTCACCATCGGCGGCCTCGCCACCGTATCCGGGAAGGACATCGCCGGCATCAACCTCGGCGGTCTGGCGATCGTGGGCGGTGAGGGCGCGTCCGGCATCAATGCCGGCGGCCTGGCCATGGTGACCGGCAAGGATGCGACCGGATTCAATTTTGGCGGACTGGCGGTGGTGGCAGGCGGCGACGCCCGCGGCATCAATCTCTCGGGCCTCGCTCTCGTGGGCGGGGGAGATGCGCAGTGGGTGAGTGTGGGCGGTCTCGCGGTGGTCGCCGGCAGATCCATCCGGGGGCTCGCCGTGAGTGCCGGCGGCATCGAGTCGGGAGACGGGATCCACGGCTTGGCCGTGACCGGGTATCGCATCAAGACGCCCGATGCCCACGGCATCATGATCGCCGTGCTGCACAACCGGATCATCGATCTTCACGGCGTCGGCATTGCGGCGTACAACCGGATCCGGAAGGACCAATTCGGCGTCACCATCGGCCTGGTCAATTACGCCTACCGGTTGCACGGCATTCAGCTGGGGCTCATCAACATCGCGGGGAACAACCACGGGATTTCGCACGTCCTGCCGATCGTCAACGCTCACCTGAACTAGACGCCGCCTTCGCGAATTCACGTACAATGTCCCCGGCGGGTTCGATGCGGTCGATCCCCGCGACGCTCTTGCCGGCCTGCCAGTAGTCCTTGGACGATGTCCCCTCGAGCGCCCCCCGCTTGAGACTCCAGGTGGAACGCAGGGCATAAATCAGGCGCATCCATCCTTTGGTGCGGCGATGGCGAAGCAGCCACCGGGCCACGGGACCCGCGCGCGTTCCCACCCGCTCGACGAATGGCGTCCGGATCACGGCCAGGGGTACGCCGGTGACCCGCTCGGTGAGCACGATGTCCTGCTCGTCGGCATCCACGATGGCCTGCTTGTAGTCCGGGTGGGCGTGACACTCCGGTGTCGCGATGAAGCGCGTGCCCAGCTGTGCCCCCGCGTACCCGAGTCGCAGCACCCGCGCGAAGTCGGCCGGGGCGCCGATGCCGCCCGCACAGACCAGAGGGACTCCCAGCCCGCTCAGCTCGTCGAGGAGCTCCTCGGCGCTCCGCGCACCCGCGTGCCCTCCAGCCCGGTTGTTCACGCCGATGAGACCGTTCACTCCGCCGTCGAGCGCCTTCAGCGCCCATTTCCGCTCCGTCACGTCGTGGTAGACCACGCCGCCCACCGGACGAACCCGATCCACGACCCATCGGGGATTCCCGAGGGACGTGACGAAGAACCGCACGCCTTCCTCAATCGCCACGTCCAGCCAGCGCCGCATCTTATCTAGGTAAGCACGGGATGACTGTTCGATGAGGACATTCATGCCGATGGGTTTCGGCGTCAGGCGCCGGATGAGCCGGAGCCCCTCCCGGAACTCGTGGCCGTGGACGTACACCATCGACAGGGGCTGGGTGATCCCGATGCCGCCGGCGTCCGACACCGCGGCCACGAGCTCGGGATTCGAGCAGGGGTACATCGCCCCGCAGATGAGGGGCACGGCAATCTCCGCATCCCGCGTCAGCGGCGTGTCGAGCGCGCTCACGCGGGGCGCGTCGGGGCCAGACGCCAGCGCACCGTGGCGCGGGCCACCACGTCGCCGGTCCCGTCGGTCACCAGCGATTCGAAGTCGTGGTCCTCAGGCGCGGTGATGGGCGGGACCGTCACCCTGGCCGATGCGGTCAGTGTTCCCCGGGCCTTCTTGGTGTAATCGATGGTCAGCCGGACGACGATGCCGCGCACGCCCGGAGGGAGGGCGGACGTCATGGCCAGGCCGCTCGCCAGCTCGGCGACATTGGCGAGAGCCACCGCGTGCACCGACTGGAGGTGGTTGCGGACCCCCCGCCGGTCTGCCAACCGCACCCGGGCGAACCCCGGCGCCAGCTCCTCGACAAAGGGTCGCGTGGTGCCCGAGTAGGGCACCATCCAACGGATCAGCCAGCTGAAGATCCGCCGTCCGCCGGGCAGGGGGCGGAGGCGACGCCAAGCGGTGCGCAGTGTGTCGCCGGGGGAGGCAGGGTTCGGCATGGAGGGATGGTAGTGAGCCGTGTCTCGAACCGCTACTACATTTCCGCATGACCAGAATCTCCGGAAAGACCGTCCTCATCACCGGCGCCTCCTCAGGGATCGGCGCCGCCTGCGCCCGCCGCTTCGCCGCCGAGCGCGCTCACCTGGTCCTGTGGGCCCGCCGGCGCGAGCGCCTCGACGCCCTCGCCGCCGAGCTTGGCAAGGCCCACAGCGTCAGAGTGCGCGTCGATCAGGTGGACGTCAGGGACCGGGCCTCCGTGGAAAAGGCGGCCAAGGCGCTGCTCGCCGCCGGCCCCGCGCCTGACGTCCTGATCAACAACGCCGGACTGGCCTCCGGGCTGAGCCTGGTGCAGGACGGGGACCTCGAAGACTGGGACCGGATGATCGACACGAACGTGAAGGGGCTCCTGTTCGTGACGCGCGCGGTTCTGCCCGCGATGATCGCGCGGGGAACCGGGCACATCGTCAACATCGGGAGCACCGCGGGCCACCAGGTCTATCAGAAGGGAAACGTGTACAACGCCACGAAGTTCGCGGTGAAGGCACTCACGGAGGGAATCAACTTAGACGTCGCGGGCACGCCGATCCGGGTTTCCAGCGTCGATCCCGGGTTCGTCGAGACCGAGTTCTCCCTGGTACGGTTTCATGGAGACGAGACCCGCGCGAAAGCCACGTATCAGGGGTTCCGGGCACTGAGCGCGGATGACGTCGCGGACACCATTTCGTACGTGGTGAACTTGCCGGACCACGTGAACATTCTGGATCTCATCCTTGTGCCGTCCGCCCAGAGAAGTGTGCACTTGGTTGACAAGAAATAAATAGGCGCCGGGAGCCGTAAGCCGTACCGCCCCGGCGCGTGGAAGAACGTCTCACCGAGGAGCGAACGGCTCCCGGCTCCCGACGGTTTTTCAGGCTACCAGGACGAACACGTCGTACAGTGCGTGCGTCCATGCCGTGATCCCGAACCCCCGAAGCAGATAGAGCGCCGAGAAGAACACGCCGGCGAGGGTGCGGTAGACGAACGAATAGAGCGTGAGCTGGTCCCCGTAGGCCCCCACGTAGTGAATGGCGGAGAAGAGCAGGGCCCCCACCGTCACGGCGATGATTCCCGAGAGCCGCGCACTCCAGCCGAGCAGCCGGTGTCCCGCCCAGGCCAGGACGCCGACGATGATCACCCGGAAGAGCAGCTCCTCGTAGAGCCCGGCGCCGAGGGAGAGCATGAGCCGGACGGGGAGCGGGGTCTGACCGATCTGGCCGAGGGCCAGTCCCATGGCGCCGAAGAGATGGGAGGTAATCCCTCCGACCAGCACGCCGCAGAGGATCGCGAGCCCCAGCGTTTCGAGGGACATGCCGAAGAAGACCATCTTCGACAGGTGCCGCCCGTGGCGCCGCAAGTCCCGCCCGACCAGAAACAGCCCGAGCACGATCAGCGCGATCTCGAACACCATCGGGCCGCGCCGTCCCAGCAGCTCCGCGAACAGACTCTGGAGGATGACGTCCGCCCCGTTCCGGATGTCCCCGCCCGGGCCACCGGACACGGCGAGCGACAGAATTTCGTACCCGATGAACAGGGGCAGGGCGAAGAGGAGGCTGTACCGGGGAGCCTGGGAGAGCTGCCAGTACCGCGCCGGGGCGGTTGCGGTGGTCGTCATGGGCTCCTGAAGGTAAACGAATGACGGTGCAACTTTGTGTCACGAACGATCGTAGGGCAAACACTTCGCGAATGCTTCCTCTTTTTCTTGCCGTCGGCCTCGTGGCCCTCCCGCAGACACCCGACACCGCGACCTACCTGGACGCGAACGCCCGCGCGCTCGTCGAACGCGCCCGCGCGGCCCGGAGTGACCAGGCGGCGGGCATTCTCGCCTACAGCGCCACCGCCAAGCAGCGAATCTACTTCGGCATGCGGGCTCTCCGCCGGGACCGCGTCTTCTATCACAGTGAGACCGCTGCTCGAGTGCGTTGGCACCGCTTCGGACATGACTCGGTCGAAGTCCTGGGCGCGCGGGAGGGGATACCGATCGCCCTGCCGCACGACGAAGTCCCCGACGACATCCGGCACGACGCCCCCGATCTGCTGTGGAACCCCTCGTCGGACCGGATGAGCTTCGGCGATGGGGACAATTTCGTGCACCACCCCCTGGGGGACAGCGTCGCGGCGGACTACCGGTACCAGTCGGGCGACACGACCTCGATCATTCTGCCGAATGGCGTCGAGATCCAGCTCTACGAGCTGAAAATTATTCCGCGCCGGCCCGACCCCCACCTTATGGCGGGATCCATCTGGATCGAAGCCAAGGGGTATTCCATGGTACGGGCACTCTTTCAACTCGCGCGCCCCTGGGATCTGGAGCTCGATCTGGATCGCGAGTCGGGGGAGAACGTGAGCAGCCACATCCCGGGGTTCCTCACGCCCATTCGTGCTGAGTTGAAGTACGCGACGGTCGAGTTCTCCCTCTGGAAGAATCACTGGTGGGTGCCGCGGCTTCAGTCGATCGACGGAACCGGGACGGCCGGCTCCATCGCTTCATTTCCGTTGCGTTTCGAGATCGCTTATTCGGACTACCAGCTGGACGGCGACACGACGGAGCACACGCCCCCCCCCGTTGCCAGGCTCGACTCGGCGGTCGCCGACTCGCTCTGGAAGCGTTGTAGTAATGACTCGACCGGGAGCATCTCCTGTCATTGCCACGACCACCAATGCCATGAGGTGACGGTCGTGTTGCCGGCCGACACCCTCGCGCTACTGACGAGTCCCGATCTGCCTCCTTCCTTTGTGAAGGACGCATCAGCGCTCACGACACGCTCCGACCTGGACGACATCCTCGCCGACTTGCACCTGCTGCCGGGATCCGGCTTTGCGGAGCCCGCCAGGGTCCGCGCCCTCTGGCAGGCGCCGGGACTGCTGCGCTACAACCGCGTCGAGGCGCTCTCCCTCGGCGCCCGCGCTGATCTCCCGGTTGGTCCACTGGCACTGGACGGGACGCTGCGGATCGCGACCGCGACGGGGCAGCCGGACCTGGACCTCGGGCTCACCCGGAAGACTCAGGATCTCTCGGCCCGCTTCGGCGCGTACCGGCGGCTCACGTCGGTGGACCCGGACGCGCACTCCCTGGGATTCGGCAACTCCATTCAAGCACTGGCACTGGGTCGCGACGACGGCGACTACTTTCGAGCGGCCGGTGTCGACGTCGACGTGAAACCGGCGCTCACCGAATCTCAGTCCTACGAGTGGCGGCTCTATGCGGAGCACCAGTTCGCGGCCCCGTTCGGGAGCGACGCCAGCCTGGGCCACCTGCTCGACCGCGACCGGATCTTCCGTCCAGAGATCCACGCCGACCGGGCCGATCAGATCGGGACCACTCTGCGCCTTCGCGGAGATCTCCCGATGAATGAGGGCCGGGCGGCGCTCGGCGGGAACGTGGACATGGACCTCTCCGTGGGGACGTTCAGCTTTGCGCGCGTGGCGATCACCGGCAGGGCCACGGCACCACTCCCCGGCCCGTTTCAAGGAGCCGTCGAAGTGTCCGGTGGCGCGTCGGACGGGCGGGTGCCGTTGCAGAGCCATTGGTACCTCGGCGGTCCGACCACCCTGCGGGGATACGGGGGCGATGCGGCCGACGGGACCGCTTTCTGGCGGGCTCGAGCGGAGCTGGGGTTCGGCATCCCCGGCGCGCGGCTGGCGCTGTTTTCGGATGCGGGCTGGGCGGGGTCCGGGCGGTCCGCCTTCGCGGCCCACCCCCTGATCTCCGCGGGGGTGGGGGCGAGCTTCCTGGACGGGCTCTTCCGGCTGGATCTGGCCCGCGCACTCACCTTCACGCGCGGGTGGAGACTCGAGTTGTATACGGACGCCGCACTCTAGCTACTTCTGCAGCTCCTTCAACAAGTCACCCGTTGCCTGCTTCGTATCGTCGAAGCGTATCCCGTCAACCGCCGCCTTGAGCTGAGTCACTGCCAGCGCTTTGTCCTGGCCCGCGAGGGTGAATCGGTATGCCTGCAGGGT
>Ga0209178_1000087_pt1 | contig 22835 bp, 14 predicted proteins | sample GAAS200_FD_187521 | JGI IMG/M metagenome (GOLD analysis project Ga0209178, IMG submission 187521) | Agricultural soil microbial communities from Georgia to study Nitrogen management - GA AS200 (SPAdes) (version 2) | ecosystem: Environmental > Terrestrial > Soil > Agricultural land | place: USA... | reverse complement strand
CTGCTTCGTTCCAAGGCGGGGGTCGAGCTCTTGCTCCGCAACCTGTTCGAACGGCCGACGGTCGCTGGGCTGGCCGAGGTTATTGATGGGTTGTCATGGGCGGGGAGGGCGGGGAGGGCGGGGGGCCGGGCGGCCGAAGCCGGTGAGCGCGAAGAGATTGCCTTGTGACCGTATCGTCACTGCTTCGGGAACTGCGCCGCGACGACATCCGCGTGTGGGCTGAGGGGGACACCCTTCGGTGTACCGCGCCACCCGGAGTGTTGACGCCGGCCCTGCGCGACCGGCTGCGACAGGAAAAGGACGCTATCGTCCAATTCCTTCGTGCGGCGGATGCGCTGGCCCTGCAGGAGCGGGCTATTGTTCCGATGCAGCCGCGAGGCGAACGGACTCCGGTGTTCGCCGTGCCCGGTCACAATGGCAATGTGTTCTCCTTCCGGTCCCTGGTACGGGAGCTCGGCGAGGATCAACCGTTTTTTGGGCTGCAGCCTCCGGGCGTGGATGGCGAGTGTGAGCCCCTCACCTCGGTGGAAGAACTGGCCGCGTACTTCGCGACCCGGATCGTGGCATTCCGTCCGGACGGTCCCTGCATCATCGCCGGCCACTGCGCCGGCGGGGGAATTGCGCTCGAGCTGGCGCGTCAGCTCCTGGACCGCGGCGCGCCCGTCACCTTTCTGGCGCTGTTCGGCAGCCCATATCCGACCTGGTTCCGGTTCCTGCCGCAGCTCGTGGAGTATCTGACCCCGCACGCGGCATGGGTCAGCCAGCATGTCCGCACTCTGGCGTCGCTGTCCAACCGGGAGCGTCGCCTCTACATCGCCGCCAAGATCGCCGAACGCCGGCATCAGCACCGGGTGGCGCGGGAGGCACGCGAAGACGCCGCGGCGGACCCGGTGATGGTGCAGCGGTCCAAGATCGAGGCGGCGACGCGCAGGGCGCTGCGGCGATACCACCCCCGGCGGTACCCCGGCCGGGTCGCCGTTTTTCTCCCGAACCGGGGGTGGCAGCGGCGAGGCCATTCGATGCGCTGGCTGGAAGTCGCGGGCGACTGCGAGATGTATTCTGGGCCGGACGGTTGTGAGGGGGACGTGATGCTGCACGAGCCGCACGTCCGGCTGATTGCCGAGCAGTTCCGGGGTTACGCGCGTCGCGCCGAGACGGCGTTTGCGCCGAGGCTGCGACCTGGGGAGGGAGAGGGTGTTGCGTCGGACGCTGAGTCGATAACTTCAAGCAGCGTCACTTCCTAGGTCCGTAGCTCAATTGGTAGAGCACCGGTCTCCAAAACCGGGGGTTGCAGGTTCGATTCCTGCCGGGCCTGTTCGTCATTCGCTGCGCTCATGCCGTCCAGTCCCGGGACGAAGTCGCGCTGCGCGTCCGATTCCTGCCTTAACGCGGGAGCCTTGGCTCCCGCGCTTCGTTTTGGGTCCAATTGGGGGCCGGTAACGTGGACCTCAGAGGCGTGCGACGATCCTTGGGAGGGCAAAGGCGCCACAGGGGAAATGCGACAGGGACGCTGTGCTGATCGATGAGGCCGTCGCCCTCCTCCAGCGCGCTATTCCCCATGGACCGGGTGTCTGGGCCGACCTCGGCGCGGGGACGGGCACGTTCACGCAGGCCCTCGGGCAGCTCCTCAGTCCCGGAAGCCGGATCTATGCCGTCGACCGTGACCGCAAAGCCGTTGCGGCGCTCAAACGCCTCGTCCCGAAGACCAGGGTCGACATCGTACCGGTACTGGCGGACCTCACGAGTGCCTTCTCACTCCCCGGCGAGCCCAGGGGCGGATGGGACGGCCTGTTGCTCGCCAACGCGCTGCACTTTGTACCGGAGACCGAGGTGGTCCTCACCTCGCTCGTACGCCGGGTGCGCGTGGCGGGAAGGGTGGTGGTCGTCGAATATGACCGGCGCGACGCGTCACGATGGGTGCCGCACCCCATCACGCCGGACCGCCTCCTGGCGCTCGCAGCGGCCGCCGGGCTGTCGACTCCGGTCATCACGGCCAGACGCCGGTCGTCTTTCGGTGGGGAGCTGTACGTCGCGGCTGCCGATCGTGTCCGATAGGTGAACGCATTGAGCGCCTGAGCCCTTCACGTCACCCAACTTCCACTTTCTTTCTCTCCCATTTGAGCGACGTCGTCATCCTGAGCGCCGAAGGCGCGAAAAGCTTGGGTCCCCCTCGCCATTTGACGCCGTCCGCCCGACGGCGTACCGTGGCTCGGATGAAGCCAGGGGAACGAGCCGGCAATCCGATTCTCGATGGCGTCATCATCGGGATCGCCCTCGCGGTCGCGTGGACGGTCGCAGTCTGGTTCACCCACAGCCCCCTGCGCCTCGTCGGCTGGGGCGTCGGCGGGCTCATCGGCATCCGGCTGTCGCGCTGTGCCGCCACCGTCGATGGGCCCTCCCTGGAAGTGCTCGCCGTCGCCTTCACAGCCGGCACGGTGCTGCTCGCCAAGGGCCTGATGCTCGCGTTCGCCCTCCGGCCCATGGTGTACGACGAATTGATGCGCAATCACGTGCTGACCACCGAGCTCTTCGCCGCCGACCTCAGGGCCCACCATGCGTTCTCGCCCGCGCTGCAGGCGTCGCTGGATTCCGCCGAGGCCAGCCCGTCGAAGGACCCTGAGGCAAGCTGGGAGTTGCGGAAGCAACTGCTGGCTGAAGCTCGCGCCCGCGACTCGAGGGCGAGCCGGGACGAACGCGAACGATTGGTGCGGGCCTATGAGGACACGTTGATGGCCCGGAAGGGGGAGGGCACCCTGCCGATCTTCGGGACCTTGCTCGACTTCTGGGATATGATCTGGGTGAGCCTGGGAGTGGCCAGCGCGCGGGAGCTCGCGCGCACCCGGGTGCGGTAACCGGTCAGGGGGTCGGCGCGCCGCCACCCCCGCCTTTCTGCTCGCGCTCGTCACGCTCGCGCTGCTCCCGGGCCATCCGGACGCGCGCGATCCGTTCCTGACGCGCCGCCTCCTCGGCGGCATCCCGCTCGGCTTCCCGCTTCTCCCGTTCCGGATCGGCCCGCTGCGCCTCGGCCGCCGCCCGGGAGACGCGCTCACGACGCCGGGCCTGCTCCGCGGCACTCGCCTCGGCCCGCGAGACTTCGAGCGCCGCCTTCCGCCGCTGATTCATCCACCACAGCACGAGAAACAGCCCGAATTGTGCCGGGAGGTCATATACAAAGGAGAGCGGGAACAGTTTGTCGACGGTCAAGGAGACCGCCATGCTCGCGAGCCCCCACTTCCACGGGCTCATGTGCTCGTAGCCCGCCATGGCCGCGAATATCAGCGCGAAGGACAGCCCGCCAAGGATGCCGAGTACCATTCCGCAATATGCAAAACGACATCAGAACGTGCAAATTGTGCGCTTCAACTACTGGGGGCTTGGATGGTCGTCGTCATCATCGTGGTGGTGGTGGTCATCGGCGCCGTCATGCTGTTCCTGCGCAAGTACATGGCGCGCTGACGGACCGGCGGCCAGATCAACCGCGGATCAGCTTCGCTCTTTCACGCCGGCGATCAGCAGCCAGAACATGACGACCACCTCACCCAGCGTGAGCGGCTGAATGTAGGTGTTGACGACCTCGTCGAGCCCCGGCGAAACGAGACCCGCCATGCTGTACGCGAGCCACCCGAATCCCCCCAGCACGAGCCAGACCCCGAGGAGACGCGGCAGAAAGCCCGAGCGGTAGACCAGGATCCCGAAGGGGAATAACCACAGGCCCCAGAAGATCGCGTTCACCAGGTCGAGGTGCTGGTGGAGCTCGAGGAGAGCGCTCGCGAGGGACTCCCGCTGCGGCGGCGCGAAGGCCGAGACGATGCCGGCTCCCTGGGCGAACAACAATGCGCCCACGTCGGTCGCTGAGTTGACCAGGAACAGGGGCACCTGGATCAGGCTTCCCAGGATCACCATGAGGGCGGCGAGGTCGCGGTCCATGTCCCGCAACAATCGATAGAGGGCCAGCGGCACGAAGAGCCAGAGCGCGGCGGAGAGGACGTAGGTGGCGATCCCCACGCGGAACAGCCCCTGGTGCGCCGCGATGTTGCTTGCGGTGAGTGCGGCGTTCCCGGTGACGAACAGCTTCCCCGGAATCACGATGAGCCGCAGGACACCGACTACCGAGGCGACGAGGTAGAGGAGCCCGGCGACCCGGGCCTGTCGTTTGAGGGGCGTCACCGTTTCTCCGAAAAGGGGTCCGCCCACCCTACGTCAGCCTCCCGTGGCGCGGTTTCTCAAGAGGTGTTGCGGGCGATGCGCCGAAGAGGAAGAATACCCGGCATGCCACTCACCATCGGCCAGACCGCCCGCCGCTCCCTCCATCTCACACAAGAGCACGTCAGGAAGTACGCGGAGATCTCCGGGGACCGGAATCCGCTCCACTTCGACGAGCAGTTCGTGAAAGGCACCAAGTTCGGACGACTGGTGGTGCAGGGAGGGCTGACCACCGGGCTCCTCCATGCGCTCGTCGCGATGGACCTGCCGGGTCCGGGCACCGTGTTCCTGAGTCAGAACTGGAAGTTCACGGCGCCGGTCTTCATTGGTGACACCATCACCGCCGAGGCCACCGTGCTGAGCGTGCACGCGTCGAAGCCGGTGACCCAGCTCGCCGTCAAAGTCTGGCGCGAGGGAGGGGAAACCGTGCTCGAGGGCGAAGCGTGGTGCTACCGGTTCGCGCCGGGCGCGTAGCGTCGACGCTCCACACCGATTGGCAGGTTGTTTCTGCGCGACGCCCGCGCGCAACAGTGACACAGTGACACTTCTTGACGGTCGCCTAGCGTTTTTGTTCCGTTGCTGTGCTCGAAATGCGCAACGCGGAATTGGTGCTCGCGACCCGTCCCTCCGGTAATTCCCTCACGCAAGTCTCCGCGCCAGGGCGTGCTCCTGCCACAGGTGGGCCCGCGATCACCACCAACCTGGAGGGTGCACACACATGATCGGGTTCCTGCTGAGAGGCCGGACCGCCGGCGTCGTCACGGCGATGACATTGATGACGTTCACGTCGGTACACGCGCAGACCGGCGTGATCGCGGGCACAGTCAAGGACGACGGCGGCAGTCCCATCGCACTCGCGGAAGTCGGCATTCCCGCGTTGCGCCGCAGTGTCGCCACCACGGCGACGGGCGCGTACGAGATCACGGGCGTGCCGGAAGGATCGCAGGTCATCACCGTCCGCCTGATCGGCTACCGGCCCGTGACCGACACGGTCGCGGTCACGAACGGCCAACGGGTCACGCACGACGTCACGATGAGGCGCGATCCGCTCAATCTCTCAGCCATCGTGGTGACCGGAACGGAAACTCCCCGCTCGCGGCTGGAAACCAGCAACGCCACGACGGTCCTGTCGCCCAGCGATCTGACCCAGGTGGCTCCCCGCAGTACCACGGAGGCGCTGCGCTACGTCCCCGGGTTCACCCGAATCGAAAGCTCGGGCGGTGAAGTGAACGAGAACATCTCGATGCGGGGCATCCTGGGCGTCGAGTACGTCATGTTCATGGAAGACGGATTGCCCGTGTTCCCGACCATGCACACGTTCTTCATGAACGCCGACAACCTGTTCCGGATGGACGAGAACGTGGCGCGGATGGAGGTGGTCCGCGGGGCGGGGTCCGCGCTGTTCGGCTCGAACACGCCCGGGGCCATCATCAACATCATCAACAAGACCGGCGGCTCCACGCTTCAGGGAGACATGAAGGCCTGGGGCGGCACGGGCGGCCTCGCGCGGTACGACTTCAATGCCAACGGTCCGATCGGGTCCGACTGGAACTTCAACGCCGGCGGGTTCTACCGGTACGATCGCGGCGTGCGGAACCCCGGATTTCCGGGTACCGACGGCGGGCAGTTCAAGGCCTCCCTCACGCGGAACTTCGACAACGGGTTCTTCCGCACCTCGCTCAAGGTCATCAATGACCGGAATCAGTTCATCCTCGACCTGCCGTACATGTATCCCGACTCCACGGACCTGACCAAATTCCAGCGGGTTCCGGGGTTCTCGGCCACGGGATCAATGAATACCAATGAGGGCAACGGGATTTCGGTCCCCACACCTGACGGACAGCTCACGCTGCCCCTGGAGAACGGACTCCTGACCCACGCGTACTGGCTCACCGCCGACGCCGGGTTCAACCTCGCCAATGGCTGGAATGTCGAGAACGCGGCGCAGCTGATGGCGAACCACCAGGAGTGGAACGCGATCGTGCCCTTCGACGTGATGGACACGAGCGCGGCGGTGGGTCAGTACATCACCCAGTATTGGGGTTCCTACTATCAGGGGATTCTGCAAGGGCGCGGCACCATTCCCGGCAATGCGACGAACCTCAGCATTACCGTGCAGCCGGGCTACAAATACCACATGACCTATCCCAATGCGCTCAGCCCTGGCGGTACGCCGCTCGCCTACAGCGACGCCAACGGGCTGCTGTCCCCTGGTGGTGAGTGGCACGTCAACAAGCCTATCAGCGCTTTCCAAGACCAGCTCACCCTGAAGAAGGACCTGCCGGGCGGGAACAACGTGTCCTTCGGCGTCTACTTCGCGAATTACAATCAGGGGAACAACTGGTACTTCACCGACATCCTTACCAACGTCGCGGACAATCCCCATTTCGTCGACTTGAATCTCGATACGGCGCGGGTGGTCTTTCATTACAACGTCGGCGCCACGGCCGACTCGGTGGTCGTTCCGCTGGGGCATTTCGCGGCGACGAAGAATGGCTTCCGGCGCTTCGTGTCGAATTATGTGAACGGTACCGGGCAGACCACCGTGTTCTCCGGTGTGGCCGGAGGATCATTCCACTTGAGCGATCGGCTGCGGGCCGACCTGGGCGTGCGGTACGAGAGCGACGCCTACGTGCAGACCTCGCAGAACACCACGGTGACGCCGGTTGCCGGTGATACGGCGGGCTCGCTCAACGTGGTCAACCAGGATGTTTGGGGAGCAAATTCGTCCTACCGGCATTTCGGCCGCACCCTCGATGACTGGGCCGCCTCGATCGGGCTGAACTACGAGGTCAATCCCCAGACCACCCTCTATGCGCTCGGCAGCCGGGCCTACAAGATGCCCGCGCTCGACGAGTTCCTGAACGCCTCGGCCGAGCAGCAGGTCGATCTGTTCAAGTCGAAGCGAAACGAGACCGTCGAGGTCGGCGTCAAGCACCTGGCCGCGAACTTCGGTGTCACGCTGGACGGGTACTACACGATCCTGAAGGACATCGTCAGTCAGGGACTCGTGACCGACCCCGGGACAGGACTCCCGATCTGGATCATCCAGGCCAATCCGGAAGTCAGCTCGTACGGGTTGGAGTTGGAAGCGTCGGGCCAGCTGCCGCACAGCGGGCTCTCGGCGATGACCAACTGGACGCTGCTCAAAGCCGTGTACGCCAGCTGCCCGCCGGGAAGCGGCGGATGTCCCACCGGTGCCGACATTGGGACGCTGCTGGCCGGCGTACCGCCCATCGTGGGGAACCTGACTGCCATGTATGCGGTCACACCCCAATTGCACGTTGACGGCGATTGGCACTTTGTGGACCGCCGGTGCACGAACGTGAATAACTGCGACAACCAGCTCCCCACGTACTCGTACTTCAACTTCGGCGCCGAGTACATCATCCCGTCGAGCGGGCTGTCGATCCGGGGAGATCTCCTGAACGCTTTCAACTCCGAAGGACTGGAGGAAGGGAACCCGCGGCTCTCGCTCCTGCCGAATGGCCGGACGAGCAACCTGTTCCTGGCCCGGCCCATTCTGCCCAGGATGTTCCAGGTCTCGATGGGTTATCGGTTCTAGAGGCTGATTGATGAACACGGTCGGGCCGGTCGTCGTGCTTTCCTGGTTGGCGATGACCGGCCTGGCCGCCCAAGACTCGTCCTTTCTCGTTTCCACCACGGACCCCGCCTACCGGACCCCGGGCTTCCTGGGCAATGGGGCCTTTTCGCTCATCACCACCCCCCTCGGCACCAGCCCGGCGCCGTCGTTCGCGGCGGGCGTCTACGACGCCGCCCCCGGAGATGTGCCTCGCCTCGCCCAACTTCCCGCCTGGAACGCGATCGACGTGTGGAACGGGCGCCGCTGGTTGAACCGGATCACCCCCGACACGACGTCCCTCAAGGACTACCGCCAGACGCTCGACATGGAGCGTGGCCTGCTCGAAACCCGGTATCGCTGGGTGGACGGAGAGCGGGAAACGTCGGTCGTCACCACGTCGTTCGTTTCCCGGGCCGACGCGAACGTGGCCGTGAGCAGGGTCGAAGTGACGTCGGCCACCGGCGGGCCTGTCGCCTTTCGGTTCCCGTTGGACCAGCGCCCTCCTCCCGAACGGGTGCCCCTCGCCCGGCTCGAGAAGAGTGATCCAACGTGGACACTGGACCAGGTCTGGTATCCCGGGCACGTCACTGCATCCGTCCTGGAAGCGGGGAAGGGCCGCCTGTACCTCGGCGGCCGCACCGACGGACGGGGTACGGGCGTCGCCATCGCGGCGACCCCGTCGTGGCCGGGCGAAACCCCTGACTCGGTGCGCTCAGAGCACACGAAGTCGGGGGTCGCGATCGTGGCCTGGTTTACCGCGTTACCGGGGAAATCGGTGACGGTCTACAAGTACGTGGGTGTCGCCGCCAGCCGGATCCCGGCGGAGCGTGCGGCGTCGGGCGCCGCCAGCCGCGGTTACGATGACCTCCTGGTAAAGAACGGGGACGCGTGGCGCGAGCTGTGGCAGAGCGACATCGTGATCGAGGGGGACCCGGGACTTCAGCGTGTCGTGCATGCGATGCTCTTCCAGTTGATGTCGAGCGTCAGGGCCGGGAGCGCGCAGAGCATTCCACCGATGGGCCTCTCGAGTGGCGGGTACTATGGCCACGTGTTCTGGGACGCCGACACGTGGATGTTCCCAGCGCTCCTTGCCCTTCATCCCGAGCTCGCCCGCTCGATGGTCGACTTCCGCTTTCACGCCCTGGCCGGCGCGAAACGGCGCGCCGTGGCGCACGGGTTCAGGGGTGCGATGTACCCATGGGAGTCGGATGAAGTGGGGAACGAGACGGTCCCGCGCTTCGCGGCGCAGAATGGTGACTACGAGATCCACGTGACCGGTGACGTTGCCCACGCCCAATGGCTCTACTATCTCGCCACCGGCGATTCTACATGGCTCGCCGACTCGGGCTACGCGGTGCTCTCCGCCACCGCCGACTTCTGGGCCAGCCGCGTCACCTACGAGTCGTCGACCCACACCTACGGACTTGCGCACGTCGTTTCGGTGGACGAAGGGCTGATCGGCGTTGGGAACGATGTGTACACGAACGCGGTGGCCCTGCTGAATATTCAGGACGCGATGCTCGCTGCGCGCATCCTCGGACGGAAGCCCCCCCCGGCGTGGGCAAGAGTGGCTGCCGGATTGCGCGTGCCGTACGACTCGGCGCGGGCGTACCACCCGCCGTACGCCGGCGCCCCGGATACCCTCCATGGGGGAGTAGCCCCCCTCCTCGTGTATCCCCTGGGGCTCCCGGTCAGCCCGAAGTCCGCCTCGAACGACCTCGCGGCCGCGGTGCAGTCTCTCAATAAGGAAGGGCCGGGGGCCATGATGACCGTCACCCTCTATCCCGTCGTCGCGGCGGCCCTCGGCGAGCGGGCCCTCTTCGACTCGCTCGTGCCCATCACCTATCGGGGCTATCTTCGCCCGCCCTTCGACGTGCTGGCTGAAACACCGAGGACCCAGGGAGTGGACTTCGTGACCGGAGCGGGGGGCTTCCTTCAGCAGGTGCAGTACGGGTATACGGGGCTTCGGTGGGGAAAGGGAGGACTCGAGCGCACCGTCCCTCCGATGCTCCCGCGTGGGGTCACCCGGATGATCCTGCGCGGCGTTCACGATCGGCACCGGTTGGTCGACGTCGTCGTAGCAGGCGACAACGTGATCATGACACCACAATGAATTTCCCCTTCCTCTCTTTTTGGACTAGCGCGCTCGTCATCCTGAGCGCAGGGCGCGAAGCGCCCGGAGCGAAGGACCTGCTGGTTCGCGCGCGCGCGCCCGGAGCGAAGACCCTCTCCCTCCCGCGGGACACGGAACCCCCCGTCCTCGCCCTCCCCGATCCCGCCCTCGATGACACGGCGGGGTACCGCGGGTACGTCACCCGCTTCTATCGGGACGCGGCAGGGAACGCGGTCCAGATCTACATCGACCACCGTCTCGGCCGGGTAGTCAACGTCTGGGCCGACGCGCTGGACGAGAGCCTCGGGTTCACGGTGCGCGACTCCGCGGGTGCCAACGGCAACGTGACGTGGGCATCGGCCGGAGCGGTCCCAGGGACGAGCGCCCCATTCCGCACCCTGACCTACCGCCTCGACCTCGGCTCCTCCACCGCGAGCCTCGGTCTCTGGCTCCTCGGGTCCATGCGGGTGGAGCGGGATTTTCACTACGCATTCCGGGACTCCCTCGCGCTCGACTCGGCGGCGTTCCCGGAGCCTGAGCTCACCACCCTCATCCACGATCTCGGATCTCTCCCCGAGGCCGAGCGGCGGCGGGAGCTGGGGATTCTCGGAGCGAGAAACGAGTCGGTGCTGTCGGGAAGGCTGGAGCCCGTCATCACGCTGACGCAGCGGCCTTCGGGGTGGGTGCTCCGGGTGGACCAGACCGCGTTCGACGGCCGCCGGCACCTGCGGCTCACGGTCTCCGGTGGTCCGGGGACCAGGGCGACGCTGCAGGGGCGGGGACTCGAGGTGCGGTCGACGGACTCCGCACCGGTACGGGTGACCGTCACCATCGCCACTGACGCTCACGCGCTCACGCCGGTCCCGCGGCAGGAGCTGTTCAACGACGAGTTCCGGCGTTTCTACGCCCGGGTCAAGGCCGACACCGCCCATCCGCTCCGGATCCGTCGCCTCGAGCGGGAAGTGCGCGGCGCCGAGCTCCTGACTTACCGCGAGAAGGTGATGGCGGGTCTCCCGAACTACGCGACGTACTTCGGGCGGGATGGGCTCATGACGGCGCTGATGATGCGCCCCATCTGGGCGCCCGCCGCATTCGAGCTCGTGATCGGCAGTACCCTCGGCAAGCTGCGGGACGATGGCAACGTGAGCCATGAGGAGGCGCTGGGCGGGCAGGCGATTCGGGAGCACGCCGCGCTCTACCATGAGGCGATCGCCAAGCGCGACTATGCGGGTGCGCGCAAGCTCCTCCTGGAGCTGGGCAGGACCCGTGAGAACTACCGGATGGTGGATGACGACGTGCAGCTTCCGGTGGTCGAAGCGGCATACCTCACGGATCCCGGTATCCCCTCGTTCCGCAAACGGCACTTTCTCTTGGAAGGCGATCACCTGCGCCGGATGATGGCGAACATCGCCTTCGTGGCCCGGGAAGCGGCTCCCTACGCGAAGGATCCCGTCGCCACCAACCTGGTCAGTTTCCCGCGCGGGGATGACGGGAGCTGGGTCTCGTCGAGCTGGCGGGACAGCCGGGTGGGGTACGCGGGTGGACGGTTTGCGATGGACGTCAACGCCATCTGGATGCCGAAAGCCCTCGAGTCCATAGACAGCATCCTCGCCGCCCTCCGGGGCCTGGGCATTCCCGCATCGGAGAAGCTGCCGATCGATTTGCCGGTGGCGATCGCGACGTGGCAGAAGACGGCCCGGCACTTCGAGGTGACCATTCCCGGTCCTGAGGCCCGTCGCCGGATCGACGCACGGCTGGCCGCGTTTCCCGACGCCGTTCGCCGGTATTGGGAGGGTCAGCTGAACCAGGAACAGGTGCCCGACACGGTTCGCTTTCTCGCAATTGCGCTGGACAGCGCGGGTCGACCGATTCCCGTGCTCAATACCGACCCGGCCATGGCTCTCCTCGTGGGCAGTTCGGAAATAGTTGACTCCGTCAACTATATCCAACCCATGATGCGACCCTACCCGGTGGGGCTGTTCGTCCCGCGCCTCGGCGTCCTTACCGTCAACGATGCGTATGCCTCACCCCAGGTCTGGCGCGACTTCGACCAGGATGCCTACCACTCGCCGAGTGTGGTGTGGGGACGGGACGTGAACTTGCTGCGGGGGACGATTCCCGCGATCGCCGGCGCTGTGGACAGCTCCCACATGGGGTATGGAGAGCTCTGGAGTTACGCGATTGCGGGTGACTCGCTCCGGCCCACGCGGTATGGGGTCAGCTCCGACGTGCAACTGTGGACGCTCACCGACCTGGCCGTACAGTATCTGCTCGACCGGCTCCCGGGGGCGCCCCGGCCAGGAATAGGGAGCTACAACCCGGCGCACGACCTGGGGTCGCTCTTTCAGGATGTGCAACTCGGGCGCGTGTTTCCCGACTCCAAGACCTTCGTCGACGCCGTTCCCAAGGCCCCTCCCTCGGAGATCGCCGCCCGCTACGACTCGGCGCGGAACGCGGCTGGATTCGACCTGAAGGCCTTTGTGGCGCGCTGGTTTGACCTTCCGCCCGCCGCGGCGGAGGGGTATCGCAGTGACACCACACAGTCGATGAGACAGCACATCCATGGGCTGTGGGACGTGCTGACGAGGGCGCCGTCTCGCGACACGTTCGCCGGGAGGTCGTCGCTCATTCCGCTCCCCGAGCCCTACCTCGTGCCCGGCGGCCGCTTCCGCGAGATCTACTACTGGGACTCGTACTTCGAGATGCTCGGCCTCGTCGCCGATGGCCGCACGGGCCTGGCGGCCGACATGCTCGACAACTTCGCCTATTTGATACGAGCGGTGGGGCACATCCCCAACGGCAATCGGACCTACTACGTGAGCCGATCCCAGGCGCCGTTCTTCGGGGCCATGGTGGGCCTCTACGCCCGGGCGACGGACACCACACACGCCCTCAAGTACCTCGATGCACTCGAGGCGGAACATGCGTTCTGGATGGACGGGTCATCCGCGCTGACACCCGGTCACGCCGCTGAGCGGGTGGTCCGGCTTCCGAATGGCGCTCTCCTCAACCGGTACTGGGATGATCTTGCCGAGCCGAGGCCGGAGTCGTACCGGGAGGACTACACGTTGGCGCAGGCACTTCCCGATGCGGAGCGTCCGGGGCTCTACCGGCGGCTGCGCGCTTCGGCCGAGAGCGGGTGGGATTTTTCGAGCCGCTGGATGCGGGATACGACGGACTTGAGGAGTCTCGAGACCACGGACCTGGTGCCCGTGGATCTCAACAGTCTCCTCGCCTACGATGAGCGCCTGATTGCCGCATTGCGAAATTTCCGGGGGCAGGCGGGGGACGGTGCGGTCGCCCATCGGTATCTCACTGAGGCCGAGGAGCGGAGCCGTACCCTGCTGGCGGCGGCCTATGATTCGACGCGCGGATTCTTCTTCGACGTACGGTGGGCCACCGGGACGCGGGTGACGGATCGGGTGTCCATGGCCGCGGCCTACCCGCTGTACTTCGGTCTGGCGACTCCCGACGAGGCACGCCACGTCGCGCAGGTTCTGGAGCGGGAGCTGCTCCGGCCGGGGGGCTTCGTCACCACGCCGGTGGCCTCCGGCCAGCAGTGGGATGCACCCAATGGCTGGCCCCCGCTGCAGTGGCTCGCGATCCAGGGCCTGCGGCGATACGGCTGCGATGCCCTGGCGGATACCGCGCGCGCCCGGTGGCTGGCGATCAACCGGCGCGTCTACGAAGCGACGGGCAAGATGGTCGAGAAGTATGATGTGGTGAACGTCGCCCGCCGTGCCGGGGGAGGTGAGTATCCGGCCCAGGACGGGTTCGGCTGGACGAATGGAGTAGTCGAAGCACTGCTGGCGGATTCGCTGCCGGCGCTCAGGGCTCCTTAGACTGCCCGATTAGTCGCCCGCGAGAGCTTCGGCGACCGGCGACGGTGCATCCGCAGCGCGGCGGTACATCTCCGCAAACACCTTCGCATGCGGCTCGCGCAACATCGTGTCCCGGCTGCAGTCGTTGGGGCCGAACCAGACCTCCGAGTCCCGGGCGAAGGCCCGCCACTTGAGCGGCTGATCGCGGGTGGCGAGTGCGGCCGGGGACGACACGAACAACCGCAGCCGGCCTTCGAACCGCCGCGTGCGATAACGGCGCGCCGCTCCGATCGTGGCCCGTTGCACCGCTTCCCGAAATACCAGGGCGGGGTCGGGCGAGGCGAGGCGGCTTTCCCGCTGGGCTTTCACCAGTGCCAGTTTCGAGCCGACGTACGCCCCCCATCGGGTCGGCGGCCGCGACACCAGCGCCCGTACGTGCCCGGCCACCCGCTGGAACTGCTCCTCCAACCACGCTCCCCGCTCGTCCAGCGTCCACGGGATAAAGCGGTAGCGCGCCGCGAAGGGCGCGCCGAACAGGGCGACCGACTCGAGCGGCACGCCGGCCATCTGAAACCGGCGGCCCAGCTCGAACGCGGTCACGCAGCCCGCGCAGTGTCCCGCGATCACGAACGGACCGGCCGGGGCGAAGGCGCGAATCTGTTCCTCGAAGTACGCGGCGAGGTCCTCGATGCGCTTGAGTGGACGGGCGGCGCCGTCGAGCCCGGGGGGCTGCAGCCCGTAGAACGGCTGATCCTCTCCGAGGTGGCGGGCGAGGGCGAGGAAACAGAACACGTCCCCGTTGTGACCCGGCACGCCGAAGATGGGCGGCGCAGTGCCGCGGGGCTGCAGCGGCACAATGGCGCGAGGCCGGCTCGCCGTGGAGCGGGTGGAACGGAGGAAGGCCAGGATTTCCCCCCTCCGGCGCCGCAGCACCTCGAGCAGGGCGGGGGTCAGGACGCCGGGAGGAGCATCGCATTTCACCCGGTCCCCATCTTCCCGGACATTGATCCCCCGGCTGCGCAGCTCCGAGAGCAGCGCGATGGCACTCACAGCTCGACCTCCACCCGTTCGCCCGTCTCAACTTCCCCGTCCGCTCCGAGAGGTGGCCCGACCACGGCGAGCGTCTCGATCGCCTCGGCGAGGCCGGCGGCAGTCTGCCGTTCGAACAGGAGGCCCAGGGGTACGTCGCTCCCGGACGCCCCGCGCAGGCGGATCACCAGCCGCGCCGCCATGAGCGAGTCGCCGCCCAGATCGAAAAAATTGTCATCGATGCCGGCGTCGGGGCGCCGCAGGACGTCGCGGAAGATCTCCAGTACCATGGCTTCGGTCGGCGTGCGCGCTTCGGAGGCGGCGGTGTCGGCCCGCGCATCAGGCTCCGGATCAGGAAGGGCGCGGCGGTCGAGCTTGCCGTTGGCGGTCCGCGGGAGCGCGTCGAGCATGACGAATTGGGCGGGGATCATGTACTCCGGAAGCTCGGCGCGGAGCGCCGTGCGCAGACCTTCCACCAGCGCCCCGGCGCCGGAGTCCACCACCAGGTAGGCGATCAGGCGCGCTTCCCCGGCCGGGTTCGAGCGTACCACGACCGCGGCCTCACGGATTCCGGGGTACCGCATGAGGGTCGCCTCGATCCCGCGCAGCTCGATACGGAAGCCTCGGACCTTCACCTGGTCGTCGAGACGGCCGAGATGCTCGAGGGTTCCGTCCGCCAGAAGCCGTACCCGGTCCCCGGTACGGTAGAGCCGGGCTCCCGCGGCGCCCTCTGGATCCACGATGAACCGCTCGGCCGTGAGCTCGGGCCTGTTCCAGTACTCGAGCGCCAGCCCCGAGCCTCCGATGCAGAGCTCCCCCGGGACGCCGATGGGGCACAGGTGCCGGCGGAGGTCAAGCACCCGGACGACGGTGTTGGCGATCGGACGTCCGATGGTGATGTGGGCGGCGTCCCGGATTTGCGCACAGGTGGACCAGACGGTGGTCTCGGTCGGGCCGTACATGTTCCAGAGCTCCACGCCCCGGGCGAGCAGCGCCCCGGCGAGGTCCCGCGGAAGGGCCTCGCCGCCCACCAACGCCTTGAGGGGCGAGCGCCCTTCCCAGCCAGCCTCCAGGAGCAGGCGCCAGGTGATCGGCGTGGCCTGCATGACCGTCACCCCGTGATTCTCGAGCAGTGTACGCAGGGCCTGTCCGTCCCTCGCGTCGTCACGCGTGGCGAGGACCACGGTGGCGCCCACACACAGCGGCACGAACAGCTCGAGCAACGCGATGTCGAACGACACCGTGGTGACCGCCAGCAGCACGTCGCTCGCGTCGATACCCGGGGTTCGGGCCATACTCGTGATGAGGTTGGCTGCCGCCCCATGGCCGATGACCACGCCTTTCGGGGTGCCGGTTGAGCCGGAGGTATAAATGACGTACGCGGGGTCCGCGGCACCCGGCCGGTCGCCGGTGCCTGGCGGGCCCTCACGCGGGTCGATATCGAGGAGCAGCTGACTCTCGCGCGCGAGGCCACACCAGCCCGCCAGGGGCTCGGTGGAGACCAGAAGCGAGACTCCCGAGTCTTCCGCCATGAAACGCAGTCTCTGGGCCGGATAGGCGGGGTCGAGCGGGACGTACGCGGCGCCGGTCTTCAGAATCCCGAGCAGGGCGACGGGCAGCTCGGGGGTCCGCTCGAGACAGACGCCGATGCGCTGTCCGCGGCCGGCCCCGCGAGCCCGGAGAGCCCGCGCGACGTGCTCGGCCTGCGCGTCCAGCTCGGCGTACGTCAGGGCCGCGGCGGCGGTCCGCAGGGCGACACGCTCCGGGGTTCGCGCCGCCTGCGCCTCGACCAGCGTGTGGATCGGCAGGTCGGGGACTTCCGTTGCGGGCCCCGTGCACGCGGCGATGATCCGCTCCCGCTCCGGCCCGTCCAGCATCGGGAGATCTGCCGCCGCCTGCTCCGGGCGAACCACCGCGTGGCGCACGAGCTCGGTGAAGGCCGCCGCGATCCGCTGGACGGTCTCGCGGTCGAACACATCGGTGCTGTACTCGAACCGGGCGAGGTAGCCATCACCCTCGTCGTGGACGTGCAGGCTGAGGTCGAACTGCGCAAAGCCGAGGTCGTAGTTGAACGGCGTAACCTCGAGGTCTCCGAGACGGGTAGATGGCACCCGGGGCATCTCGAAGAGCACCTGGAAAACGGGGTTGCGGTCGGCGGACCGCTCGATGGCGAGATGGCGCATCACGACCATGAGCGGCACGGGATTCATGAGCGCCTCGAGGGTCGCGTCGCGGGCCCGGCGCACCACGTCGAGAAAGCTCGGCTCTCCCGAGAGGTCGCAGCGCAGGCCGGCCATGGTCAGAAAATTTCCGATCAGCGGCTCGAGCGCCTGCTGGTCCCGCGCGCCGATGGGTGTCCCGATCACCAGGTCCGACAGTCCCGTGTACCGCGACAGCAGCACCTGGAACGCCGCCAGGAGCACCATGAAGCCCGTGCAGCGCTCGCGACGGACGAGCGCCCGCACACCTTCTCCCACCTCGGCCGGAAACCGGAAATACACGTGCGACCCCAGGAACGACCGGACGGCGGGCCGGGGCCGGTCGCCGGTCAGCTCCACGACCGGCAGCTCGCCGGCCAGGCGCCGTCGCCAGTAGGCGATCTCGCCCGCATGGGTCGCGTCGTCGGCCCAGGCCTCGCGCTGCCAATGGGCGAAGTCGCCGTACTGCAGTCCGAGAACGGGAAGGGCCGGTTCCCGCCCCGTGAGGGAGCCGCGGTAGGCAGCATCCACTTCGTCGAGCAGGAGGCCCATGGACAATCCGTCCGCGGCGATATGGTGCACGTTCACGAACAGGATGTGGTCCGTCGCGCCCAGCCTGAACAGGGCCACGCGGATCAGGGGCAGCCGGGACAGGTCGAAGGGCCGGAGGGACTCCTGGGTCGCGAGCGCATGGGCCTTCGCCTCGCGTTCCTCCGGGGGGAGGTGCTCGACGGAGGCCAGGGCCACATGGATCGTGAGGGTCGGATGGACATGCGCATGCGGCTCCCCGCCCGGGGCCGCGTAGGTGGTGCGGAGAATCTCGTGGCGCCGGATGACCGTGTTGACGGCGGCCTCGAGCGCGGCGATGTCGAGAGGGCCGCGCAGCCGCAAGGCCCGGGGCAGGTTGTACGCGGGATTGCCCGGGGCCATCTGGTCCATCAACCACATCTGCCATTCGATAAAGGAAAGGGGGGCGGTGCGCGGGTCGGGCCGCGGGGAAATCGCGGACCGTGGGCGACGGGGGCTCTCAGCCGTGTGTGACACGCGTCTCCGCCCCCGTTTCACATCCGGTTGCGAACGCGACCGCGCCGACCAGGCCTGGCCCGGGGTCGAAGGTGCGAACGGTCCAGGCGACGCCCGAGGTGTCCAGCGGATGGCCCAGACCGCCGCCGTGAGCTTTCACGACTGCCTCGCTGCGGGTCCACCAGTCGAGAAAGCCGCGGAGCTTCTGGTGTTCCGTCAGAGACGCGTAGGCCCGCCACTCCTCCGGGGAGCACAATTGCGCGGCGATCGTCTCGGCGTCGGGGACGGGGCGGAGCACCTCGATGTCCACGCCGATCTCCCCCCCGGTGGCGAACGCCAGGGCGGCGACGTCGTCACTGTGCGAAACGCTGAAATGCAGGGCGTGGGTATTCCGGCCCGCCAGGCATGGTTTGCCGTGTGGGCCGCGGGCGAATTCGATTTCTTGTGCAGAAACGTTGAGACGGGCGCCGAGTTGCCGCCGCAATTCGGCGCGCGCCACGATGAATCGGCGGCAGTCGCGAGGGCGGGAGAAGCTGGCCGCCCGCATGCGCTCTTCGTCGGACAGCAGCATCGCAGCCTGGCGCACTGCCGCCGAACCGACATCCAGCCGCGTCATCAGGATTTCGATCACGGTCATCCTCGACAGACAGGAATCGTGGCGCCTGCGGGCGTCCCCCGGCCGTCGCAGCCACCGATGCTGGGAAGGGTTGCAAGTTGCGGGCTAGCCCGTACGGCACTTCGGCGGCGTACGGTCGCGGCCTCCGCAGCGTGGGCGCAACGCGTGCCGCCCGCGCCCCGGTTTCATGCGCCACGGCTTCGCTTTTCCCTGGGATGGCGCCGCGGGGGCCACGTCGCTGCGCCGTCGACGCGGTCACTCCCTCCCGGTCCCCGCGACGTCTCGGCATCGTCTTTGCTCGCTTGTAGGGAGCGAACGCACGGCCGGCCCGGCTTTGAAGTCGCCTGGGCGGGCATCACACGCGACCGTACCCTGCGGAGCCACCGCATGACGTCCTCAGACAACCGTAGCTCCTTGAGATCTGTCCATCGCCTCGTGCACGACCATGCCGGACACCGCCCGAACGAGGTGGCCCTGGCCGAGCCCGGCCGGACCCTGACCTACCGTCAGCTCGACGACCGCTCGACCAGCCTCGCTCAGCACCTGCGCACGCTGGGGGTGGGCCCGGACGTGGTGGTCGGGCTCTGCTTTCCTGGGTGCGCGGCGATGGTCGTGGGTGCGCTCGGCATCCTGAAGGCGGGGGGTGCGTACCTGCCGCTCGATCCGGGCCAGCCGGGGGATCGGCTCGCCGCAATCGTGCGGGACGCCGGCGTCTCTGTGCTGGTCACTGACGACGGCTCCGCGGAGTGGGCCGCCGGCATCGAGCGGGTCGTCTCACTGGACGCCAACGGGTGGAAGGACGGCGCTCCGGCGGCGGTACCGGCGGGGACTCCTGTCGACGTGACGCCGGACCATCTGGCGTACGTCATCTACACCTCCGGCTCCACCGGAACGCCCAAAGGCGTCGAGATCACGCATCGGGCCCTGCTGAATCTCGTGGCCTGGCATCAGCGCGCCTTCGAGGTGACGGTGGCCGACCGGGCGAGCCAGGTGGCCGGCGTCGGCTTCGACGCCGCCGTCTGGGAGATCTGGCCCTATCTGACGGCGGGAGTGCCTGTCCATTTCGCGCCGGCTGCGGCGCGAAGCGACCCCGTGGCCATGCGCGACTGGCTCCTGGATCAGAAAATCACGATCACCTTCGCGCCCACGGTCATGGCTGAGCGGCTGATCGAGCTCGCCTGGCCCGACGACACGGCGCTGCGGCTCATGCTCACCGGTGGTGACGCCCTCCACCGCTACCCGCGTGCCGGCCTCCCCTTCGAGCTCATCAATAACTACGGCCCCACGGAATGCACGGTGGTCGCCACGTCGGGCGCCGTGAACTCCGAGGGAGGACTGGCTGGAAGCGACGCCCCGCCCCCGAGCATCGGTCGCGCCATCACCAACGTGGAGGTTCACGTGGTGGACGATGACCTCTCCGAGGTCGCCGACGGCACGCCCGGTGAGCTCTGCATCGGGGGGGCGTCGGTGGCCCGGGGCTACCGCAATCAGCCTGAGCTCACCGCCGAGCGCTTCGTTCGCGACCCCTTCTCCCGGGATCCGGCCGCGCGCATGTACCGCACCGGGGACCTCGTCCGCCGTCTGCCGGAGGGCGACATCGCCTTTCTCGGCAGGCTCGACGATCAGGTCAAGATCCGCGGGTACCGGATCGAGCCGGGCGAGGTCACCCACGCCCTGAAGCGGAAGTGCGGCGTGCGGGACGGGGTAGTGGTGGCCCGCGACGACGGTGCGGACGGCAAGCGTCTGGTGGCGTACTGGGTGGCGGCGAATGAGGCGGCGCCGAGTCCGGAGGATCTCGTTCAGTTTCTCCGGTCGCTGGTGCCTGACTACATGGTGCCCTCCGCGTTCGTGCGCCTCGAACAGCTTCCCCTCACACCCAACGGGAAGATCGACCGCGGTGCGCTGCCGGCTCCCGAGGAACCGGCCACGGCATCCGAGGCCTACGTGAGCCCCCGGACTCCCGTCGAGCGGGACGTCGCGGACATTCTGGCGCCGTTGCTCGATCTCGAGCGCGTGAGCGTGGACGCGAACTTCTTCCTTCTGGGAGGGCACTCCCTCCTGGGCACTCAGCTCATCGCACGGCTCCGCGATCACTTCGACATCGAGTTGTCCCTGAAGGCGCTGTTCGAGGCGCCCACGGTCGCCGGGCTGTCGGCCGAGGTCGAGCGCCTCATCCTCGAGCAGCTGGACGCGCTGGACGTGGCGCAGGAGGTCGTCGGGTGAGTGCCGCCGCGCCCCTTGCTACCGAGGACGTCGCGGGCCTGAGCCTCCATCGCCTGATGGAGCCCGAGGTTCTGGCCAACCCGTATCCGCTTTTCCATCGTCTGCGCAGCGAGGACCCGGTCCACTGGGACCCGTTTCTCCACTGTTGGGTGGTCACGCGCTACGAAGACGTCCAGCAGGTGCTGCACACGTTCCTGGCCGCGCGTACCCCCAGTCCCGAGCAACTTGAGAAGCTGGGCCTCGACCGTATTGCACCCCTGGCGCGGATCATGGTGCGCCAGATGCTCTTCCTGGACCCGCCCGATCACACGCGCCTGCGGCGACTCGCGTCGACCGCGTTCACGCCCCGGAGAGTTGAAGGCCTGCGCTCTCACATCAAGGACATTGCGAACCGGCTGGTCGATCAGGTGGCGGACGCCGGCCGGATGGACGTGATCGCGGACCTGGCGGCGCCGCTCCCGGCGGTCGTGACGGCCGAGATGTTCGGCGTGCCGACTGAAGACCACGGGATGCTCAAGGACTGGTCGACCGACTTCGCCGAGATGCTCGGCAATTTCCAGCACAACCCCGACCGCGTGGCGCGCGCGCTGGCGGCCGCCGAGAACATGAGCGCGTACTTCCGTGAACAGATCGCCGAGCACCGGCGGCATCCGCATGACGGACTCATCCAGGCCCTCATCGAGGCCGAGGTGGACGGCAGCACGCTCACGCTGGACGAGCTGGTCGCCAACCTGATCGTGACCATGGTGGGCGGCCAGGAGACGACGACCAACCTGATCGGCAACGGGCTTCTGAGCCTCCTGCGGTGGCCGGAGCAGCTCGCGCGCCTCGACGCGGACCGCTCGCTCATGGCGCCGGCCGTGGAAGAGCTCCTGCGCTTCGAAGCGCCCAGCCAGCATACCGCGCGGCTCGCGCCCCAGGACCTCGAGATGGGCGGCAAGACGATCCGGAAGCGCCAGGCCGTGATCGCCGTCATGGCTGCGGCCAACCGCGACCCCGGGCGCTTCCCCGATCCGGACCGTCTCGACATCGCGCGGGAAGACAACCGTCACGTCTCATTCGGATGGGGCCCGCATTTCTGTTTCGGCGCTCCCCTCGCGCGTCTCGAAGGCCAGATCGTCTTCGAGACGGTGCTCGACCGGATGAAGAACCTCGAGCTCGACGGAGGGCCGCTTGAGTGGCGCACCAACCTCGGCCTGCGGGGACTGACTGCACTGCCCGTGCGGTTCCGGGCGTGAGCGCGGAACCGGCGGACACGGCCGCGACAGCCAACTCAAGGAGGGCGCGTCTCGACGCGTATCTGAAGGCCCGGTCCACACCCGCCGGCCCGCGGCGTGAGGCGCCCATTCCCGTGCGCGGGGACCGCGGACCGGCCCCGCTGTCGTTCGGGCAGGAGGGCATCTGGCGGAAAGCACAGTCCGTGTCGTCCCGCACCCTCTACAACGAAACCATCACGATCCATCGTCACGGTCCGCTGCAGGTCGCGGCGCTCCAGCGGGGCCTGGACGAGATCGTGCGCCGTCACGAAGCATGGCGGACGACCTTCCACGGCCGCGACGGCGACGTCGTTCAGCGCGTGGAGCCGTGGGTCCCGGTCCCGATCCCCGTGCATGACTTGCGTGGCCTCCCGGAAGAGAAGCGTCTTCCCGAGGCGCTGCGGCTGGCCGCCGAGGACGCCCGCCTCCCGTTCGACCTGACCCGCGGCCCCCTGTTCCGTCCCCGTCTGGTGCACCTGGACGACCAGGAGCACAAGCTCTTCATGGCCGTGCACCAGATCCTGCTCGACGGCGTCTCCGTGTATCGCGTGCTGATGCCCGAGCTGGCGGCACTCTATGACGCGTACGCCGCGGGACGGCCGTCACCGCTTCCTCAGCTGCCCATTCAGGTTTCCGATTTCGCTGCCTGGCAGCGGAGGTGGCTCTCAGGCGAGGTCCTTGCGCAGCAGCTGGCGTACTGGGAGGGACAGCTCGCGGCTCCGCCTGAGCCGCTCCGCTGGCCGGCGGACCGGTCCCGGCCGCCGGAGCAG
>Ga0209178_1000086_pt1 | contig 23061 bp, 11 predicted proteins | sample GAAS200_FD_187521 | JGI IMG/M metagenome (GOLD analysis project Ga0209178, IMG submission 187521) | Agricultural soil microbial communities from Georgia to study Nitrogen management - GA AS200 (SPAdes) (version 2) | ecosystem: Environmental > Terrestrial > Soil > Agricultural land | place: USA... | reverse complement strand
CCGATGAGTGCGTCTTGCCGTCGATTCCAGGCAAATTGAAATCCGGCATTTGCGAGCCAATCGGAAGCACCGGATGCTCCAAGTTCGCATAAAGCCCGCGGTTCGCGCCACGGCCTTGCCCTCTGCCTCGAGCGGCTGTTCCCGCCGCCGGTGCGCCTGATGCGGAGTTTTGTTGCGCATCCTGCGCCTGAAGCAACCATGGAACAAAAATAATCAAGGCGGCCAGAAGAAATGCGCAGGCGATTACAAAAGCAAATGGTCGGCCATGCCGCGAAGACCCGGACTTGCTGCTTGTCGAACAATTGCGAGAATTCATCCCTTCCTCCTTCGATAAGTTGCTCTTAAGAACATTCAGCAATTTCTCTAGATCGTGTAAGAGCTAAAAAAGAACCTTCAGCCCGAATTGAACCAGTCGCGAATTAAAGTTCGAATTCAAGCTCGTAATGGCTCCTACCGGAACTGCGTTCGGGTTCGTATTTACGTTCGACCCGGCGGTTCCCAGAACCCCCGGTGCCTTGGTTCCGCCAGCAAATTGGGAAATTGTAGCAGTTGGGTTATTGAAGTTGGGATGGTTGAACAAGTTGAACACTTCCGTCCGAAACTGCAGCCGAATGTCTTCATGGATCGGAAATTCTTTAAAGAATGAGAAATCCGTCCTCTGGAGGTGGGGACCGGAAAGCTGGCCGCCATGTTCATTTCCAAACGTGTTCACCGCGTACTGGTGCACGAAGCAACTCGCATCAAACCATTTCAGATGCGTTGGGTTCGAGATTTTTCCGGAACAGACCTGGTCGGGACTTCCAGCGCTGCCGAGGCCAGTTGTGTTCACGCTTTGTCCAACGCTGAATGGCAATCCTGTCGACCAAGTTCCAGCAACGTTTACGGCCCAACCCTTGATGAACACAGCTTCCGCTCCCGTCGCGGACTTGCCAAACGGCAACTGATAGTTGGCCGTGTAAGCAACCCGATCGCGAATTGTGGTGTTGCTGTTGTTGAACCCGCCTTTGTTGAAATACGGAACCACAATTGGGTTGGAAGGTGACTGCGGGTTGTCGTAATAGCAGGGGTTGATCCCGGCCAACGGCTGTGTCGGTTGGCAGGAGCCTCCTGTGAAGCTCATGCCATGGGCCCACGTGTAGTTGACGGAAACTGTTAACCCCTCATTGAACCGGCGAACAAATGTCGATTGAAGCGCTTCGTATGCAGTCGCTCCGTAGACACCGTACTCGCTGATCGATGCAGTCTTGGCCAGCCATGGGAACTGCGTGGACAGCGGCAATACGCCGTTCTGGCCCGGATTCGAAAGAGCCTGCAAATTAAGCATCTTTGGCGCGTGACGTCCCAACTCGGTGACTCCTCCTACCGTCAAGACGTTCGAACCGAAGGCTTTTTGGACATTGAGGTTCGCCTGCTCGAGGTACTGATTTGGCTGGTCGAACGGCTGGGCAGCGTTAATCGAGTAGCTCTGATATGGATCAGTTGCCGCTGGGCACGTGGTGGCATAAGCCGACAGCGTGGTGAAAGTGCATTGTGCTGACGTCGGAGCAAACACAAGATTCACGTTAGTCACGGGCACTGGAGCTCCTGCCGCCAGCAACGAACCGCCTGCTTGGCCCACAACGCTTGCAGAATTCGGAGCCGTACCCGCGGCACAAAGGGACGATGCCGGCGCTCCACTGCTCGTAACGCAAACCGGTTGTCCATATTGCGCAATGACGCCGCTCGCATAGGGAGCGGCACATACGGTGTTGGTACCCGTCTCGTTTTGGATCTGGCAGTTCGCGTTGAAGTTCCCAGGAGCGTTCTTTAAGCTGTAGTTCGAACTGTAATTGATCGGGAAAAATGTTAATCCAAACCCACCGCGTACAACGACATCGTGCTTCAGCGTGGCTGCGAAACCGAATCGCGGTGCAATGTCGCGGTAGGGGGTCTTGATTCCCGCCGTTCGGCCAGATTCTTGCGCGCCCGGGATTCCAGGTCCAACGATTACACCTCTCGCCTGGTCGAAGTTCGTAATGCGATTGCCGCGCTCGACGAATGGCGTGAAGATGTCGTACCTCAAGCCGAGATTCAAAGTGAGCCAACGTCTTGCGCGCCAGTCGTCTTGAACATACGCCGTGGGTTCCCAAAACTCATAACCGCCCTCCCACAACGTGTAACTGCGAAGGGCCGCTGGCTGTCCGCCCTCAGACACACCTCCTTGCACCAGTCCTTCGAGAAGATCTCCCAGCGGTTCTCCTGTGTAGTTTCCCGTGAATCCGAAGGCGCCATTGGGACTTGGGCTCTGCCCAATTGCTGCGCGACGACGAATGACTGAGACGCCAGTCTTGATGCTGTGCGAACCTTTTGTCCAGATCACCTGGCCGGAGTACTGGAAGGTGTTGTCAAATTCAAGCAGCGGAACGAAAGCGGCATCGCCGAGGACGGCGTAGTTGCTCGGTGTCACGATTGACAATCCCGTACCGAAAGCCAGACTCGGTGCGTTTACGCAATTCCCAGCAGAGCTCAGAGCATTGGGTGCACTGCTGCATTGAAAACCAAGCTTGTTCGAGACGTTCGAGCCGTTGTTAATCCCAAGCGAACGAATTGAGAGGCGTGTGAAAGCAGTCTTGAGGTTCAGCACCAAATCCGGATTTATGACGTGGACAAACGAGACTGCCACTTGCTGCCCTCGCGTGAAGTTAGAACCTGGAAAGCCATTTACTCCGGACCCGCCAGGTGCGCCCGGATTGAAAGTCACTCCGCCTGTCGCCCCGGCGGCCTCAGGATAGCCAGTAGACGGGTCAATCGTGACCGTCGGGAACGACGGAGGAATGCTGGTAACGGAATCATTGATGTCATACCGAGCATAAAGTGTGTCTCTGTCTGAGAAATGCTGGTCAATTCGACCGTCAATCGTCTCCAAGTGCTGCCTTCGGATCGCGCTCGGAGTGGTGTAAGAACTACACCGCGAAGTCAGTGGCGTGCAGTTCGGAATTGGATACATGCTGAAGAAGGCCAGCCCCAGAGGGTTGATGCTAGCGGCCGGTATTGTGACGTACGGACACGCGCTCGTACCGTAGTTACCACCTGCCGCGTTCGAGCATGCCGCCGAACTTCCTCCTGGCTGAGAAATCGTAGGATTATCAGAGAAATCGCCCGGCAGCGTCGGACTCGTCCCATCCGGACACGTAATCGAACCTGTATAGCCCTGGAGTGCGGCCAGCTTGCTGCCCCTCTCGCAAAGCGTTGGGACATTGGATGCTGCCAGCCCCGAAAGACCGTACGCCTGCTGGAACTTTTCGAAGTCTGCAAAGAAGAACGTCTTATTCTTCCGGATGGGCCCACCGATGCTGGCTCCGTATTGATTTTGCTGGTAAGCAGGGTTCGGCGGGGTCGGAGTTAAGCCGCCCAAGGAGTTCGACGGAAACGAATAACCGGGATTAGTGTTCAGCACCTTGTTCCGGAAGAATTCGTAAGCGGTGCCGTGGAAATTGTTTGTGCCGGATTTCGTGACGATGTCGACGATTGCGCCGCCCGTCTTTCCAATTGACGCGTCGTACATGTTCGTTACGACATTCACTTCCTGGATTGCATCAACCGAGGGGCGAGCAACATTCCCACCGATAATTCGTTCATTGTTGTCCATGCCGTCGATCATATTGTTGTTGATGCTCTCGTTCTGACCGTTTGCCGTGAAGGAACTCACTGCACGCCGGTCATCCGGAGCTGTTCCAGATAGCAGACCGTTCGTTGTTCCTTCGGCTATGCCTGGCGACAATTGAATCAGTTTTACGATGTTGCGGCCATTCAGCGGAACGTCCTCGACGGCTTGGGTAGTGACCAGAGTGTTAAGGCTGGAGGTATCTGTCTGCAGAGCCGGCGCGACGCTGCCGGAGACTTCAACAGTCTGGGTCACATCGCCCACTTCTAGCTTGGCGTCGACGCGCGCACGATCTCCGCCAGACACCGCGAAGTCAGGAGCGACGAATGTTTTGAATCCTTTAGTCTGTACTCTGACGTTGTAAGTTCCAACCTGAACCAAGGTGAAGATATAGTCGCCGCTGCCATTGCTCGTAGTAGTTTGAACAATTCCGGTTCCGACGTTCGTCAGCGTAATGCTCGCAGACGGCAGGACGGCGCCGCTAGTGTCTGTCACGGTTCCCACAATATCCGCAGTGTTCTGTTGTGCTCCGGCGCTCGCGGCCCAGAGCGTTAACGCGCACACAACCGTCATCAAACAAACCGCCGGCCGAAGCGTCATCTTGCTAAGAAACGATCTCGATTGTAATTGCCCTTGTACCCCCGGGTTAGCCCTTCTCATCGTGGCTGTTCTCCCCTATTCGGATTCACAAAATTGACCAGATGTCACGCACAAACCGTTCACATATTGCATTTAAGAACCTTCGGCGCACTTCAGCTCATCGTGGCCTTCGTTTTAAGAGCGGTGACTGAAAACTCAGACGCAGCCGTGAGCCTGCGAAATCAGGCAAGAGGACCTTTACCCAGAAGCTAGCCGATTCGGATACTCTTACACCTAAATCCAAACTCACCCTCCCCACAGTTTGAGAACCACTCAGCGTTCCCACCATTCATCCACTGGCCCGCCGCTGACGCAAGCTTCCTCAATCAATCGACACGCGAGGTGCCTGATCGAAACAAAAGGCGCCTATGGATGTTGTTTTCTGGAGTGCTCGTATCAAAACTGCTGCGAAGCGCGAAAGGTTGATACCGTTAAAAGCTGGATATATCGCTAAGCCGTGTATTTTCAGTTGGCTGTGTACTCCAATTACTCACACTGGGAGCTTGTATTGATACAACGACAAAGCAATATTTTCAGACAGATCACCTCAGCATCTCACTCGGCTGATGGAAGATCATTGATCGCACATTGTTTAGGCTGGGAGCCTCAGTGCTTCAGTGAGGAGCGTCGAGGGCGGGAGATTCGTTCGAGCGGGGCAACCGCGCGTACACGCGACATACACCTCTGTCTTTTTCGCGAGGACCGCTCAAGCCCCGGATTTAGGTGGTTACGTCACTTACCAAAGGTAGGCAGCAACCACGCTGGGCTGCCCAGCATTGTTGCCCACAATTACCGTCTCGATCACGATTTGGATGTTCTTATGTTTCCAGTCGCCCGGCGCGAGCTTCTCTGCTTGGCCCAAACATGCGCTGTCAGCCAGACATTGTGCGGCAGGCCCCGTCGCGTACCCCGTAATACCCGAGGACATCACGATAGGATGTCCGCTGGTCCCATCTAAAACTCGAGAGATTATGCCGAAATCCTTTGAGATTTTAGCCGAAGGATCCTGCGCCGTATCGGGGATGCTCCATTCCCGGGATGACGGGTTTTGGCTGTCACTGATGTAACGCAAATTCCCCTCGTGCGCGAAGCTGAAGCGTAGGTTGTACCTCAATCGTGTCGCCCACGAGTTGGCCCGATCTCCAATAATGACCGCTGAAGACTCCTGCAGATCCTGCAACTGCACATCGTCGACGCGGCGAATAAAGAAAGCGTGTTGCCGACCCAGAATAGAGGACACCGTCGATAGGGCTAGTGCATCCGGAAATCTAATCTGATTGCGGTTAGACAAGGGCGGCACCGGCGCCTCGGATATTGGCGCAGGCAACGCCGGATTTGAATTCGGCTCACGATTAAAGTTCATGTCTGGGATACAAATCATGACGGGCGCTGACGAACTCTTGATCGGGCTCCAGAAGCGGTCAAAGGAATTTTCGCGGCCCGGGAGCTTTGACCACACAAAGGCAGATACGAGGATGCAAGAAATGACGATGGCCAACGCCAACTGCCAACGAGTCTCAGTTCGCCGAGGGAGGACCTCAACCTGCGTAACCGGTGTTACCTGGCCTGAATCCGGTACACCCGTCGGAGGCTCAAACAGCGGAACGTAAGAACCGCGCGGAAACTCGATACGTGGTTCGTTCTCATGACCGGGAATCTGATAATACTGTGCGAGGCGCTTTCGCACTTCTGCTGCCGTTACACGCACCACCGGATCAATGCTCGTATCGTAGTCGAGGTTCCGAGCGAAAACCTCCATCCCTAAAGTCCGTTCTTTGATGTCGGCCGTATTTCCGTTCAGTGCGCGCTCGACGGTGTAGCGAAGGAAATCCCTGTACCTCTGACTATTTCGGAAAAACCTGCTGGCAAGGATTCGGTCCAACTGCTCCCGCACTTCGTCTTGTTTTGGCATACGTAAAAGGTCGCAATCGCTGATTTTGTGCTACGACTTTACCACAGTTAGCCAAGCCGGCGAGATGGGTACGAAGCAGCAGGAATGTGTGTGCGAGCCCTGTTTACAACAGCCCGCAGCGCTTGGAGCCGCGAGCAGCCGCGACCTGCAATGAGGTCCCAAGAACTAGCGAATATCGCACCCACCTAATCAATAATGTTCGGAAACTAGGGCGAACACCGCCCCTGTTACCAGACGTATGCGGCGACCGCGCGCGGCTCGCCGACATTATCATTGATGATCGTCGTCTGAATGACGATCTGGATGTTTCTATGCTGCCAATCTCCCGGCGCCATCTTCTCGGCAGCCCGAGGCAGCTCGCTTCGGAAAGGCACATCGCTGCGGCTTCGAATATTCACAATGGTCGCGCTCGAAACCAAGCTTTGCTGCCGGCTCACTGAAATCTTTGAATCACGCTTGGAGAAAAAAAGCTTGCTCGGTTGACGAGGTCGGTTGGACGCAGTAGAGTACTCGCTATGGATTCAGACCATCCGCAGAGAGTGTCTGCGCAGTCGTTCCGACCGTCGCGGTATATTGTCGCGTCCGGGATCGCATTGTTGGTGGTCGCCCTAGCAGTCCTTTCAGTCTCAATTCGAATACATCAAGTATCGCGTGTCATACATGGCTTAACTCAATCGTCTTCCATGCCGACGAAGACGGAGTTGCCAACACCCATAGCTGTAGATTTCGAACTCGTGGCACTGTCGCGTTTTTTTGTCACACCGCGTCCGCGTAGGGTCATTACAATACCCATGCGCACGATGGAAGTGCCGCTGCCGTCCGCCCAAGTGCCCTGGTATTCCGTGTCCGTCCAGCACAGGCCGCCTCCTTTCTGCACTCCTCTCGTTTAATAATTTCGCTGGGCTTTACGTTCATCAAATCTTCACACAAACAGCTTTGGTCATGAGGTTAGATTTATGCCAGTGGAGACGCTGGATCCCGTGCAGCCGGATCAATTGCGCGGGACACACAGATGCATCATCCCGAGCGTCCTTCGGCTCCTCGAGATGCGATTCGAGAACACCGGTTTCACGAGATCTGACATTCCCGGTATGTTCCGAGAGCATCCGCCGATAGCGAGCTACGCCGAAACCGATGGATCCAAAATAAAAGTATGGTGAGCACCGATCAAGCGAGAAACCGATGAGACCAGCGACACATGTAGAGCGAAATAGTCACGGGTTGAGAGGCCTTTTCAGAATTGGTGCCGCGCTTTTGCTCCTCGCCATTTGCAGCGGATGCGGCGGCGTTGCCAAGATCAACGCCAGCAGTATGCCCGACGTGACCACGGTAGCTGTGGCAAAGGCTACAAAGCAAAACATCTCGACGACCCTGGACATCGCATCCGAATTTCAACCCTATCAGGAGATCAACGTCTATGCGAAGGTCTCAGGCTATGTTCAGAAGCTGGACGTCGATTGGGGAACACATGTAAGACAGGGCCAGCTTCTCGCCGCGTTGGAAGTGCCAGAACTCCAACAACAGCTCGAGATCGATCAGGCGTCTGTACGGCGAGGGGAACAGGATGTAGCCCGCGCAAAGGAGATGCTCGCGGGAGCGCGATCATCATACAACGTGGCCCACCTTACGTATACGAGATTGGCAAGCGTGCAGAAAACACAGCCCCATCTCGTCGCACAGGAAGAAGTGGATCAAGCCCAAGGGAAGGATACACAGGCCAACGCCGATGTCTCAGCAGCCCAGGACTCACTCGCAGCATCGGAGCAGGGGCTTGCGGCGGCTAAGGCTTCGCTGGAAAAAGACAAAGCACTATACGGCTATTCGCAAATTACAGCTCCATTTGACGGCGTCGTAACGGAGATCGACGCTTACAAAGGCGCTTTGCTTCCGGCCGGTACATCTTCAAACAAAGGCGATCAGCCTCTTTGCCATCTTGCTGACAACAGCACGCTTCGACTGGTGATTCCTGTTCCTGAATCCGCAGTTCCGAATACGAAAATCGGCAGTGCCGTTCAGGTTCGTGTTCCAGTACTGAACAAAACCTTCAAGGGAACCGTTGCGCACATCTCCGGTGAGCTTGACCTGTCTACAAGGACAATGCACACGGAGATCGATATACCCAATCCTAAACTTGAGATCGTGCCTGGAATGTACGCCTACGCGACATTGGTTCTCCAGCACAGGAACAATGTGCTGACTGTTCCCGTGCAGGCTCTCGATCGGCAAGGGACGGATGTCAGTGTGCTCCGCGTGGATGCACAGCACAAGTTAGCACGCGTGAAAGTACAGACAGGTCTCGAAACATCCGACCTTGTTGAAGTCACTTCAGGACTTAGCCCGGATGATTTGGTTGTAGTGAGCGCCCGAAGCCAGCTGCGGGAGGGCGAAGCCGTCCAACCAAAGACCGTCGCTGTTTCAACACTGCAAGGAGCTCAGTAGTGCCGCGATTTGCGATCCGGAACCCGTATTTCATCGTGGTGGCGTGTTTGATCCTCGCCGTTGTTGGCGTCAGCAGCTTGGTACGCATGCCGGTCGATCTGTTCCCTCCCATCAACATCCCCGAGGTTGTCGTGGCCACCTTTTATAACGGCATGCCTCCCGAGGACATCGAAACCGAGATCACAGGCCGCTTCGAACGCTTCTTCACTCTCGGCAGCGGCATTGACCATATCGAATCGCGTTCACTGCCTGGTGTCAGCATCATCAAGATTTATTTCCAGCCCGGCACCAATCCCGATTCCGATGTAACCATGATTTCGAATCTGGCCATGGCCAACCTGCGGCGTTTGCCCCCCGGGACGCTGCCGCCGGTGGTGCTGAAGTTTGACGCATCGAGTCTGCCCGTGTGTCTGATCACATTGAAAGGGCAGGGCCTAAGTGAGACGCAACTGCGGGATCTAGGGCAATTTGCGGTGCGTAACCAGTTGGCGACTGTGCCGGGAGCCTCGGTGCCGCCTCCCTTCGGAGGCAAATACCGCCAGATCATGGTCTACGTCGACCCGCTCAAGCTGCAGGCTTACGACCTCAGTCCCATGGATGTCGTGCGCTCCGTGGACAGTTCGAACCTGATTCTGCCTGCGGGAGATGCAAAGATTGGCCCATACGACTACAACATCTATACCAACAGCCAACTGCAAAATGTCTCGGATATAAACGAATTGCCGCTGAAAACCGTTGGCTCCCGCACAGTAACGGTGAGTGATGTGGGAGAGGCTGAGGATGCGCACCAAATCCAGACGAATGTGGTTCTTGTCGACGGCCAAAGTTCAGTCTACCTACCGATCCTCAAACAGGGCAGCGGCACAAATACCATTGCTGTTGTGGATGGAATTCGAGATGTGCTTTCGCACCTGTTTGACGTGCCAAAGCAGTTGGTCGCCAATGTCGCATTTGATCAATCCCGCTTCGTAAAAGGAGCCATTGACGCTGTCGTGATCGCGGCCGCTCTCGGGTTGTTGCTGACGTGCATCCTTGTGCTTGTCTTTTTAGCGAGCTTTCGCGCAACAATTGCCGTTCTTTTATCCGTGCCCTTATCCGTACTTGTCGCATTTCTTTTCCTTTATTTCGGCGGCAGCTCGGTAAACTCGATGGCGCTCGCCGGCATCGCGCTCGCGTTTTCGAGACTTATCTACAATGCCGTCGTTGTTCTTGAAAATATTTTCAGGCACAGAGATCTCGGCGAACCGCCGGATGTTGCGGCCGAAAGAGGCGGACAGGAAGTCGCCACGGCCGTGCTGGTTGCGACGCTGGCCACGGCAGTTGTGTTCTTTCCAGTGACCTTTCTTTATGGCGTCAGCCGTTTTCTCTTTTCCGCACTAGCGATTGCCGCCGTCCTAGCGCTATTCGCCTCTTACGTGATTGCGATGACGCTTGTTCCTCTCTTCTGCGCCAAATTGCTCAAGCCGCGTGATGGTGTCATTGAAAATAACGTGCAACAAAGTTCCGCAGGCAAATCCCCTTGGCGGAGCCGATTCAGCGCATCCTTTCAGCGGGGATTTGATCGAATCCTGGATGTCTACGAAGGGCAAGTACGAAAAGTCTCAGAACGTCCTCGCGTCATCGTAGGAGGAATCTTAGCAGTCTGCATTCTGAGCGTTGCGCTTTATCCGTTTCTTGGTGTTGCGTTTTTTCCTCGAACGGACGCGGGCCAATTCGTAATTAACCTGAAGGCCCCATCAGGAACTCGGATTGAAGACACGGAAGCACTCACGAAACAAGTGGAGGGGATCGTACGTGAGGTCGTTTCAAAGAGCGATTTGAAAATGCTGGTGTCGAATATCGGAGTTACGCCCGGCTTTTCGTCGATCTACACGAGTAATTCCGGCCCACACACAGCAACGATCCAAGTGGCTTTGGCAGACAATCACCGCATTGGAAGCTACGAATACATGGACATGATGCGCAAGCGCATCGCAACCGAACTACCTGACGTGAGCACCTTTTTTCAATCCGGGGGCCTGCAGGATGCGGTTTTGAATTTTGGCGAACCTGCTCCCATCGACCTGCAAGTGAGCGGCAATGATCAGGAATCGCTAGAAACAGCGGCTGTCGATTTGGCTGAGAAAATCCGAACTATACCGGGTGTAAGCGATACGTACATCCCGCAGGACTTGGATTATCCTGCGCTGCGTCTCAACATCGATCGCTTGCACGCGAGCGAATTGGGTCTGAACCAAAAGGAGGTCGTAGACAATGTGATCACTGCGCTCACCTCCAACGGAATGATTGCGCCCAGCTATTGGATCGATCCGAAGACCGGCAACGATTACATGCTCACCGTTCAGTATCCCGAGAACGCGGTTTCGAGCATCTCGGATCTGGGAGAGATTCCGCTACGAGCGACAGACCATAAACAGGTAACGACGGTGGATTCCATCAGCAGTATCAGCCGTCTGGAATCGCCAACCGAAGTGGACCATTATCAGATACAGCGGGTCATGGATGTGTACGTCGCACCATTAGGAGAAGATTTGGGGCGCGTATCCACCGCGATCCAAAAAGTGCTAACGCACACGACACTTCCAGCAGGCGCACGTGTGACGCTGCGGGGCATGGTCGAAGCGATGCACTCATCATTCGTCAGTTTTGGGCTCGGTTTGTGTCTTGCTGTCGTTCTTCTGTATCTATTCCTGGTGCCGTGTTTCAAATCGTTTACGGATCCATTTATCGTTCTTTTAGCAGTTCCGCCCGGACTGGCGGGCGTGCTTTGGACTCTGACGATTAGCCGCACGACGCTGAACGTCATGTCTCTGATGGGTGTGGTCATGCTTGTCGGCATCGCGGTTTCCAACAGCATCTTGATCGTGGAGTACGCGCAACGGATGCAGGATTCAGGCTATACCGTCAGAGAAGCGGTTGTGACTGCTTGTCGTGTTCGCTTGCGCCCGGTTCTACTCACGTCGCTCGCTACGCTTGTGGGTCTGATCCCTATGGCCCTGAAGCTCGGAACGGGCAGCGAAACTTATGCGCCGCTTGCTCTGGCCATTATCGGTGGACTCACAGTTTCATTCGTCGCAACGCTCTATATTGTTCCTGGGGCTTATGTGTGGGCACATTCCGGAGATGATGTTCACACTTGAAATGAGATGCGCCGACAAATTCGTCCTGTCTTTGCGAAAGTCTGTGTGCCGCCATGATTTTCCGAACGGTTCAGGAGGCAAACGCTAGTGCCGCGATTTGCGATCCGGAACCCGTATTTCATCGTGGTGGCGTGTTTGATCCTCGCCGTTGTTGGCGTCAGCAGCTTGGTACGCATGCCGGTCGATCTGTTCCCTCCCATCAACATCCCCGAGGTTGTCGTGGCCACCTTTTATAACGGCATGCCTCCCGAGGACATCGAAACCGAGATCACAGGCCGCTTCGAACGCTTCTTCACTCTCGGCAGCGGCATTGACCATATCGAATCGCGTTCACTGCCTGGTGTCAGCATCATCAAGATTTATTTCCAGCCCGGCACCAATCCCGATTCCGATGTAACCATGATTTCGAATCTGGCCATGGCCAACCTGCGGCGTTTGCCCCCCGGGACGCTGCCGCCGGTGGTGCTGAAGTTTGACGCATCGAGTCTGCCCGTGTGTCTGATCACATTGAAAGGGCAGGGCCTAAGTGAGACGCAACTGCGGGATCTAGGGCAATTTGCGGTGCGTAACCAGTTGGCGACTGTACCGGGCGCCTCGGTGCCGCCTCCCTTCGGAGGCAAATACCGCCAGATCATGGTCTATGTCGACCCGGCAAAACTCCAGGCGTACGGACTGAGCCCGATGGACGTGGTCCGGACCGTAGATCAGGCCAATTTAATTCTGCCAGCGGGCGATGTGAAGGTGGGTCCATACGACTATGCCATTTACACCAACAGTCAGTACAGTGACGTACAGGACATCAATGGCCTCCCTCTGAAGACGGTTGGGGATTCCAGTATCACCGTCGGAGATATCGGCCATGCAGTAGACGGTCAGCAGATCCAAACCAACGTGGTTCGTGTAGACGGTCAGCAGTCGGTTTATCTTCCCGTCCTGAAGCAGGGTGGCGATACAAACACGATTCAGGTCGTAAATGGTATTCGCGACGAAGTAACTAAATTGACGGGGATCCCGAAGACACTCACGGCCAACGTCGTATTTGATCAATCCCAGTTCGTCAAGGAAGCGATCGATACTCTGGGGCATGAAGGCGGCGTTGGCCTGCTTCTCACGGCCCTGATGGTGTTGGTTTTCCTGGGTAGCGTGCGGGCGACTATCGCGGTCTTTCTTTCCGTACCTCTGTCGGCGATCGTTACGCTGATTATCCTCTACGCCGCGGGAAGCTCGATCAATTCGATGATTCTTGCAGGTCTCGCCTTGGTATTTTCGCGCCTGATCGACAACGCTGTGATCGTTCTTGAAAATATCTTTCGCCACCTCGAGCTCGGCGAATCTCCCGAAGTAGCTGCGGAAAACGGTGGAAGAGAAGTATCCCTCGCTGTTTTGGCGGCGACGTTGACTAGCGCAGTGGTCTTTTTCCCCGTGACATTCCTATACGGAGTCAGCCGTTTCCTGTTTTCGGCATTAGCTCTAGCCGTCGTGCTGGCACTATTCGCCTCGTACATTGTGGCAATGACGGTAGTGCCGCTCTTCTGCGCTCGGTTTATTAAGGGCTATCACGAATCCAAAGGCACCGCCCCTACCGCAGAATATGAAAAGCAGCGGTCCAGCTGGGGTGAGCGTTTTAACGAGGCCTTTGGGCACGGATTCAACCGATTCCTGCAATTGTATGAACGCTACGTACAGCGAGCGCTAAAGCGCCCGCGAAGCGTCGTGATCGGAACACTTGCCGCTTTCGTTTTGAGTCTGGGAGTATTCCCGTTTCTCGGCCTGGCATTCTTCCCAAGAACGGACGCCGGCCAGTTCGTCATCAATGTAAAAGCAGCTTCTGGCACGCGCATTGAGATTATGAACCAGGAGATTGCGAGAGTCGAAAACGTGATTAGGCAGACGGTTTCGCCTCAAGACCTGAAGCTAATCGTATCGAATGTAGGCGTCATTCCAGGTTTCTCCTCTATCTATACCTCAAACTCCGGTCCTTTTACGGCAACGGTTCAAGTGGCGCTCAATGACGACCACAAAGCCAGCAGCTTTAGCTATATGGACGCGGTGCGGAGCAAGTTGCGATCGCAAATGCCGGAATTGACAACCTATTTTCAGTCCGGAGGGCTCGTAGACGCTGTGTTAAACCAAGGTTTGCCTGCCCCGATTGATGTGCAGGTCAGCGGCTCAGATCTCAATGCGGATTATGCCGCTGCAACGACCTTGGCTGGTCAAATTCGGAAGGTCCCCGGCGTCAACGGCGTCTACATTCCGCAAGATATTGACTATCCGTCGCTTCAGCTCAATGTGAACCGGTTGCGCGCCGCCGAACTGGGACTCACACAGCAAGAAGTAGTGGACAACGTAATTACGGCACTCACCTCAAACGGAATGATTGCCCCTAGCTACTGGATTGACCCGCGAACTGGCAACGATTACATGCTTACGGTGCAGTATCCCGAACAGGATGTTCGCAGCCTCACAGACTTGCGGAGTATTCCGCTCCATGCGTCCGGAGCCAGCTCGCCGGCGCTGCTGGACGCCGTAACTACGTCCGCGAGGTTTAACTCGCCAACGGAAATTGATCATTATCAGATCCAGAGAACGTTTGACGTGTACGTCAATCCAGCAACAGAGGACTTGGGGAAAATTGCCGAAGCTGTTCGAAAGATTATCAGCTCCGCGACACTGCCCACAGGAATCGAAGTAAATCTCCGGGGTATGGTCCAGGGGATGGAGGAATCTTTTACGAGCTTTGGTCTGGGCCTTTCTCTGTCCCTCGTATTGCTTTATCTCATCCTGGTTGCCCAGTTCCGTTCCGTACTTGATCCGCTGTTGATCTTGCTCGCCGTACCGACCGGCATCATCGGTGTGCTTTTCACTCTCCTGATCACCGGAACAACACTCAATGTGATGTCGCTGATGGGACTCATCATGATGGTGGGCATCGTCGTCTCTAACAGTATCTTGATCGTGGAATTTGCGCACAGACTGGAAGAAAACGGAATGACCGTTCGGGAAGCTGTGATTACCTCGTGCCGCATTCGCCTTCGCCCAATCTTGATGACATCACTCGCCACGATTATCGGCCTCTTTCCCCTCGCTCTTAAATTCGGCACAGGCAGCGAACAATATGCCCCGCTGGCCCGCGTCATTATCGGAGGTTTGATTGCTTCCGTGACTCTCACAATCTTTGTTGTACCTGCCGCGTATCTGCTTATGTATCAAAACCGGAGCACGGCGCCTGGCTCGGTGCCGGCGGAGGAGTTACAGTGAGAAAGCTTCGTCGATTCCCCGCGATCGCTGCAGTTGCTATATTGACCTCAGCGCCCGCTATTGCGCGGCAGCAATTGCCGTCGAAACCCATTCGATCCCTTGTCGGGATGGATGCACCGGAAGGGCTCCTGATCGCGCAAAATACACCCACTCAACCGTTCACGACGCAGGCGCCTGCGAGCGCACCGAACTCGCAAATGACGCCACAGCCGCCATCTACCTCCGCCCCCACTCCGCATACCGGGCCGATACAGCAGCTCACGCTCCAAGATGCGCGGCGCATTGCGTTACAAAACCATCCGCAAGTGCAGAGCGCAATCGCGTTGGCCGCAGCTGCGAAAGCCCAGGTGACGCAGGCAAAATCCGCGTACTATCCAACCATCGTCGGCAACGCTACTGGCGTCGATGCCGAAAACGATAGCCGGATTACCGCAGGTGGAATAAACAACCCCGTGATCTACGAGCGCTATGCCAATGGCATCAGCGTGAACCAGGTCTTGACGAATTTTGGCCATACGCACGAACTCGTCAAGAGCTCCGATCTGCATGCCAAAGCACAGCAGGAAACTGTAGCTACCACGCGCGCGGACGTGCTGCTAGGCGTTGATGAAGCGTATTACGGACTGCTTCGCGCCAACGCATTATTGACCGTCGCGCAGCAAACGGTGAACGAGCGCCAGCTCGTCGCCAATCAGGTGACGGCTCTCGAGCGAAATCAGCTGAGGTCAGGGCTCGACGTCAGCTTCGCCAACGTCAATTTAGCGCAGGCGAAGCTGCTGCTGATTCAGGCACAGAATGGAGTCGATGCGGCGCAAGCAAAACTTTCCGCCGCGTTAGGCTACAGTGACGTATACACTTTCCAGGTTCAAGACGAGCCCATGGCAAGTGCTCCGCCTACGGACGTTGCGGACTTGCTGCAACAGGCGCTGATGAATCGGCCCGAGCTGATTGGCCTGCGGCTTGACGCCGAATCGGCGCACGCATACGCGACAGCAGAGCATGACTTGTGGTTTCCCACTCTCTCCGCCGCGGGTGCCGCAGGTCTCACGCCTTACGGAGCGACGCAGCTGGCGCCGCGCTATGCGGCCGCTGGATTCAATCTTAATATTCCTATCTTTAACGGTCGCCTCTTTAACTCCTTGCAAACCGAAGCAAAAGAGAGGGCCATCGCACAAGATCAGAATGTACGCAACGAGGTCGATGTGATCGCACGTGACGTTCGCACCGCATGGCTCGATGCGAACTCCGCATACCAGCGCCTCTCCGTCACGAACCAGCTTCTTGATCAGGCGAACCAGTCCGTTCAGCTGGCACAATCCCGTTATAACCTAGGCCTCAGCTCCATTATCGAATTGAGTCAAGCACAATTAAATCAAACGCAGGCACAAATCGAGCAGGCTAGCGCGAAATATGACTATCAAACACAGATTTCTCTGCTGAACTTCGAGGTCGGAGCTTTGCACTAATGATGCTGCCATCGCAATTCCACTAAGGGTCTGAAAAAGCACCTGACGATTTTTGCGCCGAGAAATTTGTTGAATAGATTTGCGCGCCCACAAAATCGCGGGTAAAGGCCAGCATCCCAGATGCGGCTGTACCCCATCGACTTCCTGGGAGCATTCCGGCGATCTAAATCATATTGTGCTAATTGCTTTTCTTGTTGTTCATTGGGGGCCTATCCGCTCCCCAATAGTCTCAAGCTGAGCGATTCTGCTTTCTCTCAGAAGCTCACAAGTTAATGCTTAACCCTTGTCGAGTATGGATCGCTGCCATTCGGGAGGAGTGAGACCCGGATTCGTCGGATAGAATGGCGGGACGCCGCGCGGGTCCTTATCCATCGGGGCAATTCCCGTGGTCTGCAAGTAATGGTCCAGCAACTTCTGTTGCAGTTCCGATTGAATCGCCGCGGACCCTGCCTCTCCAAAAAGGTTATTGCGCTCCTGCGGATCTTCCTTATAGCTATATAACTCGGACTGTCCCTGCGGCCGGAGGGAAACGGCATTGCCAAAATTCGGCGTGTTGAACAGGTTGAAGACTTCCGTCCGGAACTGCAGGCGGAGTCGTTCCTCGATTGGAAACTCCTTAAATAGCGAGAAATCGAAGCGCGTTTGTGCCGGGCAAATTCATCCAGTTCGAACTGAAGGTTCGGCGTCCAGCCGGACGCCGTTGAGATTGCCGGAGATCCTCGCGAGCATCCATTGCACACGGAGACCATTCGCTCAGTAAGCTGCTCTGCGGGGAAAGGTGCGTAAAGAAATGGTGCTTGAGCCGGGCACGCTTGTTAGGGTCCCCTCACGACAGGTCACACCTACGCCCGCAGTCAGCGAATAGACTCTGGTCCGAATCTCCCGTATCGATGACGGCTCCCAAGGTGGATGAAATCGAACGCGGCGCCGAGGAGTTACGCCTGCTGTTTGCAGTACGTTTCCTTCGTGAACATCAGCAAAACAAGCGCGACCGCTGCCCACGCCACGATCAACAGTAGGCCCATCTGGTAGGCGTGCAACCCGTATGTATGGACGCCGTTGGCTACTGCGCCTGTCCATTCTTTATCCAAGACCCAACCAATCGCCGGTTGCAAAATTGCCGCCCCGCCCATATTGCCGATATTCACCGTGGCGTTCGACGCACCCGAATACTGTGGAGGCACCGATTCGCGACAATAGGCGAAACCGAGAATGACTGCTCCGCAAGAAAAGCTCGTGATTGCGGCGATCACGATGAAAGCCGTTAGGGAAAGACCGGTGGCAAAGAACATCACGATCCAGCCGACGGTGGAGATGAATCCGCCCGCCAGGTAGATCGGTTTGCGGCGGCCGATTCTGTCGGATAGATCCCCACAAATGGGACTCGCCACAGCCCAGCAAATGATCATGACGGAGGATACGGCGGCTGCGGTCGTCGGCTTCAAACCGAAACGCGCCGTAAGGAAAGGCACAGCCCACAACCCGGTGAAGGCAATCATCGGCCCGACGAAGCCGCCTTGCGCGAAAAAGATCAACCAGGTGTTCCGGTAGCCGAAGATTCTTGCGAACCCCTTCCAAAGTTCGGCTGCTTTCGTTTTTCCTGCCTGCTCAGCTGCTGCAAACGTCGCATACCCGGCGTCCGAAGGATCGTCCCTCACAAATGCCCACGCAAGGCCCGCAAATACCAAAACGGCCGCGCCTGAAACGACGATCACTCCCCTCCAGCCAAAATGAACGATCATCAGCCGCAAAGGTACTTGGGCCGTAAGCGCGCCAATATTGCCGAAAAAAAGACCGAGTCCAGCGAGCGCCGAGAATCGACGCCTCGGAAACCAGTGCGCGCCAATTTTCAACAGCACGAGCCATTCGACCGCCGTCGCGCCGCCGACGATTGCCCTTCCGAGGCAAGCAAGATCGAAGTTGCTGGTCGCGCCGAAAAGGAAAGTCCCCGCCGCTGCCAATAGACCTGCCCAGGTGAGTAGTTTCCTTGGTCCCCAGGAGTCCACCAGAACGCCGGTTGGAACCTGCATAATTACGTAAAGATAGAAGAAGATTCCCGAAAGCGTTCCCAGGCCCGCAGCATTGGTCTGGAATGACCTCATCAATTCCGTGGTCATTACGGCGGGCGAGACTCGGAGGTAGTAACCGGACAGATAGAAAAGCGCCCCGATTCCCCAAATCAGCCAAGCCAGGCGAAGCGGTGGAGACTTTTTACCCGTCGATGCGGGCAAAGAATCGTTTGTGTCGGATGCGGAGCCGCGCTGTGGGTGGACCGGCATGTAACGGATTCAGCGGCGGAAGCGTAGCACTGGAGGTTACCGCCCACAACCTTTTAACCGTATCCGGCAATGTAACCGGGTGACACGGTTAAGCCCGCCCTCGAACCCCTTGCGCCGCCGCTGCTTTTGTCATAAACGAGAGACATGCGTAGACGCGAATTTATTCAAATGAGTATGGGTGTGGCCCTTGCCGCACAGTCTGTCGGAGCGGCGCAGTTTCCCGGTCCTGCGCCGGCTGCGGCTGAGCCGCAACGAGCGCCGGTTGCCAATCCCATGAAGATAGACGCTTACTCCCGCCATCTTCAGTGGTTGAGAGACCCGAACGAGGTCGCGCAAGCCGTCATTGATATGGGTTTCGATGGGCTCGATATTACGGTGCGGCCTTATCCGGGCCACGTGGATCCCACGCGCGTGGCGCAAGATTTGCCGCCTTTTGTAAACACGATTCGTAAGCACGGGATCCTCGTCAGAGCCATCACTTGCCCGATCACGGATGCGGACTCGCCGAACGCGGAGCAAATTTTGGCGACTGCCTCATCGCTCGGTATCACGCACTATTGGTGGGGCACGTTCCGTTACGATACGAGTCAGCCTGTGATGCCGCAGCTCGATGCGCTCAAGCCGCGCGTTGAAAAGCTGGCAAAGTTGAACGAGAAATACAAGATGAAGGCGATGTACCACACGTATGAAGGCGACCGCACGGTCGGCGCGGCGATCTGGGATTTCCTCTACGTGCTCAAGAATTTCGATCCGGCCTATGTGAGCTTCCATTATGACGTCGGCCATATGGTCGTGGCGGGTGGTGGCAATACTTGGGCGCTGAATCTTCGCGCGGCGGGCCCGTACATTGGCGGCGTTTCCGTGAAGGATTACACGATTGAGCTCGATCTCGGCCTATCGGGCGGCGGCCCATATGCGGGGCAGCCACTTGGCGGATTCGGCGCGGCAGGGGGACGCGGACGCGGTGGGCGTGGTGGCCCCGGCGCTCCCGGTGCTGCAGCTCCAGAAGCACCCGCCGGAGCTCCCGGGCGCGGCCGAGGCGCGGCAGCACCCGAAGCGGCGCCTAGTGCTCCTCAAGGCGGTGCAGCTGGAGCGGCGAATGCGGGTTCTGGCGAAGCGGCGGCTGGTGGACGCGGCGCTGGCCGTGGTGGCCGCGGAGGAGCCGGAGGCTTTGGCGGTGGTGCCTTCGGCGGCAGGGGTGGATCGCTTCCGAGTCGCGGTGGTGGAGGAGAGCCCAACCCGTATCGCGTAAAAGCGGTTCCGTTAGGCGACGGCTTGGCTAATCTTCCCGAGCTCGGTTCTATCCTGAAGGAGATCAATTTTGTGGGCCCTGTCGAAATTCAGGCCGAATATCCAAACGGTGGGGCCGAGAGCGCTCAGGACAAGATTACGCTTCCGCGCGAAATGGTCCTCGGCGCCATGAAACGCGATCGCCTCGTATTGAAAGCCGCCTGGGAACAAGACGGCTTGATGTAGCTACTCATAGGCTGACGGGCGTGGTTGTGAAGAATGGCGCGGCTCAGCACAAGCGCATCCGAAGAGGTGGCGAAATGAAAAATTTATTGTCGAAGATCGCAATCGGAGTAGCCCTTTCGGCGTCGTTCGTTTACGCGCAAAGCGCCGGTACGGACTGGCCGGCCTATGGCAACGATCCGGGCAGCACGAAATATTCGCCGCTGAAGCAGATCACTCCCGCGAACGTCTCTAAATTGAAGCTCGCGTGGACCTACGACACTGGCGAAACCGGCGGCACGGACGAAATCACGCCGATTGTCGTTCACAATGTGATGTACGTCGGCACGCCGCAACAGCACGTGATTGCGCTCAATGCGGAAACTGGAAAAGAAATCTGGAAATATGCGCCGGCGGGGGAAGGCGGCCGCTTCAGCGAATATCGTGGCGTTTCGTACTGGCCGGGTGATGGCCAGATCACGCCCAAAATCGTTTTCGCGTCTGACGGCAAATTGATCGAACTCGACGCGGAGACCGGGCAGCTTACTCCGTCCTTCGGCGACAACGGCATGGTCGATCTAATCAAGGGCCTCGATTCTAAAATCCCGGCGACGCGCTATTCCGTTACGTCGCCGCCCGCAATTTACAAAAACTACGCAATCCTCGGACCCGAACTCGGCGAAACCGGCCGCTACGGTTTGCCGGGCGATCCGCGCGCATTTGATCTGCGTACAGGGAAAGAAGCTTGGCGCTTCCATGTGGTGCCGCAGCCGGGCGAACCCAACCACGACACGTGGCCTGACGACGCCTGGCAGGATCGTTCAGGGCCCAGCCTTTGGGCGCCAATCACCGTCGATACGCAGCGCGGTCTCGTATTCTGCCCCGTGGGCAATCCGACCGACCAGGCGTACGGTGGCACGCGGCATGGCCTGAATCTCTATTCCAGCAGCATCATCGCGCTCGACGCGGAAACGGGAAAATTGAAGTGGTATTTCCAGACGACGCATCACGACATTTTTGATTTCGACCTCAACTCGTCTCCCACGCTCGTCACGGTAAAAAAAGATGGCGTGGATATTCCCGCCGTCGCGCAGATGACGAAGCAGGGCCTGCTTTTCATTCTCGATCGCACAACCGGCAAGCCCGTTTTCGGCGTTGAGGAGAAGCCTGTTCCCGCAAGCCACATTCCCGGCGAAGACGCCTGGCCGACGCAGCCGTTTCCAGTGAAGCCCGCGCCGCTAGCGCGCATGGGCATGACGCGCGAAGAAGTGAGCAAGATTTCGCCCGAGACGCAGAAAACGTGCGAAGCGCAATTCGACAATCTCGTTCAAGAAGGGCCATTCACACCCTATGGAATTGTTCCCACGTTGGTCTTCCCGAGTTCCGAAGGCGGCGGCAATTGGGGCGGGGCGTCATTCGATCCGAACATGGGCTACATCATCGTGAACACGCGCAGTCTCGGCACTAATGCGCACGAAGTCCCAACCGATTCGCAGGGGATCAAGTCATACAGCAAGATCAAGGCGCCTTTTGAAGATCAAGACGGCTTGCCGTGCAGCGCTCCGCCGTGGGGCGAACTCATCGCGGTCAACGCAAATACGGGCGATATTGCATGGCGCGTTCCACTCGGCGAATACGCTGACCTGAAAGCAAAGGGCGTGCCGATCACCGGTACGGCGAATGCAGGCGCGCCGATTGTTACAGCGAGCGGCGTTATCTTTGTGGGCTCTACAACGGATTACCACTTCCGCGCGTTTGACGAAAAGACTGGAAAGGAATTGTGGTCCGTGCAGCTCGAAAATAGTGCCATCGCGACGCCGCTCACGTATCAAGCGGCGAATGGAAAGCAGTACGTCGCCACAGCCGAGGGCGGTGCCGGGCACCTCGCGCAATTCCTGCGCCCGCGCCAAACTGATCCAGCGCGTGATCTCGTGGTCGCTTATACACTGCCCTAAGCTGTAGATAATTTTTTTAAGGTAACTCCGGACCCCTGCGCCTTTTGATCGGTCGAGCCGGCCTCATCCCACCGGGCGGGCCGGAGGAATCACGCCCGCCTTGCGGAAATTTTCAATCTCGTCTTTCGAAAAGCCATAATGGATCAGAATCTCGTCAGTGTGCTGGCCTAGCGTTGGTGCGGCGAACGATTCGCTTGCTTCGCATGCTCCGAATTTGATCGGATTCGCCAAGCCTCGATACATGCCGACCGTTGCATGCTGGAGTGTGTTGACCAGGTCCTGCGATAAGACCTGTGGATCATCAAACATTTCCTCGATTCGGCGGACGGCACAGTTTGGTACCCGCTCGCCGAAGATTTGCTCCCATTCGAGAGCGGTGCGAGCCAGGAGTGCCGAGCGAATCTTGGGAACGATTTCGTCGGCTCGCTCTGCCCTTTTCCGCACGGAATCGTAATTAGGATTTTCCGCCATTTCGGGCAGGCCCACTGATTCACACAACGCGTGCCAGAAATGCGCTGTGTTTGCCGAGAGATAGATCTGGCCATCCTTGGTTGGATGGATGCCGGTGATTCCACCCGAACGCAAATCCCGGCTCACGTCGCGCGGCTCCCTTTCGGCCCAGACGAATCGCGTAGATTGCATCGAAAGCGCGCTCGCGAGCAGCGAGACACTAACATATTGCCCCTCGCCCGTTCGCTCGCGCTCGTAGAGAGCGGCCATAACGGCACAAGCGACCATGGATGCCGCGTAGAAGTCGACCGGCGACCCATAAACGATTTCCGGCTGATTTTTCGATTCGCCCTGGAACACGCATATCCCGGTCATCGATTGCAGCACCTGATCGTAACCGGCCTTGTCTTTCATCGGGCCGGAATCGC
>Ga0209178_1000085_pt1 | contig 23193 bp, 16 predicted proteins | sample GAAS200_FD_187521 | JGI IMG/M metagenome (GOLD analysis project Ga0209178, IMG submission 187521) | Agricultural soil microbial communities from Georgia to study Nitrogen management - GA AS200 (SPAdes) (version 2) | ecosystem: Environmental > Terrestrial > Soil > Agricultural land | place: USA... | reverse complement strand
CCGTCGTCTGGGATCCCCCGGTCACACTGCCGTTGGTCGCGGCCACCGTAAAGGTCACGCCGACCCCCGGCACCCCGTTCACGCCGGTCCGGTCGAATACCTTCACCGACGGAGCGGTAGAAACCGCGGTGTTCACCGTCGCCGTCTGATTATTCCCGCCATTCAAGCCAACCGAGACCGGGTTCCCGGGGTTCACCGTCTCGCCGAAGTTGACCGAGGTCAGGCCGGTGGAAGACGCCTGCACCGTTACCGCACCCGGCGTGGTGTTGTATGTCACGGTGATGGCCGCGAGCCCGTTGACGTCGGTCGAGGACGAGCTTCCCGAGAGGCCGGCGCTTCCCGCCGTCACGAGCCAGTTGACCGTCACCCCCGGAACCGGATTGCCGCCGCCATCCGTGATCAGGACCTTCAGCGGGAGCAGGGTGGCGCTGATGGTGTCGGTCTGCAGGTCACCCGTGTTCTTCACCATGCTGGTGGGCGACCCGGCCGTGACCGTCGCGACGAAGGTCACCGTCGGAACGCCGGTGCCCGACGCCGTCAGCGTGTCGTTCTTGACGAGGCTGCCGGTGATCCAGGAGCCGACCGTCGCGATACCCGACAGGTCCGTCGGCGGTGCCAGGGGTGCCGTGAGCCCGCCGTTGTTCCCGGCAGCGGTCGAGAAGTTCACCGTAAAGCTCGAAACCGGGTTGTTGAAGGCGTCCTGCACCAGCACCGAAGGGGCGGTGGGCAGCGTCGAGTTGATCTGCGCCGTCTGGTTGTTCCCGGCGTTGACGGTCATCTGGGTCGGCGTACCTGCCGTGCCGGTAGCCGTGAAGTTGACCGGGCTGCCGCCGAGCGTCCCGGAGGTCGCCGTCATCGTGTTCGCGCCCGCCACCGTGCCCAGCGTCCAGCTGCCCAGGGTCGCAATGCCCAAGGCGTTGGTCGTGGGTGTGGCCCCCGTGAGACTCCCGCCACCGCCGGTCACGGCGAACGTCACCCCGACACTGGAAACCGGGTTCCCATAGGCATCGGTGACGATCACCGAGGGCGCGGTGGTCACAGCGGTGTTCACGGTCGCGGACTGCCCGTTACCGGCGTTTACGCCGATGGTCGTGGCGTTGCCGTGCGTCGCGGTGGCCGAGAAGGGCACGGGTGACCCGCCGAGGCTCACGTTCGTCGCCGTCGCCGTCTGCGTGCCCGCGGTGCTGCCGAGCGTCCACTGTGCCACCGCGATGCCGTTGGCATCCGTGACCGAGCTCGGCGTGATCGACCCGCCACCCGACGTCACCGCCCAGTTCACCGTCACGCCGCTCACCGGGTTCGAGAGGGCGTCGGTCACGAGCACGGAGTCCAGACGGGGCAGGATGGACTTCACCGTATCGGTCTGGCCATTCCCGCCGGCCAGCGCGATGGTCGTCGCGGATCCGGCGCTACCGAAGTCCACGAATACGTGGCCGGTGCCGGTCAGCCCTGCGGCCGACGCGATGACCGTGTCGGGGCCCGCCGTGTTGCCGAGGGTCCAGGTCCCGAGGGTCGCGACGCCGCTCCCGTTGGTGGAAGGGTTGGGTCCGGTGATCGAGCCGTTCCGCGCGCCACCGGTGCCGAGCGCGAAGGTCACCGTCACGCCGGGGACGACGTTTCCGAATTGATCAGTGACCTTCATCGCGGGCAGGGTGCCGATCGCGGTCCCCACCGTCCCGCTCTGCCCGTTCGTTCCCGCCACCTCGGCCATCGTGGTGGCGTTGCCGTGCGTCGCTGTCGCCGTGAAGGGCACCGGCGAGCCGGCCAGCCCCGCCGCCGTGGCGGTGGCGCCCTGACTCCCGGCGACGATACCAAGCACCCGCGTGGCGGATGCGAGGCCGTTCACTCCGGAGATCGAAGACGGCGTGATACTGCCGCCGCCGCTCACCCCCCATGTCACGGTCGTCCCGGACACCGGATTGCCGCCGCGGTCCGTGATCAGCACGGAATACGCCGTCGCGAGGGTGGCGCCCACCGTGTCGGTCTGCGCATCGCCGCCATTCAAGGCGATCGTGGTCGCATGACCGGCGTTCGTCGTCACCGTGAAGGTGATGGGCGATCCGATCAGACCGGCGGCCTTCGCCGTGTCGGCGACCACACCCGCGGTGGTGCCGAGCACGCGCGTCGCCGTGGCGATCCCGGCGCCGTTCGTGATGCCTGACGTCGGGGTCAACGTCCCGGCGCCCCCGGCGGCCCACGTCACCGCAACGCCGGACACCGGGTTGCCGGACCCGTCGGTCACCTTCACGGAGTCGAGTGCCGCCAGGGTCGCGCCGATCGTGTCGCTCTGCGACGCGGCGCCCAGCCGGGCGATGTTCGTCGCCGCCCCGGCCGTGCCGGTCGCGAGGATCAGCACCGGACTGCCGGTGAGGCCCGCGGCGGTGGCGGTGAGTGTGTCAGGTCCGGCGGTCGAACCCAGGGTCCAGGATCCCACGGTCGCGATCCCCGACGCATCGGTGACCGGCGAGCCGCCCGTCACGCTGCCCGAGCGGGCCGAAGAGGCGAATGCGACGCTCACACCGGGCACGATGTTGCCGTGGTTGTCGTGCACGATCACCGACGGCGGGGTGACGGGCGTGTTCACCGTGGCGCTCTGGAGATCTCCGGAGTTCACCGCGATGAGCTTGGCGTTGCCGTGCGTGGCCGTCGCGGTGAAGCCCACGGGCGAGCCGGTCAGGCCGCCGACCGACGCCGTGGCCGTCTGCGTGCCTGCCGTCGCGCCCAGCGTCCACTGGGCGACGGCGATCCCGGTGCCGTTGGTGATCGACGTGGCGGGGATCGAGCCGCCACCGGAGGTCACGGCCCAGCTGACGGTCACGCCGGGCACCGGATTCACGCCGTCCGTGACCAGCACGGAGTCGAGCTTCGGCAGGGCGGCGAGGACGGTGTCTGTCTGTCCGTTGCCGCCGGCGAGCGACATCGTCGTGGCGGCGCCCGAGTTCCCGAAGTCGATGAAGAGGAAGGGGCTTCCCGTGAGTCCAGCCGACGTCGCGATGACGGTGTCTGGTCCCGCCGTGGCGCCGAGCGTCCAGGTCCCGAGGCTCGCGACGCCGGAGGCGTTCGTCGTGGGTGTGGTCCCGGTGATGGCACCGTTCCGGGCGCCGCCCGCGGCCAGAGCGAAGCTTACGGCGACGCCGGAGATCGGGTTGCCGAACTGGTCAGTCACCTTCGCGCCCGGAGGCGTGCCCACGGCCGTATTCACGGTCGCCGCCTGGCCGTTCGTGCCCACCTCGGCGCTCAGGATCTTCGCCGCTCCGTGGGTGGCGGTCGCCGTGAAGCTCACCGGCGAGCCGGTCAATCCGGCCACCGTCCCCGTCGCGCCTTGGGATCCCGCTACGGTGCCGAGGACCCGGGTCGCGCTGGCGACGCCATTCGCCCCTGTGATCGAGGTGGGCGTGATGCTGCCGCCACCCGTCACGCCCCACGTCACGGTCACGCCCGCGACGGGGTTGCCCGCGCGATCCTTGACCGTGTCCGTGTACGCGATGGGGAGCGTGCCACCGACGGTGTCGGTCTGTGCGTCACCCGCGCCCTTGATCAGGGTGGCGCCCTGACCGGCGTTGGTGGTCACGCCGAACGTCACGGGCGAGCCTGTGAGCCCGGCGGCCTTTGCGGTGTCCGTCGCGGCACCGGCGGCGGTCCCCAGTACCCGTGTCGCCGTCGCGATGCCCTGCGCGTTGGTCGTAGGACCCGTCGGCGTCAGCGAGCCGGCGCCGCCGATCGCCCACGTGACGGTGGTCCCCGCCACCGGGTTGCCGAATTGGTCGGTCACCTTGACCGAGTCGAGCGCGGGGAGGGTCGCGCCGATCGTGTCGCTCTGCGAGGCTGCGCCGAGCCGCGCGATGTTCGCCGCGCCGCCGGCTGTCACCGTCGCGGTGAAGGTGACCGTGATTGCGCTGATGGTGGCGGTCACCGAGTCGGTCTTTGCCGCGTTGCCCACGGTCCACGAGCCCAGCGTGGCGATGCCGGACGCGTTGGTCGCCGGCGTCGCACCCGTCAGGTTCCCGTTCAAAGCGCCGGGGGCGGCGAAGGTCACCGTCGCGCCGGGGATGGCGTTGTTGAACTGATCCTTCACGAGCACCGACAGCGCGGTGGGCACAGCGGTGCCCGCCGCGACGGTCTGCCCGTCGCCGCCATTCTTCGTCACGGAGGCCGGGGCACCCGCGGTGGCCGTCGCGGTGAACGTGACCGGCGATCCGCCCAGGGAGCCGGAGGCCGCCGTTGCCGTCTGGGCACCGGCCGTGTCGCCCAGGATCCACTGCGCGGTGGCAATGCCGTTCGAATTCGTGATCGAGCTCGGTGTGATGGAACCGCCACCCTTCGTCACCGTCCAGTTGACGGTCACGCCTGAGACCGGGTTCAGTGCCGCGTCGGTCACGAGCACCGAATCGAGCCGGGGCAGGGTGCCCTTCACGGAATCGGTCTGCGCGTTGCCGCCGGCGGCGCTGATGAGACTGGCCGAGCCGGTCTTGCTGGTATCGACGAAGACCGCGGGTGAGCCGGTCAGACCTGCCGCCGTTGCCGTCACCGTGTCCGGCCCCGCGGTGCTGCCAAGGGTCCAGCTGGTCAGCGTCGCGATTCCCGAGGCATTCGTACTCGGCGTGGCGCCGGTAATCGCGCCGTTACGCGCACCGCCCACACCCAACGCGAATGTCACGGTCACGCCGGACACCGGATTCGCGAACTGGTCGTTGATCTTCACGGATGGCGGACTGGCCACCGCGGTGCCGGCCGTGGCCGCCTGGTTGTTCGAGCCGGCGACGATGCTCAAGGTCTTGGCGTTGCCGTGGGTCGCCGTGGCCGAGAAGCTGGTCGGGGACCCGGCGAGTCCCGCGGCCGTGCCGGTGGCGGTCTGGGCGCCGGCGGTGGTGCCGAGGATGCGGGTGGCGGTGGCGGCGCCGTTTGCGCCTGAGATCGACGACAGCGTGATGCTGCCGCCCCCCGCGGCTGCCCAGCTCACCGTCACGCCCGCGACCGGATTGCCGGCGCGGTCCTTCACGGTGTCGGCGTAGGCGATCGGAAGGGTGGCGCCCACCGTATCGGTCTGCGCGTCACCGGCGCCTTTCACGAGGCTCGCGGCATGCCCGGCCGAAGTCGTGACCGTGAACGTGACGGGCGAGCCGGTCAGGCCCGTCGCGCTTGCGGTGTCGGTCGCGCCGCCGGGGACAGTGCCCAGGACGCGCGTGGCTTTCGCGACCCCGGTGGCGCTCGTCGTTCCGCTGAAGGGCGTGAGCGATCCTGCGCCGCCGATCCCCCAAGTGACGGTGACGCCGGCGACCGGATTGCCGAACTGGTCCGTGACCTTCACGGAATCGGTGCCCGCGGTGGCGCCGATGGTGTCGCTTTGCGAGCTGGGCGAGAGGCGCGCGAGGTTCTTGGCCGCGCCGGCGATGCCGGTCGCCGTGAACGTGAGGGCCGGCAGGGCCGCCACAGTGGCCGTCAACGAGTTCGAGCCGGTCGCGTTCCCGAGCGTCCAGCTGCCCACCGTCGCTATTCCTGAGGCGTTGGTGGTGGCGTTGCCGCCCGTGACGCTTCCTCCACCGCTCGCCACCGCAAAGGTCACGGCGAAGCCCGCCACGGGATTCCCGAACTGATCCTTTACCAGCACCGACGGAGCCGTGGCGACGTTCGTGCCGGCCGGTCCGGTCTGGCCGTCGCCGCCGTTCTTGGCCGCGGTGTTCGGCACGTCCGCATTCGCGGTGACGACGAACACCACGGGCGTGAGCGCGGCGGCGGACGCGGTGAGGGTATCGGTCCGTGCGACGGTGGCGAGCTTGAAGCTCCCGACCGTCGCCAGGCCCGACGCGCTGCTGCTGACCGACCCGCCCGTCACCGTTCCATTCGAGGCGGTCGCCGCGAACGTCACCAGCACCCCGGACACCGGGTTGCCGAACTGATCGGTGACCAGGACGGCCGGGGCCGGCGAAACGTTGGCGTTCACGGTACCGGTCGTCCCGCCCGCGCTCTTGGCCATCGTCGCGGCGGCGTCCGGGGTCGCGGTGGCGGTGAAAATGGCCGGAGTGGCCACGCCGGAGACCGAGGCGGTGAGGCTGTCGGTCTTCGCGAGGGTGCCGAGGGTCCAGGAGCCCACGGTCGCGACGCCCTGGGCGTTCGTCGCCGGCGTGGCGCCGGTCACCGAGCCGTTGGGCGCGGTCACGGCGAACGTCACGGCGACACCCGGGACCGGGTTCCCGAACTTGTCGTGGACCGTCACGGCAGGGGCCGCCGGAAGCGTGGATGCCACGCTGGCCGTCTGCGCGTCGCCGCCTGTTTTGAGGATCTGGTTCGCCGGGGCCGACGTGGCGACGGCCGTGAATTCCACCGGGGGCAGGGCGCCCGCGGTGGCCGTCAACGTGTCGGTTTTCGCGATGGTGTCGAGCGTCCACGAGCCGATGGTCGCGATGCCGGACGCGTTGGTCGTCGTCGTGGCGCCGGTGACCGAGCCGTTTCCGGCGGTGACCGAGAACGTCACGCTGGTTCCCGCGACCGGATTATTGAAGGCATCCTTCACCAGGACGGCTGGGGCCGTCCCGACCGCGGTCTGGACGACGGCCGTCTGCGAATCACCCACGCTCTTCGTGACGGCGGCCGGTGCGCCCGCTGAGAGCGTCAAGGTGATCGTGACGTTCTTGGGTGCATTCGTCGCCCTGGTCGCCGTGACCGGCACCGTTGCCGTGTAGGTGCCCACCGGGAACGAGTCGAGCGTGATGTTGAAGACGATGGTGTCCGGCGCCGTCCCGGACTGCGACGTGGCCGCCAGCCATCCGGTGTCCGGACCCGTGTAGACCGGGGCACCGGTACCGAGACCCGTCAGCACGCCGGGCGACCCGTTGGTGACGACGATCCGCTGTGACGCCGGCAGGGGGCCATTCCGGGTCGCACCGAAGGCCAGGGTGTCCGCGTCCACGGCGATGGTCGCGGCCGGCGTGACGGTGACGAAGGCGCTGGCGGATTTGCCGTCCGCCGAGGCGGTGACGGTGGCGGTCCCGACGGCCGCTGAGATCAGGCGCCCTTCCGCCGTGATGGCGACGACCGAGGGATTGCTCGACGACCAGGTGATCTTGGCCCCGATGTACTTCACCCCGCGGCTGTCGGTGGCCACGCCCTCGAGCAGGATCGTATCGCCGACGGGCATCACGACGGTATCCGGTTCGATCACCAGGAGCGCGACGTCCTTGGGACCGATCAGGGTATCGGTGGTGCAGGCGAAAATGACGGCGGTGGCAATCGCCACCAGGAAGGAGATGCCCGGACGGCGGGCACGGGCAGCGCGGCGGGGTGAGTTCACTTGATGGATTCGATGCGCCACTTCCCATCATGCCGGGTAAGGGTGGCGACGTAGTTATGGGGTTGGTCCTGGGACTTCCCCTGCACCTCGAAATGCAACTGCCCTTGGACAGTGGCGGTGGCTACGTCGCCGGTTGCCGGCTGAATGTTCGACACCCGGAATTCAGATTTGATCTTGGACGCGAACTGGAAGAAGGTCGTCCAGTTCGACGTTTGGTCGGGCGGCAGCGCGGGATACACGCCGCGCATCCGGTCGAGACTCTTCGCTTCCAGCGCTCCTTCGTAGGCGGCAATGACGCTCTGGATATCCGCCGGCGCGATCGGCGGCGGGGGCGGAGGCGCCGCGGGCGTGGTGGCCGGCGTCGGTTCCGGCTTGGCCGCGGTCTGCTGCTGTTGCTGAGGCGGCGTCGTCTGCACCGGCACCTGGATCACGGTCTTCGGCGTGTCCCTCGGCGCCGCGACCTGCTGGGACGGACGGCCCGCGGGCTGGCCCGGACGGCGGCCGGGTGTCGGCTGCGGATGCGACGGCGCCGGATTGCTGGTCTGGGGCGTATTCTGCGCCACCTGACTCACGGGCGTCGAGTCCGTTTTCGGGGGCGCGGCCGGGGGCTGCGCCGTCTGTTGTGCCGTCTGCTGCGCGGTATTCGGCGCGCCGGCGGGCTTCGACGCCCAGGGTTGCAGCACCGCGAGCGTCACACCGGCCGCGACCAGCACCCCAGCGCCGAGGAGCCAGCCCTTCTTCGACCGGCGCCCCTCGGCGGGCGTCACGGTGATCGTCGCCGTGGCGCTCGCGCCCTCGCAGGTGCAGGTGATCAGGACTTCGCCTTCCGCGATGGCGTTCACCAGGCCCTGCGGCGTGATGGTCGCGATCTCCGGGGCGGTGGAGGCCCAGGTGACCCGCGGTCCCACGAGCGTCTTGCCGCCAGCGCCCTTGAGCTTGGCGGTGAGCTGCACCGCGCCGCCTGCCGCGACCGACACCTGCTGCGGGACGATGCCGAAGCCGGTGCCGCCGGTGGTGGACACCGTGCTCTTGCCTGCTTGGGTCCGCCCCGGCATCGACACCGGTGTGGTCAGCCGCTTCAGCATTTCGGTGTTCTTGTTCGAAGCCGCGAGGGTCATCAGCTGCGTGCGCACCGGATCGTCGGGTGTCAGGGCCGGCACGCCGATCGCAGAGATGGCGTCCTCGACGCTCGGGAAGCGGTCACCGGGCTCCTTGGAGAGCATCCGGTTCACCGCGCTCACGATTTCGGGCGGGCAGTCGGGCCGGGCTTCGGTCAAGGGCGGCGGGGGATCGTTGAAGTGCGCGTACATGATCGCCATGATGGAATCGCCCCCGAAGGGGAGCTTTCCGGCGAGCATCTCGTACGCCACCACACCCAGCGAGTACTGATCGGAGGCGCCGGTGAGCTCCTTCGCGGCGCACTGCTCCGGGCTCATGTACGACGGCGTGCCGACGGTGGCCCCCGTCATGGTGAGGCCCTTGGTCTCGGTCACCTTGGCGATGCCGAAGTCCGTGACCACGGCCCAGCCTTCGGTGTCCACCATGACGTTCGCGGGCTTCACGTCCCGGTGAATGATGCCGCGCTTGTGGGCGTAGCCGAGCCCCGCGCCCACCTGCTGGAGGATCTGCTGCACCATCTGGATCGGGAGCTTGCCCGTTTCCTTGATGATGGAGTCCAGCGGGCGGCCTTCGACGAACTTCATCACGAAATAGACGATCTGGTCGCCTTCTTTGACCGCGTAGATCGGGATGATGTTCGGATGGGAGAGCGACGCCGCCGTGCGGGCCTCGCGCTTGAAGCGCTCGACCATGCCTTCGCCGGTGAGCAGGGCGGGGGACATCACCTTGATGGCGACCTTGCGGTCCAATGCGATGTCGTGCCCCAGGTACACCGTCGCCATGCCGCCCCGACCCAGCTCGGCCAGGATTTCGTACTCCCCGATGGTCGCGTGCCGGAGGACGTCGTGGAGGGCGGTGGCGCTCATGGTCGCCCGGACCATGTTCTGTTTCGAGACGAACGCGGTGGCGACGTTCCCTTGTTGCCCGGACACGTCGGCGCCGCACCCGGCGCAGAAGCGTTGCCCCGGCGCGATAGGCGTGCCGCACGTCCCGCAGAGCGCGGGTTCAGTCATGGTCAGCGGTCCGGAGGGGGGCCGGAGGGCGGGGCATAGGACTGGATAATATACCGCCCCACAACGACTTGGGCAGTGTCAGGGAGGGGTAATACTGGAGTGACGAAGCGCACCCCGGGGGAGTGGTATTCCCCACTCTGAAGAGTGGGCTCGGCTAGGCCCTGCGCTTCAAGCGCAGCGTGGTGCCGAGCCCACCCTTGAGGGTGGGAAGATCAGGGGCCCGGCTCTGTGTTATTTCCCGGCCGCGCAGGTCACCGTGATGCTGATGGGCGTGTAGATGTCGAAGGTCACGAAAGCCACCAGCATGTTCACGAAACTGTGCTGGGTTTCGACTTTCGAAACCCCCCGCGAGCCGCACTTCGCCTTGGTGTCGACTGTGTTCGGCGGGATCAGGCCGAAGATCCAGCCGGAGGCGAAGGACTCTTCGATGGTAGTGGTGGACGGCGCCAGGCCCGTCTCGATGGTCGCGTGGAAGCAGGCGGCCGTAGAGACCAGCAGGGCGGCGCAGGCGATGGCGGCGATGGTGCGCATGGAGCCCTCGTTGGGTAGGGGAACGCCGCCAATATGCCCGTGTGTCGGAGACCCTGCAAATGCCCCCGCCGCGCCCGGCCCTTCAGGCTGGGTCAGCCGCCGCGGTGGTCTTCCGGAAGGCCGGAAGCGCGTGGGAGAACTGGATCCAGACCACCGCGCCGAGGATCAACGCCATCGCCGCGAAGGTCCGCGGCGTAACCGCTTCGTCCAGGAGCAGCCAGCCGAGCAAAACCGCGATGACGGGGTTCACATACGCGTAGGTCCCGACGATGGTCGCCGGCGCGTGCTTCAGGGCGTAGGAGTAGGCGCTGTACCCCACGAGGGATCCGAAAATCACCAGATAGAAGAGGGCTTCGAGCCCGGTCGCGGTGACGTGCACGCGGCTTCCTTCACCCAACGCCAGGCCCAGAAGGCTGACCACCGCGCCGCCCGCCAGCATCTGGATGGAGGCGGCGACGTACGGGCTCGCGGCGGGGTGCGTGCGCTTATAGAGGATCGAGCCGAAGGCCCACGACGCGCTGGCGCCCGTCAGGGCGAGGGGTCCACGGAGGTCGGCATGCAGAATCGCGGCCGGACTCGCGCCCACCAGCAGGATCGTCCCGGCGAATCCCACCAGGAGCCCGGCGATGACGCGGACCGAGATCCGTCCCGGGCCTCCCGGAATCACCGCGTCGAAGAACGCCATCCAGAGCGCCACGGTGACCACGAAGACGCTCGCCACGCCGGACGGTGTGTACTGCTCGGCCCACACGACCATCGCGTTGCCGCCCGCCAGGAGAAAGAGCCCGACGACCGACAGCACGACCCAATCCCTGAGGGTGGCCGGGAGCTTGTCCCCGAAGAACAGGGCGCCGGTGAGCAGAATCACGCCGGCGATGAAGAAGCGGACGCCCGCGAAGAGGAAGGGTGGGAACACGCCGACCCCGATGCGGATCGCGAGGTAGGTCGAGCCCCAGAAGAGGCAGACCAGCAGATACGCCACGAGCGCTTTGCCGCGAAGGGCAGCCATCTCAGTCGTTCTCCGGCGGCAGAGTGAGTGACGCTTTCTCGAACAACGTGCTGAGCACGATGGTGGTCTTGGTATTGAGCTGCTTGGGCGAGCCCGCGAGCGTCCGCAGAATATCCTGAATGCCCTCCAGGTCCCGCGCAGCCACCTTGAGGATGTAGCAGTCGTCGCCCGCCACGTGATGCGCTTCCAGTACGCCGGGGTGCTTGAGCAGCGCCCGCATACGCGGCTCGTCCCCGACGTAGCCCGAGCCGCCGTAGCGCACGGCGACGAACGCGGTGACCGGTACGCCGGCTTTGGCGCGATCGATCTGGGCGGAATACCCGGTGATGACTCCGGCGCTCTCGAGCCGGCGGACCCGCTCCATCACCGCGGGGCGCGAGAGCCCGACTTCATCGGCGAGCGCCTGGAAACTGGCGCGGCCGTGGTCCGCGAGGAGGCGCAGCAGCTGGCGATCGACGGCGTCGATGGGTCGTTTTCCCGTCATTTGGGAGGCCCCCGCTGAGATGGCTGACGATTCGTAGGCCGTTGCTATGTTTGTATAACGTTTCATCATAGTAAATGGTTTCGCCCCCGGGCACTATCCGGTTCCGGTTCCCGAATCCCGGGGTTCGTCCTCCCCCGGCCTCACTTACTATTCGGCCATGCGTGTCGATCGACTCCGCGAACTGGTCCGCAGCTACCCCTCGGCTCTCCTGGGCTACTCCGGCGGCGTCGATTCGGCGTTGCTCGCCGTGGTGCTCCGGCAGGAACTGGGGCGAGAGCGGATGCTGGCCGCCATCGGACGCAGCGACTCGTATCCCGAGGAGCAGTGGCGCCTCGCGCACGACATCGCGCGCCGGTTCGACGTGCCCGTGCTCGAGGTTGCCACGCATGAGCTCGAAGATCCACGTTACCTCGCCAATCCGACCAACCGCTGCTTCTACTGTAAGACGGAGCTCTGGGGCCGCCTCTCGCAGGTCGCCGCCGAGCGGGGACTCGTCGTGATCTGCGACGGGACCAATGCAGACGATCTCGGCGAGCACCGGCCCGGTCGCGCGGCCGGCGCCGCCGCAGCGATCCGGTCGCCCTTGGCCGATGCGGGGCTTACCAAGGCCGAGATCCGGAGCGCCGCCCAGGACCTGGGGCTTCCCAACTGGGATGCCCCGGCCGCCCCCTGCCTTTCCAGCCGGATCCAGTACGGGCTCTCCATCACCCCGACGCGACTCAAACAAGTTGAGGCTGCCGAGGCGTTTCTCCGCGCCGAGGGGTGCACCGGCGACCTCCGGGTGCGCCACACCGGCGACGCAGCGCGGATCGAGGTTGAATTCCAGGTGATCCCGTTCGTGACCGCGCGTCTGGAGGCGGTCCGGGAACGTTTCCTCGAGCTCGGGTTCTCTTCCGTCGAGGTCGACCCCCGCGGGTATCGCCGGGGCAGTCTGCTGCTCGATCGCGCGCTTCCGTGAGGCTGTTCGTGGCCGTGAACTTCCCGGCCACGGTGCGCGAACGTTTATGGGTGGCTGCGGAGCCTCTCCGGGAGATGCGCCTCCCCGTGCGGTGGGTGTCAGCGGAGGCTCTGCATCTCACCCTCAAGTTTTTAGGTGAGGTCAATGAAGCAAGGGTGGGGGAGCTGGGGGAGGCGCTCGAGCAGGCGGTCGCGGGCGCGCGTGTCCTGCCGGTGACGATCGACGCCTTCGGCGCGTTCCCGGACGCCGCCCGCCCGTCGGTGATCTGGGCCGGTATCCTGCAGGAGCCCGCGCTCGAGCTGCTCCAGCATGGGGTGGAGATCGCGTTCGCTCCCCTCGGTTTTCCGCCGGAGGGGCGTCCTTTTCGGCCGCACATCACGTTGGGCCGGACCCGGCGGGACGCGCCGCGGGGGGCTTTCCAGGGGCTGGAAAAGGCCCTGGAACAGATGGTCTGGAACGAGACAGTGACCGTGGACGGCATCGACCTCATGCGGAGCACCACCAGGAAGGGCGGCGCGGTGTACGAGGGAATACGGCATGGACGGCTGTCTTAAGGTCATCGGACGACTCGGCTGCCTTGCCGCCATTCTCATCGTGGCGGCGGTCGCGTACTGGTACCGGGATCCGATCATGCATACCGCCGCCAAGTACCTGGGGCCGCATTCGACCCGGCTGCCGCCGGTCTCGGACACGTCCGTCGGAGCACCGACGCCCGGCGCAGTGCGGGCGGCGGCGGCCAAGCTGGCGTCTCTGGGCGTCCCGGGCGGGCCCGATTCGGTGGTGCTCACGCCGAACGAGATGGCGTCGCTCATCGGTGGGGGGATCGACTGGACCGTGCGGAAGGGATTCGATTCGCTCCGGGTGGAGCTGCTCGATTCCAGTATCGCGGTAGACGCGCGGCTCGATACCCGCGTACTGCCCCGTGATGCCCTCGGGCCGGCGGAACACGTCCTCGCCACGTACGAGCCCCTGCGGATGGCCGGTCCCGTGACCATCGCGAAGCCCGGGGTCGCCCACTGGAAGGTGAAGGAGCTGTCCCTGCACGGATTCCCATTCCCCGCGCCCGCGGTGGCCCGGCTCGCAAAGCTGGTGGCCGGCGCCGACGATGGGAGCGTGCCCGTGCTGGTGCCGCCGGCCATCCGCCGGATCGCCATCAACCCCACGGGCGTGGTGTGTTACCGGAGGTCCGGTTCGTGAGCCAGCGGGTCCTGGTCGCCGACGATGAGAAGGGCATCCGCGAAGCCCTGACCCAGCTCCTCGAGTTCGAGGAGCTCGAGGTGCTCACGTGCTCGTCGGGAGGCGATCTCCTCCTCAAGTATCCCGAGTTCCGCCCGCATCTGGTGTTCCTCGACGTGAAAATGCAGGGGATGGACGGTCTCGAGACGCTCCGCAAGCTCCGCGAGCTCGATCCCCACGCGCAGGTGGTCATGATCTCCGGTCATGGTACGGTGCAAACCGCCGTCGAGGCGACCCAGCTGGGCGCGTACGACTTCCTCGAGAAGCCCCTCGACACCGACCGCGTCCTGCTCACCCTGCGCAACGCGCTGCAACATGGCGCGCTCGCGGACGAAAACGTCCGTCTCAAAGCGGAAGTGCAGTCCCGGCACCAGATCGTGGGATCGTCCAAAGCGGTCAAGCAGGTGGTCGACACCATCGAGAAGGTCGCGCCGACGCCGGCCCGGGTGCTGATTACCGGTGAGAACGGCACCGGCAAGGAGCTCGTGGCCCGTGCGATTCACAGCTTGTCGCCGCGCGCCGCCGGACCGTTCGTGGAAGTGAACTGCGCCGCCATCCCCACCGAGCTGATCGAGAGCGAGCTGTTCGGTCACGTGAAGGGATCGTTCACCGGCGCCGTGGGGGATCGCGCCGGGAAATTCGAGCTGGCGGACGGCGGCACGCTCTTCCTGGACGAAATCGGCGACATGAGCTTGTCGGCGCAGGCGAAGGTGCTGCGGGCGCTCCAGGAAGGCGTGATTTCCCGGGTGGGGTCGGGGAAGACGTTGGCGGTGGACGTCCGCGTCATTGCAGCGACCAACAAGCGGCTCGACTCGGAAATCGCAGCGGGCCGGTTCCGCGAGGATCTGCTCTACCGGCTGAACGTCGTGCCCCTGGAGGTACCGCCTCTCCGGGCCCGGCGCGGGGACATTCCCCAGCTGGTCAAGCACTTCATCGAGGAGCTGGGCCGGTCCACCGGGCTGCCGGCGCGCGGGTTCGACGATGCGGCGCTCGAGCGGCTGGCCCAGCATGATTGGCCTGGCAACATCCGTGAGCTCCGCAACGCGGTCGAGCGCCTCCTGATTCTCGCGCCGGGCCGCACCGTGACGGCCGCCGACGTGGAACGGATCGCGACCCTCGGCGCGAGCGGGGCGCTGGCCGGTGCGGATGGCAATGGGGGGGCGCTGTTTCAGGCCGCCACTTTCGAGGAGTTCAAGCTCGCCGCGGAGAAGGCATTTCTGGTCGCCAAGCTCCAGGAGCACGACTGGAATGTCTCCGAAACCGCACGCACATTGGAGATGCCGCGCAGTAACCTCTACAAGAAAATCGAGCGCTACGGTCTAGTACGGGAGGTTTAGGTGCCTGGGAAGGACGACCGCGACCGCGATTGGGACAAGGAGCTGGCCGAGGTTGACCGGCTGCTCACCAACATGCCCGGACACCAGCCGCCCCCGGCGCCGATCAAGCCGGCGGGTGGCTATCCTCCGCCCGGGGCGGGCCACGCCGGGCATGGCCCTCGCACCCTGACCACCCGGGAGTGGGCCGGCACGTGGATCCGCGTCGGCCTGGGTCTTTTGATCGGCATCGGGATGACGCAGTGGCCCTACACTCACGGGTGCGGCCTCAAGCTCTGGTTCTATCTTCTGGGTGTCGCCGCCGTGCTCACGGCGGGGGTTTGGAGCTCCATCTCTTCCTGGCGGCGCCATCTGCCCTGGGCCCACATCCTCTCGCAGGGACTGGTCATCTGGGGTCTGACGCTCGCGGCGCGGGAGATCCTCCCCCGGGTACATTACGCGCGTGAAATCGCGACCTGGATGTGCCCCTAGCCGTCCGACACCCGACCCCCGACACCTGACACCTCAATGACCGAGTTTCGGAACTTCATCGCCGGCGCATGGGTCGCTCCCGTCACCGGCGAATACTTCGAGAACACCAATCCGGCGGACACCGCGGACCTGATCGGGCGCTTTCCCCAATCGGGCGCCGAGGATGTCGCCCGGGCGGCGGCGTCGGCGAAGAAGGGATTCGCCGTCTGGTCCCGGACCCCGGCGCCCATCCGGGGGCAGGTGCTGCAGCGCGTGGGCGATCTCCTGGTCAAGAAGAAGGAAGACCTCGCCAGGGCCATGACCCGCGAGATGGGGAAGGTCCTCCTGGAGACGCGGGGGGACGTCCAGGAAGGGATCGACACCGCGTACTACGCGCATACCGAGGGCCGGCGTCTGTACGGGAAGACGGTGCCCTCCGAGCTGCGCAACAAGTGGGCGATGAGCTTCCGGCGGCCCATCGGGACGGTCGGCGTGATCACGCCCTTCAATTTCCCGCTCGCGGTCCCCACCTGGAAGATTTTCCCCGCGCTGCTCTGCGGCAACGCGGTGATCTGGAAACCCTCAGAGGACGTCCCGCACACGGCGCATCTTCTGGTCGAGATCCTCCTCGAGGCCGGCCTGCCTCCCGAGGTCATCCAGCTGGTGCATGGCGGCGGAGCGGCGGGGAAGGCGCTGGTCGAGCACCCCGACGTCGGGGTGATCTCGTTCACCGGATCGACCGAGACCGGTTCGCTGATCGGCGCGACCTGCGGGCGCATGCACAAGCGCCTCTCGCTCGAGATGGGCGGGAAGAACGCGATGATCGTGATGGACGACGCCGACCTGGACCTGGCGCTCGATGGCGTCCTGTGGGGCGCGTTCGGCACCACGGGTCAGCGCTGCACCGCCACGAGCCGGCTCATCCTTCAGGCGGGCATCCATGACCGGTTCGTGAAGCTGGTCGCCGACCGCGCCCAGAAGCTGCGGCTCGGCCCCGGACTCGATGCCCAGACCGAGGTGGGGCCGCTGATTCACGAGGCGTCCCGCAGCAAGGTCGATCAGTACGTGGGGATCGCGAAGGAGCAGGGCGCCACCGTCCTGATCGGCGGCGCGAAGGCCACGGGGAAGGGACTCGACCGCGGGTGGTTTTATCAGCCCACGCTCTTCGTCGGCGTGAAGCCCGGCATGCGGGTGGAGCAGGAGGAGATTTTCGGCCCCGCGCTGTCCGTGATCAAGGTCCAGGATCTGGATGAGGCGATCAAGGTCAATAACGACGTCCTCTACGGACTCTCGAGCGCGCTCTATTCCCGCGACGTGAATGCCGCGTTCCGGGCGCTGAACGAGCTCGACAACGGCATCACCTACGTGAACGCGCCGACCATCGGCGCCGAGGCACACCTGCCGTTCGGGGGCGTGAAGCAGACGGGCAATGGGCATCGCGAAGGCGGCTGGGCGGTGTACGATTTTTACTCGGAGATCAAAGTGGGGTACGTCGATTACTCCGGGAAGCTCCAGCGCGCGCAGATCGATACCGAAGCGTGAGGCGGGTGGCGGCGGTGCTCGCGCTCCTCGCCGCGGGTGGCGCCTGCCGCCGTCAGCGGCCCGCCCCCTGGAGCGATACCTCTCCTCACGTTGTGACCTTCGTGACGGTCGCCCCCGGGGTCCAGCTCGAAGTGCTCGACTGGGGTGGGACCGGTCCCAACCTGGTGTTTCTCTCCGGGCTCGATGATGTCGCCCACGGATTCGACGATTTTGCACCGCAGTTCCGTGACCAATTCCACGTGGTGGCCATCACCCGCCGCGGGTACGGGGCCTCGACCCGGACGCCCGCCGGATATGATCTCGCGACGCGGTTGCAGGACCTGACGGCGGCCCTCGACTCCCTGAATATCGGGAAGACCGTTCTGGTCGGGCATTCCATGGCGGGGGACGAGCTGACCGGCTTCGCCGGGGCTCACCCCGAGCGGGTGATCGCCCTGGTGTATTTCGACGCCGCCTACGATCACTCCATTCTGAACGACTTGATCGGATCCTACCCGCAACAGCCTCCGGCCCCCGCGGACTCGGCGTCGCCAAAGGCCTTCCAGCGCTATCAGCTGGTGACGTTCGGGATGCTCATCCCCGAGTCCCAGATCCGGGCGACGGAGGTCTTCGACGCCGCGGGGCACCTCACGTCCGATGTGACGCCCGGGACCGTCGACTCGCAGATGCTGGCTGGAGCGGGGCACCCCGACTACTCGAAGGTCCGCGCGCCCGCGCTCGCGATCGACGCGGTGATCGATTCGGCCCCCCAGCTGTTCCCGCGGTGGAGCAAGTTCAGCGACTCGACCCGGGCTCAGGGCAGGCGCTTTGCGACCAGGCTCTCCGCCTGGGGTACCGACCAGCGGGCAATCTTCAGGAAGGCCATGCCGCGGGCGAAGGTGGTCGAGCTGCATGGCGCCAACCACTACGTCTTCTATTCCAATCGGAACGACGTGGTGCGGGAAATGCGGGAATTCCTCTCCCATATCCCAGGCTGAAGCCTGGGCTCGGCCCGGCGCTGCGCTAACGCGCAGTGATCCGCCGAGCCCACGCGTGAGCGTGGGAAATACCTCGCGTCGCGAACCCGTTTTTCCGTACCACCGCGCACGTTTCGGGTGCAGGTGATCGCCCTCACACGCCGCATTGTGTGTCGTGGCGCACACCATCAGCGAATCCCTCATCATCATCTTGAATGCCGGCGGCTCACCACTCGGCGATGACGCCCTTCGCGAGTTCGACGGCGTGTCACCCGTGTGGGTCAGAGTCGAGCGCGAAGGACAGTGCGCGTGTCTGGCCGCGCGCGTCCGTCACGTCGAGCCGCTCGCCCACCTGGGGGTCCGGATCCGGGGGTGGGGGGGTGCCCGGGGATGGACAGTCACTGTTGCGCCCTGCGCTCCCCCCCGCTAACGTACGATACATGCACGACTTGGGGGCTCCCCAGAGTTCGCCCAGCGCGCCACTCCCGCGTGAGTCCTCGCATCCCCCTGAGAAACGCCGTTCGAGAATCGCCCGATGGTTCGACAGCTGGATGCGTACGCTGGGCATGGCGTTCGTGCTGTTCCTCATCATTCGCACCTTCTTCCTCGAAGCATTTCAGATTCCGAGCGGCAGCATGGAGCGGACGCTGCTCATCGGCGACTTCCTTTTCGTGAACAAAGCGGTCTATGGTGCGGTGATTCCCGGGACGCACACCCGGCTTCCCGGATTCGCCACGCCCGGACGTCGTGACGTCGTGGTGTTTCCGTATCCCCGCCATCCCGACACGACGTTCGTGAAGCGCATCGTCGGCGTCGGCGGTGATACGCTCCAGATGATCGAAGGCCGGATTCTGGTGAACGGGGTCCGGCAGGCCGAGCCGTACGTCGAGCGCACGGACAGTCTGCGCAACGAGTGCGACGCCGGCTTCGCCTGGCAGGTGGCGTTTCTCGCGGATACTTCAGCGGCGGCGCGGGCCTCGTACCGTCCGTGCCGCGACGACTGGGGGCCGCTGGTGGTGCCGCCGCATAAGTTCTTCGTGATGGGGGACAACCGCGACATTTCGCTCGATTCCCGCTACTGGGGATTCGTGGACGAGAGCGCGATCCGCGGACGGCCCCTCATTGTGTACTGGAGTGTCGACCGGGAAGCGCACGATCACTTCCCGTGGCTCAACGACATCCGGTGGTCTCGGCTGGGCTCGCTGATTCACTGAAGTCTTCGTTCATGCAGGGAGGATGAGGGACCCCATGCAACTGAACACGGCGAAGCGCGCTTCGTTCGACGAAGGCTCTCTGGACCAGTACCTCCGGGAGATCAGCCAGTATCCGCTGATCACCCGGGAAGAGGAGGTGCTCCTCGCGCAGAAGATCAAGCAGTCCGACGAGGAGGCCCTGGACAAGCTGGTGCGGTCGAACCTCCGCTTTGTGGTCTCGGTCGCCAAGAAGTATCAGAATCAGGGTGTCTCGCTCGCCGACCTGATCAACGAGGGCAACCTCGGTCTGATCCGCGCGGCCCACAAGTTCGACGAGACCAAGGGCATCAAGTTCATCTCCTACGCGGTCTGGTGGATCCGCCAGGCCATCCTTCAGGCGCTGGCCGAGCAGTCACGCATCGTCCGCGTGCCCCTGAACCGCGCCGGGACGCTGCACCGGATCGGCAAGCGGTCGTCGGCGCTGCTCCAAGAGCTGGGCCGCGAGCCGACGGTCGAGGAAATCGCGGAAGGGATGGACATCTCGGAGGAAGAAGTCGCCAAGACCATGTCCATTTCGCAGGCGCATCTCTCCCTCGACGCGCCCCTCACCCCCGGGGAAGACAACAAGCTGCTGGACTACCTGCCTGACACGCAGAACCCCGGCCCCGACGACGAGATCTTCGAGCACGCCCTCACCGAATCCGTGGAGAAGGTGCTGGGCACCCTGAAAGACCGGGAGGCGCTGATTCTCCGCCTGTATTTCGGCCTGGAGACCCCGGAGCCCCTCACCCTCGAGGAGATCGGTGCCCGGCTCGGGATTACGCGCGAGCGCGTCCGGCAGATCAAGGAGAAGGCGCTGGCGCGGCTCCGGCACGTGTCGAGGGCCCGGGCGCTGGATAGCTTCCTGTTCTAAGGGAGCCGTAGGCCGGGAGCCGTTCCATCGGATCGCAGGGAAGCCCCGTTCGGTCGAACGGGGTTTCTTGTTGGTCGAAGGGTACGGCTGCCGGCTCCCTGCTCCCGCTATATTCCCCCCACATGCCAGCCCAATCATCCTTTGACGTCTCCACCGGCGCCGACCTTCAGGAGGTCGACAACGCCGTGAATCAGGCCACCAAGGAAGTCATACAGCGATACGACTTTAAGGGCTCCAAGTCCTCCATCACCTTCGACCGGACCAAAGGTCTCCTCACCCTGGTGGCGGACGACGACTTCAAGATGAAAGCCCTCTTCGACGTCCTGCAGGGGAAAATGATCAAGCGCGGAGTCCCGGTGAAAAACCTGCAGCTGGGGGAGATCGTGCCGGCGACGGGCGACACCGTCCGGCGCGAGATCACCCTCACCCAGGGCATACCACAGGAAAAGGCCAAGTCCATCATCAAGGCCATCAAGGACAAGAAATTCAAGAAGGTCCAGGCATCCATTCAGGGGGAGGAGATCCGGGTGCAGTCCCCCTCCAAGGACGAGCTGCAGGAAGTCATGGCCTTCTTGCGGACGCAGGACTTCGGGATCGAGCTGAAGTACGGGAACTACCGCGGATGAAGCTGGGCGTGATTTCCCTGGGGTGCGACAAGGCGACGGTCGATTCCGAACGCCTGGTCGGGGACCTGGTGGGGCATGGGGCCGTGATCACCCAGGATCTGCCGCATTCGGACGTGATCCTGGTCAACACCTGCGGCTTCATCGACGCCGCCAAGCAGGAGTCCATCAACGCCATCCTCGGCGCCGCCCGTCTGAAGCAGGACGGGGACGTGAAGGCCGTGGTCGCCGTGGGGTGTCTGGTCCAGCGCTACAAGGCTGAGCTGGCCGCCGAGATGCCCGAGGTGGATCTGTTCCTCGGATTCTCCGACCTCCATCATCTCGTGCCCGAGCTCGCGCAACGCGGGCTCATCGCCGACCCGGTCACCGATCATCCCGGCGTGCGCCAGTTCCTCGGCGATCAGCCGCACGTCCGCTATCTCAAGATCTCCGAAGGCTGTGACCACACCTGTGCGTTCTGCGCCATTCCGCTGATGCGCGGGAAGCACCGCTCGGAGCCCGTGGAGCGCCTGGTCCGCGAGGCGCAGGCCCTCGAGGCCCAGGGGGCGGTCGAGATCAACCTCGTGGCGCAGGACCTCGGACATTTCGGTCGTGATCTGGGATTGGGAGGGCCACGGCTGCCCGAGCTGCTGGAGACACTCCTGCGCGAGACGTCGGTGCCGTGGTACCGCCTGCTCTACGTCTATTCCGCCGGACTGTCCGAGCGGCTGGTCCGCGTGATCGCCGACAACCCCCGCATCGTCCCGTACGTCGACATGCCCATCCAGCATGCCAATGACCAGATGCTGGAAAAGATGCGGCGCCCCGAGCGCAAGCGGACCATCGTTGAGAAGCTGGGGTGGCTGCGCGCCGCCGTGCCCGATCTCGCGGTGCGTACGACGTGCCTGGTGGGCTTCCCGGGAGAGACCGACGAGCAGTTCCGGGAGCTGGTGGAGTTCATCGAGGAAGCGCAGTTCGACCGGATGGGCGCGTTCACGTATTCGCCCCAGGAAGGCACCCGGGCCGTGCAGTATCCCGACGACGTTCCCGAGGAAGTGAAACGGGAACGCCTCGAGGAGCTGATGGAGGTCCAGCGCGCCGTGTCCGGCGACCGCCTCGCCCGCTTCGTGGGCCGTGAGGTAGACCTCTTGATCGACCGGGTGGCCGACCCCCTCGGGGACGAAGGCGGCGCGACGCATGTCGGACGGGTGCCCTGGCAGGCCGACGACGTCGACGGCGTCACCTACGTGGCTTCGGGGGGCTGGGCCCGCCCCGGGACCATGATACGGGCGCGCGTGACCGAGAGCGAAGACTACGATTTCCGGGCGGTCGCGCTGACGTGAGGCGGGTCCGGCGCCTCCTCACCGCGTCCGTGGCGCTCCTCGGCGCCGCCGCCTGCAATCCTCACGGTCCCGCGCTCCCCCTGCCGGGGACCGAACCCGAGCTCCGCGTCGGTATCGCCGATGGTCTGAAGCGCATCACGCTGGGTGGCGACGCCCGGGTCCTCGTCACCGACGACGCCAACGGCACGGCCGTCGCGGCGATCCCGGCCGGGACCGCCTGGTCCATCATTCCCGATTCCGGGGCGCTCGTGCTGATCGCGCCCGACGGCACCCGCACCGGCCACCATCTGGGCATTTCCGCCGTCAGTGCCACGGCCGATCACTTCGTGGCCGCCGACGGCAGGCGCTACCGCGGCCGGGTCAACGTGATCCGGACCGGCACCGGGTTGCAGCTCATCAATCGGGTGGGGCTCGAGAGCTACGTCGCCGCCGTCGTCGGGCCGGAGCTGGGCCCCCGGCGGGAGGACGAGATCCCGGCGCTCGATGCGCAGGCCATCGTGTCCCGGACCTTCGCCCTCAAGAACCGGGGCCGCTGGGAAGCGCAGGGGTTCGACGTCACCGACGATACCCGGGACCAGGTCTACGGGGGTGTGGCGGCGGAGACCCAGCAGGCCTGGGGCGCGGTACGGCGCACCGCGGGCCGCGTAGTGATGTACCACGGAGACCTGATCGAGGCCTTCTTTCATTCGACCTGCGGTTTCCGGACCGCGGATCCCACCGAGGCCTTCCGGAACGGCGCGTCCCGTCCGTACCTCCGTCCGGTTTCCGATGCGTCGGGGGGCGGGCACTACTACTGCGACATTTCACCCCGGTTCCGCTGGCGCGAGGAATGGGATGGCGCCACGCTGCGCACTATATTGGCGCGAAGCATTCCGGATCTGCCGAAGATCGTGAACCTCGAGGTCTCGAAGACGTCGCCGTCGGGACGGGTCGCCGAGCTGCGGATCGTGTTCCCACACGGGGACGCCCGAATCCCCGAGCCGGACGTCCGCAGTGTGCTGCGTCCCGCGTCGGGAGCGCTGCTACAGAGCGCCGCGTTCCAGCTGTTCGTCACCACCGACTCGGGGCAGGTCACGCGCCTCGTCGCGGCGGGCGCCGGCTCCGGACACGGCGTGGGGTTCTGCCAGTGGGGCGCCATCGGGCGCGCCCGTGCTGGCGCGGGGTATCAGGAAATCATCACGACGTACTTTCCGGGAACCGAAATTGAAAAACTCTACTAGAA
>Ga0209178_1000084_pt1 | contig 23415 bp, 14 predicted proteins | sample GAAS200_FD_187521 | JGI IMG/M metagenome (GOLD analysis project Ga0209178, IMG submission 187521) | Agricultural soil microbial communities from Georgia to study Nitrogen management - GA AS200 (SPAdes) (version 2) | ecosystem: Environmental > Terrestrial > Soil > Agricultural land | place: USA... | reverse complement strand
AAAAAGATCATCTTTCTCATCTGCGCTCAAGGCATAGTCCCGGCAACACTCTCGATTGTTGCCTTAAATGAAGGCCTTCCTCTTGCAAACACTTTCTTGAATCTTACAGTTTACGTTATCATATTGACAAACATAATAACTACCGCAGGCACACTTTGGATGACCAAGAGTTCACGAAAAATATCCAAGTAAGACGGTGAAACAGCTTGTGACGTAATCAGGTCTTCATTTCTAAATCCTCTTTTTCGATTTTCATTAAGTTCGACCTGTCTCAATGTCAACTAGTTAAATCTTCAGGGACCGAGAAAGAACGTTATAAAAGCGGGCCCGGGGGGATCTAAAACAATATTGTCCGGTTCAGAGTTCTAAACTGTGATTATAATATCATTACACAATAGCAGTATAAAACAATTTTGAAATTTTATTATCGACGTATTGATATTCCTATAGGAGTTATCTCTACTTTGTTTTTTTCTTTTTTCATACTATTCAAGCTTAAATGAGTAAATATCCCCAAGTAAGGTATCACAACATATGATGCAAATTGTTCGAAGGGATGAATTTGTCGGTATATCTCGGTCGTAGCTCCAAATCCTACAGCGATAAAGCTTGCAAAAATCCAATATACCGTGGCTAGTTCTACCAATAACGAACTTGATGTATCAAACATACTCATAACCGAACGTTGATCCATTTTTTTACTTCCAGGTTCTATTTCAGTAATCTCTACAGAACCAATGTAAGATCTTATTAGAAATATTGCCACTACTGTAAACCAAAATCCATATGGCCATAGATATGATGCAATTGTCTGGATTTCGTCTTGTGAACCTATCTGTAGAATTAAAGAAAGAATTCCTATAAAGGCGGCAAATCCGAAAATGTGGGCTATTTTTCTTTTGTTACTTTTCAATTTTTTCTCTAGTGTATAGATACAATTTCAAATAAATAAACTTCATAGATATTTATTTACGTGGCTTAGTTTTCATCTTAAAAATACAGTTAAACTATCATTTGAAATGTGTCTCATCTTTGTTAGATACGGAGACAAGATGAGGTATTGAAAGTGGCTTTATGGATACGATATTAGATGGCTCACTTGTGCCAACTGAATTTATTGCAGAGACACGATAAGTGTAAACCTTGACTGGAATCAAATGAGAATTAGTGTATGTTGTTTCAGTACTGTTTGTGTTTGATACAATTGTACTCCAAGTAGCTCCATTATCAGTTGATCTTTGTATTGTATATCCCAGAATTGGCATTCCTCCGTTGTCGCTTGGTGCAGCCCAAGTTAGGTCAATATGCGTTATCTTGCCTGCAGCAGTAAGGTTAGTTGGTGCATCTGGTGGGTTGATAGGAATAGGACCGGATATTACCGATACTGTATTACTACCTTGATTAGTAACGTAGATCTTGTTTGTGGTGGGATTTACAGCAACACCAGAAGGACCATTGTCTACTGTTATATTTTGTACTACATTATTTGTTGAGCCATCAATAACTACAACGGAGGTATAATTGTTAAAATCGCCAGGATTAGTTGCGTAGATCTTGTTTGTTGCGGAATTTACATCTATACCAAATGCACTAGATGATATTGTGGCAATGACAGTATTGGTTGAAAGATCAACTACCTGTACGCTTCCACCGCATGTTGAGTATAGCCTATTTGTTGATGGATTAACTGCCAAGCCGTAACTACAAAGATCTGGTATTTTTGATGTAATAGCATCTGTGGTACCATCAATTACCATGTTATAGACGTAGACCATATTTTTGGTGGAATCTAATGCAATCCCATGATCTGGCAATGGTTCTGTATTTATCGTGGTTGTAATTGCGTTTGTTGTACCATCAATCACTTGGATTGCACCTATTGGACCACTTAGTCTAAACCCACTGTTTTCAAGAACATAGATCTTGTTTGTGGTGGGATTTACTCTTAGGTCATATGGATATAATTGTGGAGTGATGGTTGCTACTATTTGATTAGTTGAACCATCAATCACTTGGATGGCAGATTTTGGATTTGGTTGCCCTGCAGTATTTTCAGATACATAAATCATATTTGTAGTCGGATTCACAGCTATGCCGTAAGGAGTAGTTAGAAGATTTATTGTAGAAACAACAGTGTTAGTTGTACCATCGATTACAGAGATCGTCCCGCTTTGAGTATTAGATATATAGATCATATTCGTATTGTGATTTACCGCAGTAGCAGTAGGGAAAGTTCCAACAGATATGGTATCAGTCACCGTATCTGCAAATGCATTGTTTACAAGAATACCAAGTGAAAAAATCAGAATTGAGGCAAATATTAGAGTGAGATGCGCACTGTGATATTTTCTGTTTTCTTTAATCACACGTTATCAATTGTCACTGTTTTTCATTACATAACTGGATATACACAAATTATTCTGTAAAATAAATACAGGTAAAACTTGACTAAAAATGTAATAGAAAAATGTTTATTATATTATCACAAATATTCCTTGACTTTTATCTAGGATCTGTTTTATACAGTACTTATCATAATTTCAGATAATTTTTCACCATATTTGTTAACATGGTGGGGTACCATTAGTAGCAGTAAAGGTAACACTTGCGTTTGGTCCCACAATAATAGAATGAGCCAAACTTGAAGTACTACCATAAGTCCATTTACAAATTGTTGGGGATGTGAAATTAAATTTCCATCCAGATGTTTCGTTGAAAGTAAACGGAGTTGTGGAGTTACGCACTAGTACGCCACTTTGGTAGATCTGAATCGGAATTGAAATTTGATTTCCCGACTTGTCCTTAGACTGTATTGTTGAAAGTACTGATACCTTACTAAGATCTGAGGCTAGAATATTCAGATAATTTGAAGTATCATTGTAGGGATTTGCATTGTTATCATCATCAGGACCATGACCATTTCCAGTATTATCTGTGAAATACAGCCAGTTAACACGAGCAGTTGCATTGTTGATATATGTTGCATTAATCTGAGCTGAAGTTATATTGAATGCAATGATAGAAAAGAGACTTTTATCAAATACGGCTGTTCCACTTGGGTTGAACCTAGTATTGAAGTCATTAAGAGTAGGTAGTTTGTCGTCATCTTCGTAAATGATTATGTTATTTTCCGTATGGTTATAATTTGAGAAAGTACCACTTCCTGGATTTCCAAACGTGTAATTCAATGGAAAGTTTAATGATTTTGCATAATTGCCTGCGTTTTGATAATAACTCACATGTGAAGGATTGTTATCATTGGTCATTTGATCAAAGAATATTCCGTTAAGATTCGAAAAGCAATGATGCCAATGTTCAGTGTCATTTTCTACAGTGTTGGCAGTGCTTGCAGGACCTAACTGTCTATTTCCAAAATTAGTAAACACATAACCTAATACTATAGTGCCATTACCTTGCAACCACTGTATTCCTTTAGCATAATCTTCATTATTATTAGGAGTACAGGTTCCCGGGAAATGGCCATTATCAGGATTAACAATCATAATAGTTGGCACATGAGGGAAAGATCTAATTGTAGAAGTAACATTTTCCCATTGAAATGTTCCACTGCTGCCACCACCACTATATGGATCTACATACAATGGTACCAAAATTCCAGTACTAGATGACCACGATATTCTATTAGTACCAAACATCAGATTGTATGGTGCAGTAGAGTTCTCAGTCCAGATTGCAGCCGGATATGATATTGCTGCAGTCAACATGTTTGGTGAAGTAAATGTTGTTCCAAATGGATTCTTGGGAGCTGCCCAGTAGGAGTTAATCTTGTCTGTCTCCCAGATTTTGCTGCTGTTTAGCGAATAGATGTGTATGATACCATCAGATGTAATGGTAATTGACGGCAGAGAGTGTGACAGTGTGCTGTCTGCAGTTTCTATGACATTAAAAGTGCCATCATTATTCCATCTTGCAACTTTTAGCGCTTTAGCTGTTCCATTTGCTGCAAATGCAAGATATGCAGAATTGTTACTGTCACTGTCAGCTGAAATCTCCTTGAATGTACTTGTGTGCAAAAAGGCGCCGCTTACAGTCTGGGTTGAGCCCCAACTTGTTCCATTATAGATCTGATAAGTGATATCAGTTCGGTCAAAGCTTGTATATGCAAATAGCATCTTGCCTGAAGCAAGCTTTGTCATTGCCATTACGGTTCTGAAACCACTGTTTGACGTTGTAGTACCTGTAGCATTTGCCCAGTGAATGCCACCATCTGTTGACTTCCAGATTTGGTGCAAAAATGCTGAACCAGTATTATACCTAAATGCCGCAAAGACGTTGTTGTTAGTATCAGTTGCTGCAACTGCTGCTGCACTAGGGCCACTACTACTGACAGTAGCAGTGAATACAGTAGCAGGAGTACTATTCCACGAGATGCTAGTAGTACCTGTTACGTTCCCATTCTCAGAATAAAAAGTCCCAGTTGTTCCAGATGCCTTGTAGTACAACAAGTCAATGTGGTTTAGGCCGTTTACGGATGTGGTAGCTACAGTCCACCTAAAAGTATCAGTTGCAAATGTTCCTGTACCAGTACCAGCAGTGACTGGACTACTCCAGGTTATTCCGTTGTCAGTTGAATATTTGTAAACAATGTTGGAACCATTATGATAAAATGCAAAGACAGTTCCACCGATTTGCACAATTCTTTTCTCGCCTTCATAATAGTCGGTATTTAGTGGAGAGATGTTTGTGGATGTAGAACTTAGAAATTGTGCAGAGTCAGTTAATGCACCAAATCTTACATTAAATGTAGGAGATGACTCCTCCCACAATGCACCAGCATACGATATGCCAGCAGACAGATAATTTGGAGAAGTGAATGTCTTTCCAAAGGGATTGCTTGGAGAAGTCCAAGATGAATTTATCTTGTCAGTCTCCCATACCTTGCTGCTGTTTAAGGAATAGATGTGTATGATACCATCAGATGTAATGGTAATAGAAGGCAAGGAATGAGATAGTGTATTGTCTGCTGTTTCAATGGTGTTAAAAGTGCCATCGCTGTTCCATCGTGCAACCTTTAGCGTACTTGAATTACCTTTTGCGACAAATGCCAAATATGGTGAGTGGGAACTGTCACTGTCAACTGAAATCTCCTTGAATGTACTCTTTGTCATGCCAGCCGTTGTTGTATTTTGGTCTGCACTCCAAGAGGAAGTATTGTAAGTATCATAAGTGAATTCTGCTCGATCAAAGCTTGTGCATGCAAAGAGCATCTTGCCAGAAGCAAGTGGTGCAAGTGCCATGACTGTCCTAAAGCCGCTATAACACGTAGCTTTTCCCATAGAGCTTGTCCATGTCAGACCGCCGTCTGATGTCTTGTTTATGGTATGATAAAATACGCCTCCAGAAAGATATCTAAATGCAACAAAGATGTTGTTGTTGGTATCAGTTGCGGCAACTGCTGCCGCACTAGGATTGCTGTTGCCTGTTAGTGTGTATAACTTGGTTGGTGAATTCCAAGAGATGTTTGTACCTGTTACGTTTCCACGCATTCCATAAAAGTTGGTGTCAGAGCCGGATACATGATAATACAGTAGAGTGACATGATTTACACCAGAGATGTTTGTGGCGGCAACTGTCCACCTGTAGACATCGGATGCAACAGTTCCGGTCCCAGCACTTATCTTTCCACCCCAGCTGTTTCCACCATCTGTGGAATACTGGTAGACGATGTTAGAGTTGTCATAGTAAAATGCAAATGTGGTTATCCCTATCTTTAGGACTCGCTTTTCTCCTTCGTAATAGTCTGTTGAAGGTGGTGAAACCTTGGCAGTAGTGGTATCAATTGTAGTAGGATCTACAGAAAATGATTTTCCAAGTGGTATACTGATGTTGTTCCCAGAGTCAAGTGATACGTCATACCCTGCCTGTACTGCATCTGACCAGTCAAGCCCAATTCCTCCACCCAATGCACTAGAGTTGTCAAGTGTTGGTACTGCAAGAAACTGGTTTGAACGATGGACAAGAAACTGACTAGTTTTAACAGGTATCTTCATGATAAACCCATTTGAGCTTGTACCGGTTATCGTCAGCTTGTACTTGTCAGTATGGCCATCGGTGCCAATCTGTTTCCAGTACAGATCATATTGTGCACTTGTACTAGTAAATTTTTGATCAATAGTCGTATCGTTTTGTGACATGGTAAAGTTTCCTTGCTGTACTGGCACTCCAATGGAGAAATTGTTTCCTGTACTGTCGGATAATGCAACCGTACCGTTTTGATACCATGATATGTTCTGTGTGATCTTGTCTCCATTATCAACCAGGCCAGATGGATTTGAAAATGATCTTGTTGTTGTACCTTGGACTGGAAGCAGTGGCTGGCTTTGTATTGGAATTATGATAGGTTGGGTTCCGTTTTGGGATGCAGTTGAATTGTCTTGCACCTGTGCACTAGAGTCTTGTGTATGTACTGGAATGTAATTCATTGAGGCAGGTAGTGATAATACCATCAAAATTATCAGTGCAGCCGCAAGCAATCTTGAATTCAATAAATCTCCTCACTTGCAAGAAATGTTCTGTAGTGGTAATTCATTAGAATGTCACAATATAATATTCTATTTAAAAAAATTGTAAAATTATTCTATAAAATTTTACTAGAACAATGTTGTTTTCAGCTCAAGATATTACAGTTTGATCGGTCTCAAATCAATTAATACTCTAGATTTATTATGGATCTTGATGCCTCCAAAAAATATCAAGACCGCCCGTGATCTCATCTATTGGGAATATTCCAAACTAATAGCTGGAAGTGCAGTAGGAGACAGGAGAAATTACCGTTTTGTCATGCATACTTTTGAAAAACTAAAGGCACAAAGGATTCATCCATCTGCGATCTTGAGGGAGAATAAGAAACTGGTTGAAGAGTCCAACAAGTGTGCATACTGTGGCTCTGAAGGAGACCTGCATTGGGAACATATCATTCCAAAATCAAGAGGCGGAGATGATACCATCGATAACATGGTACAAGCATGTCCAAAATGCAATCTGACAAAAAGCGACAAGGATCTGTACGAGTGGTATGGAAAAGAGAAACAGTATGACATTCCAAGACTACCGCTTGGAAAATATCTCAAGATAGTTTATGATACCTTTGAAAAGAAAGGAATTCTGGATTCAGAGGAGATGAGCGATGAGGGTAAACTGGATGTGTTTCATTTTAGTTCTGTTTTTGTCTAGGTTTTAAACTAACACTGCAATACCCATCAAAGGTTTTGAAAATTCTGTACGATCATACAGGTTTGGCCCAACCACGTTCAGCTAGTATGTTAGCTGTAGTAGGTGTTACACATGCTGGAGAGCCATCTTCTGCCTTGAAAATCAATCCAAGAGATTGTTTGCATGTAACGTCATGTGCTGCAATTCCTGATTTGAATTGTTGTAGTGGAGATACTCGTATTGCACCAAGATGTGATTTAGATGTTAAATTTTCCAATAATGAAGACATGTTTGACATCGGTGATACGGTTTGTGCCTTGACAGTATTATTTGAAGTGTCAATGATTTTTGAAATCATGTTTGAATAACCAACAATATTGATCTCGGGCATAGAATCACTCATAGAAGGACAATTGTATCTAGCATTAAAGAATTGGTTAAACGTATCAGAGCTAATATTTGACTCGTTAAGGCCTATTACCATCGGAGACTCTCCACAATAATACAGAAACAATGCATATGTCCCAGTGATATTATTTTTTGCAGTTATTGTGTATGTAACTGGAACATTATTTTTGTTTGCAGTTATGGAATCAGGATTTACTGTTATATTCAGATCCTTTGAGGTAATTAATTCGGTGGAATGTATGTCTGGATAAATACCTGGAGAAAGATTCCAAGTTTTATTGTTTATCACAGGAAATGTAAAGTTCGCATATATCTTACCAGTCGAATTTGTTTTTATGAAAAATGCCGTACCAGTACTTGCATGAGAGTTTGGTAAATTTGCAGTGAAAATGATTGATAATAAGATAAGAGTAACAGTAAAAAAATACATATTTTTCATGTCTGAACTGTACTGGACATACTGATTTAAATAATTGTCGTAGGTTTACTCAGCATCTTTCTTCTAATTTCAGCAGCATCATAGTTTAGTTCGTATGATAGCACAGATTTTGTTTTATTTGACGATTCGCTAATTTTAAAAAAAGAAAAAAGAGTAGTGATTAGGAACTAGCTTGCCAAGTCTCAGTATACGCGCCAGTCATTCCTACAGCACCATTACTAATCAATAGGGTTCCCGTAGACAAGCCATTAGATGTCAAGTCAATCAAGGTGTAGTATCCATTGGAGTAAGGTGTATAGATTGTATGTGGTGCGCTGTTGTAGTTTATGTCTCCAGTTATGGTAACACTTGAGAACTGTGGCAGATGCAATAAATGTCCATTAGCATCTGTTGGTCTCTCATTGATGAACGGTGCAAAGACTGGAGCTGTCATGGCATATCCTGTTTGTGTATGGGTACATGTATGACCAGTGCTGCCATCGTTTATACTGAAATCATATGAACTGGCGGTTCCTGATTCTTGTGTTACTTGAGTTGTGATGGAATCACCTGCACTGACAGTCATGCTGGGGCACACGGTTTCTGAAGCTGGAAGTGCTTCATACCATGCATCATATGAAGTGGTACATGATTGTCCCATGGAGTTGCAACTAACAATACCCTCGGTTCCATCTTGAACAAGATGACCATTACTGGCACCAGATGAATCCGTTAATCCTGGCCATATTGACATGTCACATGCCGAAGTAGTCATGGATGCAAAACAGTTGATTCCAGAAGGTTTACTCACAGACGGAACAGAAAATGTTGCATATGCATTAGTGATTGTAGTGCTATGAGTTGCATCAGCTTGGAATTGATAGCCGGACCAATTACTACTGTATCCAGTAGTTTGGAATTTTGCTGCATACTCATCTATTTTTGTCACCTTGTTTAATTGAGGATCCATGGTAAATACTAGATTCTTTACGATTTTACCACTTGTGTCACTTAGATAGTAAACTACACTAACTGTGTCCCATGATGGGTTACAAGTTACGTTGTCTACGGTCCACATATTTATTATTCCTCCATATGTTAGAGTATATCCAGAGGTTCTGATAGCAAATTCGCTATTAGCATTCACTAAAGATTTTGCTTTTGCTTCATCCAATTGTGATGCCAAAGAGAATTCGGATTTGGTTGCTTTATCAATACAATCCGCACTCAGATTGCCAGTTGCATTAACATTAGGAAATAATGTCATCGGTGACAGCATTATCAATCCTATTGATAGTGCAGCTATGATGGTAGTTGTCAGCCTTATTCTTTTATTTTGTATTTTCATTTTATCGATTTCTCCTTTTGCTTTTTGTGTGTATAAAGTGGACTAGTCTTCATACCGCACGATCTATTGTCCATGCCGTGTGTTTCACACAGCATATCGTGGTTATGGTAAAGCATGTACGGGACAATACAAGCAAAGTAATTAAGCAATGTTTACAGTTTGATAAGTACGATCAAATAAGTAACATTCTTCTAGACAATTATTAGTTAACATTTGAAATAGAAACTACATCGAAATTACGTCTAGCAAGTTAGTGATCTCTTTTCCTGCTTGAGTTATCACTACATAACCATAGTCATTGTTTGAGATGATCTCTACAAGTTTTATGATTTTTAGCGTATTTACATACTTCATACATCTCTCATAATTCATTCCTGTCTTTGCAGAAAGTTGTGTTCTCTTTACGCGGCCATGTTCCATTAGAACATCAAGGATTTTTTTTACTAATTTGAGATTAACAGTATGTGTATACTGTAGATCTGGAACATTCCTATGTATCATGCTTCTAGTTGATAGTCCCGTGTTAGTGTACGGTACAACTTTTATTTAAGAGATTCGCATGTATGACACCATAGTACAGTAAACAACTAGGGAAAAACCATATGTCATATACTTGTTAATAATCTATGATTCAAGATTATACTAATTTCGTACACAGTAGATGTTTGAACATTGATTTGAAAAATTGGCGGTATTGTTTGTCGTATTTCAAGAAGGTCACTAAACTAATTGAATAAAACCCTTACAAGGGATTGAATTGAAATTAGGACAATACAGTACTAAATCTCTACAGGACTAGAACTTTTTTGAAGTAGAGAATTAAGCTTGCCGATTAGTTCCCAGTGAGTCTCCCAAATTCAACTTTCAGAGTGGGTTTTCAACCAATATTGTAGTACCCATCAAAGGTTTTGTTTAAGCCAACTGATGATATTCAATCAGTGTAGAGCGGGTGAACTTATGGGTCCAACATTTATTCCAGCGGCACTAAGCACAGGTGTTGTTGCAGATGCAGTATTAGAAGGATCACTTGTTCCTACATCATTAATTGCAGATACTCTGTATGTGTAAGTTTTCAGTGGAGATATGTTTGCATCAGAATATGTAGTTCCATTATTACCAGTGCTTGCAACAAGTGTTGACCAAGTAGAACCATTATCAGTTGATCTTTCTACCACATATCCCGTGATGGTACTTCCACCGTTATCGCCTGGTGCATTCCAGCTTAGATTGATTTTGAGAAGTTTTGCAGTTGCCACAAGATTAGTTGGCTGCTGAGGAATAGTTTTGTATACGGCAGTAATGACATCATCAGCAGTTATTGAAATATTTCTTGTAGCACTGGTTGAACCAGTGTCTGACCAATAATTGAATTTGAACTTGCCATAATCTCCAACATGTACGGCATATGTTTGGCTGTCATTTAGAGTAAAACTGGCAGGAGTAAAGCCAGTACCTATCTGATTTCCATTCTGGTATAGTACAGTATAGAAACCTGTTATCGGATTTGCCTTGTTATCTTGTGATTGAATAGTTAGATGTGATGTTGTACTTGCAGGGCTACCGTCAAGTACAGAGACAGAATGATCGTTATTATTAACTATGTAAATTCTATTAGTCACAACATTTACAGCACTCCAAACATTTCCATTTCCTACTGTAACTGTACCGATAACAGTATTAGTTGAACCATCAATTATTCCTTCAACATTTGGAGCACTAGAAACTGCATAGACTCTGTTCGTATTTGGATTTACTCCAATCTCACCAGCAGATATGTTTGATAGTGTAGTAATGACACTGTTAGTTGAACCATCAATTATATAAAATCCACTACCACTGTTAGAGTTACCAGGAGATCCGGAACTAAAGACATAGACTCTGTTCGTATTTGGATTTACTGCTACAGTCCAAGACAATGATCCTACAGGTATGGTACCAGAAACACTACTAGTAGTACCATTGATTACATAAAGAGTGGAGCTGTGAAAATCAGTTGCATAAATCATGTTTGTGACAGGATTTACTGCTACATCTTTCACATCTGGCACAGATACTTTGGCAGTGACATTGTTGGTCAAGCCGTCAATTACATATACTGAGGCACCTACACCTGCATAAATCGTGTTGGTATTTGCATTTACTGCCATCCCTTGAACTCTGTATCCACCTGTTGATATCTTTGTTACAATACTGTTAGTTGTGCCATCAATTACTACCACACCGTCATTTGAAGTTGCCACATAGATTCTGTTAGTATTGGGATTTACTGCAATGTTAGCAGGATCACTGGTACCAGTAAAAGTGCTATTAGTTCCAATTGTCAAAGTGGTTACTACGCTATCAGAATTTCCATCTATAATGGAAATTGCATTACCACCGCTTTGACCCACATAAATCATGTTTGTGTTAGGATTCACCCCAACAAATTGAGGTGCAGGATTTTGAGTTCCCAACTGTATAGTATCGACTACAGTTTCTGCAAAGACATTTTGTATGAGCACACCAAACGATGATAGAAAAATAAAAGTAAATACCATAGCAAGGAAGTGTTTGCCATGTTGGTTTTTATTCAAGATTTTAAACAAGATAAACTCAATATTGTTATGACATCATTCCATATCTGAATATGCTCAGATTATTCTATAAGATGAATACAGAAAGTATTTTGACTAATTTCATCATTAAGAATATTTCCGGATAAGTGTGATTCTAATTGTTTGAAAAAACGCAGTCTCGATTATATTAATAAAATGAACATTATTAAGAATTAGAACTTTATTGGCGTCAGTTTTCTATGCGCTTATTGACAATTACCGCCATTATTTACATATACAGCAGTAAAGTTTGCATTTGTTGAGTTCACCAGAATGGATCTTGAACGTGTGTGAGAACTCGTATCCAGCCAGTGATCAAATATACAATTATGACCAACATGAGTTAATTCTGGCGTGAAGGTATACTTCCAACCAGATGTGGCATTATAATTCAAGGTAGTATTTCCAGATGGTATCCAGTTACCACTCTGGGTGACATTAACATAGAAGTTTGAAATTGGAGATATAGTTGAATTAACTGATTTGATGGTTATAATTTCAGAAAGATGATTTAGAGATGAACCGAGTTTATTCAAGTACGTAGAGGTGGTATTATATGGATTAAGATCAGCACATGGTGGAGGACTACCGTTGCAACCAGTATTGTCAGTTATGTACATAAAACCAACATAGCTTGAATAATTGCCTATAGTAGCATTGTTTGGATATCCACTGGTTTGATCATATGTAATAAAAGAAAACTTATTTTTAGGATAATGCCAGTGCCATACACCATAACTCGGATCTCCTAAAAGATATGAGTTTGACGGTAAACCGGCAGTTTCATAGATATCCAAGTTATCAACGGTTCCATTATAGCTTTCTGTCGTATCAGCACCAGGATTTCCAAATGAAAATGGAAGGTGTTTTGTATTGTGGATATAATCTGTTATTTGTTTATAATAAGTCTCATATCCAGTTATTCCATTTGGCATTCCATCAAGAAATATTCCTTGGATCTTTGGATAACAACTAACCCAAGAATCAATATCACTTTCAACTATAGACTGAGTGGTTGTACCAGGATCACTCCATACATACCCCAATACAACTGCACCTGCTTTTGTTAAATTACCTACTCCCCAATTGTAATCTCTCTGATGTGTGGAATAATCGTTAATACAGTTTGGAGGAGTTCCACTACCAGGACCACTATCAGGATTGATTATTGCAAAGAGTGGAACGTGTGGGTGACTAGTTTTTGTGTCATTGACAGATTGCCAAGCAAATGTGGTTGGAGGACTGGTGAAGAACCATGGATCATAATACAATGGAGCCAAGATTCCCGTATTAGATTTCCAATTTGGTGGAATTACAGTTGCAGATGCAGTATTAGATGGAGAGCTTGTTCCAACATAGTTTATTGCAGATACACGATAGGTGTAGGTTACATTTGGCGATAAACCAGTATCAGAATATGTGGTCCCCGTACTGCCAGTATTTGCTACAATAGTAGACCACGTAGATCCACCATCAGTTGATCGTTCTATCTGGTATCCTGTTACTGCAGATCCGTTATTGGAAGGAGCAATCCAGCTTAGATTTATTGTTGTTGAAATCGCTGTTGCTGAAAGTCCCGTAGGTGCACTAGGTCTACCATCTACTCCAAACATCAAATTATACGGCGATGCGGAGTTTTGTGTCCATAGTGCCATAGGGTATGAAATTGCCGCAGTAAGCTGATCTGGGGAATTAAACGTATTACCAAATGGATTTGCATAATTTAACCATGTGGAATTAATCTTGTCTACCTCCAAGACTTTGCCGTTGTATATTGCATAAACGTGAACCACATTATCACGAGTAATTGTAATTGAGGGCATAGTGTTGTTATTAGTACTGTTAACTACTTCAAACTTGTTGAATGTACCATTGTTGAACCATCTTGCTACTTTTAGATAACCCGCAGAACTACCAGTGATAGGATTTCCTGTGTCATATGCAACGTAAGGCGAGTTGGAAGTATCACTGTCAGCTGAAAACTGTCTTGATGCAAAAGCCCACATACCTGAACCCGAAGTAATAAGAGGGTTATGCCAGCTACTATTGGAACTACTGTATACAGAGTAAGTAAATTCTACTCCCCTACCCGCCGGACCACTGGCAGAGGTGGTGTTGACTAGAAGCATGTTTCCATTTGAAAGTTTTGCCAATACAAATGATGGTACGCCATTTATGTTTCCGACAGGTCTGTCAGTAGATGAAAAGGAATTTCCACCATCTGTTGATTTGAATTCTTGATGATAATAAGCAATATTTGTTGCATTCAGATACCGGACTGAAAGAAACAGATTTCCGCTTGTATCATTTGCCTCGTTTGCAGCAACAAATGCACCAGCATATCCTGTTGGTATTGTCAAGCTAAGCAATGTCTGTGGAGCACTCCATGATATCAGACTGTTAGGTGCAACAGATCCTCTGGTATAGTTGACTTTCACTATGTTGCTGGAGGAGTTATACCAATACACTGCAGAAACATATTGGCTTCCGCTAACAGTAGTACTTCCCAATGCCCATCTGTTTTTATCTGCAGACAACAAACCTGTTGCTGTACTACCAACCTGATGCGAGCTGCTCCAAGTGTTTCCATTGTTAGTTGAATTTCTGTATGCAAGATTTGAGCCATCAAAGTAGAACGCAAATGTGTTTCCGCCTATGTTCACAACTCTCCTTTCTCCTTCATACTCGCCAACCAATGGTGGCGAAACTGATGGAACACCTGTTGCAACAACCGTAGGATCTATTGAGAATGACTTGCCTACAGATATGTAGACAGAGGAACTTGACGAATCAAAATTTATTTGATAGCCTTGTCCCACAGCGTCAGTCCAATTCAATCCCAAACCTCCTGCATCAGTAAAGTTTGCTTTATTTAATGATGAGAAATCAGCCTTGGTTGCACGTGTAACCCATAGTCCATTCCCATCTGCAACAATGTTCTCTTGGCTCCTGACAGGAAGTTGAATTTTAGTACCATTCAGACTTGTTCCGACTAGGCTGAACTTGTACTTGTCAACAATTCCGTTTGAGTTTTTTACTAGATTCCAATAAACATCATATTGTAATGAAGGTCCAGTCAACTTCTGATCTATAGTTGTACTATTTTGTAAAAGTGAAACAGATACACCTTGTGATATTGGAATTCCAAGAATGAAACTATTTCCCCGACTATCAGAGATATTCGTGGTTCCGTTTTGATACCATGTTATTGATTCTGTGAGATTTTCATCTTTTTGTCCCGAAAATGTGAGAAAAGGAAAAGTAATAGACTTTGTAATGCCAGTACTTGAAATTAATGGCTGAGATATTTTTTCATCAACAGTATTAGCTGAGACTTGGGTTTGTAAAGCTGAAGCGCATGTTAACAATACAATTGAAAAAACGGATACGTACAGAAGAATTGATTTGCTACCAAATATACCAGATGATATCATTTTATCATTATCCTCCTAACACCGATATAGAATTGTCAATTATATTAGAAACATAGATCTTGTTTGTAGTTGGATTGAATCCAATACCTGTTGGCAAATTTCCTACAGTGATGTTACTTGTTATACTGTTAGTTGCACCACTAATTACAGAAAGTGTATTATCACCACCATTTGTCACATAAATTTTGTTAGCAGCATGATTTACTACTATTCCAACTGGATTAGTGCCGACTTTCATCGTATTTGTAATGGAATTTGTAGACCCATTTATCATAACCAATGAATTGTTATTTTTAGTTGCAACAAAAATTGTATTAGTATTGACATCTATAGCCATGCCAGCAGGTGCATTAGCTACTGTTATTTCAGATGCTATATTGTCAGTTGAACCGTTTATGACATAGACTGTCTGTTTTCCATCACTTACATAGATCTTATTTGTTATGGAATTAACTACAACGTTAAGAGATGCCAGTATGCTTGCAGGTATTGTGGATGTAATTTTGTTTGTACTACCATTAATTACATAAATTCCATTACCTCCATTAACATAGATCTTATTTGTAGTTGGATTTACTGCAATACCAACAAGATCACCGTCGATATTGATTGTAGCTGTTACAGTGTTGGTTGAACCATTTACTACTGAAACATTATGACTTGATCTATTAGTTACATAGATTGTGTTTGTGTTCGGATTTACTGTTATTGCATATGGTCTAGATCCTACTTTTATGGCACCAGATATGGCGCTGGTATTGCCATCAATTATCAACACACCATTACCTTGATTAGTTGTAACGTAGATCTTATTTGTATTTGGATTCACGGCAACGCCTATAGGTAAAGTATCCATACCAGTGCGTATTGTTGTAGTTGTAATGTTTGCAATTGCATTATGAGTGAGCATGCCAAATGATGAAAATAATAACGTGAAACTAAACAGTATCATCAGAGAAATTCGTCTATTACACAATCGTATAATTTTCCCATACATTGTACTTCTATCACATGATGCATCTTTTTGATTACATATCTCATTATGCTAAAATTTGTCTAGAAGAATTTTGTAGTTTATTCTACAGGTATATTTTATAGATTCAGATCTGGCAAGTCCTAGATACTAACTTGGAATAATTTTAGACCCATTAATTGGAATGTATTAGGAGATAGCGGTCACTTCCATCATAATAGTAATTTTTTTCCAGTTTGTGCAACTTGAAACCATGTTTATTGTAAAAATCCATAAGGAATCGCCTATTGGTCTTGATGTCAAGGAAGATTTTCTTATTTCCAGCAGTTTTGATGATTTTAGACAGAAGCCTTGTGGCGATCCTATGTTTTCTGTATGATGGATGTACAAAAAGAGAGTTCACATACCAATTTCCATCACGTGTAGGTGTTGCAATTATTCCTCCTACTATTTTGGTATCCACTATAGCCTTGTATGACCACAGATAGCACACTGCTGGAGTCCAAAAGTAAATCGTATCTTTACTTGTTCTCATCTTGAAACATCTTGCTTCTAGTTTAAGGAAGCTTATTGCATCCCCGTGATTTGCAAGTCGTATTTGAAACCGATGCTTTCTTTCCATAAGTACATCTTTTTTATAAGAAATTATGCTAGTATCTCAAAACATAATTAGTTCTTTGACAGCTAAATTCTTTACTCTATGAGTGAAAAAGTAGTTTCTAGCCAACAATTCTTTCTAGATAGGGAGGACGCCTTGCAGAAACTAGAGAGTATTTTTGAGAGAGTAAGCGATTATTCGGAAAACAAATTTGTGTTTGTAATTGGAGAGGCAGGAATAGGAAAAACCTCACTGATAAACAAGTTTCTTACATCAGTAGGAGACAAGGATACGGCCATCCTTACTGCCAGAGGATATGAAGAACAGGATCTTCCTCTCTTTCCTTTCATAGACTTGATAAAAGATTTTATCCATACTTACAGGACTTTTACACGCGGTGATCTATTTGACACCATTCTCAATCTTGCAAAGCTTGTTCCATCATTAGAACCATATGTTACTACGACTCAGGAAATTACAAAGACTGTAAGAGGCATATCCGATGTTGACAAATATTCCATAGATAATAGCCACTATGTATTTTCAAATTATCTTTCCATATTTCAAAAAATCATAAAGAAAAAGACGTTAGTATTACATGCAGAGGACATACAATGGTTTGACAGTACTTCTTTAGAACTTCTTTTTTACATAATGAAAAAAATTGACAAGAAAATTATGATAATTGTATCATACAGGACTGGTTTTATTACTACCCAGAAAGATCTCGATGCAAAAGAAAAATTTGATTCATTGATTTCACTTGACAAGGACAATTCTATGTTATTAGAACTTGATTCTATGCCTGAGAACTTGTATCCCAAATTTATTGAAGGTTTTCTTGGACCCCATAAGATTGATAGTAAAACCATTCACAATATTTACAAACAGACTGATGGTAATCCATTCTTTCTCAAATCACTTTTAAGATTCTTAAAAGAATCCAAAGTGATATTTTTTGATACTGACAGTTATTGGAAACTTGATGCTTTGTTGGATCTTCCATCAACTGGGGGGCTTGCAGATACAATAACAAAAAGACTACGCAAGGTTTACATGGATTTGCCTGGTTCTAGAGAAGTTCTAACTTATGCATCTGTTTTGGGGTATCGATTTGATCTTGACATATTGACAAGTTTTATGAAAAAAGACAAGCTTGAAGTTTTTCATTTATTGCAAGACCTGGATCAAATTTATTCCATCGTGAAAAGAATCGGAGATAGTACAATGTTTGTATTCGATCATAGAAAGACTCTGGAAACAATCTATTCAGGCCTAGGCAGTATAGCAATAGACTGTCACAGAGATATCGCAGAGTTTCTAGAATCCAAGTTTGGAGAACAAAAAGATCCTTTCATTATTTCATACCATTATTATCGTGCACGAGAATGGGAAAAGGCTTTGAAATTCCTCTCAATTTCTGCTAAAACATCTTTTGAGAATTACTTTTTTGCAGATTCCATCAAGCAATATCAGGAATGCTTCAAACTGATCAAAGACAACAAGGTATCATTTCCACAATTAGAGTACAATTCATTGCGACTTGGATATGCAAAAGCACTACTTGGTAACAATTCCACATCTGAATGCATAACAAATCTCAACGATCTTGAAAAAACTGCAAGCCTAACTGAAATGGAAAGAGCTGAGACAAAATTACTCTTAGGGAGATGTTGGAGATATGAAGGAAGTGGAGATGCTGGAAGAAAGGCAATAGAATCCCTAGAGGAAAGTTTGAAAATTTATGAGAAACTGGGAAATGTGAGCAAGTTAGGTGAGGTCTACTCATTTCTTGCTACAGTTTATGATCATTTCGGATGTTCTGAAAAATCTGTCAAGGCTTTTGAAAAAAGCCAGATCAACTTTAACTTGGCAAATGACGTAAGGGAACTTGCCAAACTACAAAGAAAATCTGGAATCATTTACGAGTCCAGAAGAGCAATTGAATTTATGAAAAATGCCCTGGATACTTTTGAAAAATATTCCATGAAGATAGAAAAGGCAAGATGCCTCAACAACATGGGTGCAGAGAGCTTTTACATTGGAAAATTTGATGATGCTCAAAAATATCTTGGTTCCAGTCTTGAGATCTTTAGAAGTTTAGATTCTCCTGAAGTTGATGTTCCTCTCAACAACCTTGGTTTGGTGCATCAACAAAGAGGAGAATATTCCAGAGCATTGCAATTTTTTGAAGATGCAAATGCTAACGTTAGTGAATTATTTGACAATATATTTATCAACATGAACATAGCAAACACTCTGAAACAAACCGGAGATATCAACAAGGCAAAGCAGATAATGATACACCTTGAACCACTTGTTTTACAATACCCAGAATCTGTTATGAATGACTACTATTGTTTCAACAGAGCAGTAATTCATTATGAATTAAAAGAATATGATATTGCAGAAAGTTGGCTACAGAGGTTTGAGCCAAACAATTACAAAAATGACAAAGAACTAGCACTTGCAAAACGATATCACATTCTTTCAAAAATATTTGATAGAAAAGGCATTGGTTCAAGCGAGGTTAATCAGAAAAGTTTGGAGATATACAAGACAGCAAGACCACAAAAATGGTTCTATGAATTAGACTATTATCCGTGTGACATACACATTTGGGACTAGAAATTATATCTACTAATGGCATTTTGTATAATCATTCCAATCACATCCTTGTATGCCATGCCATTTTTTTCTGCAATGTAATTGAAGCTGCTGTGTTTTCCTAAATACGGATATGGGTTTATTTCAAGAAAATATGGAATTCCGTCAGGAGTTATTCTCATATCAACTCTGCCAAAATCTCTGCAGCCTAATGTGTTATACATGCTCAATGCCATTTGAGCTGCTTCAGGTTCAAAATTTGCATTCATTGGATATTGAAAGGAATACCCATCTTCGTACACTATCTTGGATGTGAGATACCTGTCACCCATATCTTTGTCATCAATTGATATGCCAACAATTCCGAAAATTTTATCTGGCGTATTTCCCAAGATTGGTATATCTACTTCAGTTCCAGCTATGAATTCTTCTACAAGTACAGGTTGATCATATGTTCTAAGCATGTACTTGATTCGTTTCTGTAGTTCAGTAAAATCATAAATTTTTGAATCATCATCAATTCCCATACTACTTCCACCGTAGCAAAGTTTTGCGATTACAGGGTATTTCGGAATACTTTCTTTTTTTAGAAAATCAATATTTTCTGCAACTGTAAATTCAGGAGTACGCACACCGCAAGTTTTTCCGATTATTTTTGTATGCCATTTGTTTAGAGATACTGTCAAGGCATATGCGTCAGATCCTACATAAGGGATACCAGCCATTTCAAGCAATGCCGGTATCTGGGATTCTCGACTACGACCAAATTTACCCTCTGCAATGTTGAAGATCATATCAACCTCGTTTTCATGTTTTGCGAAATTGTCAATTAGTTTTCTTCCACTTCCAATCAATGTGGTATTGTGACCCAAATCCTCAAGAGCTCTAACAATGTCATCTATTGCCATTGATACTTGAAATTCTGCATCCCAATCCCATGGATCATCTTGGTTGAATTTGAAATCGTCTCTTGTATCAAAAGTGATCCCAATTGTGAGAGTATCATCCATTTGCCTATGAATCGTTTGCCCAACGGTTCTTCCAATCTTTCCCTTTCGTTCTTTAACCAAGGTTATTTCCTTATTGTTTTAGATTAATTAAGAATATTCAAATTTACATGCTGCCTCATTTGATTCCTTAAAACAATGGTAAATTATAAGAAAATTTACTACTATGTTTGAGCAGACGAATGAAACTAGAATTCTGTCACATAATTAATAGAAATATGCGCATGTTAACGTGCGTGTAGGTCATAGATAGATTAGTGTGTCTCACTATTGTAGAGTTATTTCAATGGAAAATATTTTTGAAAAAGATGACATTTTCTACTGACAAACTGACAAAAAGGTATTGTATATAGGAAATTGTGTCAGTTTGTCCGTTTGTCAGTTTTCCTTTGCAAACCTAGGAAAAACTTACAAAAACTAACATTGATCAACCAAAACTAACATTTTTTGTCAGTTTTACTGACATTTTAGACGTTCAAATGATCGTTGATATGAGATGCCCTGTACAGATGGTTAAATCTTGATCTAAAATTATCAGGTGAAACTCCAACCAGATTACGGGCATTTTCCACCTATACGAGAAGGCAAATTTTTGGTTTCACCTGATACCAAAAATAATCAGTCTGTGCACGTGTCATTGAGCGTGAAGGTCATTATTAGATTAGGGTGTCTCATTTTAGTATCTTGATTTTAACAATAAAAATCTGAAAACTTGTCTGAAAAAAAGTCTGAAATTCTGAAAAAAAGGTTATAGTATATGGTTTTTCAGAATTCAGATTTTCAGAATATCCCTATGTAAATCCACGAAAATTCTTAAAAATTCTGAATCGATCAGGCAAAGTCTGAAAAAACAATGTTATAATTCTGAATTTATGCTCAATGCGCTACACGTCAAAATGCATGAAGGTCATTATTGGATTAGGGTGTCTCATTTTAGTATCTAACCTGTGAAAAAATAACCGACAGATAAGACGACAAAATCTACCGACAAACCGACAAAGCTAACTATACTATAGAAATTGCTATCGGTTGTCTGTTTGTCGGTTTCCCTATGCAAGTTAACATAAAACCGACAAAAACCGACATTCGATCAGGCAAAACCGACAAAATTTATGATTTTCACAGACAATTCTCTGCTTATTTTATGATCACAAACATGTCGATTTCTTGTTTAATTTAACAACAGATTTTCTTCACGTATGACGTCCTCGTTCCATAGTGGAATATCCTTGCATTCTGCACACAAGTAAACAACTAAAATGGGAAATGAATCAATCCCTGAAAGCCAGCGTTTGACGACAGGATTTGTACTTTGACATTGCGGTCTGCTGCATTTGATTAGAATCCTAGACAATGCTAGTCTTTCTCCATTTGTTGTGAAGGATAGCTAATCTTTGCAAGTGTTTTTAATTTCTTTATTTCCATTTCAAAACCAGCTTCATTTTTGTGACTGTGTGACAGATGCCAGATTGCCGACCATGACGTCTTAAAAGATGGAGGTTTGTGGTTGTAGTCGTACCTACAAAAGGGACAACGGTATCTTTCAATTTTTATGCGGCTGTTTGAAATTACACTCAAGATTCTGTGGGTTTTTTGGGTTTTATTTTCCATTGGTATAATAGGGTAAAATTTATGGCTCTGCAACAATGAGTTGCTAAATTGGTTTTAGATAACCTAGGTCATCTAAAGCTGATTCTAGATAAACCCCTTTATCTAAACAGCTTTATTCGATCTTGTGAAACTCGTAGATATATCCTGTAAAAGATAGCAAAATTTTGACTCTGTTTCTACCTATTGGCAAAATTGGATTCAAGTTCTTTTAAATTCTTGATTATTTGATGACCTGTCTTACTAACATTATAACTAGTTCTAATTGGCCTGGTATCAGTAACAGTTCTCTCCAACAGACCAAGGTTTGTCAATCCATTGAGTATTATGGTCACAGATGCCCTACTATCAACAATCCCTTTGTCAAGCACATGTTTCAATACCTCATTATAGTGAACATTCTTTTTCTCATGGACATAGTTGAAAACCTCGTAGAATCCCTTTTTAGACATCTTCCTGAGAAATATCAAAAAATTCTTCTGTTGTATGTGGCTCAACAATAGAATGATGTTAGGCTAGACCAAAAATTGTAAGCATAATGTCTGTAGTCTAACACTACATATTGTAGTGTATATAGTGCTGAGATTGAATTACTAGAATGAACAAAACGATTACACTGTTGCTTATTATCATGGTTAATTCTGGAAGCCTTGGAACATCGGAGGCACAGGAGGCGCATACTTATACAATTTATGTGGATCCACTTCCGGATTGGGCAACAAGTAATGCTGCAAATGTAATGGAAGATACCATCACAGCGTGGCACAATGCAAATCCAAGCATAAATTTTGTCTTGACTGATTCTCCTCAACAACAATATGATTTTGAGGTTCAATGGATTAAAGACAATACCGGAGGACTCTGGGCAGGTGAGTCCTTGTTAGCAAGTCACGTAATGCAGGTAACACTTGGCGACAGTATGTGTCAAAGCACTTGGTTTCCATACTCACGTGCCACTTTGGATAAAATTGCTGAACATGAGCTTGGACATTTACTGGGTCTAGGTCACAGCACAGACCCAAATAATGTCATGAATCCGGATGGAACTTATTTTCAATACGGTACCATAACTCAATATGAAACCATAAGTGCAGCTCATAATTATTTTGCACCAACATGTGTCGGGTTTTCTTCAAATTCATTTAGTTACTATGTATCATCAAGCAACAAGAATCTTGCATTTGATGCATATGTTGTACCATCAACACAATCACAAACTGATTTTAACAATGGAAGAATGTTTGCAT
>Ga0209178_1000083_pt1 | contig 23565 bp, 20 predicted proteins | sample GAAS200_FD_187521 | JGI IMG/M metagenome (GOLD analysis project Ga0209178, IMG submission 187521) | Agricultural soil microbial communities from Georgia to study Nitrogen management - GA AS200 (SPAdes) (version 2) | ecosystem: Environmental > Terrestrial > Soil > Agricultural land | place: USA... | reverse complement strand
TGATTTACAGGATAGATACATCACACCAGGATTTGTAGATCCACATATTCACATCGACCAATATGTTCTTCCATCAGAACTTGCAAAAAAATCCCTCTTGTCGGGAACTACCACATTGTTTGCAGATCCAATTGATGTTGTGAGTGTTTGTGGTTACAAGGGATTCAAGGAATTTGTTAAAATGACACAGAGTCTTCCAATTAGGGTTTATCATGTGATTCCTGGGGGACTACCAGTTGATAGAAAATTTAGTCATGCAAGGACACTGACAAAAAAAGAAGAAGTCAAAGGACTAGATATTGAAAACGTAGTTGGTCTAGGAGAAGTTTTTTCTTGGACCAAAGTCACTACTAGGGATTCTGATACCCTTCAAAGCATATCAAATGTTTTAAAAAATGGCGGTATTGTAAATGGTCATACTGCAGGTGCAAGTGATAAAAAACTAAATGCCTACATAGCATCTGGAATTTTCTCATGCCATGAACCGATTGATTATGATCAAGTACTAGAAAGACTCAGACTTGGAATGTGGGTAATGATGAGAGAGGGCTCCATAAGACGAGATTTGGATAAAATCCTGCCTAGTGTGTTATCTCATAAAACATATCTTGATAGATTGATGTTTTGTACTGACGGGGTTAATCCCAAAGACATAGCAGAATATGGCATGATTGATCATTGTATCAGAAAATCAATCTCTATGGGTATGGATCCAATAGATGCTATAACCATTGCATCAAGAAATTCTTTTGAGTATTACGGAATGGGCAAGGATCTTGGTGCAATAGCACCTGGCAAATTAGCTGATATTCTAGTCTTTGACGATTTAGAAAAGATCAAGCCAAACAAGGTCTTTGTAGGGGGAAAATTGGTGGTAGCTCACAATAGCCTTGTAGTAAATACTCCAAAGACCGTAATTCCGACTTGGATGAAAAAAACTGTCAAAACAGGAGTAAAGTTTGAAGAAAAAGACTTTGTTGTACGAAGCAAAGGGAACACCGCACAAGCATTGGTTATCCGACTGGATACTGAAATAATAACAAAAGTGGATCAAGAAGAGCTCCAGGTAAAAGATGGCAATGTAATGGCGTCACATGATAAAGATGTGTGGAAGGTAGCAGCTATTGATAGGACATATGGTACTGGAAAAAAAACTGTAGCATTTTTGAGAAATTTTGGTGCTGATATAGGTGCATTTGGATGTACGCAGAGCTTTCACGAAAATGACATGATAGTTATCGGTTCAAATGAAAAAGACATGGCCTTTGTTGCAAATAGTTTGACCAAGATGCAGGGCGGTATGATAGTAGCTAAAAACCATAACGTCCTAAGTAAATTCTCATTACCACTTGCTGGCTTGATATCTTCACTGTCTTTTGAAAGAACACTCGATGAATATTCTAGTATAGATTCCAAGTTAGTTGAAACTGGTTGCAAATTCAAAAACCCTCATCTCATACCTCTTTTCCTACCATTTCTTGCGTTACCTGAGATCAGAATCTTGTACACCGGTGTTGTAGACGTTAAAAATAGAAGATATCTGAAGATCTTGAACCGATAAGGTATTAAAAGGGGCAATTAGTTACACGAGTTAAGGGATTAATTTTGGCGTCTATTCAACAAACACCACAAGGACCTGTGTTGGTATTAAAAGAAAGTGCATTACAACAAAAGGGACGAGATGCACAAAAGAATAACATTGCTGCAGCAAAACTGGTTGCAGAACTTGTAAGAACAAGTCTTGGCCCACGAGGCATGGATAAAATGCTTGTTGATTCTCTAGGCGATGTTACAATTACAAATGACGGTGCTACTATTCTAAAAGAAATTGATGTTCAACATCCAGCAGCAAAAATGATGGTTGAGATCTCGAAAACTGTCGATAATGAAGTAGGTGATGGTACCACATCCTCTGTAGTATTTGGTGGTGCTCTGTTAGCTAAAGCCGAAGAACTTTTGGAAAAAGATGTCCATGCTACAGTAATAATTGAAGGATATCAAGCAGCAGCAGAAAAAGCACTTTCACTTCTCACAGAAATGGCAAAGCAAGTAAGTCCAAATGAGAAAGAAATTCTACTAAAAATTGCAAAAACAAGTATGCAATCAAAACTTATCTCAGAAGACAGTGACATGTTATCCAAACTTGTAGTTGATTCAATATTGCAAGTTGTAGAAAAGGAAGCAGAAGGACATAGAGTGGATCTTGATAATATCAAAGTGGAAAAGAAAGCAGGCGGCTCTATTAGAGGTACTCAGTTTATCAAAGGCATAGTGCTTGACAAGGAAGTTGTCCACAGCGGCATGCCTACTAAAATAGAAAAGGCAAAGATTGCATTACTGAATTCAGCTCTAGAGATTGAAAAGACAGAGATGAGTGCAGAAATCAGAATCAGCGACCCTACTCAAATGCAAATGTTCCTTGAAGAAGAAAATAGAATGCTCAAATCTATGGTAGACAAGATTCATCAAATTGGCGCAAATGTGTTAATCTGTCAAAAAGGCATAGACGACATTGCACAGCATTATCTAGCTAAACAAGGCATACTTTCAGTTCGAAGAGTAAAAGAAAGTGATATGACAAAACTTGCCAAAGCAACAGGAGGCAGAATTAGTAGTAATATCGATGATATGGTTCCAAAGGACTTGGGTGCAGCAGAACTCGTAGAACAGAGAAAAGTAGAGACAGACAAGTGGGTCTTCATTGAGGGTTGTAAAAATCCAAAGGCCATTACATTATTGCTTAGAGGAGGATCTCAAAGAGTAGTCGACGAAGTTGACAGATCAATGCACGATTCCTTGATGGTTGTAAAAGATGTAATAGAAAAACCAGCAGTCGTGGCTGGAGGTGGAGCCCCAGAAGAATTCATAGCTTCACACCTGAAGGAATGGGCAGATAAATTTGAAGGAAGAGAACAACTTGCAATTAAAAAGTATGCTGAAGCACTTGAAGTCATACCATTGACCATTGCTGAGAATGCAGGAATGGATCCAATCAATACCATGGTTACACTTCGTGCAAAACATAGCCAAGGAAAGAAATGGACAGGCATAGATGCAAGAAACACTAGAGTAGCAGACATGTTCTCCATTGATATCATTGAACCAGTTGCAGTAAAAGAGCAGATAATAAAATCCGCAACTGAAGCAGCATGCATGATACTTAGAATTGATGATGTTATTGCCTCATCCGGCGGCCGAGGTGGCGGCGGAAGAGGTCCTCCAATGGGCTAAGCCTTTTCATGTTAGAAAAGTTAGAAAATCTAAAACTAAATTCAATTGTTGTTCTAAATGACTTTTTTCTTGATCGTATCATCAAAATTCAAAATTTAGATGATCTCTACAAACAAATTTTAGAAAAAAGTAAATTGGGTGGAAGTATTCGTGGAATACCGCAAACAGATCTAAAAGGTGGCAATGCCACAAATGTTGCTTATGCTCTAGCAAGACTTGGCTGCCCAGTATCATTGATAACAATTGCAGATAAGACCAGCTCTCAGATAATCAAAGAAACTTTTTCTACATTTGACAAAGTCTCCCTATCCATAATTGATGGAAAACCAGGAAGAACAACATCACTTGAATTCAACAATGATGGTAACATTGTAAACATGATGATTTCTGATTTAGGTGATAATGAAGACTTTGGACCTGAAAAACTTGGAACGCAAGAACAAGATATGTTAACAAATGCTGATGCAGTCATTGTAACAAACTGGGCAAGCAATAAACAAGGAACAGAATTAGCACAGTTTGTATTTTCAAAGTCCCCGTCGGCTTTTCATTTTTTAGATCCAGCTGACATTCAGACAAGAGCTGAAGAATTCAAAGAATCGCTACCAAAAATTGCAAGTTATCTTGATTCCTTATGTATGAATGAGAATGAATGCAATCTTCTTCTAGCACAGTCAGGCTTGGAGGCAATCTCTGGAGAAAAAGAGACTAGGAATCTTGTACTTGAACTATCCAGGAAACATTCGATACCGATTGATCTTCATACTTCTACAGGATCATACTGGTCAAATGGACAGGATGTGGAATATGTCAAATCTTTCCAAGTCCGACCCAAATTTGTAACAGGTGCTGGGGACGTCTGGGATGCTGCAAATATGCTTGGATATCTTGCAAATCTTGATTCCCTTGAAAGGCTAAAGTTTGCAAATGCGGCGGCATCTCTCTATGTTGGAAACTCCATTGGAGTTCCACCAACAATGGACCAGGTTTTGTCGTTTGTTAGGACTAATAGCGGATGAGCCTTCAATTATTTGTGTAAAATTGATGAAAATATCATATCAAACAGTGTTTTTCGATCAAAAAACTGATCTGGATAATGCAACAAATTAAGAGAAAGGTTTTTTAATAATCTAAAATTTAGAACTGACAAGTTGAATTACAAATTTTTTGTTGCTATACTAGCTGCAATGATCTTCGCTGCAGTATTACCAACAATATCTGCAAATGCCCAAACTAGTTCACCAAACAGTGGCAGTGCAGCACAATTCCTTCAACAATGTATTCAACAATTTCAAGGTACAGATCACATTTACTGTGCTAAATTCTATACAACTGATGTTGCAAGATCAGGTACATTAAGCCAATATTTCCTGCAAGGTTCGCTTGCAAATAGCATCGTAGTATACGAAAACACAAAAGTCACACTTTCTGGTCTCAAGTCAACAACTCCTGATGTTGGCAAGAAACTAACCTACCAATGGGGTCAAGTTTCCGGTGATGCAATAACATTTTCTCCAACCTCTACTGCTCCTGTAATATCATTTGTTTCTCCTCCAGTTCCTGCAAATGAAGTAAAGTCATTGAAATTATCATTAACTGTAGATGATGGATATGGACTAAAGGATACTACTACATTCAATATTGTAGTCTTACACGTGAATCATCCTCCGGTTGTTACAGTAAATCCAGATCAAGTTGTTGATGAGGGTTCTATGGTATCTCTCAAGGGTGTTGCAACAGATCAAGATAATGATCCATTGACATTAGCATGGGGCCAATATTCTGGTCCAAGTATACAATTATCCTCAACTAATACTGATACTACATCATTTACTGCACCTGCAGTAGCACCAGGCAAAACTACAACCATGTTGTTTGTATTTACTGCCGATGATGGACACGGAGGAAAAGCAGCCGCCATGACCAAAGTCACCGTTAAGAGCACTCATCAAGATCCAACCGTAGCATGTCAAGATGTTTCTGTTAATTCTAATTCTCTAGTAAGATTGCCAGTATCAGTTGCAAATCCAAGCGGTGATACTATCTCTTACTACTGGAGACAGGTTTCTGGACAACCAGTAAAACTATCTTCCAGCACTGATATGAGCCCAACATTTGTAGCACCAACTCCAACTGGCTCAAGTGGTACACTTCAATTCACACTAGATGTATCAGATAACATGGTTGACATCCCATCATGTTCTGTCACTGTCAAGGTCAATAACCTCCCAGTAGCTGGACAACCACCAGTTGCTAATGCAGGTCCAGATCAAACAGTCTCACCAAACAGCAGAGTTGTATTAGATGGAAGCGCAAGTACTGGTGACCATATCAAATTCAAGTGGGTACAAATTAGCGGTGACCCAGTCACTATCATATTGAGTGGCACTGCTCATCCAGCATTCTACTCCCCATCTGTTGACTATGGTCAACAAAAGGTACTAGAATTCAAACTCACAGTAACCAACCAATTCGGTTCAGACAGCAGCACAGTGAAGGTTACTGTAATTCAGGACCAAAACCCACCGACCGCCAGAATAAACGTGGTCCCATAAACTCTAATTTTTAAAAAATTTCTTTTAAAATAGATTTTTCTAAACTAAGTTGCTTTTTTATTGAGGCTCTATTGTTGCTGGTGGCTTGCTTGAAATTACGTAACTAACCCAAGCTACATCCTCTACTTCGTTTGTAATTCTATTGCTGATTCTTTCAAGTATCTCAGAGGGCAATCTTGTCCAATCTGCGGTCATGGCATCGATAGAATCAACTATTCTGACAAGAACGACATGGCCATATTTTCGTTCATCACCCACTACCCCTACTGCTCTATCATCTCCTACTGCTGCATAAGCCTGCCAAACCTTGTGGTACCATCCTGAAGATTCAAGCTCACTTTCAACAATTTTGCTTGCCTGTTTTGCAATTTGTAATTTTTCTGGAGTTACTTCTCCAATTATTCTTACTGCAAGACCAGGTCCTGGAAATGGATGGCGGTTAAGAAGTTTATCTGGAACGCCTAGAATTTTACCTACTTTTCTTACCTCGTCTTTGTAAAGAAACCTGAGAGGTTCCAATACTTGCAGGTTAAGCCATGATGGTAATCCACCAACATTGTGATGAGTTTTAATCACAGCTGCTGGGCCTTTTGAAACTCCGCTTTCTATTACATCTGGATAAAGCGTACCTTGCCCTAGCCACTTGAACGGGCCATTCTTTTCAGCAAATTCTGTAAACACTTTAACAAATTCCTCTCCAACAATCATTCGTTTCTGTTCTGGATCTGTTATTCCTTTGAGTCTTGTGAGAAATCTCTCTTTGGCATTTATTGCAGTAAAATTCATCCCAAAATTATTCTCAAATATGCTTTTTACCTCTATTTCTTCGTTCATTCGCAAAAGACCATTGTCTACAAAAACACACTTGAGTCTATTTCCGATTGCCTTTTGTATCAATACTGCAGCTACTGTAGAATCAACACCTCCACTTATTCCACATAACACATCGCCATCAATTTTTGAAATATCTGACACTGTTGATTCTATGAAATTCTCCAAGGTCCAATCTTGTTTTGCTTTACATATGTCTAGAACAAAATTCTTGAGAACTTGAACTCCATTTTCGGTATGAACTACTTCTGGATGAAATTGAATACCATATACCATTTTTTGCTTATTTGCAATTGCAGCTGCAAAAGAATTTTCTGTGTGTCCTATTACTTTGAATCCTTCAGGCAAACTTTCTGCAGCGTCACCATGGCTCATCCATGCTCTTGTTGATTGACCCATGCCAGCAAGCAGATCAGAGTTATTATCTATGCTAAGCAATGAAGACCCATATTCTTTATGAGAACGCTTAACCTTACCTCCAAATTTGTTCACAATTAATTGATGACCATAACAAATTCCAAGCACAGGAAGTCCTATCTCAAATATTCCGTTTGTTGGTTGTGGTGAATCCTTGTTGTATACACTTGCAGGTCCTCCACTGAATACAATTCCCTTTGGATTCATTTTCTTTAATTCTTCTAGTGGTATGTCGTACGGAACAAGTTCGGAGTAGACTGAAAATTCTCTAATTCTTCTACAAATGAGATGACTATACTGCGAACCAAAATCTAATACAATTATCTTGTCCATGATATCACTTTTGAGAATTCTCAATCATTCTGGAAAATGACCATGTTACTGTATTTATTATCTCGTTTACTCTTTCCTTTTGACGATAATTTTTAATGAGAATTTCTCTAATTCTGTTACCGTCTTTATTCACTAGACATGATATTACTGTGTTTTGTGGAATCTTGCCATTCTGTACATCTGTTTTATCTTGACTTTCCATTCCTCCAATTATTCTGCCCAAGAAAAATGACTTGAATGGATGCATTTCAATATCTAACATGACATCTTCTGATGGGATGATCACTAGCTCATCAGAAGTAACATGTGCGTTTGCTAAAATTTTATTGTCTTGTGTCTTGATGGGAATAACAGAAGAAGATGAAGATGTTTGTTGGCTTTGTTGAACAATCTGTTTATTGGATACCAGAGAAGATGCTTTACTAAAACTTGATTGTTTTACAAGAGAATCAAGAATGCGAAGATTCTGCCTGAATTTGTCTATCTCTTTTTCTCTTTTTTCAATCTCTTCAGAGATCCATTCTCTTAGTTCTAAAATGTCACGCAGATTCTCCTCTGAATAACTCATGTTTTTTCTATTGCCAAATGGATAATAAATATTAAAACAAGTGTTATTGTCTGACTAGCCTTTGAAGATCTGCTAACTTCACATTTTTGAATCCTGATATTGGTTGAGATGTTGTATAGAGATCGATATTACTCTTTGAAGCAAGCCATTCTAGGAGCGATTTCCCAATTCTCAGCTTTTTTATCTTTATTGATTTGTTGTATATTCCTACTTTGGAATATTTTCCTATGTGAATCCCAAAATCCATTCCAATCATGATTATTTTAGATGCGCCAAAATGATTTGCAAGAAATACGCATCTGTCACCATCTGTGAATCCACCAAAGTTTCTAATTTTTCCAAATGGTCTATCCTCTGTGGTACCCATACCGTATCTGAATGATATTGCATGTGGTAATCTCCTGATATTGTCTCCATGTGCATGTACAATCATTATTGATCCAGTTTCTGATGCTTTTTTGAGTGATTCCATGTTTCCATCAAGATCTGTTACTATGATATCTGGTACTATTTCATTTTCAAGCATTGCTTGTGTAGCACCATCAGCAACAATTTTTGTGATGTTTTTGAATTTTTTAAGATATGGTAGGGATGCAATTAATGACGGCCCTGCGCCTATAACAAAAACAGTTTTGTTTTTAATTTTTCTCTCTAGAACATCTGTACCAAATTTAATCTTTAGAATTGAATCAAGGATCTTTGCTGACTTTATTTCTCTTGATCTGTCATAGTTGAATTCTTTTAGAATTTCTAGATATTTTTGTTGCCAGCCATCCAAAGTCATGTAAGTCTAAATGTATCTGGGTTAATCATAAACCATATGCATAGACTAGCAAGAATAAGAGTGGGTGGTTCTAGTCCAATACGAGTAATGGGGATAATTAACACCAGTCCAGAATCATTTTATAAAAAATCAGTATTCACTGATAAAAAAACGATAGAAAAAACTGCCAAGTTAATGGAAGAAGATGGTGCAGATTTTATTGATGTTGGTGGCATGTCCACTGCTCCGTATATCCAGACCCTAATATCAGAAGATAAAGAGATCAAAAGAATTACAAATGCTATAAATGCAATCCAAAAAGTTTCAAAACTACCTGTCTCAATTGATACATGTAGGGCAAGGGTGGCAGAAATGGCGCTTCAATTAGGCGCAGAGATAGTTAATGATGTTTCAGGACTAAAATATGACAAAAATATGGTTGATGTGCTTGAGAAGCACTGCCCATCTGTTGTTCTGTGCGCATTTAGCAATGAACCGGTTAAGGGAAATCAAGTCATACAAGCAAGAAAACTGATTAATCAAAGTGTTGCACTTGCACTAAGATCTGGAATTCCAGCAAGCCAGATCATAGTAGATCCTGCTATTGGTTTCTTTAGAAAAAAAGCACAAGGTGTGTTGTTTACAAAAATCAATTCTGATTGGCTACAAAGAGACATGCTGATATTGAAAAATCTAAAGCACATAAAACAAGAACATCCAATTCTTGTTTCAATTTCAAGAAAGTCATTCATAGGAGAACTATTGGGTGAGACCGATCCTGATAAGCGACTTTATGGATCTCTTGCAGCAGAAACTTTTGCTGCTCTAAATGGTGCTGATATAATACGAACTCATAATGTCAAGGCTACAAATGATATTGTCAAGATCGTAACAAACTTGAAAAGTCTCAAGAAAGGCTTATAACAGATTTTCATTCTAATCAAGAAGGTTTCGTTGGAAATAAGGGAAGGATTAACATTTGATGATGTACTCCTTGTTCCTAAACGATCAGGAATTGTTACTAGATCTCAAACAAACCTGCAGACAAAACTTTCAAAAAATATTTCTCTTAACATACCGATCATCAGTGCAAATATGGATACTGTTACTGAATCTGCCATGGCAGTAGCAATAGCAAGGGAAGGAGGAATTGGAATAATACATAGATTTCTCACTATTTCAGAACAGGTAAACGAAGTACTCAAAACAAAACGTTCAGGTAGCATAATAATTGAAAATCCATATACAATAAATCCAGACCAGACCGTGCGTGAAGCCATAGAATCCATGAGAGAAAAAGGAGCGTCAGGATTACTTGTAACAGATGGCCAAGGTCAGCTTGTTGGTATACTGACAAGACGAGATATTGTTATGTTGGAATCTAAAGATGAAAGTAAAAAGGTCACTGAAGTAATGACAAATGATGTTATTACTGCAAAATTTGGAGTGGATATAGGTGAAGCAAAAGACCTACTACGGAAAAATTGTATTGAAAAATTACCGCTTTTAGATGAAAGAGGACATGTCAAGGGATTGATAACCAGTAAAGATATCATTAATGCTGGTAATTATCCTCAGGCATCAAAGGATAAAAAAGGAAGACCGTTGGTTGGTGCGGCAGTTGGTGTGAAAGGAGATTTCATGGAAAGAACCGAAGCATTACTTGATGCAGGTGCTGATGTTATTGTAGTAGATATCGCACACGGACATAGTGAAAATGCAATCAATACTGTTCGCTTGATAAAAAAAGCATTTCCAAACTGTGAACTAATTGCAGGAAATGTGGCAACTGCTCAAGGTACAGAAGATCTCATCAAGGCTGGTGTGGATGCAGTAAAGGTAGGAGTAGGTTCTGGTTCGATATGCATTACTAGAGTAATCACTGGTTCTGGAGTGCCGCAACTAACTGCTGTAATGGATTGTGCACAAGTTGGCAAAAAATATGATATTCCAATAATATCTGATGGTGGTGTAAGGACATCAGGTGATGCGACAAAAGCACTTGCAGCAGGAGCATCAACTGTGATGGTTGGGAGCTTGTTGGGTGGAACAGATGAGAGCCCAGGCTCATTTATGATGAAAAATGGCAAACGATACAAGATTTACAGAGGTATGGCGTCATTTTATGCAGCTCTTGGAAGGAAAAATAAAGAAACCAGTAATGCTTCATTGGTAGAAGATCTCAATGATTATGTAGCAGAAGGTGTTGAGGCAATGGTTCCTTACAAAGGAAGTGTCACTGATATAATAAAACAACTAACGGGAGGAATTCGTTCTGGTTTGAGCTATTGTGGAGCAAATAATATTCCACAAATGCAACAGAATGCAGAATTTATAAAAATGTCAACTGCGGGATACGCCGAAAGTCAACCGCATGATGTTGAATTGATGTAATTTACTTTAAATATAATCATGAATTAATTTTTCACAATGCTTACAAAAAAATCTGCAGCGGGAATTGGAATCGGTCTAGTTGCAGTTGTATTGGGCACATTTTTTCTGTTGCAGACGATAGTAAGTAATGTACATGACGTAAACGATACCGTAGATATTGGAAAAAGTGATGTCTTTCAGTTTGATGCGGAAAAACATTATCATGAATTTCTTAATGTTACTGGAAGTTCATTTCACGTACATATGAAGACACCAGGTACAGGTCTGCAGGTCGATAAAGATTTTCAAAAGCAAGTCAGTTTTGACTGGTACAGTCTTGAGAATGGAAAACATTTCATTAACATAACAAATGCTGGAGGCTCAGTGCTTCACGTAACTGGAAAACTAGAGGCTGTTACAAATCCGATAATATTCACATCACACCTCATAGTGATATCTTCAGGAGTTTTGATAATTGGAATTAGTGCAGCATTTTCTATCCGAAGACCAAAAGGGTTCTAGATTAATTCAGCTCGTGGATAGGAGCCTAATATCTTTAGAAATGTTGTGTTTCCCCTGATCTTCTCAAGAGTATCTTGAATGTTTTTGTCATCTTGGTGGCCCTCAAAATCTACATAGAAATTGTATTCCCAAGGTGTGCTCTTTGTAGGACGGGATTCAATTTTTGTTAAATTGATACTATTAGTATTGAATTTTTCAAGAATGCTATACAATGTACCTGGAACATGTTTTATTGCAAAAATTATTGATGTCTTGTCTTTTGAAGTTCTTTCTTTTTTCTTGTTTGCCAAGATGAGAAATCTTGTATAATTATTTGAGTTGTCTTCTATCCCTTCTCTTATTATTGGAACATTGTATATCTCTGCAGCCTTTCTGCTAGCTATGCATGCAATGTTATTCTTGTTTAACTCTAGAAGGATCTTTACACTGCCAGCAGTATCATAAGTTGGTATGGGTTTCAAGTGGTTATCTTGGATAAATTTTCTGCATTGACCAAGTGCCTGTGGATGTGAATAAACTGTATCAATTTTTTCTAAGCCTTGTAAACCAATAAGACAATGAGATATTCTGTGATATATCTCACCTACAGCGCTGAGCTTTGTGGTAAGTAGTAAATCATAGCTTTCGCCTACACTTCCCTCAAGTGAATTTTCTACAGGGAGTATAGTGTAGTCTGATCTTCCATTCTCTGTGGAATCTAGCGCATCATAAAATGTAGGGTGTGGCATGGTATCAATTGGATCTTTGAAAAAACTAACTGCCGCAGCTTGACTATATGCTCCAGACTCTCCTTGGAATGCTACTTTTAACATGTTCTTAGTTGGAGTTGAATTTTATAAAATCGCTGTTTCCAAATCTCGTTGATAACTTTCTCTCTTCTATGTATCCACAATCTACACATTTTATGTTACTACCCATTGCAACAACTTTTGCTCCACATTTGTTACACTGGGTAAATAAAACTCCAAGTTCAGGTTCACCAATTGTTGCATGTACTACACCATTGAGAAGATTGATTATCTTTGCGGATACTATATCGCCTACTCTTACAAGAATTCGCTTCTTTGCTCCCTTTGCTTGACAAATACATTCTAGACCGGAATGAGTGGGTTTTCCGTTTATGTACAGGATGTTTATTGCAAACATGTTATTCATTAAAGCTGAGATATTTCCTGTTATTACATCACCTGATTTAGCAACTGCTGGTTTTCGCATTTCATTGATTTTTGCTATACGGTTTGTCTTGTCAAATTCTGGAGTACCTATGACTAGTGATCTTATTGACTGACCGTCATCAAAGGTATTATCGCCCATTTCAAATTCTTCAATTATTGCAATTTTATCTCCTGGAAGGGTTGGTTTTTGAGACAATGCCTTGATTTGAGATTTGATGATTATAATTGTTTATTCGGGTTGATAACTAAGAAATCAAAGAATTACCAAAAACAAATAGTATACAGCCAAATTAACCATAGTCACAATACTGCCTATTTTGAGAAATTCAAGAAAAGTAAATGCCCTTACACCTCTTGATTCTGTTGCCTGGATAATTATGATAGTACTTGCAGCTCCAAGTATGGTTAAATTTCCAGCTATAGTGCTTGATGCTGCCAACATCATCCATTGCACAACGTGCGTATCTGTAAACCCATTCCCAATCATGATGTAGTTGTACAAGGCAACAAAGGGAACGTTGCTTAGAATCTGACTAAATGTTATGCTGTAAGCAGATATGAGTGCATTACTCTGAAACACATTGTTTGGATCAGGCGATGGAAGATATTTCATAAATAACGAAATCGCTCCAGATGACCACAGAGCAGCTGTTACTACAAACATCGCAGCAAAAAATACAAGGACTGAATAATCTACCCCTTTGATTATCTCTCTCCTTTGACTACTCACTGCGTACAAAATTGCAGCCCCTCCCATTGCAACAATACTGATGCGTATTTCTGCAAGGTGCACAAAGTGCAATATCTCTGATACAAAAAATCCTGCAATGGTTATTATCAATATAGCCACTGATAATTTTGCAAGACGAGGATTTTCTATCGTATGCTCTTCTAATATTTTGGAATTTAGAGTAGTATGTGCATGTAATAGATCCTTTTTGAAATAAATCTTGAGAATAAAATAAGTCAAAAATAAATTAATCAAAGTCGGTATTGACAGAATTTTTATAAAATTTACAAGAGGTAATGAAATACCGCTTTGAAGTGCAATTATGAGATTTTGAGGATTTCCGATAGGTGTCATTACGCTACCTACTGTAACACCAAAAGCAAGTGCAATCAACAGAACGTTTGGTCTCATTTCCAGATGTTTTGAGATATAAATGACAAGTGGTATCCCAACCAGAGCTATTGCATCATTTACAAGAAATGCAGAAAGTAATCCCATTCCAACTACAAACATCATAAGTAACGAATTGGGAGTCTTTGACTTTGATAGTATTTTGATGGCAAATAGTCTTAGCATACCTGACTTTTCTAATGCAGAAACTATACTGAACATTCCAAAAAGAAACATTATGACATCAAGCTGAATTGACTTTATGGCATTCTCCAACCCTATTACTTGGAATGCAAGCATCAGGGTTGCCCCAATTAACATAGCAGCCCAGACTGGAACCTTGAACCGAATTCGTCCTACAATGAGGATGTAAATAATTGCAAAGATTGCTAATGCAATGTATTCTTTCAATAACGAGCTAGAAATCTATCTAATTTTATTTCTTATTGATTCTTGTACTCCTAGTCTAGAAATTATAATCATCTTTTAACTGGATCGTAGTTTATAGCCAGTGAGGAATTTGCAAGAACCCTTCAATACCTTCTTTCTTTAATATCTTAAGCAATGCATTTGCTTGAGGAGTGGATAAGACTGGCTTGTGAAAATGGTTGTCAGTTGATATTCTTGGACACGCTACTTGGATGAATGCATCAATTCCCTTGAGATTGCGCAGTCTGTCGTCTGAAATTTCTGTTATGGCAAATAATTGAACCTTCTTTCCAATGCTCTCTAATTCCTTTTTGAACTTGAGCGCAGTAACTTTTGAAAATTGTCCTTCTTTTAGTCCAATGATTATTCCAAATGTCTCTGCCTCTGCAGCCTTGTAAATTGTCAGTATTGCTTTCTTCTGTAGCGTTCTTGCAAATTCAGTGACCTCTCTTACCTCATTAAAGTACGGATCAAGCACATATGTTGGTATGTTGGTTGACAGTGCTATTCCAGCTGCATGAAAATTACTCTGACCCAAGAATACGTTTGCCTCAACCATGTCTTTAGTCTCCGTAACAGGATAGAATTCACACCCAAACACCTGACCATCATTTAGCTGACCCTTACCCTTTCCAATCTTTACTGTAATCCCATTTTCTTCCAGTACTTTTCTTACTTTGTCAATTTCGTGCAAGTGTTGGCTATCTGTAACTAACGAAACTGTTCTTTCCTTGATCTCTGCTGCACATTTTTTTGCAATATTTTCAAATGAAATGTCATCAAAGGCATCAATGAGAATTATACTGTCACCAAAACTCGTTGAATTGATGGTATGACCTATGTGAAACAGAATTTCTGCTCCAAGTACCTTGGCACCGTTTGAGTTGAGATCACAAGTACCAAAACAGCTATCTGCTAATACGTATGCAGGAATTCCAAATCTTGCCATAACCCTTGAAGCAGTGTCCTGGATCTTTGGTATTATTCCATCAGGACCATTTAGTGCCACTGAAACGGGTTTTCTTTTTTCTATCTCCTCGAAAATCTTTTTCTCATCTATTACTATCAATCGTTATCGACAATTGTTTTTTTAATTTAAATCAAACGAACTGCCACAATATTTAATATCGTACATTTGAAAGACCAAATGAATGCCTATTGCCTTTGTACTGATAAATGCTGAATTAGGCGCAGAAAACGAACTGCTAAACCAGCTAAAAAACATGGCAAGCGTAAAGTACGTCTATGTTCTGTATGGTGCCTATGATCTGGTAGTAAAGGTAGAGGCTCCAGATAATGAAACGTTAAAGAAAACCATTTCAAACAGCATAAGGCAACTCAAAAATGTACGTTCTACTCTTACCATGACTGTAATCGAATGAAAGAAACGTCTGTTCTTCATATTGGCTTTGATGATACTGATTCCCGAAAAGGAATGTGTACTACTTTTCTTGCATACAAAGTAGTAGAATATCTAAAAAAAGAGAAAGTAAAATTCATTGATTATCCATATCTGATTCGATTTAATCCCAATGTACCGTGGAAAACTAGGGGAAATGGTGCGGTTGCATTAAAAATTAAGACTCAAAAACCCAAGTTGATTAAAAAAAACATTATCAAATACATCAAAAAGTATTCTGCCGTAAATGATGGTGCAAATCCGGGGTTAGTTTTTTACGAACACAAAGACATTCCAGAAGATTTTGCTAAATTTGGAAAGATGGCTCTATACAGACTAGTGGGAAGAAATGAAGTAAAAAAATTCATTCAAAACAATGGGATTGAAACATATCATCTTGGTAATGGTCAGGGGTTGATAGGTGCAATAGGAGCAATAGGGTATGACTTTAGGGATCACACATTTGAGTTAATCTCATATCGAGATAAAGAAAATCTTGGTAAAAAGAGAGAAATCCTCAAAGATAGTGTAAAAAAAATGCAACAACTCACATTCCCAAAAACATTCAACAGTTTTGATGAGTCAAAAAATCGTGTATTGATTGCACCGCATGGTCCTGATCCAGTGCTATTTGGTGTACGTGGAGAAGATCCCGATGCTGTAATAAAAGGTGCATCTCTTGTCAAATCAAACGAAAAATTCTGTGGATACATGGTATTTCGCTCAAATCAAGGTACAGGTGATCACCTGCAAAATGAGCTTGATGTTGAAAATCTAAAACCATTTTCTTCTGGTTATGTAACTGGAAAGATATCTAAAAAACCTCAAACAGTTCTTGGCGGCCATGTATTTTTTTCCATATCTAAGAATGGAACCACGGTAAAATGTGCTGTATACAAACCAACCAAACTTGCTGCTATTGCAGAAAAAATGATGGAAGGAGATTTGGTGAAAATCGGAGGTGGTGTAAGAAAATCTTCAAAAAAACACAAACAAGTTCTAAATGTGGAATTTCTTGAGATACTTGATCTTAAAAAACACGTGGTTATGGTAAATCCAATTTGTAAAAGATGTGACAAGCATATGAAATCAAAGGGAAAAAACCAGGGCTATCAATGCTCAAAGTGTGGAAATACCAGCATGATAAAAATCAGACAAGAAATCCCTAGGAAGATAAAAAAACAATTCTACTTGCCAGTGGTCTCTGCACATAGGCATCTTACACGTCCAATGCAAAGAATTGGCAAAATTAACACCAAGATGGAATTTAACAATTCAAAAAGATGGTTTTCTAAAGCAAACTAGAGTTGTCTTGAAGATAGCGGGGAGTAGATTTGAACTACTGACTTGCGGGTATCTCATCAGTATTGATTATGAGCCCGCCGGGATGACTTAGCCCCTTAGTCTGACTTCCCCACCCCGCTAAGTGGAGAAAAGCCTCAAGGGTGATATATACTCTTTAAAAGAATTTAGAAATAATTAATAGGATTTCTAAAGTCTCAGTCCTGTGGATAAAAAAACTAGAATATTGGCAATAGTAGCTGCAGTTGCAGCTTCAATCTTAATTATCACATCACCATCAGGTTCTATCGTAATTCCAAAACCAACTACTACAAGTTCTGCAGGAACTGATGCAGTACAAGTTGTTGCAACAAATTTACAAAAACCATGGGCATTAACATTTGGTGATGGAAAAATCTTTTTTACTGAAAAAGTTGGGAGGCTGAGAGTTATAGATAGCGGTATACTTGTGAACGAATCTGTCGCTGATTTTCGAGTCGCTGATATTTCAGATGCAGGTCTTCTTGGAGTAACAACACATCCAGATTTTGCAAAAAACCATTTTCTCTATGTTTACTATACGTACAAAGAAGGTGACAAACTATGGAATAAAGTGCTAAGAGTCACAGAATCTGATGACAAGATTGTGGATGCAAAGGTGATACTGGATAAGATCCCAGGTGCTGAATTTGATGATGGAGGTGTAATAAAATTTGGTCCTGATGGCAAACTCTACATCGGAACAGGTGACGCAACAGATGAGAATACTGCACAAGATAGAGCGTCTCTTGCTGGAAAAATATTGAGACTAAATGATGATGGCTCTATTCCAAGTGACAATCCCAATCCAAATTCACCAGTCTATTCATTTGGTCACAGAAATCCGCAGGGTCTAGCATGGGATTATCAAGGAAATCTCTATGAGACTGAGGAAGGACCAACAAAGAATGATGAGATAAACATAATCAAGAAAGACAACAACTATGGATGGCCAAACCAAGAGTGTTCTGGCTCAACAGAGTATCAATCTGCTCTTAACTGCTATAATATCAGTATAGAACCTGCAGGGATTGCCTATTATGGTTCATCCGGAAAGCTTGATTTCAAAAATAGTCTAATACTTGCTACTCTCCGTGGAAACATCTTGTATCAGATTCCTATTGCTAATGGCAATGTGACATCACAAAAGATCATATTGGATGGCTTGGGAAGAATTCGCGAGGTTGGCGTGGGGCCTGATGATTACCTGTACATACTTACAGGAAACACAGATGGGCAAGGATTTCCAGACAAAACAGACGACAAGTTATTGAGAGTGATCAAATAAATTGTCTGATTCATCAATTCCAAAATTTCATGAAAAGACAAGGGATGAAAAACTAAAAGCGTTAGAATCATTCTCAAATCTTTCAAAAGAAGATATTCAAATTCTAAAGAATGATGGAGGCATAAATTTTGATCAAGCCAACAACATGGTTGAAAATGCCATTGGAATAGTATCATATCCACTTGGCATAGCTACAAATTTCAAAATAAATGGGAAGGACTATCTCATTCCAATGGTAATTGAGGAACCATCCGTTATTGCAGCTGCATCAAAGGCAGCCAAGATTGCAAGAAAACATGGAGGTTTCACAATGGAAGCTGATGATTCATACAGTATTGGTCAAGTCCAAGTTGTCGATGTTGATGTAAAATCTGTCATCTCCAAAATCATGGAAAAATCTGAGGAGATCCTTGTTCTTGCAAACTCGAAAAGCAAAACTCTCTTAACAATGGGAAAGGGTGCAAAAAAAGTTTCATGTAAAGAGGTCATGACAGAGTCAGGCTCTATGCTTGTTGTTGAGATCCTAATCGATGTAGGCGATGCAATGGGAGCTAATGTAACTAACACCATGTGTGAAGCAATTGCACCACTGATTGAAAAAATCACTGGAGGGAGAGTGATTCTAAAAATATTGTCTAATTATTCAACAAAAAGACTGGTAAAGGGTACAGCTATTTTTGACAAAGAAGATTTAGGAGGAGAAGGTATTGTTGATAACATAATCTGGGCTTATGAGTTTGCTGCAAATGATCCGTACAGAGCTGTCACTCACAATAAAGGAATAATGAATGGAATAATTGCGGTTGCAAATTCTACTGGGCAGGATACAAGAGCGCTAGAAGCAGCAGCACATGCATATGCATCAAGGCACGGCAAGTATTCATCACTTACCAAATGGAAAAAGAATCAAGATGGAAATTTAGTTGGAGAGATCGAAATACCAATGTCAGTGGGAATAGTCGGCGGAATCATAAACATTCACCCAATGATAAAGACATGTGTAAAAATTCTAGGCGTAAAATCTGCCCGTGAGCTGTCTTGTATAATAGGGGCTGCAGGACTTGCACAAAATCTTAGTGCCATAAGAGCACTGGCCTCAGAAGGAATACAAAAAGGACACATGAAACTACATGCACAAAACATAGCAGCAAGTGCTGGAGTTCCACAAGAAAAGATGGCTAGTGTAATAGCCCAAATGACTAGGGAAGGAAACATCTCAGTAACCCGGGCAAAGGAAATTCTAGAGAATCTCTAGGCGACTAAATATATATCCAAAGAAGTTTGTTAGGACTACGTTGGTAAAATTTGCTGTTCCAAAAGGTAGCATAGAAGAAGCTACTTTTAAGATACTTGAAAGATCATGGACACGAGTAGTTAGAAGAGACAGAACCTATCGCGTGATACTAGACGATCCAAAAATTTCAGTTAAGATGCTACGTCCTCAAGAAATTCCAAATTTAGTGTTTGCAGGTCTATATGACGTAGGTATAACGGGAAGAGATTGGGTCAAAGAGACAAACTCTGATGTGGAAATACTTCTTGATTTAGAATATGGAAAAATAAAACTTGTAATTGCAATCCCTGATTCTTATAATTTCAAATCATTAGATGACATGATTGTATCTTATGCAAAGAAGAAAAAAATACTGCGAATTTCTTCAGAGTATCTGAATACAACAGCCAAGTTTATCATGCAATGTAAAAGCTACAAGAAACTTTATGGTTCAAAACAACCAATCATTGTAACGCCATGGTTAAGTCAAGGTACTAATAAGAACATCCAGATCTTCCTCTCTTTTGGAGCCACAGAAGCAAAACCTCCGGAGGATGTTGATGCAATAATCGATGTAACAGAGACTGGTACTACTCTGACACAAAATCAATTGAAAATAATAGAAACTGTGATGGAGTCATCTGCAGTATTAATTGCAAATAAGACATCGCTCAAAGACAAATCCAAACGAGAAAAAATCTATGACATAGTAACTATGTTGAGAGGTGCAGTAGAAGGAAAAAAACATCTACATCTATTTCTGAATGTAAAAGAAGAACACCTTGACAGGTTATTACGTGAACTACCTTCTCTTAAGCGCCCTACAATAAGTCCTCTAAGTGAAAAAGGATGGTATGGCATAAACACAGTAATTCCAAAGTCTGAATTTCACAAAATGATTCCGAAATTACGAAAAATCGCTCAAGGTCTAGTAGTACATGAACCTAAACAGATACTGGCACTTGAGGAGATAAAACGTGATGAAGAAAGTTGATGCGAATCATCGATATCAAAGACATGGATTCTATTATGGAATCTGTGAGACCAAAAACGAATAACGCAGTAAGACAAAAAGTACTGTCAATAATATCTGATATACAAAAACGAAAAGACAAGGCTCTCAAGGAGTATGAAACAAAGTTTAGCGGAACACAAATTCGTTCATTACAGATTACACCACAAGAGATCAAGTCCGCATACTCTAAGGTCAAAAAAGAACAGATTGCTGGAATCAAACTTGCAAAAATAAGACTGGAAAAATCTGAGAATGCTATGCGAAAAAATCTACGCGATGTATCTGTAACAACTGACGGAGTTGTAATAAAAAAAACATTCTCACCAATTGATATTGTAGGATGTTACATTCCTGGTGGAAAAGCAAGATATCCTAGTACTATAGTCATGTCAGTTGTTCCAGCAAAAGTTGCAGGTGTCAAGAAAATAATAGCAGTATCTCCTTCTAATGAAGAAGGGCAGATAGATCCATTAACACTAGTCGCTGGAGATATCTGCGGTGTAGATCGGTTCTATAGAATAGGTGGAGCACAAGCCATTGCAGCATTAGCGTATGGCACTGAGACGATACCTCAGGTAGACAAGATAGTGGGCCCAGGTGGTGCATTTGTTACACTTGCAAAATCACTGCTCAGTGAGGTGGTATCAATCGATATGACAGCAGGACCTACAGAGCTTGCTATAATTGCAGATGTTACTGCAGATGCAGAACTTGTTGCACTTGATCTGATTTCTCAGGCAGAACACAGCCCTGATACCATGTGTTGTCTTATCACAAATTCTCCAAAACTAAAAGATTCCGTATTGAAATCGTTACAGAAAAAAATTAAAACAATCAAGAGATCCTTGATTGTAAAAGAGAGTCTACAAAAAAATGGATTTATTGTCATGTGTAATACGGAGCAACAAATGATCGATTTTGCAAACAAACTAGCGCCTGAACATCTTGAAATAATCACAAAAAAACCGCAACAGTTAGCAAAGAAAATAAAATCTGCAGGACTGACACTAATAGGAAAGAATACTCCATCATCAGCTAGTGATTACTTGCTAGGATCAAATCACATACTTCCAACTAACAGATTTGGCAGAACTAGAGGTTCATTAGGAGTGCTGGATTACATGAAGATACAGACACAGGTAGAATCTTCAGAATCTGCATTAAAGAAAATTTCAAAATACATGAAAGCCTTGACTGAAGCAGAAGGCTTGCCAAATCACTATGAGGCAGTAAAGGGTAGATTGTCATGAAAAAAGGCTGGTTTGCAAAGGAATTAGACAAATATTCCAAACTTACAGGTTACAAAAAACCTGAAAAACACTCGAATGTGATAAAACTAGATTCAAATGAAAACTATGCAGTCTCTGACGATTTTCTCAAAAAAATGATAAACGATGCAAAAGAAAACATGGACGTCAGAGAGTATCCATTGGGAGGAACAGAAAGACTAGTCCAAGATATCTCAAAGTATGTAGGAATACCAAAAGAAATGATTGGAGTTGGGAATGGTTCTGATCAGATAATTGATCTTTTTCTAAGTAACTTTGTTTCTAAAGATACTAAAATACTGACATCTGATCCAACTTTTGGGTTCTTTGAGGAACGATGCAAACTTTATTCAATTCCTACAATAAAAATTCCATTTGACAAGAACATGACTCTTAATCTGGAAAAATTCTTGTCAAATTCCAAGAAAGCTAGTATTCTTTATCTTGATACACCAAACAATCCAACCGGATTTCAATTTGAGAAAAGAGATCTTGAAAGGTTGATCCGTGAATTCAAAGGTCTTGTAATCATTGATGAAGCATACGTAGAATTTTCTGATTATTCTATTATAGATATGACAAAAAAGATCAATAATCTTATCGTACTTAGGACCTTGTCTAAATCATTTGGATTGGCAGGACTACGAGTGGGATATTTTGTGGCTAATGCGCAGATAATTGATACATTCACAAGAGTGATCCAGTATCCTTACCCTCTGAATACATTAGCAATAGAAGTTGGCATACTGGCTCTACGACAATCAAAATATTTTGCAGATGTTGCAAATCTTGTCAAGAAAGAACGTTCACGAATTATTGCTAATCTACAACAAATGAAGATATTTGAGGTATTTGATTCAAAAGCAAATTTTGTTCTCTTTGCTGCTGGAGGTTCCAGTCAACGAATCTACAAAGCACTAATTGAACAAGGTATATCGATAAAGAATCTCGGAAAAGTTGGCTCTCATGAGGGCTGCCTACGAGTCACAGTAGGTTCACAAGATATGAATTCCAAGTTTCTTACCGCCATACGGGATTTACTGAATTGACTCTAAAGGAAATACAAGAAGGGATCACAATAGATCCAACAAAAATTGAGAAAATAAAAAAATTAGATTCCATAGTATTTGACTGCGATGGAGTACTAATCGATGTGTCAAACTCTTACGATTTGGCCATAAAAAAAACTGTAGATTTTATCCTAAAAGAAATGACTCAAGTAAATGAATCAGGATTGGTGACAACAAAAATGATAGAAGGTTTCAAAGCTAGTGGTGGTTTTAATGACGAAATTGATGTTACATATGCATTGATACTTGCTATTGTTGCAGCAAAGAAAAGAAACCAACCCTTCTCCGAATTCATACTGCAAGTAATTGAAAATGCAGATCATAGCGGAATAAAGTCTGTTGAGAAATACATGAATGCTATTAATGCTGATGTTTCTGACATTAGAAAAAAATTATCATATCCAGGTAAAAAATTCCAAAATCCATTATCCTCAATATTTGATGAAATATTTTATGGTTCTGAGTTGTATCAAAAACTATACAAGCGAAACTCAGAGTTTTTTCATGGTCTTGGATTGATTGAAAATGATGTTGTGATTTTGAATAAAGATCTTGTTACAAAACTACATGGTAGATTTGGAAAGAAAATTGCTATTGTAACAGGTAGGGGGCATT